>ERZ1643246.3371-NODE-3371-length-13839-cov-11.241439_pt1 | contig 13839 bp, 9 predicted proteins | sample MGYA00579265_ERZ1643246 | MGnify/ENA primary metagenome ERZ1643246 (study PRJEB29033, sample SAMEA4952261) | chicken gut metagenome | biome: Broiler Chicken; feature: Gastrointestinal Tract; material: Caecum | place: Ireland | collected 2018 | study: Broiler... | reverse complement strand
TGGAGCTTTTCTGCGAGAATCCCCAGGCCCTTCACGGCGTAGGGCAGCAGCAGGAAGAAATACACCACCGTATATTGTCCCTTTGCCTCCCACACCAAGTGGAAGAGGAACCCGCCGATAAACACCAGGATGGGCGTCAGCTGGACGAAGGTGAGCTTTTTCCGGCCCAGCACCAGGGCGCACAGGGCAAAGAAATACACCAGGCTCTGGACAATGTCAAAGACTTTCACATAGACCCGGCCCAGCAGTCCGCCCTCTCCCAGCAGGGAGCGCACCGGCCGGGAAAAATCCTGATGGGGCTTCCGGGTCTGCTGAATCCACAAACTCTGGAAGGTAGGCTCATTCCAGATGCTGGCGGTCTTTTTGGCGAAGAATTCCACGGCATATCCCGGCTCCTGCACAAAAATCCCCATGCGCTCCTTGATTGTTTCCGAAGCCAAGGCCGCTGTTTTTTCGGTGTCATAGCCATTTTTCTGGAACAGCTGCAAAGAGTACTTTCCGCTATACCAGCCCGGCGCCCGGGGGCTTTCCTCCACACCCATGGCCACCCAGGCCGCTGTGGGCACCCCCTTCTCAATCTGCTGGCCGGTTACCTGCTCCAGGCTCACTTCCAGGGCAAAGCTGCCCAGGCTGTTTGTTATCACCAGGACAAGCGCCGCCACCAAGCAGCGCCACTTCTTTTGCCGCAGGGCGTGGTACAGGAAGGTAATCACCGCCGCCACCAGAAAGATGAGATAGTTGGATTTCAGCAGCACCGCTCCGGTGAAGCACAGAGCCGAGGCCGCTAAAAACCACCCATTCCAGTTCTCCAAATACCGGACCTGGCAATAGAGCCCCAGCATGGCCAACAGCAGGCCGGGAATGGTGCCGTAAGCAAAGGTCACATAGAACATCATGGGCAGATACAGCAGCAGCAGCAGCGCCATGGGTTTGCTCCGGGAGAGGAAGGCGGTCCGGCGCAGGAATCCGGCAAAGCACACCGCCGAAGCCAGGGCCGCCAGCACATTCAAAAACTGGATGGCCAGCACGTTTCCCTCTCCAAAAAGGAACTGCAGCCCGGCATAGAACAGTACCAGGCCGTTTTGGTTGGGATAGCAATAGAGATAGCCGCCCTTTTCCCAGGGGGAAACATCCCCCCGCAAAAGCCCTGCCGCGCACTCCAGCACCGAGCGTTGGTCGGCAATGGGCCACAGGGCTGCCGACAGCACCCATAGGGTATAAGCCGCCGCCACGCACAGCAGCAGCCCGTGAAAATGCCTCTCGATAAAATCCAGCACCTTTTGCCGCTGCTTCCAAAGGGCCGCGCCCAAAACCGTCACCACGCCAATGACCGCCACGTGCAGAAGAAGGGAATCCCGATGGAACCGGGTGACCTCCTCTACACCGCTGACCCTGGCGGTGAAGACCACGCTGCCCAGCCACAGAAGACCCAGCAGCAACCCTCCAATGGCAATGACGGCGGTTTTACAGAACCCTTCCCAGCGCTTCTGCCACTTGGAATCCGCGGATTTACCGGTCATCGTCATGGTTCCGGTTCAGGTACTCCCGGATAAGGAACCGGGGACGCTCCTTGGTTTCCAGATAGATTTTCCCGATGTATTCTCCCACTACGCCCAGGGAGAACAGCAAGAGACCGCCCACACCCCAAATAGACAGGACGATACTGGTCCAGCCCTGGGTGGTGGAGCCCATAAAGTACTGCACCAGGGAATAAATGGCCACGATAATGCTCACAGCCATAATGAAGAAGCCCAGGAAAGTGATAAACCGGATGGGCTTGACGCTCAGGGAAGTAATGCCCTCAAAGGCCAGGCCCAGCATCTTCTTCAAGGGATACTTGCTCTCCCCGGCCAGGCGCTCGTGGCGCTCATAGGTGACAACATCCGTATCATAGCCAATCATGGGCACAATGCCCCGGAGGAACAGGTTGACCTCCTTGAACTGGGACAGGCCTTCCAGGGCCGCCTTGCTCATCAGGCGGTAATCCGCGTGGTTGTAGATGGTATCCGCTCCCAGGAGCTTCATGAGCTTATAGAAGGACTGGGCGGTAAAGCGCTTGAAGAAGGTGTCGGTCTCCCGCTTAGAGCGCACGCCGTAGACAATATCGCAGCCGTTGTGGTATTTCTCCAGCATCTCGTCCATGGCGTCCAGGTCGTCCTGCAAATCCGCATCAATGGAAATGGTGATGTCGCAGTCGTCCTTTACCGTCATCAGCCCCGCCAGCAGGGCGTTCTGATGGCCCCGGTTCCGGGTGAGATTGACGCCGGCATACAGGGGGTCCTGCTCATAAAGCTCCCGGATAATGGGCCAGGTGCGGTCCTTAGAGCCGTCATTGACAAACACAATCCGGCTGTCCCGGGCAATGAGGCCTCTCTCCATCAGAGAGGTCATTTTTTCCTTCAGCTGCCGGGCCGTCTCCGGCAGCACCTCTTCTTCATTATAGCAGGGAATCACTACATACAAAATATTCTCCCGCATTTGGTTCATCTCCCATCAATAGATTGTAAAAATAATGTAAAAAAGCCTTTTTATAAGAACAGGCCCCTGGGAACCAGCGGCCTGCTATGGGTTATATCATTTGCTTTTTTCTGAGGATAAAGAAGGCCGCCGCCATGAGGACCACCATCACCCAAATGGGGAACCAGAAGTTGTCAAAGGGAAGGTTCCCTACATTCATGCCGTAGATACCGGAAATCACCGTGGGGATGGAGATAATCAGGGTAATGGAGGACAGCACCTTCATAACGATGTTCAGGTTGTTGGAAATAATGGAGGCAAAGGCGTCCATGGTGCCGGAAAGGATGTTCAGGTGGATACCGGCCATTTCAATGGCCTGCTTGATTTCAATGAGCACGTCCTCCAGCAAATCCTGGTCCTCTTCATAGAGGCGGATGGCCCGGCCCCGCATAATCTTCTCAATGGTGATTTCGTCGGCCTTCAGGGAAGAGGAAAAATACATCAGGGACTTCTCGATTTCCAGCAGCTGAATCAGCTCTGCGTTCTTCATGGACTTGCGCAGCTCCCGCTCCACCTGGTTGCTGAGCTTGTCAATCTGCTTCAGATACTGCAGATACCGGCTGGCAATCCGCAGCATCAGGTGCAGGGTGAAGTGGGTCTTCAGGTTGGTTTTCACGTTCTTCACCAGTCCCTCGGCGAACTCATCCAAAATGGGGTTCTCGTGGAGGGAAACGGTAATCACGTTTTTCTCCGTGATAATAATGCCCAAAGGGCGGGTGAAGTAGGTAAGGTGTTCGTCATCCAGCTCCACACAGGGAATGTCCAGGATGACCAGGGTATTCCCGTCCTCGGTATCCAAGTGGGAGGATTCTTCTTCGTCCAGGGCGGCCCGGAAAAAGTCCGGGTCCACTGCAAACTCTTCAATGAGGCGGTTGACCTCCTCCTCATCGGGGTCAATGCAGTTGACCCAGCAGCCGGGCTCACAGGTATCCACCGGGCAGATAAAGCCATCGATGGTCTTGTAGTAGTTTACCATTGCGCATCTCTCCTTATGATATGGAGCCGCCGCAAAGGAAAACTTGCCCAGCCATAGGCTATGCCCGCATTACTGCCGGCAGCCGCACACATCCAGGCAGGCGGCGCGCTCCATTTTTTGAAAACTCTCTGCCGTTTCTTCACACGATCGACTAAGAGGGTCAGGTTTCACGATTCGCCACCTCCTGCTGGATAAAAAATTTGTTTTGGGGTTCTGCACCCGCAGGGCCGCAGGCGCTTTTTTAGTTTCTCGAATCCCACAGGTAATTATAACACAATAAATTATGTTTGCAAGAGAAATCGAGAAATTCGTAGAAACTGCCGATTCCGGCCGCAAAAAGCGCCCAAAACCCGCTGATATTCAGAAAATTCCGCTGTTTTTGAAAGAAAATCCTCCAATTCCGGCGCAAACCACCCTTGGCGCAAAGGAAAAGCCCCGCCAACAGGACGCCTGTCCTGCGGACGGAGCCGCCTGTTTCAGTATTTATCCTCTGTTAAAGATGTCCATAATATTGGTAAAACCGCCGTCGTCATCCTCCTGGATGGGGGCTGAAGCGGCAGGCTCCCGGGCCGGAGCGGCTGCCCCACGGGCGCCGGGGGCGGTTCTGCCGGTATGGTTCACCGGGGGAACGGGCGCTTCTGCCGGCGCAGGGGCGGCAGCGGGCTTCTCCTCTGCCACATTGCCGTTGTGGGAGGCAAAACCCGTGGCGATTACCGTCACGGTCATCTCGTCCTCCATGCTCTCGTCAAAGGCCGCGCCCCAGATGATGTTGGCGTCCTCGTGGGCCAGCTTGGTAATCATGGAAGAAGCCGTGTCAATTTCGTCCAGTCCAATATCCGGCGAAGAGGTAATGTTGACAATCACGCCCTTGGCGCCGTCAATGGCCGTCTCCAGCAGGGGGCTGGAAACTGCCATCCGGGCGGCCTGCTCGGCCTTGTCCTTGCCGGAAGCGTGTCCCACGCCCATGTGGGCATAGCCGGCGTCCCGCATCACGGAGGTCACGTCTGCAAAGTCCAGGTTGACCACCCCGGGGAGCTTAATCAGGTCGGAGATGCTCTGGGCGCCCTGACGGAGGACGTCGTCGGCAATGATAAAGGCGTTCTGCAGGGTAATGCGCTGCTCGCTCACCAGCTTCAGGCGCTCGTTGGGGATGACCACCAGGGAATCCACGTGCTCCCGCAGGGCCGTGATGCCGCTTTCCGCCTGCTCCATCCGCCGGCGGCCCTCAAAGGCAAAGGGCTTGGTGACAATGCCGATGGTCAAAACGCCCATCTCCCTGGCGACCTCCGCCACCACAGGAGCTGCGCCGGTACCGGTGCCGCCGCCCATGCCGGCTGTGATGAACACCATGTCGGAACCGCGGATCGCCGCAGCAATGGCCTCCCGGCTCTCCTCGGCGGCCTTCTGGCCGATTTCCGGCTTGGAGCCGGCGCCGCGGCCCCGGGTAATCTTCTCCCCGATCTGGACCTTCTGGGTGGCCTTGGAACGGCTCAGCGCCTGCTTATCCGTATTGACGCTGATAAACTCCACGCCCTGGACGCCGCTGGTCACCATCCGGTCCACAGCGTTGCCGCCGCCGCCGCCGATGCCGATTACTTTGATTACTTCATCGCCAATCAATTCGTTGTCTATTTCAAAAGGCATTTGCTTTCTCCCCCTTATTTGGTATGGAAGCCGCCGGAAGCCACCGGACAGCCCTCATGATTTTTGAGTAGTACCCTTTATAAATTTATCACTTTTCCCTGGGAATTTCAAGAAAGATTTGCGCGTGTATGCAAAGTTATTTCATTATTATCTAATTCCCTATGAAAGCAAATAGGTTTTTAAGTATTTTGCCGTTTCCAGCCGGCCAAAAAAGATTTCTTTTGACCATTTCCCTGATTTTTCGCGGGTTTTCCGGAACGCAGCCCCTATTCCCCGCCCTCCTGGGGCTGGGAGGAAGAAGCCTGGGAGACGCTGCTCTCTGCCGGCTGGGAGGAACCCTCCTCCTGGGAAGAGGCTGACGGAGAAGCGCCGCTCTCCTGGGAAGAGGCCGAGGCAGCTTCGGAAGACCCAGAAGCGGCGGAAGAGGCCGAAGCCGTCTCAGACGATGCAGAAGAAGCGGGTTCCCCGGAATCCTCCGGCTGGGAAGAACTTGCAGAGGAATCAGAGGAACTGGAATCTGCATTGTAGTAGGCTTTTTTCAGGTCTCGGGTCAGGGAAACATCCAGTTCGCCCTTTTCTGTTTCTTCCAGCTCTTCTTCCACGATTTTTTTCGCCGAAACCAGCTTCAAGTCCAAATCGTTGGAGTTCCCCAGCAGAATCCGGATGCGCCCATCGTAGACCACCATCATCTGATAGAGATTGGACACGTCAATCTGGGTGATGCCGGAAAAGGCGCAGTCCGACAGGGCCTGGGTCAGGCTGTTGAAGACCTGCTGCACCTCTTCCTCCTTGGGAACAGCGGGATAACCGGCCCGGGGATTTTCCAGCTCCAAGCCGGACACCACCAGGCAGCCTGCGGGAGCCGCCTGGGCAATCTCCAAAATCTTGTTCTCCTGGCTCACCAGGATATAGCTGTCATCCTGCTCAAAGGCCGCTGAAAGCACCGGTTCCTCCACGGTAATCTGCAAAGTTGCCGGCAGCTTCCGCTCCACCCGCACATTCCCCGCATAGGGGAGCTTGCGGTCCAATTCCTCCTGGGCGCCGTTTACATCCGCCAAAAAGAGGTTATCCCCAATCTCAATGCCGCAAATCTCCAGAATCTCCTCCTGGGAATACCGGGAGGTATTCTCCACCTGGATGGTGTCAATGCGGAACAGCACCGTCAGGGAAAGGATCACTGCCGCCGCGATGACTACCAAAAAGCTCACGCAATAAAACAGGATTGCCCGCCTGCGGCGGCGCCTGGCCCGGGCCGTAATGCCCCTGCGCGCCTGCCGCCGCCGGTTTCCTGGTTGGTTGCCGGGTACTCTTTCCATGTTCTCCCCTCTTTCCTCAATCTTGATTTTCCTTGGCCGCCTAGGCCGTTTCCCGCCGGATGTCCGCCCCCACCGAAGCCAGGGTCTTTTCCACCGCCTCATAGCCGCGGTCCAGATGATGCAGGCCGGACAGGAGGGTGGCGCCCTGGGCTCCCAGGCCCGCCACCAGCAGGGCCGCCCCGCCACGGAGGTCCGGAGCCTGCACCGGCGCGCCGGAAAGGGCGGGAACCCCTTCCACCACCGCCACGCGGCCCTCCACCTTAATGCGGGCCCCCAAGCGCATGAGCTCGCCGGCGTGCTTATACCGGCTTTCAAAAATATTCTCCACAAACAGGCTGGTCCCGTCCGCCAAGCAGGCCATGGCCATTACCGGAGCCTGGGCGTCTGTGGGGAAGCCGGGATACGGCATAGTGCGGACATTCCCCACGGGCCGCAGCCGCTCCGGGGCCTGAATCCAGAGGCTCTTTCCCTGGCTGCGCAGAGAACAGCCCGCCTCTTCAAACACCGGGAGCACCAGCTGCAAATGGCTGCAATCCACATGGCGCAAAGTCAGCTCGCTCCCTGTGGCCGCAGCCGCCGCCAGATACGTGGCGGCTACAATCCGGTCGGGAATCACCTGATGCTCACAGCCTCCCAGGGATTCTACCCCCTGGATGACGATCTCGCTCTCCCCCGCCCCGGACACCCTGCCGCCGCAGGCGTTGAGGAAATCCGCCAAATCACAGATTTCCGGCTCCCGGGCCGCGTTGGAGAGGATGGTGGAGCCCTCGGCGCACACCGCCGCCAGCATGACGTTTTCCGTGGCCCCTACGCTGGGAAAGGAAAGGCTGATGGGACAGCCCCGGAGGCGTCCCGGCACGCTGCACTCCAAACAGCCGTGGTCCTCCCGGATGTGCAGGCCCATTTTCCGCAGGGCCGCCAAATGCAGGTCAATGGGCCGGGGGCCCAGCTCGCAGCCGCCGGGGAAGGAAAGCCGCGCTTTTCCCAGACGGGACACCACCGCTCCCAAAAACACAATGGAGGAACGCATTTCCCGCATGAGGTTTTCCGGGATTTCATCCCCGCTGAGGGTGGAGGCGTCAATGGTCAGCGTGTGGCCCTCCCGGCGGACCCGGCAGCCCAGGGTGCGCAGAATCCGCACCGCCGTGTCCACGTCCGAAAGCAACGGGCAGTTATGTAAAACCGCCTCCGATTTGCATAAAAGAGACGCTGCCAGCAAAGGCAGGGTACTGTTTTTTGCCCCATGGACCGATATTTCCCCAGAAAGTTTCCCGGGGCCCTGGATGCGCAGAACTTCCAACGTCAACACCCTTTCTCCCGTGATTTCCATTGCTTTCCATAGTATGCGTTGGAAACACAAAGGGTGAAACCCTGGAAACCGGCTGGTTCAGCGGGCGTTCCCCGATTCCCGGAGGACCTGGTGCATTACTTTGACAATCCGGGGGCAGGCGTCGGAAATGGACATTTCGGCGGCATGACGCCCCAGCTCCCGGGCGCCGCCGGGCCTGGAGAAGATTTCCTCTACCTTCTGCCACAGCAGCTCCCCGGTGAGGTCCTTTTCCTCAATGAGCACCGCCGCTCCCCGGTTTACCAGGGCCATGGCGTTGTGGTACTGGTGGTTTTCCGCCACATTGGGGGAGGGAATCAGGATGGAGCCCTTCCCCTGGGCCTGGAGCTCGCTGAGGGTGATGGCCCCGGCCCGGCAGATGACCAAATCCGCCGCCGCCATGCACTGGGGCATATTGTCGATGTACTCCCGCAGGGAGATAAAGGGGTATTCCTCCAAATCCAGGCCCTTTTCCTTTAAAAGGCCGGGCATCCATTTGGAATACTGGCCATAGCCGTGGATGTGCTGGTATTTCCCCGTGCGGGCGCTGCGCACCAGCAGGTCTGCCACTGCCTCGTTGATGCTTCTGGCTCCCAGGCTGCCGCCAAAGGAGAGAATCAAAGGCCGGGCGTCCAGCCCCAGCAGCCGGCGGGAATCCTCCCGGTCTGCCCGGAGAAGCTCCTGCCGCACCGGGTTGCCGGTGAGGACGCAGCGGGCCCCCCTGTCAAAGTGCTGCTGGGCATCCGCCACTGCCAGCATCACCCGGCTGGCTTTTTTGGCCAGCATTTTGTTGGTAATCCCGGGATAGGCGTTCTGCTCGTGGATAACGGCGGGAACCCCCAGCTTCATGGCCTCCCGAATCACCGGGCCGCTGACATAGCCGCCGGTGCCCACGCAGATATCCGGCTGGAATTCCCGGATAATCTTCCGGGCCTGCCGGGTAGAGGTGACCACCCGCACCAGGGTCTGGGCGTTGCGCTTCAGGTTCTGAAGGCTCAGCTTCCGCTGGAAGCCGGAAATCCGCACGCTCCGGAAAGCAAACCCCGCCGCGGGGACCAGGCGCTCTTCCATGCCGCCCTTGTTCCCCACATACAGAATCTCTGTGTCCGGCTCCTTCTCCCGCAAATATCCGGCAATGGCCAAGGCCGGGTTGATATGGCCGGCAGTGCCGCCCCCTGCAAACAGTACTCTCATACACGCGCGGGCCGTAAAACCCGCATTCCCCCTTTATCCCTTAATTTTAGCAGAAAGCCCCTTCCGGGGCCAAACTACACTTTATCCACATTGGATGTTCGCGAAATGGACAAGACCACGCCCATCTGGGCCAGCAGCATCACCAAAGAGGTGCCGCCATAGCTGAAGAACGGCAGGCTGATACCCGTATTGGGAATGGTGTTGGTCACCACACAGATATTGAGGATGGCCTGGATTCCCACCTGGGCTGTGAGCCCAATGCCCAGGAGCGTGCCGAATTTATCCTTGGCTCCCAGGGAGATGACAATCCCCCGCCAGATAAGCAGGGCAAACAGCAGGATCACCAGCAGGGCGCCCACAAAGCCCAGCTCCTCGCAGACCACCGCAAAAATAAAGTCGTTTTCCGGCTCGGGCAGATAGAGGTATTTCTGCCGGGACTGGGCCAGGCCCACCCCCAGCAGCTGGCCGGAACCGATAGCCATCAGGGACTGCCGGGTCTGCCAGGTATCCACCCCCTCGGGCGGGTTAAAGGGGTCCAGCCAGCCCTGGATGCGCAGCTCTGCATAGGAAAACATATCGGTGAAAAAGTACAGGTAAGCGGCCGCCCCTGCCAGCGCCACAAGCGCTATAAAGAACCACCGCAGCCGCACGCCTCCCACAAAGAGCATAACGCCGGAAATCGCCACCAGGATAATGGCGGCGGAGATGTGGGGCTCCATCACCACCAGGCCGGCTATCAGGCCCAAAATCAGCACATAGGGCAGCACCCCATAGCGGAAGGTCTCCATTTTGTCGTAGTTAATGGAGATGAGATGGGCGAAGATCAGCACCAGGGCAAACTTGGCAATCTCAGAGGGCTGGAAGTTAATAGGCCCCAAATACAGCCACCGGTAGGTGCCGTTAATCCGGGGCACCAGAGCCGTCCCCCGGAGGAGGAGCACCGCCAGCAGCATGGCTATGGTAATGAGCAGCACCAGAAAGGCGAACTTGTGGAGATGATGGTAATCAAAATAGGAGATCACCAGCATCAGCACGCATCCCAGGGCCGCAAAGCACATCTGCGGAACAATATAGGAATAGCTGTTGCCGTCCTCCGAATTAAAGTAGGAGGTGGCAAAGCTGGCGGAAAACAGCATTACCAGCCCGAAAACCAGCAGGCTCAAAAGGATATAGAGGAACACCCGGTCCACGCCGCCGCGGACAGAAAAGACCTTGAACTTTTTCCGGACCCGCTTTACCGTGGCTTTGGGCGAAAACAGGGAAACCTTCCCCGACGGGATGGTGGCGCCCGCCGGGCTCACGGCTGCCGCCGAAGGCCTGCCGCTGCGGCCCCCTGCCGCAGTCTCCCGGCGGACTGCCCTCTTCTTGGCGCCTCTGGGTATTTTCTGCTTTCTCATAAGCCTTCCCCCTCCTTTACTGCTCCGTCAGGCTTTCGGGGAACCCTCCCCGGATGGAATATGGGTTAGTATGCGCTGTCAGACCCCAAAGAATACCAGCAGCAGGGCAATGGCGCCGCCCACCGCTGTAATCAGGCTGAACACCAGGCAAATCTTCATTTCGCTCCAGCCGCACATCTCAAAGTGATGGTGGATAGGGCTCATTTTAAACAGGCGCTTGCCGTGGGTCAGCTTGAAATAACTCACCTGCAGCACCACGGAAAGGATCTCCATAAAGTAGACAATCCCCAGGGGCAGCAGCAAAATGGGCAGGTTCAGACCAAAGGCCAGGGCGCACACCATGCCTCCCAAAAACAGGGAGCCGGTATCCCCCATAAATACCTTGGCGGGATTGAAGTTCCACACCAAGAAGCCCATGCAGGCTGCAGCCGCAGCCACCGCCATAATGCTCATGCTGAAGGCGTTCATCACGCCGGCAATCACCATGAGGAAAATGCACACAAAGAAGGTGACCGAAGCGTTGAGGCCGTCAATGCCGTCGGTGAAGTTCACCGCATTGACCACGCCCACAATGAGGATGGCCGCCAGAATCCAGTAGCCCCAGCCCAGGTCTACCTCCCCCACAAAGGGGATGATGGTGGAGCTTTTTCCCCCAGCCAGCCAGACGGAAACCAGGTAGGCTGCCGCCACGACAAATTGCAGCACCAGCTTCTGCAGCTCTGTGAGGCCCAGGTTGCGCTTTTTGACTACCTTGATATAGTCGTCCATAAAGCCCACCAGCCCAAAGGCCAGGGCCATGCCCAGGCCGCCGAACAGGCGCACCTTCATCAGCAGGGTCTCGTCATATACGTTGGCGTAGTACAGGGGAATGCACACCGCCACGGCCGCCGCAATGCCGATGATGAACATCAGGCCGCCCATGGTGGGGGTCCCCTGCTTTTTCATGTGCCACTGGGGCCCTTCTTCCCGGATGGTCTGCCCAAAGTGCAGCTTGTGCAGGAAGGGGATCATCCATTTCCCCAAAAGCGCGGTTACGCCGAAGGCGATGACAGCCGCCAGCAATGTCCAGATTGTGTTCATATGTTTTCTCCACCTTACCTTTCCGGCAGGGAACCCGCCGGAAGTTTTCTTTTCGGCGCACCCTCACAGGAGCCCGATTCAGGTATACAGTATAGCACAAAACCGCGCCTTTTTACAGCCGATTTTTGAAAAACGGCTTCTATTGTACCTGGTCCACTTCAATAAAGCCCACGGTAATCACCGTTCCGGGCCGCACCTTGGTCCCTTCCGCTATATCCTGGGTCTGGGAAACCGGGTTGCTGCTGGTCAGGGCCGCGCCGGTAACCCGTATCTGGATGCCGGCATTGGCCGCCGCCTCATTGGCCGCCGACAGGGACATGCCTGTCAGGTCCGGCACAGTGACAGTCTCTTCTTTGCTGTCCTCATCGGTATACAGGACGATGGAACCGCCCTGGGGAATGGACTCGCCAAAGGCGGGAATCTGCTCCAGCACCGTGCCGCCGCTTCCCTTGACCGTCACGCTGAGGCCCGCGTCACCGGCGGCCTTCTCTGCTTCTTCCACGGTCATGCCGGTAACGGAAGGCGTGGTGGTGTCGATTTTCTCCAGCTCCTCCTCGGTATACTGGCGCTCCACGCCCAGATATTCCAGAATCTGCTCCATGCACTTGGCAAAGGTGGGGCCTGCCACAGAGCCGCCGTAATAGTTGATGCTGGGGTCCGGCTCATCGTAATAAATCAAGAGGGCAATTTCCGGGTCGTCCGCCGGGGCAAAGCCGCAATAGGAAGCGATATAGTGCTTCTTGGTCTTATCCAGGTTATCCTCCAGAATCTTCTGAGAGGTACCGGTCTTGCCGCAGATCCGGTAGCCGGCGATATAGCCGCTCTTTGCAGTGCCTTGTGTGGCGTTGGTGTTGAGAATCTTCACCATGCGCTCCGAGGTGTCCGTGGAGATAACCTGGCGCTTATAGCTGGTATCCGCCGTCATGACGATATTCCCGTCAGCGTCCACCATGTGGTCCACCACATGGGGCTGCACCAGATAGCCGCCGTTGGCCACTGCACAGGCCGCCGCCAGCATATGGATAGGGGTGATGCTGAAGTTCTGGCCGAAGGATTCCGTAGCCAGCTCCATGGGGTTCAGCTGGTCCGCCGTATAATAAATGGTGGAAGCCTCGCCGGGCAGGTCAATGCCGGTTTTCTCCGTAAAGCCAAAAGCCTCAAAATACTTGAAAAAGCGCTCAGAGCCCAGTTCCTGGCCCAGATGGACAAAGAAGGGGTTGCAGGAGTTGCACAAGCCCTCCACAAAGGTCTGGGTGCCGTGGCCATAGGCCCAGCAGTTGATGTACTGGCCGGTGCCCTCTACCAAATAGGAGTGGTTGCAGGTGAAGGTGCTCTCTTCCGAAACAATGCCCTCCTCCATAGCCATGGAGCCGGTGCACATCTTAAAGACCGAACCGGGATAGTAGGTATCGCTGACCGCCTTGTTCCGCCACTGCTTCTGCAGGGCGTTGGAGGTCGCCTGGTCCTTTGCCGCCTTCTCTTCCTCTGTCCCTTCCGGCATGGCCTCGATTTCCTTGGCCACTTCCTCGTCCACAATAGTCCAGGGGTCGTTGGGGTCATAGTCCCCCTTGGTGGCCAGGCCCAGGATGGCGCCGGTCTTGACATTCATGGCAATGGCGCAGGCGCCGTTGGCCACGTTGAAATTCTCGATGCCCTCTTCCAGCCCCTCTTCCAAAAAGTGCTGGATGCCCTCGTCAATAGTCAGCACCAGGTCATATCCGTCCTCGGCCTCCACCCGCTGCTCATACTGGAAGGGCATATCCGTACCCACTGCGTTTTTGGCGGTGACCAGCCGCCCGGCTGTGCCGCTGAGCTCCGTATCATACTGGTATTCCAGGCCGGAAAGGCCGGTATTATCCGTGCCTACAAAGCCCAGCACCGGGCCCATAAAGTTGCCATAGGGGTAATAGCGCTTGTAATCCGTAATGAGCTGCACGCCGCGGCTGATGTCGTTCTCCTCCAAAAAGGCCAGAATTTCGTCCTTGACGTCGTTCTCCACCTTGCGCTTGACATAGGTGAAATAGGTATCCTTATCCGCCAGCTCCTGCACCTCGGATTCCTCCATGTCCAGAATCTCCGCCAGGCCGCGAACCAGGGTGGTCTTATCCTCTTCTTCTATGTAAGCCGGTTCCAGGGCCACCGTCCAGACACTGGCGCTTTGGGCCAGCACTTTGCCGTTGCGGTCATAGATGGTGCCCCGCTCCGCGCTGAGGGTGGTGGGCTGCAGGCTCTGGTCGATGGCGGCGCGCTTCAGCTCTTCCCCATCCACTAATTGCAGGCGGACCAGGTTGAAAATCACAATTCCAAAAGCCACCGCCATGACGATCATCACCGTCAGCGTACGCCTCCACATACGGACAGTCGTTCCTTTTGCCATAATTGTATCCT
>ERZ1643246.3370-NODE-3370-length-13841-cov-5.697664_pt1 | contig 13841 bp, 15 predicted proteins | sample MGYA00579265_ERZ1643246 | MGnify/ENA primary metagenome ERZ1643246 (study PRJEB29033, sample SAMEA4952261) | chicken gut metagenome | biome: Broiler Chicken; feature: Gastrointestinal Tract; material: Caecum | place: Ireland | collected 2018 | study: Broiler... | reverse complement strand
TATTATTTTTTCTATAAAGTATTTCCTATATTATGAATATATTTTAATGAGGTGATAACTTGGGCTCTATTTTGTCATTAAAAGATATAAAAAACGATTTTGGTTCTACTAGTGTACTAAAAGGTGTATCTTTTGATATTCCAAAAGAAAGTATTTTGCATTTTTAGGTGCTAACGGTGCTGGTAAAAGTACGTTATTAAATATTATTATGCAAATATTGTTACCGACATCTGGAGAAGTATTTATGAATGGAGAAGTTATTTTAAAAGAAAAAATAGGTGTTGTGTTTCAAGAAAATACTTTTGATGAAGAGTTGTCTATTTATGAAAACATGATGCTTCGAGGAAGACTATATGGTATAAAGAAGAAAGGGTTAGAAAAGCGTATTTTAGAACTTTCTAGAGAGTTAGGAATGGATTCTTTTTTATATCGTAAATATAAGGTTTGTTCTGGAGGACAAAAAAGGATTGCGATGATAGCAAGAGCTTTAATTATGAATCCTTCTATTGTTATTATGGATGAAGCAACTACGGCTATAGATATTGAAACTAGAAGAAAGGTCTGGGAATTTTTATTAAAATTAAATAGAGAAAAAGGTGTTACTATCTTCTTTTCTTCACATTATATAGAAGAAGCAGATATTGCATCTAATATATGTATTTTAAAGTCTGGAAAAATTATTTTTAGTGGAACCTATCAACAGTTAATATCTAATTATAGTAGGAAACAATTAAAAATTAATTTTAAGGATGAAGTTATAAAGAGAGAAATTTCTTCTGTTAAAGGTGCGCTTAGTTATTTAGAACAATTGGATGATACAAAAATAGATACTTTTTCTTTGCAGAATAGTAATTTAGAAGATATCTTTTTAAGGTTAGTTTATCATGATAACGTTAGTTTATAGGCATTTAAAGTTATTTTTGAAGAATCTAGCTAATATTGTTCTTAGTTTTCTATCTTCTTTGGTTATTCTTTCTCTTTATTTTCTGTTTGTTCGAGATTTTACTATTAAGGCAGTTGGTGATTATGGTTTTATTAGTAATTATAATGATTTGTTTGTTGACAGGTTGATGACATCGGGTTTATTAATCGTGATTGGAGCAACTTCTGTATTATCTATTATTTTTATTTTTGTTAAAGATCATTATAGTGGTGTTGTTAAAGATTTTTTAGTAACACCAGTATCTTATATTAAGATTGTTTATTCTTACTTTTTTGCTGCTTTTATTGTATCGATGGTAATTACATTATTTGTTTATTTAGGAATTGAGTTGTTTTTTTGTTTTTGTATATCAAGATATTAGTAGTTTTTCTCCTGTGATTTTTTCTATTTTTATTATTTTCTGTTCTAATATTATTTCTAGTTTACTTATGTTAATTGTTGCACTTATGATACGTAGTTTTACCTCGTTTTCTACCTTTGAGACGCTTTATGGTGTCGTGATAGGATTTTTTACTGGTGTTTATATTCCTATTGGATATTATCCTACGATTATTAGAAATATATTTTTCTATTTTCCCTTGTGTCAGACTACTAGTTTACTTCGAAATGTTCAAACGGATTCTATTACTAGTATTATTTTGAAAAATTATCCTAAAAGTCAGCATAGTTTGTTGTATGAAACTTTTGGAGTTCATCTTTCTTTTCATGATTATACTTTTTCAATCAATGAACAATTGTGGATGATATTTGTTGTTATTGTTTTACTTAATTTAGTACTTTTATTTCTTCTTCAGATAAAGAGAAGACATTTAGCTTAGTTAAATGCTATTTCTATATCAATATCTTCATCTGTTATTGCTATTCCTAGGAGTATTAGACCACTTACCAAAATAAAAATAGATGCAATTAGGGAGGCGGTAGTAAGATTTTTCTTCTTTTTACTGTCAAAAGGAGTTAGTTTTTGATAATCTTTTAGGCTATCTTTCGCAAAATAATAATAGGCAATTACTAAGACAGAGAATATTAAAATCATTAAGTTTTGATATTCTTTTTTGCTTTTTTCATCATTATAAAGGACAAAGTGTTTTTTCTTTACTGTTTGCATACCAACTTAGAATAATAATTCCAATATAGACTACCCAGATAGCATTTTCTGTTTTTATATCTTTTAATCGTTCATCTTTTTCACTCATATTATATATTATTTTTATTTTTAGTATTTTATTTTCTTTATTAAAAAGAAAAACAATCATTTCTGATTGATTTCTATATCAAAAGTTCGAATAGTTCGACTAATTTTCCAATGATACTCTAAAGAAGGTCGTATAACAACTTTTTATCTTAAATATTTAGGTGATTATTTCATTATTTTTTCGAACTATTTACTTTTCTTTTTGTTATATATATACTATTTAATATAATAGGGAGTGATAAAATGCCATTGTTGGAAAGAATACTAAATTGTAGCAGTGATGAAGAAGCGGATTTAATTATTACAGAAGAGATAAAAGCAGCAAATGATAGTAGCACAAAAGTTGAAACATTAGGATTTTTAAATTATGGAAAATCTTACAATTTATTTAAAGGATTCATTTCTTTAGATACTAGAATTAAATATGCAAGTATGAACATGGAAACCTATGGAATGTCTACAACTGATTTTTTCTATGATTTTGCTCACTTTGTTCGAAAATATAATATTAACAATAAAGGATCAATGATTTATAATTTAGAATATTTTATTAATAGCTATTTCGGGTTCCCTGGAAAAGAAGATAGAGAAACAATATTTAACGACATTGCATGGCAAACCACTACAACGGATGAAGAATATTTTTCTGCTTTAGATAATAATAAATTAGGAGATTTAAAAGGAAAAGGAGCAGCCGAATGTACCGAAAGAAGTGCAATGGCACAACAAATTTTAAGTCTATTTGGAACAGAGATATATTATTGTATAGGCTGTGTTGACTTAGGTAATAGGCAAGAAGGGCATTGTTTTAACATTGTGAGAAGGAAAAATGATTATGCACTTTTAGATTATAGTATTCCAGTAGTTTCATATAATCAAGATGGTAGTGTTAGAGCATATTATCCTTTTGTAGGAAAAATGACAGATGGCGAATTTGAGAGTTTTATTGCCTATGGTGATTTAAAAACTTTTGAAAATTATGAATATAATGATAATCAAAAATCATCTTTGAACAGTCAACGAGCATATGCTGTTGGTTCTTTTGAAGTTCAGAAATATTCAACAGAGTCTAGTGGAATTAAAAAATAGAAAATTAATTAGCAATATGCATTTTTTACACGCATATTGGTTTGTCAATTTGCAAGTGTGTTTTTAAATTGACAAAATAAAACTACTTTCAATTTAATTTTGAGAGTAGTTTTTATATTAACTCGAAAAGTTTGAGTATTAATCAATTTGGTGGAGCTGAGGAGAATCGAACTCCTGTCCGAAAATAGAGCTACATAAACTTCTACAAGCTTAGTTAACTAATTTTATTCATATACTATCCAAGTAGTTAACGACCAAGATAATATATTATCCCGTTTGTTCTTTCTATTTTCTGGGAGGAAAATAGCTATAACCTATATACTATGAACCTTCGATTATTTCCTAGGTAAGAAATAAAAGAAAGCGCAGGCCTTTATATTATTAGGCAAATGCTACAGCTTGGTTTCCACCAAACATGTTAGCAACTGCATTTTTAATTTTGTTTGCGTTTATTTTTTTGTGTCCGTAACGTGGACATTCGACTTGCCATCTATGCTCTCAATTCCCGTCGAAACCGTGACAGCCCCGTGTAGTAAGATTATATCATATTTTTATGTAAAAATCTATATGTAAAATTTATGCAAAACTTTAGAATATATGCATAGAAAATATATCCTTTATGGTATAATATGTATGGGAAGGTGATAGATTGAAAGAAGAATGGAAAAATTTTAAACAAGGTGCATGGTGTGATGAAATTAATGTTAGTGATTTCATAAAGAAAAACTATGTAGCTTACGATGGTGATGAATCATTTTTAAGCGGACCTACAGATAAGACAAAACGTGTTTTAAAAGTATTTGAAGATATGTGTAAAGAAGAAGTAAAAAAACATGTTATTGATATTGATGTAGATCATCCTGCTGGAATTAATGCATTTGAACCTGGATATATTAGTGAAGATGATGATGTAATTGTCGGTCTTCAAACTGATGAGTTAGGAAAAAGAGAGATTGTTCCTAAAGGTGGACTTAAAATGGTTTATCAAGAGCTTGATGCATATGGTTATAAGATGAATCCGGAACTTGACAAACTTTTTAAAGAAACAAATTTGGTTACAACTCATAATGATGGTGTTTTTGCTGCTTATACTAAGGAAATTAGAAAAGCTCGTCATAATAAGTTGTTAACTGGTCTTCCAGATGCTTATGGTCGTGGAAGAATTATTGGAGATTATCGTAGAATTGCTCTTTATGGTATTGATTACTTAATGGAACAAAAGAAGAGTGACTGGGATAATATGAAAATCACGGTAATGGATGATGAAACTATCCGTTTACGTGAAGAGATTTTTATGCAATATAACGCATTACAAGAAATCAAAGATATGGCAGCAAGATATGGTTTTGATATTTCAGGACCAGCTAAAAATGCTAAAGAAGCTGTTCAATGGACTTATTTTGGATATTTAGCTGCTATTAAAGAAGATAATGGAGCAGCAATGTCTCTAGGTAGAGTAGATGCTTTCTTTGATATCTATTTTGAAAGAGATTTAAAGGATGGTACTTTAACAGAAGAAGAAGCACAAGAGATTATTGATCATTTTGTTATTAAATTAAGAGCTGCTCGTCATTTAAGAACACCTGATTATGATGAATTATTCTCAGGAGATCCTACCTGGGTAACATGTTCTTTAGGTGGACTTACTACTGAAGGAAAATCAATGGTTAACAAGACTTCTTTCCGTATAGTTCATACATTAGAAAACTTAGAGAGTGCTCCAGAACCAAATATGACTATTCTCTGGGCACAAGAATTGCCAGAAGCTTGGAAGAAATATTGTGCTAAAGTTAGTATTGCAACAGATTCTATTCAATATGAAAATGATGATGTTATGCGTCCAAGTATGGGAGACGATTATGCAATCGCTTGTTGTGTATCTGCAATGCGTGTTGGTAAGGATATGCAATTCTTTGGAGCTCGTTGTAACTTAGCAAAGACATTACTTTATGCTATTAATGGTGGTGTTGATGAAGTTAAACGTGAATTAGTTATTCCTGGATTTCCTAAGATGACTGATGAAGTACTTGATTATGATAAGGTTAAAGAAGCTTACTTTAAGATGATGCATGAAGTTGCTAGAATTTATTCTGATGCTATGAATATTATCCATTACATGCATGATAAGTATGCTTATGAAGCTGGACAAATGGCATTACATGATACTTATGTAAATCGTTTAATGGCTTATGGTGTTGCAGGATTTTCTGTAGCAGTAGATTCACTTTCTGCGATTAAGTATGCTAAAGTTAAACCTATTCGTGATGAAGATGGTATTACTGTTGATTTTGAAATCGAAGGAGATTTCCCTAAATATGGTAATGATGATGATAGAGTAGATGAAATTGGAAAAGAAATATTAGATGTATTCTACAAAGAATTAAGTTCTCATCCTTGCTATAGAAATGCTCATCCAACATTATCAGTACTTACTATTACATCTAACGTAGTGTATGGTTCAAATACTGGTGCTACTCCAGATGGTAGAAAAGCAGGTGTTGCCTTTGCTCCAGGTGCTAATCCAATGCATGGAAGAGATCAAAGTGGTGCTATTGCTTCACTAAACTCTGTTGCTAAACTTGACTGGGCTAATTGTTGCCGTGATGGTATTTCTAATACTTTCTCAGTAGTACCTAATGCTTTAGGTCAAACTGAACAAGAAAGAATTGATAACTTAGTTAATTTAATGGATGGATACTTTGTTCAAGGCGCACATCACTTAAATGTTAATGTGTTAAATCGTGAAACATTAATTGATGCTATGAATAATCCTGATAAATATCCATTACTTACTATTCGTGTTTCTGGATATGCAGTACGTTTTAATAAATTAACTAGAAAGCAACAAGAGGAAGTTATTGCTAGAACATTCCATGAGAAAATGTAGATATGAAGGCTAGCATTGACTCTATTGAAACATTTGGATTAGTAGATGGACCAGGTATTCGATGTGTAGTTTTCTTTAACGGATGTATGTTACGTTGTAAATTTTGTCATAATCCTGAGATGTGGAAGAAGAGGGATGATAATTATACTCCAGAAGAGCTATATAAAAGAATTAAGAGATGTGAACCATATTTCAAGAAAAATGGTGGTGTAACCTTTTCTGGAGGAGAACCTTTACTACATAGTGACTTTATTATTGAAGTTTGTAAGTTATTAAAAAAAGATAATATTCATGTAGCTTTAGATACCTCAGGAGTTGGATTAGGTCATTATGAAGAAGTGCTTTCTTATGTTGACTTGGTACTTTTAGATGTAAAACATACTAATCCTGAAGGATATTATGATATTACTGGTTTAAAAATGGGAGAAGTTGAAAATTTTATTGATGTCTGTAATAAAATGAATAAGAAAATTTGGATTCGTCAGGTTATTGTGCCTGGAATTACAGATACTTATGAATATATGGACAGTTTAGTTGATTATTTGCAACATATTCATAATATAGAAAGAGTAGATTTTCTTCCTTTTCATCGATTGGGTCGTGAAAAATATATTAAACTGGGTATTCCTTATCCATATGAAGAAAAACAGGATATGGATAAAGAAAAATGTAATCAATTATATGATTATTTCAAGGAAAGATATTTTAAATAATATCTTTTTTTGTTATACTTTTTGTAATTGAAGGAGTTTATTATGAGGAAGAGTGTGGTTTCAGAAATTTATTTAACCTCTAAATTTGTTTCAAAAGAATCATGGCATATTATGTTTTTGAAACTTGCAAAATATTTAGGCTCTTTTTCAAAATTTCAGGTTTTTGTTGTTTGTGAGATGAATAAACTTCATTATTATGTAAAAACTGATGTTGTGCTTCCTACGATGTTAGGAGACATTTCTGATTTTATGTTTTGTGAGTTTTCTGTTTGCTGGTCATTTTCTTATGAACGTGGAGTTCCTTATATTAATAAGTCTACTGATACTATTATTGATTTTATTGATAAGGAGTCCTTAAAGAAGACTCATGATATAAAAATGTTAGAACTTAATTTTCGATTAGCTAGGGATAAATTATTTAGTCATGGCTATTTATATATTAATGAGCAAGGAGAAATTATTCGTCGTAGGCTACTTAAAACATTACCTGAAGTATTACTTAGTATCGATTTTTCTAAAAATAAGAAATATACTTATCAGTCTCCGCCTAAGTATCTAGATTTTCAAAAAGCTTTTTCATTATTGCAAAGTGATTCTGTACAAGCATTATTTTCTGTTTCTGCGTTTCCTTATTTTTCTAAAGATTATTATTTAAACTTATCTGCTTATTCTTTTGATAAACATTCTCTTGTAGTAGGTTCTACTGGTAGTGGTAAATCTAAATTTATTAGTCTACTTATTAGTCGCTTAGCAACAACCCTTGATTATAAATTAAAATATAAGATTGTTGTTATTGATCCACATGCTTCTTTGAAAGAAGATGTTGGGGGAATTCCTAATAGTTCTGTTATTGATTTTGAAGGGATGGAAAGCAGTATTAATTTATTTATTAATTCTACTGATAATATTGTTGTATCTGTGGAGTTATTACTTTCATTACTTTCTTCTTATATGAAAGATTTGTATAATTCTAAGTTAGAAAGAGTCGTAAGACATAGTTTATTATTGCTTTTATATCATAATATATTTAGTTTTCAGAACTTACGTAAATTACTTTTGGAAGTAGAATATCGTGAATCTTTGTTATCAGATGATTTGCCAGATAGTATTACTAGTTTCTTTTTGACAGATTTTAATGAACTAAAGAATAAATATTATAATGAGTCAATTGCCCCTATACTTTCTTTTTTAGATGAAATGGAATTTATTTCTGTTTTTCAGAATGAATGTAGTGATGCTTTATCGTTACAAGATACTATTCATCAAAATCTTTTAACTTTATTTTCTTTAAATCGTAATAGATTAGGGGAGTCTTGTGTTAAGACAATTTCTGGTCTTATTATGCAACAGTTAATTACATTAATCCAAGATAGAAAGATAGATGAGCATATTATATTTATTGTCGATGAAGTATCTGTTGTTGAAAATCCTATTTTACTTAAGTTTTTATCGGAAGCTAGGAAATTTGGTTTATCATTAATTTTAGTACAGCAATATTTTGAACAGATAAGTAGGAAGTTACAAGATGCTATTTTTGCTAATGTTGTTAATTATTATGTTTTTAGAGTGTCTAGAAGAGATGCTAGTATATTATCTAGTAATATTTCTATGAAGTTATCTCGCGATGATAGTGAAGAAAATCGTATATCTATGTTAATTAATTTGGGAGATAGAGAGTGTGTAGTACGACTTGGAAGCAGGGGAGTTTTACTTCCCGCATTTCAAGCAAGAACTGTTGACTTTGTTCCAATTAAAAGAGTTAAGAGTACTAAAATTTCTAAGCCTGTTCCTAAAAGTGAGGTTACTATTACTCCTCCAAAAAAGAAATTTGAGATTACACCAAATATTAAGCTAACCGAATTGTTATTAGAACAGTCTTCTAGTAGAAGAAATATGAGAGGTGATACTAATGAATAAGACGCAAGTAGTAGAAGCAGTGGATAAGATTTTTTCTAATGTTTTTGACTGTAAGAATCCATTTACCATAGATGAATTATTAACTAAGTTTGCTTTTGATGTTAAATTACCACAGCAAGTAAATGATTCGTTTACAGGGGAAGTAACCTGGGCAACGTCAGTAAATCCTACTAAGTATATTACAGAAGAAAATACTTGGAAGTGGAAAAGTTGGGAGCAACCAAAACAAGAAATAGAAAATTTAGAACAATTAGTTAATTTGTGGAATAAAATTAATTATCGTACTACAGAAAGGGTGTATGATTCTACTAATGTTTCAGAAAGTGATACAATTTATCGCTCTGAGAATATTTATCGTTCCTGTGATTCTAGTGATTGTAAAAATCTTATTTTTTCAGATGGATGTCAAAGCTGTGAATATTTACTTGCTTCTCAAAGATCTGGATATTGTAGTTTTTGTATTCGCTGTGATGATTCTTCTGGTTGCTCTAACAGTTATAATATTTCATGCTCTAGTAAGATTAGTAATTCTTTCTTTATCGAAGATTGTGGTTCTTTGCACGAATGTATGTTTTGTGCTCATATTTCTAATAAGAAGTATTGTATTTGTAATATGCAGTTTGATAAAGATGAATATTTTGCTATTAAAAAAGAAATTATTCAGTGGATTATGAATTCATAACGTTAAGTGGAGGTGATTTTATGAATCCTTTAGTATATCAATCATATATGAAAGATAGGATTATTCCTAAAACAGTTATTTTTGCATCTGCTTTCGGTCTTACTATTGATTCTTTTAAACCAGCGAATGAACATGGTAAGTATCCTTATCGTATTCGATTTTACCATGGAAATCATATTGTGGGACATATGGATCTTGTTGTGGATGAAAGGTTTGGAAAACTTTATCCTGGTTGGGAATATCCTTTTATCCTTTTTACACCAGTTGGTAATGTTTCAGGCCATTATTTAAGTTCTAGTAATAATAATTTGTTTTCTTATCGATTGGATTTATATGATAAGGATAAGGTTGATTCTGTTCGTGGATTATTTAAAATCCATACTTCCGGAGAAGTACGAAATCATAATTATTTTGTAGGTGCTAGTGCTACTTCCATTAAAGATGGCCAAGAGATTGCTGATATGACTACTAATTGTTGTGGAAGTGAGGTTAAATTTGGTGTTCGTAGTTATGAACCTTTTGAAGAAATTACCTATGGTTATTTTTGTGATCTTTATATCTATCACAGAAAAAAAGAAAATAGGGAAGAAACGCTACTTACTAAAATATCCGTTTCTAATAGTAGAGCTCAAAAAAATGATGCAAGTTTGTCTTTTTCTGATGGAAGTAGTTATATTCTTCCTAAAGTAGGTGATACTAATGGTAATATTCGATTTGATTTATTGGATAAAGAGATTATGAATCACGATTCATCCTTTTTCGAGGTAATTGATAGGGTAAGAGATAATTTGACTTTTCCTGTCTATGGTGGAAGTATTTCTTTGTATGATAGATTTGCTAGTTTATCTTACCAAGATGATTCGCAATTTTTATCTATATCTAAAGCAGACGATGTAAAACAATTAAAAAAAGTAAATTCATTAGTAAAAAAATATCGTAAAAAGTAAATTCAGTCTTTGGACTGTTTTTTTGTATGAATAAATTTTTTTAGGGTATGTTATTACTGGTGATATTATGTTTTGGAGTGTAAAATTTCCATCTATTCCAGTTTTAAATCCAGTAGATAGTATACTTGATATTGGTATTGTTGGAGGAGGAATTACTGGACTTTCTACTGCGTATTATTTGAAAGATACTAATTTGAAAATTGCTTTATTTGATAAAGGTTTAATTTGTCAAGGTGTAACTAGTAAGACAACAGCTAAAATTACCTATTTACAAGGTGATATTTATCAAAAGTTAGGAACTAGAGCAAAAGAGTACTATCTATCTCAAAAGCAAGCTATTTCAGAGTTATTACGTATTATTGAAAAGGAACATATTTTTTGTGATTTGGAGCAAGTTAGGTCTATTCTTTTTACTTTGGATGATGAAAATGTTTCAAAAATTAAGCGTGAAAAAGAGTTGTTAGAAAGTTTTTCTGCTCGTCCGTTTGATGTTTTTGATGATAGTATTAAAGCAGGTATTGGTGTTTCTGATACGTATGTTTTTCATCCTTTAAAATATTTATCTGGTTTATCTAGGCTATTACTTTCTAAAATTTTGCTTTATGAAAATACTTTGGTTCAAAATATAAAGAGAGAAAATGATTATTATCTTTTACAGACTACTCTAGGAGATTTTATGGTAAAAAATGTTGTTATTGCTTGTCATTACCCTTTCTTTTTGTATCCTAATTTCTTTCCGTTAAAGACATATATACAGAGAGAATATGTCAATGTGGCTAAAGTTAAGAAGCATGGTGATTGTTCTGCTATTAATATTGATTCTTGTCTTCATTCTATTCGTTACTATAACGATTATCTTATTTATGGTTCTAATCGTCATAAACTTACTAGTAAGATTGATTATGGTAAGAGTTATGAGAAAAGTAGGAAAGACTTTAAGAAATATTTTCATAGTTCTCCAGAGTATACTTGGATGAATCAAGACATTGTTAGTCATGATTTATTGCCTTTTATTGGTGAAGTTTCTCCTCATTTATTTTTAGGTACTGCTTATCGTGGCTGGGGAATTACGAATGGAACACTTGCAGGGAAGATTTTATCTGATTTAATTTTACATAAAAGAAATGAGTTTTCTTCTTTATTTTCTCCTTGTCGGATGAGTGTTTCTTTGTTTGCTAATTCTTTTTTAGGAACATTTCATTATATGAAAGTATATGCTGAAGCTCTATGGAAGAAAAATAATCCAACTTATATTCGAATTAATGGAGTGATTTATGCAATTTATGAAGATAAGGAACATAATATTCATAAGATTCGTTTGTTATGTCCTCATATGAAATGTAATTTAGTTTTTAATTCGTTTGATGAGACATGGGATTGTCCTTGTCATGGCTCTAGATTTGATTTGGATGGTAAATTGATAGAAGGACCTGCTAAAGAGGACTTAAAAACTAGTATATAGTTCCTTCTTTCGGATATACTAATAGCGAGGTGAAGAAAATGAATAAACAATGTGAATTAATTGAAAAAATTTATAAGGATGCTGCTATGGGAAGATTTTCTACTCGTAAACTGCTTGATAATTTGAAGGGTAGAGATAATAAAATTACCGGTGATGTTGAAAGCATTTTTGAAGGATATTCATCTTTTGAAGAAAAAGCAAAAGAGGAATTACTTGCTTGTGATATGACTCCTGAAGAGGAAGGAAGTATTGCTAAAATGATGTCTTCCATGGGAATTTTTAAAGAAGTTATCTCAGATAATAGTGATGCAGCAATTGCTGATTTATTAATTCAGGGATTATCCATGGGAGTAATTGAGATGGAGAAGCGTATTAAAGGTGCTAGTGACGATATTAATAAGGAGCATTTAAAACTAGCAAAAGATTTTAAGAAGTTTCAAGAAAAATCTCAAAAGACAATGGAAAAATATTTATAAGTCCAAATTAGAGAATTTTGTTCTCTTTTTTGTTTAAAAAAAGTTTTTTGTCACAGACTATATTTGGGAGGAATTTTATGAATAATATACAATATATGGAAGTACCTAGTAATATTCTTACGGGCAAAGATTTAGATTATTTATCTGATATGTTTGCATGGAATTATGGAGCATATAAGAAAATGAAGAATTCAGTAGGTCAAGTTACTGATCAAGAAATTGTTACAGTGATGGATAAAGCAGCCAGTATTTTTGATCAAAACTTGAATACAGTATTATCTATTTTAGGAGGTGTTTCTAATGAATAATCAGATTACTAATCCCAAAGTAGAAGTTCCTACAGGAATTACATGTAATGATAAAGATTATCTTAATTCACTACTTTCTTGTTTAAAAGAACTGTCTAAAAATTATGTTATGGCTATGACAGAAGCTAGTAATGAGTGTTTATATGAGAAATATAAGCAAGTATTTTTGTCATTAATTGCGTTACAAAGAGAAGCTTATGAGTTAATGTTTCGTAAAGGATGGTATGCTTTAGAGAAAGCTGATAGTCAAAAGATTAGTCAAAAATTGCAGATGTTAACGCAAGAATACCAAGATTTAAATGCTTAAATACGGAGAGAGTTTTATCTCTTCTTTTGTTTTGTTTGCTAGTTAGTATATTATTTTCAAATTTGGTTATTTTATAAATAGGTGATGATTTTTGACAAAGTTTTCTAGATATGTTATAGTATACTCTATCTCAGGGGGAGATTATACATGAATACAGAAAATTTACCGTCGAAGAGAAAATTATTTGTAACGACGATGCTAATTTTTATTAGTTTAATGATTTGTTATTTTTATGAATATCATAGGATTTATCGTAGTATAGATGTTACTGTATCTAAGACTGCTACTGTTGAATATGGTAGTCCTAATTATGATATTCGTAGTGTTGTAGATTCTGTAGATGGAGAGATTGTTTCTATTAAGAAAGATATTGATACTACAAAAGTAGGTCCACAAGAGATTGTTGTTGAAGTTGAGAAGAATCAAATTGTGAAAGAAGTACCTATTATTGTAGAAGTGAAAGATACCATTGCTCCAGAAATTCAGTTGAAAGAAGAAACTATATCTTTAACTGAGGGAGATAGTTTTGATGCTTTAAGTAATTTGGAGTCTGTTTATGATAAAGTAGATGGCGAAATTACTTATCAACAAAAGGAGAATCTTAATTTAGATGGTGATACTAACTACTATACGATAGATAGTAATGTGGATAGTAATGTTCCGGGTATTTATGAAGTTAAAGTTACTGCTGTTGATAAATATGGTAATGAGTCTTTTGTTAGTTATTCTGTAGAAGTTGCGGCTAAACCAGAGGAAGTTGTACCAGCGATTGAAGTACCAGTTTATCAAGATAGTTATCTTCCAACGGGAGATATGACAGCTTTAGTACAACTTGCTTATTCTTTAATTTGAAGTCCTTATGTTGCAGGGGGAAATAGTCCTTTAGGCTTTGATTGTAGTGGCTTTGCTTCCTTTATT
>ERZ1643246.3369-NODE-3369-length-13841-cov-11.236544_pt1 | contig 13841 bp, 10 predicted proteins | sample MGYA00579265_ERZ1643246 | MGnify/ENA primary metagenome ERZ1643246 (study PRJEB29033, sample SAMEA4952261) | chicken gut metagenome | biome: Broiler Chicken; feature: Gastrointestinal Tract; material: Caecum | place: Ireland | collected 2018 | study: Broiler... | reverse complement strand
ACTATCTCGTGTGATTACTTTGTCCTACACACACTATTTGACAATTAACCAATTTTTCACAAAAAAAACAATTTCAAAAATAAAATGAAATTGTTTTTTATTCTTCTAATTTTGCTTTATCTACAATAAGTACAGGAACCACACTACAAGAATTTGTTTTATCATTACCGTAAATTGATGTGTTCGTATCATCCTGTCGTCTAAAAGCATAGGCTTTATCTGTACTATACTCTGTCTTTACCCAATAACATTTATTTGAGGATAAATAAGGAAACTTTTCACTTAAAAAGATAAAACTTCCATTATAAGATTTGCTCTTATCAATAATAGCAGTAATTCGATCCTTAAAATTTAAATCACCAACAATCACATCAGATAACCCATCTCTTCTTAAATATGAATTTTGATTATCTGTAGAAATAGCTTTTAAAACATCTTCTAAAGTTAACGAACGTGTAGATACACCCCAAGTAGAAATCTCATTACTTAACAAGGCATCATAATCGTAATAAGAACCACTTGAATAAGATTGATACAAATCTGGAAGCAAAGTTACTGTCGTATCAGAAAGTGTATTATTAGAGTCCATTACATAAGTTTTTAAACAAGTACTACTTATAGAATCACATTTTTGATTATTTAGAACATCATATAAAACCAAATCACCAAGATTATAACGAATATCAGGTGTTTCAGGTGCTTGAATAAATTGTTCAGCTTTTACACTAATGACAATTTTTAAAGATTTTCGTGGAGTATAATTAGGATTTTTGCTTTGTAAAGCCTGTTCTTGTTGTTGAAAATCATAAGCCTCATTTCCCCACTTACTATCTAATTCATCGTTTAATGAATCAAGCGGCCAAGAAACTGAAACCGAAAAATTACTTACCCCATTCTTAGCTTCAACATAACGATTTTCCAAACTAATATTAATATGGAATGGCAGATCATGAGAAAGTAAATCCACTAAATAGCCTTCCTCTTGTTCCGTTAATTCATCGCTTAAAACTCTTGCTGAAACCACTTGATAACTAAGCATCGCATCAGAATCTCCTAAATTATGAATGCTTACTTTTTCAACAATTGGATCCATTCCAGGATATATTTCATTTACATCAATAACAATTTCATTCGTTACAACTTGGGAATCCTTCATAAATTCAATATTCCATGCCTTAACATCAACCTCAGTAGAGACTGTACTTAATCCACTATAAGCAAACCAAGCTAAGGTAATTGAAATAAAAGAAACACCGAGGCAAAACAAGGATAACAAATTCAATTTTAAATACGCCTTATATTTGCGTTTCATATGATCCCCTACTCTCTATTTCTTCTTTTTTCTTCACGTGATAATAATGCTGAAAGCATTTCTGAACCAATAATATAAAATACTGGAATAATAATTAAAATAATTAAACCAATTGGAGTACGAATCGTTTTAGAAATAAAAGATAAAATAGTTGATTTATAAATAATTTTGCCATAAATCTGATCTGCATGAACAATTGGATCTTCTATAATATTAGCGATTCCTTTTGTATGAAACAATTTTTCCCCATTTTCATTTATTTCAATCTCGACAACTTCATGAGTAACAACTTTATCCTTTACATCACCTGACTCACCTAAATAACTAATTGCATCGCCAACTTGAATATCGTTTGGATCAATTTCTTTAGCAAACAAAACATCTCCAACATTGTATTTAGGCTCCATACTTCCTGTTAAAACGGTAAACATTCGATAATCAAAAAAAGCCAACTCATTGTTTGAAAATCTTTGCAAACAAACTACTAAAATAAATAAAACAATAAAAATACCTACAACAACATTAAAAATCCATTTAATTATATTTAAAATCTTTTTTCCTGTACCTTTTTTCATAATCATCCCTACAAATTTTCCTGTGTCCTTTCTAAATACTCATCAATTGCTGATTGAAATTTCTTTTTAACATCGTCAGAACCAGCAAAACGTTCTTTTTTTTCACTTTTAATTTCTTTAGCAATAATCCCAAGCAATTCTTCATCATTTATCTTCATGCCATTACTAATAAGAAGTGAAACAATTCGATGTACTTCTTCTGTTAAGATGACTAAAGCATATTCGCTCATCAATTTCTTTTGAACTCGTTTTTTCGTATTCATAGAATTCAAAACAGCATAATCGATAAAAAAACTATGATCAAGAAAACCCTTTAATAAATCAATACTATCATCCAAGTTCGCATTCTGATTAGAACTATTTCGATCTTCCAGATCATACATTCTTAAAAAATCCCATAATCGAGCTGCGATTCGAAAATTTGGATTCTTTAAAGTAATATTCGTCTTTTTTAATGGAGGCTTAATCGGTTTAACATGCTCCCTTTCTAACTGTTTCATCATTGGACTACGATACCAACTAGAAATATAATCTTTAATTCTTTTTAGCCTTTTTTTCGCCTTAGCAATTTCATCGGCCAATTTCTTATCAATTTTTTGATTAGGCAAAGATTCAGAGGTAACAACCACTTCAAACTTTATTTTTTCCCCATTAGCAACAGTTGAAGCCGCATACTCCATTCTTTTATTATCTGTAATTTCAAAATGATTTAAAATCTCTTCTTTCGCCCTTATAAAACGAGCCATATCATCAATCAATGTATACAAAAACCGATTCTCGTAAATATTAAAAGTCTCTTCATTACGAACTTCCAAAATCTTTTTAGGTTCTACTTCATTATTCTTTGTCACTTTATTAATATAATGAGTATTCTTAGCTAAATTTTTAACACTATCTACATTAATTCTTTTAGCTCGTTCTACCTTTACAACATTTTTCTCTTGAATTAATGTAAGTTTGGGATTTCTGACAACTATGTCGATATAGGGACAAGCAAATTCCATTTCATCAATCCAATCAAAAACGAGGAAATCACTTTTATACAAAGAACGATAATCCATTTTTGAATCCAAATTTTTTAAAAAGTCATCACGAGTATCTTTAATTTCTTTGTTTGCCTTTAAAGCACGTCCCATTTGTATCAACCCCTAACTAAATACTCTTTTTCAAGTTCTCTAAATATGAAATACATTCAACCATAACACCTTTTCCATATTTTTTATTTAAATAAGAAATAAACGGATCAATTTCATCACGAATAAAAGCAACACTTAATTGATCAAATTTACGTAAAATCTTTTTAGCAACAAAATAATCAATAGCCGCAACTTCTGTTCCGCCACAAGCGACATAGACAGAAACAAAAGTATTTAATTGCTTCATAATACGATTACCAAAAGCAATTCTAAAATGAGAAATAACATAATTATCCATTTCTTTTACGCCATCCAACCCTTCTTGACTAAGTGGATGTTGTTTTAATGCTTCAGCAAATAATTTATCTAAATAACTTGCATTAATTTGAATTGCTTCTTGGTTACGGCATTTAAAAGGTTCAACTTTTGTATTAATATCAAGCGGCATAGCACGGTCATAAACTTTATCGGTAACCATAAATGTTGAGTCATCGTTATTAATAGTACCAATATACCAAATATTGCCTGGAACTTTTAATTTACCATTAATTAATTTCTTTGGATCATTAGGCCAAGCACTTGGAACAAGATCGATAATCCATTCTTCACGGTTAGGCATTTCAAGAGTAGATAGGAAATCGGCAAAATAGTATTCGACACGTGCTAAGTTCATTTCATCCAAAATAATTGTATGAACATCGTCATCAAAAGAAGCTAAATAAATTTCTCCTAAAGCTTTTGTTTCATTAAATTTTTTAGTAAATTCATTAAAATATCCTAAAAAATCCGATTTATCACGCCAAGAAGGCTCTACCGCTGCAACACAAGAATCTTTACTGACGAATTTTCCCCAAGCATAAGCAAGTGAAGTTTTACCAGTACCAGAAATACCTTGTAAAATAATCAATTTACCACAGGCTAATCCAGCAAAGAAAGGTCGTAAAATTGTTTCATCATAATACAATTTTAACTGACTTGCAGCAAAACATTTAAAATCATCTGTTAACTCTGCTAATGTAAAGCCATTTTCATAGGTTTTCATATGGAAATTTTGCATTTCTCGATCAATTTGAACAAGTTTTGGAAAACGAATACTTGGATCCCCAGATTCTTCTGGTGTTTGTTCTTCAGGATTCTCACCTTCAGCCTCTTCATTAGGATTTAAGCCTAATTGAGAAACTTTCATAGCCATAAGCTCATCTTTTTCTTTCATGAGTTTTCGCACTTTTTCATTTAAAGAACCAATCTCTTCTAAAAGCTCTTCTTTATTTAAGTTATTACTAGCTTTACGTATAAATTTCTTTACAATAAAGAAAATTAAAAGTCCAATTAAGGCTAAAACCGCTAATAGGAAAATAACGGCAACGACAACCATAAGCCATTCAGCACCATTAAAAGAGCCTTTATAGCTGCCAATAACCTTAGCATATTCTCCTACATTAAACATTTTTATGATGCCTTCAAATAAACCTTTAAAAATCATCAAAAATCCGTCAAAAAACACTGAAATAAATTCGTAAAAAAATCGTAAAAAGGTATTCATTACTTCTCCCCTCCTGATTGAGCAATTTTACTAGCCACATCATCATAAAGAATAGTAGCAGGAAGATCCTTCGGAAGTTTTTTAATCAACTTACTTGTCTCTTTCTTTTCATTAATAACTATGTATTGCATTAAATAGAAGAATTTTAAATCTTTTTCCTTTAAAACCTCCATTTTATCTAAACACATAGCAAAGGAAAAACCTTCCTTCATAAAATTCTTAAGAATTGTTTTATTGCCATCAATTTCATTATACTTAATAAAAATAATTACAGAATGTTTTACATATTCATCATTTAAAACTGTAAAAAGTTGATTCAATTTATTTTCTTTTCCATATAAACTTTCTGGAATATGTAACATATATTTCTTTTCGAAATCGCCAGCTAGCATATCTTTAGCTAATGTTATTAATAACATATTTGCTAAAACTAAAACGGTATCTTCAGCAATAATTCCTTCTTTATAGGTTTTATCCACAATATAATCACTATAAACTTTACTAAAAGAAAGATTATGTTCAAGTGAAACTCCATAAATTTTTTGATCTTTTAATTTTGTATATTTCAATTTAAAAGTATTTGTTTCTAGTTTTTCAAAAATATAATCAAGCGTTTTAGCATAAACACGTTGTATTTTAATAATTTCTTCTGCCATTTTCATAGCTTCTTCAACTGTAAGATAATCATCTTTAAACATTTGATAGATTTTCTTTTTATAAGTTTCTCTTCTAGTTCTTAATTCCACAGATAAACTATTTTTTTCAAGAGCGGGTAAAAGCATAAATATTTTAGTGAATTTTGTAACTTTAAGAGCAAATTTACTATCCTTACCATTATACGAATCTAGTAAAATTTTTCCTGTATCTTCCATTAATTTTTCAATTTTACTAACCATATTTTTACTATCATAACTAACATTTACATCGCCGCAATAATTGTAATATTTGCCATCAATATAAGTTTTCAAAAAATATTCTTTAATAGTTGGTTCATTTGTTTTATATTCTTGATTCAAATTTAAAACTTTAACAATTTCTTCCAATTCCTCACTTTTTAAAAGAATCGCTTTTTCAATAATATTTTTACATTTCTTTCTTTTCTTTTGTAAAAGCATCAATTTACTCTTTACTTCATCATCACTGGCCTCTTCTGTAGCAGGTTCTTCTACTTTCTTTTGAACAGGTTCTTTAATCTCTTCATCCTCTTCTTCTAAATCTGCTTCTTTAAAATCTTCATGAATATCATCTTTATCCACTGAAACCATTCTAAAGAAAATAGTTTTATCTAAATCCTCAGGCGAACTATGTTCTAAAATTTCTTTAGCCTCTTCTTGTAATTTAGGTTCTTCTTTTTCTAAAGGCTCATTTACTTGAACCTTATTCACCATGACATCCTCATCTTTTAAAACAATAGGCTCTTCTACTTTAGGAGTTGAAACGATAGTAGTAGTCTTATCCGTGCTTTCTAACTTTTCTTGAACTTTCTTAATAATTTTTAAAACAAATTCTTTTATTTTCATACTCTTCCCTCTTCTAAACATCGTACTTATTAAATATAGAGTTACTATTAAAGCAATTAAAACAAACGGATTAAATAGAATCTTACGAATAATTCCAAAACCAGGCAAAATTTTAACAACTTTACCAACTACTTGGCTTTTAGTAATTGGATCATCTTTCGTATTATTTGCATCTCCTCGAGTTACTAAAGTATCATTATAAATTTCCACAACTCGATGTGTAACAAAATCATTTCCTTGTTTAAATGTAATGATATCATTTATTTCAATATCATCATCTTTTTTGACGACAATCATATCTCCAGCTTCTATGGCTTTACTCATGCTACCTGTCTGAACTTCAAACATAGAATAACCAAAAAAACTGGAATAATCATTTCCTAATATCTTGACTTGAATATTATTATAAATAGAAATCAATAAAAATATTGCAAAAATAAAAATCAATATATTAAGAATGATATTTATGACTTTTTCTAGAAATTGTTTTTTTTCCCTAGTCACACTATCACATCCATTTTAACCACTCTACCCTATATGAAATTTTAACATATTCGACATTTTTTTACAATATATTTAAAAGAAGAAAATGGGTTTTTTCTATATTTCAAATTTTTTTACCTATTTTTTCCAAAAAAAAAGCTTTTTCAAAAATTTTCTTTTTTTTCTAAAAGAATCATTTTTTTCAAAGCATAGTAATCCGGAACAACAATATCTTCATCATGTACCCCAACGATAACAGAATCATATTTCTTAAAATTTAAAACACAGGCTCTTTTAAATCCCAATAATAGAAGATCGGTCAATTTTTCTAAAGGAATATCGTACTTTTGAACCCAATAATTTTTTTCATTAATATGATCTAAAGAAATCTCTTTACCGACAAAAATTTGTTTTGTCTCTTTTTTTTCTTCGATTTTAACTCCCGTAATCAAAGGAATAGATAAAGAAAGCTGCTTATTAATAAAATCGACATTTTCCTTTTCGTTAATATTCATTTGTTTTGTAAATGAAGAAGTACCAACTAAATAAGAAATTTTTTTTGCTTGCATATCTCACCTCAAAGTACTACATATTTTAAAATTTTTCAGATCTTTTGTCAATCTACTTTAAAGACATCAAAATTCCATTAATCATATCAATGCCATCAATAGCTTCACTAATTTTATCTGTAGGTCTTTCTTTATAAAGTTCTTTCATTTTATTTTCAAATTCTTTATATAAAGATGGATCACGGTTTAAATATTTAATCCAATAGGAATTCTCTTTTAAATATTGATACATTTTAGGAGTATCTAATAATTTTTTTTGTAAAAATAATTCCATAGTTAATCCTCAAAAAACTTATTAATTGGTCTAGGAACTTTAGGGATACTAGCTGTCAAAGGGGTGGTCGTCTCACTTTTTCCAGTTAATTCACTTACAATACTTAAAGCTTTTTGAGCCGTTTTAATATGTTCTTGTATAGAATTCATATCCATAGTTTTTAATTTCTCTGTTAAAACATTAACTGTATCTTTAGGATTCACAGAAGTTTGTTTATTTAAATACTTAGACCATGCATTTTCATCAGCTCCATAAATATCATAAATTTCATAAAAATTTTGCCAAGTCATTTCCTTAGTACGTATATAATCTAACAATTCTGGATGAAGACGAGCAAAATTCTTAAATTCTTCTTTTTTATCCATACAATCACCTAGTAGATTATATGAAAATACTCAAAAAATTTATTCAAAAGAAAAAGAGAAAAAATACTTTCTCTTATAGTTTAAAATCATTCAATTCAAAAGATTGTTGTTCCTCTTTAACAGGTTCTTCTTCTTTTCTTTTCGCTTGTACTGTAACAAAAGAAGCTAAAATATCTTTTTTTGAAATTGTAGAACCTGTACTTTGCAAATCCATAATTGGAATTTCACTATTTTTGATTTCTTTTTTTCCATCTTCATGAACTAAAGTAATATCTGTTTTGGCATTAGTAGCAAGAACATAAAGAATCTCATAAGGAGCACTTTTTACTTTTTTAATTAAAGAATTCCCTCTCTTAGCACGACCAGTTTCTTCTAATTCGCTCACTTTAATTCTCTTAGCCGTATTTTTATTCGTAAATACAGAAATATATTCCTCATCAGAAATACCAACAATTGAAACGATCTCATCTTCTTTTAAATTCATTGCTTTAACGCCTGAACCTCGAACACCTACTAAAGGAATTTCTACTTTATTAAATTTACAATAATAACCATTTTTAGAAACCAACAAGATATTTTGTGTAGCAAAAATAGCCGCGAGGACTTCATCATTTTCTTTTAATTTCATTGAAGTCATAGCCTTAGAAACTCGAGTAGCTTCATACTCACTTGCTTTAGTACGCTTAATCATACCATTTTTTGTTACAGAAACAATCTCCTCATTTGGATTATAAATACATGAAGAAACAATTTTTTCCTCCGAACTTAAACTTACGATATTATTGATATGTTTTCCCAATTCTTTCCATTTTGCTTCAGGAATCTTATGAACTGGTAAGAACAAATAATTTCCTAAATTCGTAAACAACAAAATATGATCTAATGTAGTAACTTCAAACATATTCGTTATAAAATCTCCTGGTTTCATAGTTGGTTCTTCTGTATTTGCTTGAAACACTTTCGTACTTACCCGTTTAATATATCCTTCATTTGTAACAATTACTACAACATTTTCTTTAGGAATCATACTTTTTAAATCGATTTTAATTTCAGTAACTTCATCTTTAATTTCAGTTCTTCTTGGTGTTGCATATTCTTTCTTAATTTGTTTTAATTCTGTTTTCATCACATATTTTAAAGCTTCCTCATTTTCTAGGATCTGAGTCCAAATATGCATATTTTTTGCAAGTTCCTTCATCCTCTGTTCAATATCTAAAATATCGGTATTTGTTAAACGATAAAGTTGCAATTCCACAATAGCTTTAGCCTGTTCAAAAGTAAAAGCAAATTGTTCTTCTAAATTTTCAATTGCGTTACTTTTATTCTTACTAGAACGAATTGTCGCGATGACTTCATCTAAAATAGAAATAGCCTTAATTAATCCCTCTAAAATATGATAATCTTTTTTAGCAGCTTCTAAATCAAACTTTGTTCTTCTAGTAATTACTTCTTTTTGATGAGCAATGAAAGCATCTAAGATTTCTAAAATACCTACAAGCTTTGGTCTTCTATTAACAATCGCGACCATGTTAAAATTATAATTAATTTGCAAATCCGTATTTTTAAATAAATAATTAAGAACTAACTCTGCATTGGCTTCCTTTTTTAAATCGATAACTAGTCTTGCCATGTTTTGAGTATCAGACTCATCAATAATATCGTTAATTCCTTCAATTTTTTTATCTAATTTAATATCGGTAATTTTTTTAATTAATTGTTCTTTAACAACCTCATAAGGAATAGAATGAACAATAATTTGTTTTTTATTACCATTTTGAACAATTTCTGTCTTAGCTTTTAAAACAACCTTTCCTTTTCCTTTTGAATAAGCATCAATTAATCCTTGTTTTCCTTCAATCACTCCAGCAGTTGGAAAATCTGGACCAGGAAGAAGATCCATAATAGTTTCTAATTTACAATTTGGAGAATCAATTCGTTTGATTGTCGCATCAATTACTTCTCCTAAATTATGAGTAGGAATATTTGTCGCATATCCAGCCGATATACCCGTAGAACCATTCACTAAAAGATTGGGAAATCCAGCAGGTAAAACGGTAGGCTCTAAAGTCGTATCATCAAAGTTATAAGCCATTTCCACCGTATTTTTCTTAATCGAATCTAACATGACTCCAGCAAACTTAGAAAGTCGTGCCTCTGTATAACGCATCGCAGCTGGACCATCGCCATCAATAGATCCATTATTACCATGCACATCAATTAACTTCTCACGCATTTTCCAAGCTTGAGACATACGTATTAAGGCATCGTATATTGAAGAATCACCATGTGGATGAAAATTACCCATGATTTCTCCAACTGCTTTGGCACTTTTTCGATAAGGTTTATCATAGGTATAACCAGATAAATACATTCCATATAAAATTCTTCTTTGTACAGGCTTTAAACCGTCTCGAACATCTGGTAAAGCTCTTTCTTGAATGATTTCTTTGGCATATTTTCCAAAACAATCGCCCATGATTTCTTCTAAACTATATTCATATATTTTTTCAACAATTGTTTTTTCTTCTTTCTTTTTAGCCATTTTATTCACTTCCCTGCATTATTATTTTCCTATTTTCGAAAATCATCTTCTAAAGTAAAGTCGACATTTTCATTAATCCATTCTTTTCTTGGAGCTACTTCATCCCCCATTAAAACATGAATTCTTTTTTCAGCTAAAGCAGCATCCGTTATAGAAACACGCATAAGTCTTCGATTTGCTGGATCCATAGTCGTTTCATAAAGTTCTTCTGGATCCATCTCTCCTAAACCTTTAAATCTTTGAACTCTATAATTTCCTTTTAAAGTTTTCTTCTTTTCTTCTAATTCTTCATCAGTAGCAATGTATTCTTTTCCTTTACTCGTTTCAATAGCGTATAAAGGAGGTGTTGCTACATAAAGCATACCTTGTTCAATTAAAGGACGCATAAAACGATAGAAAAAAGTAATTAAAAGAATTTGAATATGTGAACCATCTACATCAGCATCGGTCATGATAATAACTTTACCATAATTAGATTCAGTATAATCAAAACTTTGTCCAAGACCAGCACCAATGGCATATTCAATTTGTCTTAACTCAGCATTTGCCTCAATTTCATGTTGACTAGCTTTTTCACAATTTAAAACTTTTCCTCTTAATGGAAGAATAGCTTGCGTTTCCCTATTCCTTACTGGTTTTGCAGAACCACCAGCTGAATCTCCTTCGACTAAAAAAAGTTCATTTTTAGCATAATCTTTACCTGTTGCCTTAGCAAGTTTCTCGCTTAATACTCTTTCCTTATTGTTTTTTCCAGTTCCTTTTCTTACTTGTTCTCGAGCCTTTCTCGCAGCTTCTCTAGCATCCTTACTTTTTTGAGCTTTTTCTAAAATACTTAAAGCAATTTCCTTATTTTCTTCTAAAAAGAATTTTAAATTCTCATAAGTAACACTTTCTACAACACTTCTTGCTTCTGGAGTTCCAAGTTTTCCTTTGGTTTGCCCCTCAAATTGCAACAAATCTTCAGGAATTCGAACAGCAATAATCGCACTTAAACCCTCACGAACATCGCTTCCTTCTAAATTCGAATCTTTTCCTTTTAAAATACCATTGGACTTAGCATAATCATTAAAAGCTTTAGTAATTCCCGTTTTAAAGCCGACTTCATGAGTACCTCCATCACCAGTTTTAACATTGTTGACAAAAGATAAAATTTGCTCATTATAAGAACTTGTATATTGCATAGCGATATCTACTTCAATCTTATTTTTTGTTCCTGTAAAATGAATTGGTTTGTGCAAAACAGTTTTATTTTCATTCATATATTCAACAAATGAAAGAATTCCATTTTCATAATGATATTTAGCATTTAAATTATCTTCTTCATCAATAACTTCAATGGTTACATTAGAAAGTAAAAAAGCACTTTCTTGCATTCTTTCACAAATAGTTGTAAAAGAAAAATTACAATTTTTAAAAATTTCTTTATCAGGTAAAAATGTAACAACAGTTCCAGTTTTCTTAGATTCGCCAATTGTTTTTAATGGACTTAAAACTTTTCCACCATCATGAAATTTAATCTGACTAATTTTTCCTTCACGATAAATAGTTACTTCCATATAGGTAGATAAAGCATTGACAACAGATCCACCAACACCATGTAATCCTCCACTTACTTTATAACCAGACTCTTCAAATTTACCACCTGCATGTAAAATAGTATAAATAACTTCCGGAGTACTTTTTCCACTTTCATGACGACCAATAGGCACACCTCTACCATTATCTGCGACAGTAATAGAGCCATCCTTATGTAAAACAATCTTAATAGAATCGCCAAAACCATTAATAATTTCATCAATAGAATTATCGACAATTTCCCAAACTAAATGATGCATTCCTCGCTTATCCGTAGAACCAATATACATTCCTGGTCGCTTACGAACAGCTTCTAATCCTTCTAAAATTTTTATAGAGTGTTCATCATACGTATTTTTGTTTGCCATACTACTCACCTAAGACAGTATAACATAAAACCTGAATTTACGTAAAGTTGAAAAAGTCAAAAAAATGTCTAAAAACAATCATTTTTCTTTTATATAAGGCTATTTTATGATAAGATATTGAAACTGTCGGAGGTATTATGAAAAAAAGAATGTTAGAAAATTATACATATTATATTCGAAAAATTCAACAAAAAACTCGTTTAGAAAAATTAGAACATCAATTGAGAAATCCCCAAGATATAGATGACACAAGAATTTTACATTACAAAAGTGATATTCTACTTTCCCTTCTTTTAAATATTCAAAAAAAGGAACAAATTCCATTTGATTCCTTCACGGCCTTTTTAGATTTTTCTTTTATAGAAGAAACGTTAAATCCTTTTCCTTTACAAGAAAGATTTCAAATCATTGAATTTCTCTTAAAGAAATACATTCAAGCTTTAAAAGAAACAGATGAAAAACACTTTATCTTATCCTTTAGTATTTTAGATCTTACAAACGTTTTAAAAGATAGATTGAATGAAGAAAAAATAAAAACAGGTTCTGAAGAATATTTTATTCAAAAAGAAAATTTACCTCTTTTAGAAAGCATTTTTTCAAAAAATTATTTCAAATTTGACAAAGCAAAACAATATTTAAACTACTTAGGCTTTAATGAACATTTTGCTCACTTCTTTTTAAAATATTTACAAGAAAAATATCAAAAAAAAGAATCTACTTTAAAAGATATTGTAAAGTATTATTTTACAGATAATCGAGATTTTATATATCATGCTACTCAAAATGAGGTAATGAAAAAACTTTTAGAAAGAGCCTACTTTTCTAAAGAGCATATAGATATTCCAGTTCAAGAAGGAAGTAGAGAGTTTCATTTTGAAATTCTTAATTTACTTGAAGGAAACTATGGAGAAAACTTTATTGGATATTATGAAAATCTTTATGAAATCATGAAAACCGCAACAAAGAATAAGGAAGAAATTTTTGAGCTTTTTGCAAAAGTTCTTTTAAACGATATGTGTTATTTAGAACTTAAAAAGAAAAAAGAAGATTCTTACGAAATTTATGACGAAGTAAAAACAACTTTTGAAAAAAATCTTTCCTTTCCAATAGATCAAATTAAAAGAGAAAAATTACTAGAAGCATTAACAAAAATTCAATTTCCTGAAGAAATTAAAGAAACTTTTCTTGATTATTTAATCGAAAATTGGAAAGAAAAACAAACCATTAGCAATATTCCAGCATATAAAAAAGAAATCAAAGAAGAACAAGTAAAACCAGAACAATCAAAGGATCCATTTTTTGAACAAGATTTAAAAGAAAAAGAAAGAACTCAAATTCTATATTCTTTACTTAACGATGAAGAAAAAGAAATTTATAATCAAACTTTAGAATATCTTGCCCTAAAAAATACAGCTATAAAAGGATATTGTAAAGAATTAGAAGAATGCACAGCAACTTTAAATGATCTAGCAGAATTGGTTCAAGAAAAAGAGGAAGAAAAACAAATTGTAATCGATTTAATACAACTAGAAATAGAAAAAATAAAAGAAATTTTCTTACAAATAAATATGATTATTCC
>ERZ1643246.3367-NODE-3367-length-13849-cov-6.031245_pt1 | contig 13849 bp, 20 predicted proteins | sample MGYA00579265_ERZ1643246 | MGnify/ENA primary metagenome ERZ1643246 (study PRJEB29033, sample SAMEA4952261) | chicken gut metagenome | biome: Broiler Chicken; feature: Gastrointestinal Tract; material: Caecum | place: Ireland | collected 2018 | study: Broiler... | reverse complement strand
AATGCTGGTGCGAGATCGCAACACTATTCCTGTACTGTGCCATCTTCAAACACCGCGCCTTTATCGGCCACATCTTTGCCCCTGGAATCGCTGATCCCGGTAGCCGGGCCGGTGGTTACAAAGGTGGTATCTGCTGCACTGCCTTTCACTACCTTCTGCGCTGCATCGTTCTTTCTCTGCTGCTCGGTTCTCTTGTCTCTTCCCATTCCAATGTTCTTATTCATATTTAATCTCCTTCCTACTGAAAAATATTGTTTTAGTTTCTGCCGGCTCTAACCCTGGCCGACCCGGGAGATAATCGGATCACCTCCTTTAGCCCGCAGTTACCTCCGGGATCCCGGCAATGGATGTGGCCACCGACAGGATCCCGGCTAACGTCGAAGCAGACGCTACCATCTGCCAGTTGACGTCGCCCATAACGGCGGCGGTCCCAATGGTAGCCACGAAGGTCTGAGCCATCGTCTTGACCGCCCGGACGGCAGCCGCCTTGATCCATTTCCGGGTGTTCACATCTACCTTAAACACACAATTCTGAAACATTGTTTCACCTCCTCTCCAGTATCGCTGCATATAAAAAGAACGCCTCTTCAGCGTCCCAATTATCACCCTATTATCTCATCGCCTGCATTATCAAAACCCCCAGCCCGGTCACCAGGCTTCCCGCCGCCGCGCCGATCAGCGCCGTAAGCAGAGTAGACTTGACCGTTTTCCATGTATTGGCCGGTTCCTGTTCCAGCTTGTCCAGCCGCGCGCCCTGGTCCCGCTGCTCATCTAACATTTGCTTCATGTCGTGGGCCAGGGTATGGACCGATATGGTCAGCTCCTGGATTACCTTGATATTTTCTTCCAGCTGATCGATCCGCCGGTTTTGACGCTTGTCCTCATCGTGGAGGCGTTCGATTTCTACCCTGGTCTCATTATCCATTACATATTTATTCCTTTCTTCTGCTCAACTGAACTAAACACGGTAAATGTATCCGAAAATCTCCCCTATCACTACATAAGCTTCTCCTTGATAAGCGCTAATATCCTGGCTTAATGTTACTCTATTATTAAGACTCCAATTTTTTTCTGTACCTGTTACACTGTTCGCATTCATTGGATTGGTTTCCGATGTTGTATAGCCAACTGCGAAGCCGCTTGTCCCTCTATCCGCCATAAATTCAACATTAATTCTTGAATATGGAGTAAAATTATATTTTCTATTTGTTTTTAATGTACAATAGTTTGTACTTCCGTTAGTTGTGCTAATCATATTAGATTCAAATACAATACCGTAGTTGGAAGCCAACGGATTTTGAAATCCTCCCGGATTTAAACCGTTATTATACAGATCCGTGGCAGTAGCCACATACCCTTCCCATGTTCCCGTTATGCTCCGTCCATAGATCGTGATCGTCGCCCCCTTCTTGATCAGGTTCGCGGCTGGCATACTAAACCCCGGAACTGTAATCGCCCCTGTCAAGTATCGGCCAGCCGCTACCTGCTGTTGGTTTGCTCCCGGAGTAATGGTTTTTGCTCCTTGGGTGGGTACAGACTGGCTCACTTTCCCAGAACCATTGTGGTACCCTTTTGGTATCGTGTAACTGCCATTGATCGCCAATGATTGGCTTACCGCCCCACGGTTTGCCATTGTCCCTGTCAACGGATTTCCGTCCTTATCCACAATCACTTTCCCCGCCAAAACGTCTCCCGCCCCAGCGGTAACCACGTCCAGATCGGCGCTGCCGCCGCCCCCGGTCATGTATATCTTTCCCATGCTTTTCCTACACCCCTTTCAGGCCTACAATAATGTCAATCTCCGGTTTTTTATAAACTTTAAATGTCACCGTCCCATTTCCTGTCGTGCCTGTGCCAGAAGCCACAATCCCAAATGCCTTATTGTATGCCTTCTGGGTCGCCTCATTTGCCCCGTCGGCCAGCAAACTAACCATAAGCGGATTACAGTCTGCCGTCATACCTTCCACCGCTACTGTCTGGCTGTATGGAGCAGAACTTCCAGTCCACCCAGCGGCTGTAAGAGTGACAGTAGTAACATGATTCATCCGGTTCACTGCTTTATTCGTCGCATTGATATCATTGGCCCCGAACTTATCCCCTTCCTGCGTATAGCTCGTTTCATCCGGAAGGCTGTAAGTTCCATCCTCGTTTTGAATCAGTCGGTAACGCCTCTGTCCATCGAACATGGCGTCCTTGTAATCCTCTTTTAAGGCCATCTAAAAAGCACCTCCATTCAAAATAAAGGCCAGGATTTTTCGGCCCGCCTCTCTGCTGCATATATTGCTGTAAATCAACCGGCAAGCCTCCTCGATCCGGTTTAGTTCCTGCCAGTCAATAAAGGGCTGGTTCTCATAAAACGCCTGCTGTTCTCCCACCGGGAACGGAAAGGTTCCCGCGCAGATATGTTCCACATTCGCTTCAAATCGGTTAATCTCGTCTGCGTAAAAGCCATAGTCCTGATAGGTTTTATCTGCTCCCATTTCCTCAAATTCAAAATCGGGCCACAAGGTCAATGCCAGTGCCCGGATCTCATTTAAGTTTCCCTTTATGCGGTTGTAATCTTCCACATTAAAAAAATCTTCAGCCTTCCAGTCTGTTTTTGGCTGCTGCCACATTGCTCATGTCCCTCCTTGCCTTGATTGTTCCGGAAAACGCCCCGTTAAATTTCAGCGTATGTTCATAGATCCGGATTAACAAATCCGGTACATACTTATTTTCCAGAAATGCAATATCATTTGCGTCAATCCTGGGTTCTCCCCTGTACGAAAGATCATACTCTCGATCCGCTCTCATGTAATCCCCGATCCATTCAGCCAAGTCATTTCCATGGCTAATACCAGATACCAGCGGATTTTCCCAGGTTTCCGTGGATCCCGTTGTATTCAGCTGCCGGCTGACCTTCGATTTTGTAACCACATACTCCTTACCGGAAATAGCTACTTCAACCTCTCCGGATACGCCTGTAAGTTCTACTGTGGCATAGTAATTACTATTCTCGACGATTTTGACGCTCTGCCCTTCCTGGGGATTTGTAATCGCGGCAGCCAGCTCATAAGAGGCATTGGAAAAATAAAAGGTATGCCGACTGTTCTCCTCTGTCACGTTGACTATTTCTTTTACCAGTTCCATTGCCTCCTCGCTGCTGGGTCCGTATAAAGTCCGGACCACCTGCAGTTCCCGGACCTTTGCCAGCTGTGTCCCTTTCGGTGTTTTAGTCAATTCGTTGCCGTACTCCAATGAATAATCCGTGCTGTCTCCAAAAGTAATTCGGTTCAAAACCACCCTGTTATTTGGCTGCCCCCTGGTGAACTCCAAAATCAGGCAGTCAAATTCCGGGAATTCATGGGAAATAACGGTGATCTCTGTGAGCCCATTTACCTCATAATCCTCTGTCAGTTCCCCATTATAATAGGCATGAAAGATCATACTTTCCGGATGGTTCCGGCCAAATTCCAAGGTTAATCCAAAACACTTAAACGCTGCCTCCAGCGTAATGGTCAGGGTCGGATTCTTCGAAAAGTTGCCGTCCTCTCCTGCTACTGCCTCCGACACATAACCGGTATCCAGATACTCCTTCCCCTCCTGTTCCCGTGGAAGGAAATACTGGCTTGGCCGCACATCGGCATAGTCCCTTGATGCCAAACCGTAAGACATCCTTCCCGCCTGATCCAGGACGTTCCCGGCATGGCTGAAATATGTCTCATTATCCGATGATGGAGTCATCTCTGGAATAAAGCTGGACTTTAAAAAGATGTTCCCACTCCGGTCCTGATACAAAATACAACGTCCGGCATTCGCAATCAGCTGCAAGGCCTCCTTATGGGAAACCGCCGGAACCGGATTATGAATCATTACATCTTTCAGGTATGGATCGATCCAATATTCCCGCGGATCGATCCCTGCATCCTCCAGAACATCCACTGCCAGCTCATACAGGCTGACCCCATCCTTCTCATACCGGCCGCGGTAATAAGTGCCGTCCATTCCATCGAATCGATCCGTGGCGGAAAAATCCATCTCTTCATCATCCGCTCCCCATTCCTTCAGATAAAGAACCGTCCCCGGCATCCACTCGATGCTGCCATCGTCCAAAGCCTGGCCATAAAGAACCTCGATCTTCTGTCCTACTTCTAAAAAATTGACTGTAGACTCTTCATTTTCGATATCAAAGGCTCGATCCTGATTGCTAACCGTCAGGTCAAAGTCAATCGTAGGAAGTTCCTCCGTAATTGGGCTGATATATTCCTTTTTCGTAGCGCTTTTAATTTTCCGGTTATCAAAGTAGATCCCGATTCCCATAGTGATGGTCTGGATCCGAAATCGCCCTTGTCCGTTTACCAGGTTGGAAGGCGTAAACCGAAGGAATGTCGCTCCATCGAAGATCTCCTCTGTTATAAAATGTCCATTCCGATTCCCTGTGATTTCTACAGTATTGTGATCCGATTCGATTTTAAAGTCCACTGGGTAGGCTTTGCCAAATTCGATCGTCAGACCTTTAATATCATATGCAACAGGAAAACGAATCTCAATGGTTCCCAGAAGCTCCTCCGTTACAATTCCCTGATTTAAGACTACATCGGAAACATTACGAGGCAGAAAATACACGCTGCCGTCTGTCGGCGTATAATCCTGTTCACATGTTGCATACAGCTCCGTCACTTGGTAGTTGTCCATCGGGCGGATCAGATTTGAAAAGTAGGTATAATTCTCTGTCTCCGGAATATACCCGCTGGCCTGGGCTTGTTGGTTAATCAGACCAATCGTCACTCTCACATAGGACAGAGGATTCCTCCACTTTCTTCTCATTAATTCCTTATAAGCATTGCTGGCAGCCTGCATTATTCCATCTCCCCGCAGTCAATCAGATTTACCTTACAATCTTTGTACATGGTAGGAAGTCCGGTCTCCGGGTCGATCTCCCAGATCTTCGCGGTTCGGTTTCCCGGGTACATCCGCTCTGTTTTCCAAGTATTGTTTTTCATATCCGGGAATTTTACTGTCACTACAAATTCCTCAAACTCCTTCAGGATGCTGCTCCAGGTAGCGGCATCCAGGAACGTCCACTGGAGGCCGTCAATCTTGTCCTGATCCCGTCCTACCCTCTGCCCTACGAATTCTCCCTGCGCGTTCTTTCCCGAGCTCACATTCGTTGCAATCGTCAGACCAGGTCCCCGGTCATACGCCGGGTACTCCCTGCCATTGATATAAATACAGCCAGGCAAATTGATCCCCTCCTTAAGTTGTCCTCAGTGTGTAACCAGTCCGCTTTTCCAAATCCGTTAGTTTCTTTTTGACCTCGCGAAGGTCGATGTTCACCGTCAAATCCATGTTCTCGATCAGTTCAATAATCCGGCGCAGCAGCTCCACCATCGTTTCCAGGTAAAATTCGCTCATCCCCTGGCGGCTGTTCTCTGTAGCCATTGTTACCGCACGGTCTACCATCTCCTGCATTTTGTCCTCGGGCGCCACAATCTCGCCATAATGCCGGTTATCACCGATCATAGCAAGCTGAGGCGTATTGGCCTTGACAAAACCTCCCTGGGCCAGCCTGGGAAGCCGGATCGTTTTTATCTTGGGAATCAGTTCATCGGATACCCCTGGCACATGATCCGCTACATCATTTACGGCCTCGATCATAGCGTTTATACCGTCGATTACCCGATTCACCATACTCTCCACTCCGCCAATAATGCTGTTAATTACCCCCTTGATGACAGACCAGATTCCATCCCAAATCTGCTTTGTCTGGTCCTTAACTGTAGTCCAGGCCCCGACAATAGCGTCTTTGATGGAGGTGAAGGTACTGGAAGCTGTGGTTTTAAGAGTCTCCCACAAATTACCCAGTGTATTTTTAATTCCGTCCCAGCTGGCGGATGTTGAGGCCTGGACTGCTTCCCACGCGGTACTGATCGCTGTCTTAATCGCCTCAAACAGCGTTGTGGCCAACGTCTTCAGAGTCTCCCAAATTCCGGACAGGACTGTTTTTATGGCGGTCCAAACGGTAGTGGTAAGAGCCTTAAGCAAATTCCAGGCTGCTGTGATTACAGATTTTATGTTATTAATTGCACCGGCCACAATGGATTTCATGGATTCCCAAATTCCGCTAAAGAAATCCCTAATCCCTTCCCAGGCCATCTGCCAGTTACCCGTGAATACTCCGACAATAAAGGTAATCAGGCCGTTTAACGCTTCTAAAATATACCCTACTACCTCAGTGATACTGGAAAATAAAGTAAAGAATGTATCAATAGCGCCTTGGGCAAATTCAGCAATAACTGGCGCCGCTGTTTCCAGAAACCATGTGATAAACGGCTGCAGCACCGTTGTCCACAGTACGGTAATACAGTCTGCAACCGTCCCTCCAAATTCCAGGAACTTATCAATCACCGGACTCAGATACTGCGCATTAAAAGCTGCAAACTGAGCGGACAGGTTCTGAATAACCGGCAGGAAATAGGTATTGTAGAGTTCCAGAAGGACCGCTGCAATCTCCGAAAATCCATCCCGGAAAGCTGTCAGCATAGGAGCAATATGGCCGTTATACAGCTCCATGATTCCAGAGAATACATCCCCAACCAGTTCCTTTATACTGGACAGCGCCGGTTCCACCGCTCCGAAGGTTTCCTCCAGCGCAGAGCGAATCTGATCCGCATTATCTACAAACAGACCTGTAAACAAGTCCAAAATGTCTGTTACAAAGGAAGAGCAAAGCTCTGTAATCCCCATAAAGGCAGCAGAAAAAATCCCGATCAAATCCGCTGTAATTTGTTTTGCGCTATCACTGCGGAATGCACCGAAAATAGTTGCCAGTGCCTTAGAGAAGTTTCCCGCAATCTGTGCCACCTTGGATCCGATGTCAAACATGGACACCAAGTAGTCTGTAATCCGGCCGCCGTTTTGTGCCAGGTATCGGTCAACCCCGCTCAGCAGGTTATCCGCCAGGGAGGCCCCGATGGAAGCCATAGAGCCGGAAATCTGGCCCATACTGTAGGCAATGGAAACCGCCAGCTGATCCGCTGCCTTTACTACCGCCGGATCTGTAAAAATGCCAGCCAGACTGCTTTTAATCCCTTGGATCGACTCTTCAATGCTGTCGAATACCGCCGTATCGCCAAGACCAGAAGAAAATCCTTCCTTAAAGATCCCGGCCAGCTCTTTCATCTTTGCCAGGATACTATCCAGTACCACATTGGTTTTCCCTGCCTCTTCCGGCAGGGTCCCCATGTCGAACTGATCTGCGCTGTACCCTCCGCCAGCACTGCCTCCGGATCCGCCAGACCCGGAATCCGTTCCCTGATCAATGATATTTAGCTCATCAATCCCTGTGGTGACCGTCTTCAGATCCTTAGCGGCCTTTTTAGCAGCTCTGCCGGCGCCTCCCATCGCACTCCCTGCCTGATCCGCCGAAGAGGCCACCGCTTCCATACCGGCTGCCGCTACTGAAGCGCCCCCGCCGGAGCCTTTTTTGCCGGTAATCAATTCAGTAAAGGCCTTAAAGGCATTTGCCAGGCTCATGAGCTTACTGATAATCGCATTAATTACCTGAATTACCGGAGTAAGGACATTGATAAGCCCCTGGCCAATGGTAGCCTTAAGGGAATCAAACTGGAGCTTCAGAACCCGTACCTGATTGGCCCAGGAATCCGACGTCCGGATAAAATCACCGGAAGCCAGGGATAGTTGATCCTGAACAAATTTGTAGCGCAGGGCAACCTTTTCTGCCTCGCTCATGGCCTGGGTTGTCTTCCCATATCCATTGGCCAGCGCATACTGATCCAGAGCTGCCTGGGTCATAACCACACCCAGATCCTTCAGGCTTTCTGTCTCACCGGTAAATACGGATTTCAGCTTGGTGTAGGCCTCATCCTGACTGATATTGTAAAAAGATGCCACATCTCCGGCCAGCCCAGTCAGCGTTGTGGACATCTCATAGGCCGCCTGTTGGTTAAATCCAAAAGCCTTGGCCATTGCCCCAAAGGTGCCGGTGAAACGCTTGGCCATAGTCTCAGACAAACCAAAGGATGTGATGGCGTCTTTCGCGAAAGCATTCACCTGCTTGGACATCTGCGGAAAGGTCACATCCACCACATTCTGAACTTCTGCCAGATCGGATCCCAGTTCCACACAGGCCGCCCCGAAATCCCATATTTTCTTAACAGAAAATGCGGCAGCCAGAGCCAGGCCTGCTTTCTTGGCCAGACTCTGAATACCCGCCATCTGTTTATTAAAACTTCCCCTATTGACCACCAGATCAAGCCCGATCTGGCCTACACTATCCGCTGCCATACACAATTCACCTGCCTCTACCATTTAAGACAGGCACATCGGCACAGCGTCTTAGATCTTTAATTCAAATACTTTCCTGCATTCTCTATTTTTGCATTTAAAAAAGACGCCTCTGCAGCTGGCGTCCTCCCCCTTTATTGCGTTGACCGGATGGCCGCAGTAAGGACAGCGGACCTTATCCGTTCTTTTCTTTATCTTCTCAATTTCAACCACTCCTTAACTGCACAGCTGAGCCATCATCTGTTCCAGATAGGCCATCTGCTGTTCGTAGGTTTCCAGAGGCATAGCTTCAGCCTGCCGATTTCTCCACGCATCGTAAATTCGCTTCTGTTCCCTGGTGAACTGCTTAATCACCTTTTTATCCGTTTCTGAGCGGATCGCGACCACGCGCCCCAGCGGAGTCTCCGGGGCAATGCCGGCCAGAAGAGCTTTAAATTCATCCCAGGAAACGGATTCAAACTCATTTGTCCGGATTCTTAACCCGTACTGCGATAGAAAACTGGCTACAATCAGGTCCCAGTCCTCAAATAAATCGTAGTACGGGTCATCGCTCTCCCTGGCTTTTATCCTCCCCGGTGACCAGACTCACCGCCGCCTGAACCACTATCAGAAGATCCTGAAAGCTCAGCTTCAGTTTTTCAATTTCTTTTCGGGACTTTTCCGGCAAAATCAGATTGTAAGCTTCCATAATTTCATTCGGCCCCGGATCCTCGTGGTTCAGCACCCCCATGACTTTCAACATAGTAGGCGCGTCCGCATTAACCTCCAAGAGTTTTCCCTTGATCTTTAAGGATGGATTCTCATCAAAGGTTAATTTATCTGTAATATCCACTACTCGTGCCATATATTTCCTCCTCTAATCAAGTTGATTCCGGAGCTGCCGTAAATGTAGGTTTTCCTTTGCACTTTACCTCAAACTCCAGGTTGTCTACATTGGTACTGTCGCCTCCTGCAGGAGTGGTAACATTAATAATCGCGGAAAATGTCACTTTTGCTCCGGAAGGCATTTCCCACTCAAAAGGCGCCACCGTATCATTTCCACATTTCCAGGCAAGACCCGCAATAAAATCATTTCCGGGATCTCCGTAGGTCCTCTTTCCTGTAAAGCTGAATGACAGTTTCTTGCTGGTCATCATGGCATCTCCCCAGCCTTCTGCCTCCATTGGATCCCATTCCTCTACGCCGCCTTCGATGGAAGGTGCGAAATTGGTCAGATTTGCAATGGTGACCATTGTTTCTGTGGAACCATCCGTTCCAACCTTAAATTTATTGTTGTGTACCGGATATACCTTCGGTGTATCGGCCATAACGCATTACTCCTTTCTCTCATAAATTAAGTCCAGCCAGATTACATACTCGTAAACCCCTCCGTCATCCGTCCCTACATCCTGTGGTTCCGGTATCTGAAGGCTCAGATAATGGATATGGGTATCCCCGATGTCCAAGCTGGTTACTGCCAACAGTTTTTCATACAGCTTATAAGCCGCTGTCTCGCTCTCCGGCTGGCTCTTTGTCCAATGAACCAGAAGAGAAATAGACCGGGTAGCGTAGGTAGTACATTCCAGACCGCCCAGGGCAATTCCAGGAGGACCAGAACCCTTTCTTGCATAAACGCCAATGGATTTTTGCTGCTTGTTGTCCAGCTTGCCGATGTAGACGTGTGCATCCTCCACTATACCAAGGCCTGCGATCCACTGGCGAACGTCTTTCAGGGATAACATCACACACCTCCCAGTTTTTTAAAAAATACTTTATAGGCTTCGGGGGCGAAGTTTTCTTTTTTACCCCCCGGAAGCCAATCTTTATACCATTCCCCCTGAGCATTAGGGTTTTCGTCCGTCTGAAAATTGTATTCCGGATGATAATACAAGCGGCGGGCATAGGGCGTACTGGAAACCAAAGACGCTTTTCCCCTGGCAGACTGACTGTAATCTACAAACGTACTCTCATTTTGCAAATTTCCGGTATCCCTGGGCATAACTTGGGCCTGCACAACTTCTGTGTGCAGCGCTTCTGCTGTCAGCTCCAGCGCTTTTATCGCCGCCCCAGTCAACTGGCGAATTCGGGGCATATTCATTTTCACCGTTGATTTTACCTGCACCTAGACCACCTCCAACGTACAGTAGTTGACGGTTCCATCCGGATTCCGGTTCTTGCTCCCCTGTTCGATCCGGCGCTCCTTCCCAAAAACAGTCACAGTACCACCGCTTAAAGATGGAAGATCCGGAGCAATATCCCCAGGGAACAGTGCCGTCCCAGTAACCTGTACCAGCTTCTTTTCTGCTGTCAGGATCACTTTCGCCTTGTCCTGGAAATTGCACATTAACTCCAGATCCGCCGTATACTTCGGCTCGCCCAGGTTGGAAAGTTCCTCGGATTCCAAATGCACCTTGATTGGGGTCTTGCAAAGATGCTTCGGCACCAGACATGGATATTTCATCGCCCCACCGCCAATCTGTGGCACAGCCCTGTCTGACAGAGCAGCGCATATACATCCCTTCTCATGGCAATCCCCTTGTCTGTAAACACGTTCCACGAGCTTCCAAACTGAGCGGATACCCCGTTGATGCTGTAGCTCTGAAGAATGGTGTCAATCTCGTCAGAGTTCTCGTATTCAAAATCCGCCTGACGGCAAATTACCTCCCGTACAATTTCCTGCTGGAAAGGAGTAAGACCGGAAAAACCCTGGCCCACAATTCGGTTGTAGGTCAGGGAATCCACATGGCGGGAGGCCTGAAGAAGCGCCTGTTCCAGATCGTCTTCCGGGATCGTGTTACCTTTGTAGGTCTCCTGATAGAATACCGGATCCGCGTAGGGTTCATAGCCCATTCTACTCACCTTCCTTAGCAGGCCTTCCCGTCTTCCCAGCCGTTTTTTCAGCTACAGCCGTGCGCATCTTCTCCAGCTGTTCTTTCAGTCCGGCATTCTCTTTTTCCAGTTCTTCCTTCTTCGCTTTCAGCCCCACATAATCTCCATAGGAGACTGTTTTTCCCCGTCCATAGGCCACTACATCCCCCTGATCGTTCAAAATGTCAAAACCGCTCTCCTCATAAAATTTCTGCTGCGTCTCGTCAATGGTATAAACCTTGTTTCCTTTTACTGCCTTCATGCCTGTTCACCTCCTATCAGCCGCCGGAATGCAGGGTCACATTCATGGAGCAGCCTGCTACCTTCTTCTCCAGAAGGAACAGATCTCCGTAGCAGCGGTTCTGATACAAATAGCCGTCCGCGGTCCTGGAATCTGTTCCCGGAGTAAACAGCTTGATATAGCTGTATTTGTCCCTGGCCACCACGCAGGATGGATGTACTAAAATCCAGTTGATCTGATCCGCGTCCGCAGCCGCCACACATCCGTTAGTAAAGTCGTACTTGCTCTTTAACCGAGCTGCCGGAACCATTTTCAGCTGTACATCATCCAGGCTGTGGACTTTCCGGTTCACACTCACAGGAGAAGTCACGGTAATCACTCTCTGGAGGCCGTCTGCTTCTTTCACAATTTTATTCATAGTCGGGGTTACGTAGAGAATACGTCCCTCCTCCGGAACGCCGGCCTCATCCATAAGCGCCATTTCTGTGTCGAACTGTTCCAGAAATACTGCGGCGTCCACAGTCGTCGTGTCGATCCTGCCGGAGTAGGTAGTCAGCTCCGCATGGAGCTTGGAAAACCGGTAGGAATCCTTTTCTGGGATCGCCTGCTCTTCCTCAAAGGTATTCTGGATGTTGGCCACGGAAAGCGCAAGGTTTGTTTCGTCGATGTCCATCGGATCAATCCAGAACTCAATGTCCCGGTCATGGGCCAGCTTTTTGGGCTCCCAGTCATTGGAAAGCGTCCCGGCGTTAAATCCCAAGGTACGGGTATGGTCCTTATAACCGGATACCGTAATCCGGGGGAGCTTAATGGTCTGGGCGTTTAAAAACTTTACCTGCTGGTTACTCTGGGCCAGCGCATCAGAGCAAAGCTCTTTTGCATATTTCTGGGCCAGAAACTGTGTAAACTGTTCTGCGTAGCTGTAAACTGCCAATTTTATCACCTTTCCTTTCTTATCCCTGGCTTGTTGTCACAGTAATCGCCGATGTGCTGTCATCGGTATAGGTAACGGTTCCACCGGTCACGGCGCCGGTTTCACTGGTTGTAAGGGCAATGGATTTTACCCCTTTCCCGGCCGGGCCCGCCGGACCTGCCGGACCCTGGCCTCCGGATGGCGGATTTTCCGCAATTTCCTTCAGATAATGCTCCACCTTTGTCCTGGGGGCAGGGAGATCTGACGCCAAGGCATAAAGATACGCTTCAATCTTTCTAATCGGTTTTGGTAATGCCATGATTCACCTCTCTTTCACTATTTCAGCCCAAACGCCGCTTTCAGTGCAGCCTCGTCGCCCTGCTGCTGATTTCCGTTTCCAGCCGAACCCACCTGGATAAATCCGTTCTGTCCTGCCGCCTGCGGCTTCAGTCCCGGAACATCTTCCAAAGTCTTTTTTAAAGCATTGGAAACTGCCTCATCGTTCACTTTCCCGTCCTGGCCCATTGCCTGGCTCAAATCGGACATTTTGATGAGGTATGGAATGGTCTTGGCGTCAATCCCAAGACCTACTGCAGCCAGGATCGCGGCGTTCTCGATCTGGGCCTGCTTGGCGGCTGCCTGGGCCTGTGCCGCCTGGGATTGAAGGGCTCCTACATCCGGCTGACTGGCCGCTTTCTGGGCTTTAAACGCCTGGATCGCCTGAGTCATCTCCTCCTGAGACAGTCCTTGCTGCTTAAAATACGACTTCAAGACCGTATCCTCTGTAACAGATGTTTTGCCAGCGATCAGATTGGCCAGTTTCTCATAATCAAACTGGGGCCCAGATCCTGCACCCGTTCCCGCGCCTGTCTGTTGGCCGGTCCCGCCGCCTGCTGCGTTACCGGATCCGGCGGTTCCACCGCCAGCCTGCTGTCCCGCTGCCCCACCTGCCGGTTCTGCAAAAAGCTGTAAATTCATTGGAAATCTTGCCATACTTTTCATGCTCCTTTCAGTTTTCAGGGTGTCTCCCTATCATCAGTTAGAGTGTCTCTCATACAGTTGTTGCGCCGGTGTCTCCGCGTAGTTTTTCGCCTTCGGGCAGAAAAATAGCACCCAGGAACTTCCTGCGTGCTTTATGCATTAGCCTTGTACCCCACCTTCATCCACGCCCCCGCGTCATTGCTCACCGTAGTAGTGGGGCTGTACGTGTGCAGGGCCTTGTAGGCGGCCATCTCCTCATCGGATAAGTCGGTTTCGATTGGCGTCTCCAGAACATAGAGAACCCTGAGCGGATTGTTACTCAACCAAGAGAGCCATTCATCCACGGTCGTGGCTATATCTGGGTTCGTGTTATTCATGTACATCCGGTTGTTATTAGCTCCCAGACGAATTCTTGGCTGTCCGGCCACGCCTCCAATCGGAAACAAGTTAGATAGACCAGGGCCACTTTCGGTTACTAACATATCCAAAATGTTAATTGCAAAACCTTCATAACCAGAAGTCACATAAGTGATCCAAAATTCATCCTTTGAACCGTCAAAGGTTTTCATATTAACCCTTGT
>ERZ1643246.3366-NODE-3366-length-13850-cov-149.417398_pt1 | contig 13850 bp, 18 predicted proteins | sample MGYA00579265_ERZ1643246 | MGnify/ENA primary metagenome ERZ1643246 (study PRJEB29033, sample SAMEA4952261) | chicken gut metagenome | biome: Broiler Chicken; feature: Gastrointestinal Tract; material: Caecum | place: Ireland | collected 2018 | study: Broiler... | reverse complement strand
CTTTGCAGAAAGTGGGAGGATGATCCGGACGGTTATCACTACAGCATGGATAATCCGGAAGACCAGCGGCGGCAGCATGCAGATAGTCTGTGGAAACTGCAAAAAGACCATGACAAGCAGGCATCTTGGTATCCGGGAGCAGATCCGACATTGTGGGTACAGATTGTAGAGGGACATGCCGGTACGCTTGAGGATCCCATCCCGGTCCCGGACAGCGTGACAACTTCCGGTTTTGAGTATATTTATGGGAAATACTACAGCGAGGGCAGCACCGTGTACCTGTGCCAGCGGCAGGGTGTTGAGAATCCAGAAGAAATGTATGGACAAGTGGAAAAATTGTATTTTATGCCATCTACATTAGTAGGTCAGTATTTTGTGGAGGTGTAAGATGAAGTTGTCTAACGCTCAAATGGAAACATACCTTCAGGGGCTTGATGCGTGCCATAGCGCATCAGGTTTCCCGGGAATGCTGATTGGGATTGCACATCGTAGAATAGCAAATGAGCTCAAGGAATACTTGTCAGAGAAGCAGAAGATATTTGAAAAATATGGAAAAAAGACCGAAAACGGATGGAGTATACCACAAGGAACGGCAGAATTTAAAAAAGCAGTATCGGAAATTCTCAACATATCTGAAATTACTTCTGAGATTGACATTCCTCAATTTTCGGAAGAAGAGTTTATGGACAAGTTTCAGGATAAATCGCTGACAGCACAAAATTATGATATTTTGTATGAAATTTTTGTAAGAAAGGAAGGAAAGTAATATGGCAAATTGGGACAGCTACACACAAAAGACAACACCAGAAGACGCTGATAGTATTATGATTAAAGACGATGCTGCCAATGTAAATAAAAGAGCCTTGTTTTCTGGAATTTGGACATGGATTGTAAAGAAATTGAACGATACCTCAATTCCTCAATTAAAGACAACGCAAAAAACCGTTATTAAAGCAGTTAACGAAATACATGACGATTTAGAAATTACGCAAGGGAATGCAACAGTAAATCCAACGTACATTGCGGACGGTAACTGTGTATATTGGAAAAGCGGAAAAATAGTAACTTTTAGGTGCACAGGTACAATTTCATTTACAAATTTGCCCAAAGGTTCTTGGACAGAAGTGATTACAGGGCTGCCTGCGACACCGCAGCAGAATATTGCTGTTAATTTAGACGTATTAACAGAGAACAATGTATACGGAGTGAGTGCTGTCTTCATGAATGGGGCAATCAATCTAAATAAATCCAGAGCGTTTAATGGTACTTATTACGGATATATTAGCGGATCTTATGTATGTAATTAATTTAACAAGGAGAATGATATGATTAGTAATTGCGGACATGATGAAAATGGTAGATATACCGGCGGTGTGGCCGGAGATCAAACCGGAACTGAATGGCAAATTATTCCCTGGTACAATCGCCCGTGGAATTGTGTTATACGATTTAAAAATCAGCAAGTAGCCCAAATGATTGCTGACATTGCACGAGCAGCGGCCAAGAATAACTTGATTGGATATGACCAAAACCAGCGAACAACCTATTGGTTGCATCTTAAAGCGAGTAACTATGATCCTGCTCAGATCACCATTGCCTGCGAAGCGGATTGCTCCTCTGGTGTGGCGGCTAACGTTAAGGCAACCGGATATCGCTTGGGAATCCAAGCGCTTAAAGACGTATCTGTAGATGCATATACGGGAAATCTTCGGGCAGTTTTAAAAGCGGCCGGCGCAATTGTATTGACTGCAAGCAAATACCTTACTTCCGACAAGTATTTACTTCCTGGAGACATCATGTTGTATGAGGGACATCATACGGCTATCAATCTTGACATGGGAAGCAATGCGAGCTGGGGAACTTCTGACAACCCAAGTACACCTTCACAAAAGAATTATCTTTCAAAGGGAGATAAGGGCACAGAAGTCAAGGAAATGCAGGAAAAATTGATTGTTTGCGGATACTCTTGTGGATCATATGGAGCAGATGGTGATTTCGGATCTGGCACAGATTCGGCAGTTAGATCGTTCCAGAAAGATTATGGATTAACTGTAGACGGAAAATTTGGACCTGCAAGCAAGGCCAAGTTAGATGAAGTTTATGCTGCAAAAATTTCGTCAAATTATGAAAAAATAAGCATTTCAACAACTTCTCCATCAGTCAAAGGAATTCGTGTGTGCGGAAATAAAGTCCCTGTATGTTCAGAACCGGGAAATGCGAATAAAATTGTTGGATATCTCAACGACGGAAACCTTATCTCTTGCGATTATCGTGCATGGACGAATGGATCTTGCTTTTATCACTATGCCGATGGATGGGTGGATGGCAAGAACTTGCAAGGATGGGTTGCTGACAACGGGCGCTGGTGGTATTTGATCGGCAACGGAACATTGAACTATCCCAAAAAACAGCTTTATAAGGTTGGCATTGACACATATTATTTTGATGAAGATGGCTGGATGGTAACTGGATGGCAACAGATTGATGAAAAATGGTATTACTTCCGAAGCTGGGGCGGTATGCAATATGATGCTGTTTTTGGAGTGGAAAAAGACGGTATCACAGATTATTATTATGCTGATAAAAATGGCGTAATGGCTTCTGACGAATGGCTTAAAATCAATGGAGAATGGTACTATTTTCGTGATTGGGGAGCCCGCCTTTACAATGCGTTCCATGATGATGGAGAAAACCTGTATTACCTGAAATCCGATGGGAAAATGGCGCATGATGAATGGCTGCAGATTAATGGAAAGTGGTACTATTTCCGGAGCTGGGGAGCGGCTTACCGCAATGAATTATTCACAGATCCATCAGATGGAAATGTTTATTTTGGCGATTCGGACGGCTCTATGGTACATGATGAATGGATACAGGTGGAAGAAGACTGGTACTATTTCAGGTCATGGGGAGCGGCCATGAACATTGGATTGTGGTCCGACGGTGTTAATACATACTATTTTGGCAAAGATTGCAAAATGAAGACCGGATGGATTGCTGCGGACGATGATACATATTTCTTCCGGGATTGGGGCGCAAGGCTTTATGATGCGTGGATTCTCGAGGGAGAAACATGGAAATATGTCGATAAAGAGGGAAAATATATTCCGGAAAAAGATACAAATGAGCAACCAGATGGTTCGGATGGCAGCATTATATACGCTAAAAATAACACTAAAGCACAATAAAAATCATATATTTATTTTGCTTTTTAAAATGTTTTTATTGACATATTTTTGACGAAAAGATATAATTAAACAGAAGGCATCGCTCTGGGGATATAGGCAATGGGTCGCTATATCCTGGGCCTGGTGCTGACCACCGTAGGGGATTGCGCCTACGGAATATTAGCCCCGGAAGGATAATCCTCCGGGGCATTTTTCGTTTGTGTACGAATCGTACCACGAATCGTACCCGAATCGTTAACGAATCGTAAAACCCAGTAAAATCAATGGTTTCGAGCGTGAAGCCACGAATCGTAAAAGTCCTTATATATATTATAATATATATTATATAATAATTATTAAGTAGTATATATAGTTAGTAATGTAAATATTTATATATACAGCACCTACTCTGCCGGTTGGGCAGTGGCGCACTCATGTGCTCCGTTCTCAATCTCTTAGATGTCTGATCTTCCAAAATCATTTCCCTGAATATGTTTCAGTGCGTGTTGCACGGCTAACAGTCTCTTTTTTTCACACAAATTCTCATTGACGAATATTGCATAGCTTCCGTCCTCGTTTTCCGTCACTGCTTCGTTTGTTTTCATAAATAAATCCTTTCGTTTGTCATGGGCGGAAACCCACTGCCTTTAGGCGGTGGGAGGAGCCTTGTAAATTGTTATCTATTATCCTTGACTCTCAATATATTTTTGTATAGTTGCTGATGACACTTCTCCAATGCTGCAAGCAAAGTAACCATCTGACCAAAATATTTTTTTCTTCCAATACTGTTTTGATAAGACCGAATTATACTTTTGCCATAAGTAGTATGTTGTTTCCTGCTTTATAATTTTAATAATGTCGCATACTCTATCCGTTACATCATAACTTAACAAAAAATGTATATGGTCTTTGTCTGTTTCCATAGCAATTATTTCGTAGCCACGAGTATTAGCTATATCGAGAATCTTTTGTTTCACATCATCAGCAATAGAGCCTTGTAGTAGTTGTTTGCGGTATTTGGTTACAAGAACTATATGTACTTTAAGGCTGTATTTCCGTCTGTTATGACGATTGTATCTATTATGTATAATTTACCTTGAAACATTGACTTTCACTAATTATTATTATATAATATATTTAGTGAAAAATTTATGGAAGGAATACATTTATGGAACAAATGACTCTTACAGCAAAAATTCAAATAGTTGCAGCTGAAACAGATAAAGTTTTGCTTGATGAAACTATGTATGCATATCGTGATGCCTGTAATTATGTTTCAGACTATGTATTTCGTACTCACGACTTAAAGCAGTTTTCACTTAACAAGGTTCTCTATCCTACTCTCCGAGGAAGATTTGGTCTTAAATCACAAATGGCTCAGTCTGTTTTAAAAACTGTTATTGCAAGATATAAAACCATTCTTGAAAATCAGAATGAGTGGATACGGCCTTCGTTTAAAAAACCTCAGTACGACTTGGTCTGGAACAGAGATTATTCCTTAACACAAAACTGTTTTTCAGTTAACACGCTTAATGGTCGTGTGAAGTTACCTTATTTTGCAGATGGAATGTCTAAGTATTTTGACCATACGATTTATAAGTTTGGTACAGCTAAGCTTGTAAATAAGCATGGCAAGTATTATCTTCACATACCAGTAACCTATGATGTCGAAGAAAGTAATATTTCTGACATCTGTAACGTTGTGGGCATAGACAGAGGTATTAACTTTGTTGTTGCTACTTATGACAGTAAACATAAGTCTGGATTTGTTAGCGGTAAGGCTATAAAGCAAAAACGTGCTAATTATTCCAAACTTCGTAAAGAACTCCAAATGCGACAGACACCATCTTCAAGACGAAGGATTAAAGCTATTGGTCAGCGAGAAAACCGTTGGATGCAGGATGTGAACCATTGTGTATCAAAGGCACTCGTTGAAAATAATCCAAAGCACACTCTCTTTGTATTAGAAGATTTGACTGGTATTCGCAATGTTACAGAACGTGTCAAAACAAAAAACCGCTATGTTTCTGTATCATGGTCTTTTTATGACCTTGAGCAGAAGCTGATTTACAAAGCGAAGCAGAATCAATCTTCTGTAATAAAGGTGGATCCTCGTTATACCAGTCAATGCTGTCCTGCTTGTGGACATACTGAAAAGTCTAATCGTAATAAGAAAATACATTTGTTTACTTGCAAAAACTGCGGTTATACGTCTAATGATGACCGTATTGGAGCTATGAATCTGTATCGTATGGGAATAAACTATCTTGCTGATAGCCAAGTACCTAATACAGTTGTAACAGAGTAAACTCTGCTACAAAGGGTGCTGTCAACCACCCAATGATGTAACGCCACTTTAGGCAGCAATGCCTATTGGGGATAAAAGGTCGGAGGCGTAAGCCGTTACTACGACTGGGCAGTTACAAGCCCATTACCTTTAGGTGATGGGTAGTTGACTCCGTCCAGATAAAATATCTGGTAATCAATCATTTTCCCCACGCTCTTTTCTTTTTAATGCCATAAGCATATCGTAAGTGGTTTTCAAATCTTCAGGAGATGCATCTCTTGCCGCATCGAACAGGACGCGCAGGTCTCGGTTTTCGAACAATGCCTGCGCCATCTCGGCGGTTTCATCGTTCAGGTAATACTTCTCACCGCCTTCTTTTTCCTCCCCTGTCATTAAGTAGTCCACCGACACGCCAAAATAGTCTGCGATTTTTTGCGCTTTATCTCCTCGTATTAAATTCCCTCTAGCCTTCCAGTTGCTGAGTGTTGATTGAGGTATCCCCGTTGCCTTCGAGACCTGGTAGGTGGTAACGCCGAACTTTTGCAATAATTGTTCAAAAACATCATACATTTTTTGTGCTCCTTTCACAAAAAACGCAATACTACACAAAATGGGACTAAATGCTATTGACTAATTCAAAAAGGGTGGTATAATAAAACCATACTTCACGAAATGGTAGCAACAAAATAAAAATAATCCCAAAAAAGAATGCGTTTTAAATTGTAATACTTTCAACTTGCAATTGAAGTATATCACAAATGTGAAGTAGATACAATAGTGCGATTGTGGAAAGGAGGCGTAAAAATGTACGAAAAATTTGCCGAATTATTAGAGAAAACCAATAAAACGGCATATCAGGTATCAAAAGACACGGGAATTGGCGAGAATGTACTTTCTTACTGGAAAAATGGACGAAGCCAACCGAAAGTAGACAAACTTAAAATACTTGCCGATTACTTCGGTGTTTCAATCGAGTATTTTCTTGAATAGAAGTACAAGACATATCGGTAGTTAGTTTTTTGTGCAAATTTAAAGACAGAAAGGGGCGAAGTGGTGAACGAATTGTTTTCGATAAGATGTGACGATAAAGAAATGAAAGTATCGGTCAGGGAATTGCACAGGGCTTTAGAAATCAAAGAAAGGTTCAGTGCTTGGTTCAAAAGAATCGAAAAGTATTTTGGAAATGATGAATTTACAAGTGTAGGCAAACCTACGGCTGTAAATAACGGCGCCGAATTAATGCTTGATGATTATGAGACTTCTGTTGAGAACGCAAAACACATTTGCCTGATGTGCAGAACAGACAAAGGAAAACAGTGCAGGCAATATCTGATTGATCTTGAAAAAGCGTGGAACACGCCAGAACAAGTCATGGCGAGAGCCTTAAAGATGGCTGACAAAACGATTGCGAAACTGAAAGGTGACAATCAGAAGTTAATAGAAGAAGTCAATGTGAAGAATCAGGTAATTGGTGAACTGAAACCGAAGGCAGACTACACAGACAAGATTCTCCAAAACAAGGGGCTTGTAACAATCACACAGATTGCTAAGGACTACGGAATGTCCGGGCAGGAAATGAATAAAATTCTTCATGAACTCGGTATCCAGTTCAAACAAAGCGGTCAATGGCTCTTGTATAAGGAATATCACGGGATGGGTTACACGCACTCAGAGACGGTTGATATCGTAAGAACTGGCGGAAGACCGGATGTCAAGATGAATACCAAATGGACGCAGAAGGGACGGTTGTTTCTTTATAACAAATTAAAAGAAGCTAGAATTATCCCGGTTATCGAAAAGGAAGTGAAAGAATGAGCGACAAGAAATCAAAGACAATCGCGGAATACGCAATCCGCAAGTGGCTGGAAAATGAAGGATTTCAGATGGAGTATTTCCGACTGAAGGTTATCGGGAATTTAGGAATAGTTATCGATTCAAGAGGGGATAAGTTGATTCTCTGCTATGACCCGGAGACTCATGCGGTATATGCGAAGGGAGGACATGACTATGAGATATTTTGACTACAACGCAGAGTCTGACACTGAGGAATTGATGTTCCTGATCGGAAAACTGGAAGCTTTTGCAGGTTTTGTGGATTCACATGAAGACATTGACATTGACAGAAAGACCTGCGCCGCAATCTTGGGTTTTGAATTAAAAGAAAATAAATGATGCTCCGGCGGTGCTGGCACACCAACCGGAGCGGGCTACAGTAAACCGAACTTACCATAGCCAGGGAAATTATACCATATCTTCCTGGTTTTGGCAAAGAAAAAATCAAGGAGGATATTTTTTATGGAAGAAAACAGAAAAGAAATGCTTGAAAAGGCAGAAAGCAAGAAAACGGCGCTCCAAAAAATTGCTGACAATTATCGGGAATCAAAAGCAAAGAATATCGGAATTATATGTTTGACAATTGTAATTCTGGTTATGCTGTTTGCTTTTTCTAAAGTCACAATAAGACTGTCAGATAACAATTATCAGAACGACAAGGAATGGAGAGAACTGTTTTCGTCTTACGATTATGTATCACAGGATGGAGAGGGATACAACTATTATAACTCAGATGTAGGTGGTGATGTGACGAATGGGACAGAGAATCCGGAGACAGAAGAACAGGAGTAAAGTTCGCGGAGTAGCAGTTAGACGGAGGAAAAGGAGAAAGAAATGAAGATGTTACAGCAGAAAATTATTTTGTTCTTTGGATTTGCCGGAGTGATTGTTTCGGCCGCTGGGGATCAGAGCGAAAACACAGTGGTTTTTATTGTGGGGATCGTGATCATGTTATTTGGTTTTGCGATTGCGAAAAGAGTAGATAAATACGCAAGAAAAGAAAGAGCAAGACGCAGGAAGATCGCAAGGACAAGAGAAGAAGTGTTTAGATTTTACAGAGAGAATAAGCTGGAGGAAAGAGCAAAGTGATTAATAATAATGTGAGAGTTACAGGACGTATTGACGGTTTTGCATATGACCATACAGCGTATGGCGAGAAGTTTTATGCGTCTCACGTACATATAAGAAGATTGAGCGAAACTGTTGATGATATCCCGGTCATTGCATCAGAATACTTAGTCAAAAAAGATGACTTTGATGGTAAATATGTAGAAATTGATGGAGAATTCCGCTCTATGAATATGGAGGTGGAAGGAAAATCAAAGCTCATTTTGCAGATTTTTGCAAAAAATATTCGAACAACTCAGGAGAAAGCGGATGACGAGAACAAAATAGTTCTTAACGGATTTGTTGTGAAAAAGCCGGTTTATCGGATCACGCCGAGTGGGCGTGAAATCACAAATATGCTGATTGCTGTGAACCGACCGCGGTGGAGATCTGATTATATTCCTTGCGTTTGCTGGGGAAGAAGTGCTAAATGGGCGGAAGATTTAACGGTTGGTACAGCGATCTTCATTGAAGGCAGGATTCAGAGCCGTACATATGTAAAGAAATTATCAGATGAAGAACGTGAGGTCAGAACGGCGTATGAAGTTTCAATTGGGAAAATGGAAGTGAATAATGATGAAAAGAAAGATTGAAGATGTCCTTATCAAAATCGGTGTGCCTTCAAATCTATCCGGATTTGATTATATCAAAGAGGCTGTTTTGATTCTGGATCGAGATGGAATGAATGTGAAATGGACAGCGGTTTACTATGAAATAGGAAAGAATCATGGAAAAACTCCCACGATGGTAGAGCGAGGGATCAGACACGCATTAGAGGTCGCAAGAAGTGCAAAGGGAGATTATGAAATGGCGAATCACTATATTGGGTTCATCAATACCAGTAATTCAAGCAGTATTTCTCTTTTATACAGAATGACCAAAAGGGAAATGGAGGATGAAGAAACTGCGTTTAGCCATAATAACATACAGGCGGATATCACAGAAGACTACATCAAAGAAATAATTAAAAAAGCCACAAAAAGTAGAAAATGTGACGGGAGGATTTGATGAAGACAGTAACGATTGATTCAATAAAGTTAGAAAATTATAAGTCGTTTTCCAGTTCTCTTCCGGGGAGAAAGGACTTCTCCTGTGAGTTTGGTCATCGGACGAAGATTTCCGGAAGAAACCGGGAGGGCAAAAGCACGCTGAAAGATGCTTATTTCGACACGATTACCGGGAAACTGGCGGACGGTTCGCAGCCAGACAAAATCAGACCGCATGATGAAAACGGAGTAGATATTGACCGGGTTGATATTGTTCGGGAACTTAAACTGGAAATTGACGGGAAACCAGTTACAGTCACAAAGAAAACAGCGCAGAAGTGGAGAAAACCGAGAGGACAGTCCGAAGAAGTATTTGACGGGAATGTGACTACATACAACATTGATGGTTTCGAACAGAAACAGAAAGACTTCCAGAAATGGCAGGAAGATATCGCAGACCCGGATGTTTTGTTAATGTGCTCCAATGCCAGACCGTTTTTGAATACCGTGCAGAAATCCACGTCAGAATCTCGAAAGATTCTGGAACGGATGTCTGGATTTAAGATCGAGGATTTTATCGCACAGAACCCGGAATATGCGCAGATTGAGGAAATCACCAAGGGGCACAGTGTTGAAGACACTCTGAAACAGCTTCGAAAGAACCTGAACACACAGAAGAAATCTACTGATAAGGCAAGGGCGGAACTTTCCTACGAGAAGTCCAGAGAGCCGGAGAAAGGCGAGGCGGAGATTGCAGAGTTGCAGAAATCCGTTGATGAATATAACGAGCAGATTGCCGGATTGGACGAGCGGGAAAAGGAACTGAACGATGTTTCGTCTGCCTATGATAAAAAGTCCAGAGAGATTGTTGAACTGCGGAGCAAGCAGAACCAGATACGCATGGAGCGGAACAGTGTTCTTTTTGGGAACAGGCAGTCTATTCAGAGTGAGATTGCGGAGTTGCAGTCACAGAAACGGGAAAAAGAGAATTATCTTCGAATGGAAGAAATGGACTTGAGACATGCCAATATGGGAATTGATAGACATACAGCAGAGGTCAAGAAAGCGCAGGAAGATTGGAAAAAGTGCAGCGAAAAAGAGTTTGAGGACAGCCAGTTAAAAGCCATACAGAATGAGGAATTTGATAAAGACTCTCTGATTTGCCCTACGTGTGGACAGCGTTTTCCACCGGAACGAGAAATTCAGATACGGACAGACTTTGAGAAAAGAAAAGCCGAAAAAATAAGGATCGCAGAAGCGGAAAAGGTGGCGTTTGAGGATTACAAGGATAAGGAGCTGACGCGCATTGCTGAGTCCGGCAACAAATCCGCCGTAGACCTCAAAGAAGCAAAGAACGCAAAGGGAGAAGCTGAACAGAAGATTGCCGAAATCAAGAAATCTATTTCTAGTATCGATGCAGGAATCGCATTAAAAGAATTGGAACTATCAAAATTGCCAAAAGAGGTTGATCTTGATGGAGATGCGGAGTATTTCATGATTTCTAACCAAATCGAAGGACTAGAATCGATTTTGAAATCTATGGACAACGGCTCATCCGCAAGAGCAGAAATCACCGAACAGCGAAACGCATACATCCGCGAGTCTGCGAAGTTAGCGGCTGAAATCAATAAAATCCAGTCTGATAAGGCAGAACATGACCGTCGAGTTGAGGAACTGGAAGAAAAACTGAAAGCAGAAGGACAGAAGTGCGCTGATATCGAGAAAAATATTGATACTCTGCTGAACTTTTCTATTGAGAAGAATAAGACGTTGGCTGATAAAATAAATCCGTTTTTTCACCATTTCAAATTTGTGTTCTATGATCTCACACAGGAAGGTGGAGTTTTTGAAACCTTGCGTATGGTATGCGATGGAACAGATTATTGGCATTTAAACCACTCAGATCAAATTCTGACACAAATTGATTTGATATGTGGATTGCAAGAAATGAATGGGTTAAGCCTTCCGATTTGGATTGACAATGTAGAAGCCATAAATTCGGATAGGCTGCCGGAAATTGAACAGCAGATGATTATTTTGGAAGTGTCGGATGAACCGCTGAAAGTAGAAACTTTTTGATTTGATGAATAACGCCGGGTGTTCTGTCGGCGACAGTAGGTTGCTAAAACAGAATAAGAAATTAAAATACAACAAATTAAATAAAAAATCAGAATAAGAAAACACAGGAAACGACAGCTTACTGTTGCGGATTGAGCATCCGGCAGAAATGGAGGTAGTACACATGACGTTAATAGAACTTCAAAAAATATTAGGAGAAAGGATAGAAATAACAAATAGCTTAGATGCCTCTAGCGAAGAACTGAAAAGCGAAAACGAAAAATCAGATATTATCGCTAGAATTGCAAAACAAATGATAAACAATGCCGATGTTGTTCTTCGGACAAATAAGCTGATGAGCGAAAATAAAGTACAAAAAGAAAGTGCGATAGCAAAGATGATTGGGGAAGATACAAATTGAAATCGCGAGGATATACAGAGGAGCAAATTTTGTGGATTAAGAAAAATATTGATAAATTCAGTAGTTATTCTGAAATGTGCAGACGTTTTAACGAAGTATTTTCAGAAGATAAGAATTGGAAAACCATGCATAGTTTTTTGAAGAGACACGGCTTTATTGAAACTAAAAGCGTAAATAAAGGGATTACTATTGAACAAAAAGAATTTCTTAAAGAAATGTTGCCCTTGCATACATACGAAGAAACAACTTTGAGATTTAATAAAAATTTTTCCGAAGAAAAAACGGTCAAACAAATTCAAAGTTTTTGCACTAACAATGGGATTAAAAGAGAGGTTGACTTTCCAGTAGGAAGCGAACATAGGAATGGGAAGTACATTATGGTCAAAGTGAGGGAATGCGAAAAAGGAGTTCCAAACCATAAGATATGGAAAATGAAACAACAAGTCGTATGGGAGCAACATTATGGGAAAATACCTAAAGGGAAAATCTTAATTTTTCTTGATAATAACAGCATGAATTGCGACATATCAAATCTCTATCTTGCAGATAGAAAGATATTAAATTTATTAACGGTGAACAAATGGCACTTTGACAATCCAGAGCAAAAATTGGCTGCAATAAAATGGTGCGAACTTTATTTCTCTATGGGAAAGGATATAAAGGAAGAAAATAAAAACAAACGAATTTATATTCCAATGACAGATGAAGAAAGATTTCATATATGCCCCGTATGCGGAAAAAGGTTTGAAGTATACCAACGGCGAAAATCGGTTTGCTGTAGCAGAAAATGTTCTGCAAAATTAAATGATGGAAAAACCCTAAAAGAATATATGAACAATCATCCAAAAGAAAAACATTTCTGCAAAGTTGAAGGGTGCGGAAGACCGGCGCATGGATTAGGATATTGTGACTTACACTATCAGCGTTATAAAAAGACAGGAACCCCATATGGAGTAAAAATGATAACTCACAATTCCAAAAGTGATGCAAAAATAATTACGTAAAGAACAGAAAGGAGTGACCCATGTACATAAAAGTAAAATTCCTCAAAAACGGCGAACCGCACGGCAGAGAATACACATACAAAGCTACATTTCCGATTGAAGTCGGACAGGAAGTTCTTCTTCCGGGCGGTGGAAATGGAATTGTAACGGATATTGATGTGCCGGAGAAAGATGTGGAGAGTTTTAATGACAAGATTAAAGAAGTTGAGAGCGTGGTGGAGGAAAGTAAGCAATGAAACAAAACCCGTGCAGATACTGTGCTTTATCAACAGAAGTTTATGGGAAGTATTATTCCTCTCATTTAGAGCAGTGTAGAGACTGTGAAAACCTCAAAAAGCACAAGGAATATCTGAAAGTGCACAGGAAATTCATCGAGGGAGACCCGATTACCGATTTGAATGAACTGTTACAGCAGGAATGGGTAATGTGGTATCACCAGACGAAACATATTGAGGTTTTCAAGTCTATGCAGATACGGATTGTTCTGAGGTGGCTTGAAATGGGAGCATTTAGGAAAGCGATTAAAAAAGAAAGCGAGGAAAAGTAAATGGCAGAGAACAAAAACACACAGGTAGCAAACAAAGAGTATAACACAGGATTGAACACTTATTTGAAGGCGTATGTACCAATGATCCAGAAGCAGATCGCAGAGGATGGAGAGACCTTTGATGATTATTCCAGATATTGCGTAGTGGCCGCCATGGGAGAAATCATCAGCATGGTACATAACTCCGGCGCAGACCCGTCAACAATCAATCCAAACAATCTGAATGATATTCTCCTGTCGGTAGCAAGACTGAAGCTCAATGCAAACGCCGTTCCGAGAGAGTGCTATTTCCAGATACGGAATGTGAATGTAGCTGGGAAAGGACAGCCTGCAAAGTGGGAGAAACAGGTTGAGTTCAACATTGAGGGAGATGGTTATGACGCATTGACCGCCAGATATGGACGTAACGTGAAAAAAGTTTATCCGTACTGGGCGGTAAG
>ERZ1643246.3362-NODE-3362-length-13858-cov-7.231399_pt1 | contig 13858 bp, 11 predicted proteins | sample MGYA00579265_ERZ1643246 | MGnify/ENA primary metagenome ERZ1643246 (study PRJEB29033, sample SAMEA4952261) | chicken gut metagenome | biome: Broiler Chicken; feature: Gastrointestinal Tract; material: Caecum | place: Ireland | collected 2018 | study: Broiler... | reverse complement strand
GAAAAAGCAGGTTCTTGATCAGGCGCAGATGAATGTTTCGATCGCTCAGAACGCTTATGATACTGCCGAGGACATGGAGACACTTGCCCAGGCGGAAAAGGAACTGGCGGACATGGAAGTGGCAGCCGCCCAGGCCCAGGCGGACTATGACGCCGCCCTTGCCGTACAGAGCGAGAAGCAGGGGGCGTATGACACGGCTTATGGGACACTGCAGAGTGCCCAGGCAGTAAAGGATCAGAAAGATCAGGCCGTTGCGGATGCCAATGCGAAGCTGACAGAGGCGCAGAACAATTATACCGCGGCACAGCAGGCGGTAACGGATGCACAGACAGCGGCCGATACAGCAAAGCAGACAATGGAAACCGCCAATGCGACCTACGATCAGGCGGTAAAAGACACTGCTGCGGCCCTTGAGGCAAAGAATGATGCGGATGCTGCAGTGACAACGGCGCAGGAGAACGTTAATGCCAAGCAGACAGTATATGACGCAGCGGTGAAGGCATATGAAGATGCCCAGAGTAAAGTTAGTACAGCGGCAGATCAGATTGCGAAAGGTTCCCTTGGCTTTTTTGAAGAGATGGGTTCACAGGACGCAATTAATGTTTTGAATGATGTCCGTGCCCAGGCTCATACAAATATTGGTGCAACAGGCGACGCTACCTCGCTGGAGAACATGAAAGCTGCTCTGGAGCAGTTGAAGACATATTATGAAATCCTTGAAAGCGAGGAGCAATGGGATGCGATCGATGGGGCAAACCCTGTATATGTTTCCGACAGAATGATGGCGATTGCGCAGATACAATCCAATGAAAGTTCTTTTATATTAAATCATACGGGATGGTATCTTAACCAGGGCGTTGGAGAAAATCTTGCATTTACCAGTTCAAATAGAAACTACGACCCTTATGATGGATGGTATTACGATGAAAAAAATAATTTCATAACGGGGAATGGTGGGCAGACTGGTCATTATTTTAATATCATTGATAGGGGTACAACATCAACAGGGTTCGCTATCAATCAGTATGGTTCAACTTATGGCCACACATATGGTCAGGTTTTTGGCATTACGGGAATAGGTAGCAATCCAGAGGAAAATGGCTATTATACATTTGACGAGTATTATTCTAGGTTCATGGACTATTACAATAGTCTGACGAACGCTCCTACAATTGCAGAGCAGGCTAAAGCGGCTATGGACGCTGCCAAAGGTGAGCTTGACGCTGCCAAGGAAGACCTCACAAAAGCGGAGCAGGCAGCACAGGCCGCAGCTCAGACTTATACAGATAAGCAGGCGGCTGAGTCAACCGCGCAGAAGAACGCGCAGCAGGCCGCTTCTGATTATCAGGCCGCTCTTGGCACTTTAGAGGAGAAGAACGGGGCTCTCGCGACAGCTCAGACAGCTGTTGATAATGCTGAAAGCGCTGTGTCCGACGCCCAGGGAGAGGCATCCGCGGCTCAGACTGACGTGGACAACGCCCAGAAGGCTGTTGATGACGCCCAGGCTGACCTCGATGACGCCAAGGAAGATGCCGACGCTAAGAAAGCGGATGCTGACGGCAAGGTGAAAGCCTTTGAGGATAAGCTCGAAGAGCTTGAATTTGCCGGGCTTCGGATCTATCAGCAGGGCCACAAGGTAGGAACTGTTTCTGAGGCACAGGGTCGGCAGACACAGGCCGGGACCAATCTCACCAACGCACAGGCTGACAAGGCAGAGAAATCCGATGCCCTGGATGCCGCCAAAGAGGCAATGACAGGACCGCAGACAGAGTATGACGAGGCATTAGAAGTCGAGGCGGAGAAGCAGGCTGCTCTGGAAGCTGCTGAGAATAGAAGAGATGAAATCGAGGATGCGATCGCGGCAGATATCGCAGAGAAGCGTGCTGACATGGAAAGCAAGGAAGCAGCACTTAACGATGCCAAGAATGCTCTAACAAACGCAACAGGGGATGTGACAAGCGCTGAAGCCACCCTGACTCAGGCTGACAACAAGCTCACGGAAGTAAACAGACAGCTTGCGGATGCTCAGACAGTATATAACGATGCGGCAGATGCCAGAGACGACTCACAGGATACAGTGAATACTCTTCAGGACGAGTATGATGACCTGGTAGAGGCGATCACTCCGCTCAGGGAGGCTCAGGCTGCCGAGAGGGAGGCTTCTGACGCTAAGGATACAGCGGCAACAGAACTCGGCAACGCAGAGGCAGATGAACTCCAGGCGCAGGCGGATCTTGAAGCAGCAATCAAGGCATATGAGGAAGCAAAAGACCTCAAAGACCGTGCAGCTCTCCTTTCCTATGAGGATGCACTGGAGAACCCGGTTACAGATCCCGATTTTGCATATCTGAACGATTACATCAATGCCATTGCTGATGCAGATGCTGCTGTTGTTGAAGCACAGAAACTGGCTGAAGAGAAATCAGCAGCCCTGGCTGATGCGGAGAAAGTATACGAAGATGCAAAAGCAGCGCATAAGATCACACTGGCCAACCTTGCGGCTGCACAGGCAGACTATGACAGATTTGCCCAGGAGGAGGCCGACAGACTGGCAGCAGAGAATGCCAAAGCGACTGCCGTTACACTGGATGCGACCGCTACGAAAGCAGCGCGGACAGGCGATAACGCGCCGATCATTGGGTATGTAGCTGCCGGAACTCTGGCACTTGCTGCAGTTGCAGTAGCCAGACCGAAAGTTCGGTACAGAAAACAGAAATAAGATATGAACTAAAAGATCCCCCGGCATTGACACTACCGGGGGATTTATGATGTATTTATAAATGTCGATGGATAGTATAATAAATGATGATTAACCGCTTACAAAATGGCCATTACTTTGAAATGTTTATATACAATTCTTTTTCTGATATTTTTTGATATTCAGCAATACTTCCATCGGATAGAAGCATTACATTTGAGTGGGTATTGAGCAAATATTCCACAGGTTTATTTACTCTTTCTAAAGTGTATATATTATCTGATATGCTTTTCCATCTGCCTTCTGCAATTACAGAAAATTGATTATATTGTATATAATTGCCATTTTCCTTAAGTACAATATACTTTCTAATCGAGTGTTCATTTTCCTCTTTAATACTATATGTACCTTCTATTCGTTGGTTTTTATCGGCTTTATAAATTGTATTTATTACTAAAATACAATTTATAGCGATAGAGATAAGCAATATGTAAAAGAGGTACTTTTTACCTAGAGCTTTCAAATTAAGCATTAAACCCTTTTAGCATAAACCCTCCTTCATCAATTGATCAAATATCTAATTCCATTTAAAAATAACTATTCTGAGTAGAATAATGGTCTATTTTGCCATTGGACCCACCTCCTTTATAAGAATATATTACCGGATATAATTTTTATCCAAAAGCAAACGACATGTTACATGGGGGAAACATATAATTGCGAAACGATATTGTTTCTACAAAAAAATGATATTTTGTGGTCTTACTGTAAATGATGTAATTCCATTGACAATTGATATTCAATAATATACGATTTTATTAAGTTTCTTATTGTACGAGGGGGATGTAATATGAAACTGGGAAAGAATTTTAAATATTACAGAGAGTTAAACGGATACTCTCAAGAAGATGTTGCCCAAAAGTTAAATATTTCACGGCAAGCTATTTCGCGCTGGGAAAATGAAGTTTCCCATAGTTAAGGATACCACACCACAAACCCACGCTTACATTACTTCCAGAACATTAAATTTTGGAGGTACATCCCATGAAACAACTGATTTCCTGTGAGTTTAATATCGACACCGCCTGTGTGGAACTGAAATATTCTGACGGCAGCATGATTGCCATTAACTGTGCCGCTGTTGAGGATGAGGTGGCCAATAGTTGTTTTCAGCGGTCTGAACTGGACTGGCTCATCTACAACGATCCGCTGTCTTATACAGAATTGATTTTGAATGGCGATCCGGAAGAATATCTGCGAACCGTAACGGAGACTCCACAGTTAGATCTCGATTGATAGTGGAAGCCATGGCAGAATAATTGAACATATACCGCAGCGCTCATCGGCCAGATGACTGATGGGCGCTTTTTGTTTTGCGATAACAACGAATTAAACGTCAATAGCGGCTGCATTAATTCTCCCAACAGCAAAATACATGAAGTTAGTGCTTAACTAAAAATATTCTTGACTTCTTTGGCGGTAGATGCTATATTGTTTATGGAAGGAGGGATGTCCGATGCGCCCTATTGAAAGACGCCTTGGTGAAGTAGCCGAAGTTATGGCTGGCATGACGGGGCTTGGGGATGTCGGCAACTATCGATATGGAGTTGTTCAGCCAAACAGTTTTTCCGATACAGGCACTATTGGTGCCGTTGAATGGCAAAAGCGGAATGACGAGGTTTCCGAAAAGCAGAAACTGATGGTTGGCGATATTCTTGTTAAGCGATTGAATCCCTCATTTGTACATGTAGTAGATCTTGAAACCGTCGGTATGGTAGCATCTCAAAATCTGCTTGTCGTAAGACCGGGTGGCGATGTAGACCCGCACTACCTCGGATATCTTCTGGAGCAGAAAGAAATCCTTGGCCAAGTAGAACATGTAACAGGTAGTGCAGCAGCAATTAAGGCAGTGTCCGTAAAAAAGCTGGCCGGGATTACGATTCCTATTATTCCAATAGTCGAGCAACAAAAGGTTGGCGCAATCTGGAAACTAAGCCGCCAGCGGAAACAACTTTTAAATAAGTATATGGCCGAAAACGACCGCTTGGTGTCGATGTTGGCTTCGAAAATAATAAGCGGTGGAGGAAAAGAAAAATGAGCAAGACTACTTCTCAGGATATTCAGGCGACGCTGTGGAAAGCAGCAGGCACATTCCGTGGCACAATTGATGCTGCGAACTATAAGGACTTTGTCCTCTCTATGCTGTTTCTGAAGTATCTGGATGATACCTATAAGGAGTTTTTGAGAGAACTGGAGGAAAAATACAAGGGAAATCAGATCCGTATCGACCGCGCTAAGAAGAACCTTCCGTTCGTCCTTGGTGAAAAAGAGCGCTTTGATTACCTGTATGATAATCGCTTCGACCCCAAAATCGGCGAGATGATCAATACCGCACTGCAGGGCATCCAGGACAGCAACACCGAACTTCGCGGCGTGTTCCGCAGTATTAACTTCAACAGCGAGTCCATGCTGGGCAACCCTCAGCAGAAAGTCACAAAACTCCGCACATTGTTGGAGGACTTTAAGCCCCTGTGCCTGGAACCTTCTCAGATCGAGGTAGGCCCCGGCGAAGATCCTGCATATGTAATCGGTGACGCCTATGAATACATGGTAGGCGAATTTGCCGCCGAGGCTGGAAAGAAAGCGGGCAGCTTCTTCACCCCGAGCATGGTGTCCGAACTGATGGGCATGTTAACCGGTCCGCGCGCAGGAGATTCCATCTACGATCCCACTTGCGGATCGGCTTCTCTGCTGATTCGTACCGCCCGTCAGGCGGGCAATCTGGATCAGGTTGCAATCTACGGTCAGGAAATGAATGGATCTTCTTGGTCCATGGCCAGAATGAACCTTTTTATCCACGGTATCCATGTTAATCCTAACGACATTGCCTGGGGCGATACCTTGGCCAATCCCCAGCATCTGGATTCCGACGGAAATCTGAAGCAGTTCGACGTAATTGTCGCCAACATGCCCTTCTCGCTGGATAAATGGGCGGAAGGCTTCAACCCTGGCGGCCAAGAGGATGGTTCCAGCGACAAGGAAAAGAAGTTCAAGATGACTGCCAATCTCGACCGGTTCCATCGCTTCGATTGGGGTGTGCCTCCTGCCAGCAAAGGCGACTGGGCATTCCTACTGCATATGCTTCACTCTCTGCGCAGCAACGGTCGTATGGCAGCAGTTGTCCCTCACGGTGTTTTGTTCCGTGGCTCTGCAGAGGGTCGTATCCGTCAGACGGTCATTGAGAAAAATCTGCTGGACGCTGTAATTGGTCTTCCTGCGAACCTGTTTTACGGAACCTCTATCCCTGCCTGTATTCTGGTGTTTAAGAAGAACCGGGCCACCAGCGATGTCCTCTTCATTGACGCTTCCGGAAAGGATGCAAACGGAAACCCGAGATATCGCAAGGACAAAAACCAGAACAAACTGGAGAAGAGCCATATTGATGACATTTTCCGCGCCTACACCGAGCGTGTAGATGTAGAGCGCTTTGCACATGTGGCATCTTTCGAGGAAATCCAGGCCAATGAGTTTAACTTGAACATTCCCCGCTATGTGGACACCTTCGAGGAGGAAGAATTGATCGACATTGAGGAGGTACAGGGTAATATCGAGCGCATTAAGGCTGAAATCGCAGTGGTTGAAGCCCAGATGGCACAGTATTTGAAGGAGCTTGGCTTATGAGTGAACTTGTAAAATACAGCGAGCAGACATTTGAAAGCATCAAGCATGTAAACGAGTATGGCGAAGAATACTGGCTGGCCCGTGAATTGCAGGGTGTTCTCGAATACGCAAGATGGGAAAATTTCAACAAAGCCATCGAAAGAGCAAAAAAGGCCTGTACGAATACTGGCTTTGACGTAGAAGACCATTTTCGTGAGGTCACGAAAATGGTGCCGTTGGGTTCTGGAGCCGAGCGTGAAATCGATGATGTAATGCTTTCGCGCTATGCGTGCTATCTGGTCGTAATGAATGGCGATCCAAATAAAGAAGTTATCGCTATTGGCCAGACCTACTTTGCCGTCAAGACCCGCCAGCAGGAGTTGATCGATAACTACGAGCAGCTTTCTGAGGATCAGAAGCGTCTGGCGATCCGCAACGAAATGATTGCTCATAACAAGTCCCTGGCAGAAGCTGCTCAGATGGCCGGCGTGGAGGACCCCAGAGATTATGCCATTTTCCAGAATAAGGGCTATCAGGGCTTGTATGGTGGCCTTGGTGCCAAGGAGATTCATGCCCGGAAGGGGCTGAAGAAGAGCCAGAAGATTCTGGATCATATGGGCAGCACCGAGCTGGCAGCCAACCTTTTCCGTGCTACCCAGACGGACGAAAAGCTTCGTCGGGAGAATATCCAGGGAAAGCAGGCCGCGTATGACACTCATTATGAGGTCGGAAAGAAGGTTCGCCAGACTATTAAGGAACTGGGCGGCACCATGCCAGAAGATCTGCCCACACCAGAAAAGAGTATTGCTCAGATCGAGCGTGAACAGGAAAAGCGAAAGCTGAAGCCTGGCGACAACAATTAATTTACCACATGTTTGTGGAGACGGTAGCAGCTTGCATCCCACTCGCCCTGACCTATATGAGAGCAAAGGAGATGATGCCAATGGCACAGTTTGTTAATGCCCACGGTATCCCCGCGATTACCAAGGCGGCATCATTTGCCGCATACGCTTTCACATTATTTTCTACCGGCGATGCAAGCCTCGCTACTGCGCTGCACAATTTACAGATAGAGGATTGAGTTATGAGAGAATCAATCAAAAACAGAATAGATGCCGTTCGCCGCGGTGAAGTGCCGGAGGGATATCGTACGGAGCGTGCCATGCTGTTCCCGAACGAATGGGGCGATCCTGTGCCGTTGAATACAGTACTAACCGAGAATAAGGATCGCAACGAAGATTTACATTTTGGAAAAGAAGATGTTCTTTCCGTGTCTGGTGAGCAAGGCATTATAAACCAGATTGATCTTCTTGGGCGTTCTTATGCTGGAGAGTCTGTGGCAGCATATCATATCGTTGAAACTGGTGATGTGGTTTATACCAAAAGTCCGCTGAAAGAAAATCCTTACGGCATCATCAAACAGAATCATGGCGTTCCCGGAATTGTATCAACGCTGTATGCTGTTTACCATTGTAATTCTCCCATTACTGGACAGTATCTCGAAAATTACTTCAGCATTGATACTTGTTTGAACAACTACTTGAAGCCGCTTGTAAAACGTGGTGCCAAGAACGACATGAAGGTCAATAATGAAGATGTTTTGCTCGGACGAATTCCTTTGCCTTCATTACAGGAGCAGGAACGTATTAATGAGATTATTGCCCAGTTCGACCGAGCGCTTGAACTGAAGAAAAAGCTGTTAGAAGAAAAGCGCCGTCAGAAGCAGTGGCTGATGCAGAAGCTCCTGGATCCCAGTAGTGGCGTAAGACTGCCGGGGTTTGAGCGCTCCGAATGGATTGAGACACCGCTGTCGGATTTATGTGAATTTGTAGGAGGTGGGACGCCAGACACCTCAAATGATGAATACTGGCACGGAACAATTCCGTGGATTTCATCGGCAGATCTGCAAGAAGGAAATATCCGTTGCATTAACGCTACTCGCTATATTACAGAAGAGGCGGTAAATAATTCCGCAACAAAAATTTGCCCCGAGAATTCTATACTAATTGTTTCTCGAGTGGGTGTTGGTAAAATTGCAATTGCGCCAACAGCCCTTTGTACAAGCCAAGATTTTATAAACCTTGTTGATGTTAAGGGCAATCTGTATTTTGTCACGCTCCAGCTGCAACGGGAAATCCAACGTATTCTGTCTATGTCACAAGGCACTTCCATAAAAGGAATTGCATCCAAAGAAATTAAGGCAATGGTTATTGAATTGCCAGCCCGGGATGAACAGGATACTATTGCAAATGTCCTGGAAAGTTCTGATAGAGAAATCACTCTAATCGAGACCGAAATTAAAGCATGGCAACAAAAGAAAAAAGCCATTATGCAACTACTGTTGACAGGACTTGCGCGTGTTAATGCTTAGTTTGAAACGCCGGTGTGGCGTCAACCACACCGGCATCCCTTAAATATAGGTGAATTTCTTGAAAGGTGGTGAGGCCTATGAGGGCACAAAAAATGAGTGATTAAACCGCGGCAACAGTTTAATCACTCGATTATAAGCAGACTCGTACATCAACTTATGTGCTAACTATAGCACGCCGGCTTGACTATCGTCAAGAGAAAGGATTCAAATGCCCTACTATTGTGTAAATAAAAACCAAACACTGAACCCTGGGTTACACCATGAGGTTCATACGCACGAACATGCCAATACGCTGAAAATCAGAGAGTCCATTGACCTCGGTTGGCACGCCAGCGAGACAGATGCCGTAAGGTATGCCAAGGTCTACTATTCTGATGCAGACGGGTGCGCAGTGTGCTGCCCCAAGGCTCATAGGGGGTAAGCACATGGCAAGAAAAGAACATCATATTGTCCCTAATTCCAACGGAGGTTGGGATGTGAAGCGTGAAAACGCAAAGCGCAGCAGTGGTCATTACGAGACTAAGAAAGAGGCTATGGAGGCTGGCAGGAGGATGAGCATCAACCAGGGAACGGAACTGATTCCCCACCGCAAGGATGGCACCATTCAGAACCCCAACAGTCACGGCAATGACCCCTGTCCGCCGAGGGACAAGAAGTAATCAAAACAGGCCAGCAGGGCCTTAGCGCCCTGCTGTGCCTCTTTATCATACAGGTCGGAGGTATTCACTATGCCGCATCATCAGATTTTTAATGAGCGCCCGGAGTCCCAGGACAGAGCGCTGAAAGAACTACAAGCCATGGGCTACCAGTATATTCCCAGAGCGGAGGCCGAGCAGAAGCGCGGCCATCTTTCGCATGTTCTTTTTCCTGATGTTATGCGGGAATTTTTGGCCTCTCAGTCTTTTATTTACCGGGGAAAGCAGACCCCATTCCCGGATGACGCCATTGGCGAGGCGATTCGGGAACTGGATGCTCCTCTGGAACGTGGTTTAATGTTTTCCAGCAAAGCGATCTATGACAGGTTGATTTATGGTAAGAGCTGCGATGTGCATTTGTATGACGGCAACACTCAGTCCTTCGATATTTCCTATATTAACTGGGATGAGCCGGATAAGAACATCTGGCAAGTTACAGACGAGTTCTCTGTAGAGAGAAATAATGGCAAATATGCCCGGCCTGATATTGTTCTGCTCGTCAATGGCATTCCTTTGGTTGTGATCGAATGTAAGAAGTCCAGTGTAGATGTGGAAGAGGGCGTGAAGCAGAATGTCCGCAACTGGCAACCCGATTATATTCCGCAACTGTTTAAGTTTACGCAGTTGGCCATTGCTATGAATCCGGAATTCGTGAAATACGGAACTGCCGGAACAAAGCAGGAGTTCTACTGCAAGTGGCACGAAGAAGATGTGCAGTGGCAGACCGATACTGCCAAACGCTATGTAGATGACAGCCATATCACAGAGCAAGACCGAGCTATTGTGTCCATGCTCAGCAAACGGCGCTTGCTTGATATTATTCGTTTTTACATTCTGTATGATAGTGGCATTAAGAAAGTTGCCCGCTATCAGCAGTTCTTTGGTGTTGAAAATACGATGCGTCGTATCCACGGTGAGGATGATTGCCTCAGCCGGGGCGGTGTCATTTGGCATACACAGGGAAGCGGTAAATCCCTGACAATGGTTATGCTTGTAAAGCGTATTATCGCTGACAAGCGTGTGGCAAATCCAAGATTTGTATTGGTCTGCGATCGTTTGAATCTGATCAAGCAGCTGCGGGATAACTTCGTTCATACGGGCATGGATCCGGTGGAAGCAACGACTGGCCGTGGCCTGGTATCTCTGCTGAAAGACGACGGAAATACCATTATCGCCACAACAATTAATAAGTTTGAAGCAGCAGCTAAATCCCGCACCAAGATTCTGAACGAAAATATCTTCCTTTTGATCGACGAAAGCCACCGCTCACATACCGGTGAATTCCACAACATGATGAATGAGGTTCTCCCAAACGCATTTAAGGTCGGCTTTACTGGAACACCTCTGCTTAGAAAGGATAAGAGCAATACTTATCTGAAGTTTGGTAAACAAATTGGACATTCTTATCGGTTTGAAGATGGTATTCGCGACGGCGTTATTGTACCGCTGGTTTACGATGGGCGTGTGATTCCGCAGAAAGTTACCAGCGACAAAATTGATGACTATCTAAAGAGCATTCTGGCACCGCTGACCGAGCCGCAGAAGGAGGATATGCGCAGGAAGTGGAGTTCCTTCATGCACTTGGCACAGACGGAACAGCGGCTTTCTATGATTGCTTTTGATATCCACGAACATTTCCTAAATTATTGCAAACCTCGCGGATTTAAGGCCATGGTGGCAGTATCTACCCGTGCGCTTGCTGTCCAACTGGAGCATGCAATTAATGGACTTGGAGGAGTTAAAGCAGCTGCGTTGATCTGCGATGATTCTGTATCTTCAGAGGGTGACGAAGGAACTGTCACCAAAAACGATAAAGCTATCATCCGTGATTTCTTCAAGAATGAAGTCGAGCCACGTTTTGGCACAAAATACGATGATTACGAGGAATACGTAAAAAACAATATTATTGGTGGCGAGGATGTAGATATCGTCATCGTTCAAAGTATGCTGTTAACAGGCTTTGATGCGCCATCTTTAGGCGTGCTGTATGTTGACAAGCCTATGAAAGAGCACTCTCTTTTGCAGGCAATTGCACGTGTCAACCGGATCGCTGCGGGGAAAGACTTCGGTCTGATTGTCGATTATTGGGGTTTGTTTGGAAATCTGAACAACGCCATGGAAATGTACAGTGATGATCAGTCTGGCTTGTCTGGCTATGATCCCGCCGACATTGCTGAATCGATAGTAACAGCGGCTGAAGGCCAGGAAAAATTAAAAGAAGCGCATAAGGCACTGTGGAATTTCTTTGGTGATGTTACTTTTGACCAGAATAATCCCAGAGCATGGGTTGCTTTCTTTGAAAAAGAAGATGCCGCTGAAAGTGAAAAGCTGAGAAAAGAATTCTATGAGAAGTTAGCGGCCTTTTCTAAGATGATGACCATGGCTGTCGGAAACTACTCCTTGTACCAGAGTATTGGTTTTGATCAAATGCAAAACTATAAAGCAGATCTTTTGTTCTTTCAGAAACTGCGGTCTGCCCTGATGATGGTTTATGCGGAAAAAGTTGATTTCAGCAAATACGAGGATGGAATCAGAAGTCTGCTGAACACTTTTGTTACATCTGAGCCCGTAGAAATCGTTGTTGAGCCTGTCGCTATTCATGACAAAGCTGCGATGGATAAGCAACTTGAAGAAGTGGAGGGTCAAAAAGCGAAAGCTGCATATATCCATACTCGTATTGTCTCTGAACTCGAATCTCGGAGATATGAAGATCCTATGCTGTTCAAACGCTTTTCTGAAAGAATCAGAGAGACCATTGCAGAATACCGGAGATCCAGAGATGAAAATATTTATCTTGCCAGCATGAAGAGAATGGCAGAAGATCTTAGACAAGGTTTCACCGGCCACTCCTATCCGACTGCAATCTCGAATGATAGCGATGCCAAAGCGTTTTACGGTGTCGTTTCCGACATATTAAAGCAGCATGGCCAGGATAGCCTGGAATTTGATGATGCCATTGGTAAGCTCGCACTGGATATGAAACAGGCAGTACAGTCGCTTGCACGTGTGGATTGGAGAACAAGTACTCCTATCCACAAGAAAATGAACCAGGCTGTGGAGGATTTACTGTGGGATTTCTGTGATGAATTTGGCGTGGACTTACCCATCGACAAAATGGATATCCTAATTGAAAATGCAATCAAGACAGCAATGAGCAGGTACTGATATATGGACTATTTTGTAACTGTAAAAGGATCAGTATTGCCGGTATCGGTTTCCTTAAAGAAGATGAAGCAAGTCCGCCTCAAGGTATTCCCATCTGGTGAAATTAAGCTATCTGTACCAACAGGGACACCAGAGGAATGGATCGCTGAGTACCTGAATGATAAGGCCGGTTGGATTGAAGAAAAACTGGAGTTTTTTATTCAAACTCGAGCAATTGAGAAAGAGAAACATTTTGTGTCTGGATCTTCTACTCGTATCTTAGGCAGACAACTTACAATCCAAGTTTATCAGGCGCGGCGCAAACAAATTATAAGGGAAGACAGCGTCCTCAATGTTTACACACCAGAAACAGATCAACAAATTATCGACAAGCAAGTGAACAACTGGTGGCAAAAAACATCAAAGGAGTATTTTCAAGATGTTCTTAATAGACTGTATCCCATAGTTGAGAAACATGGAGTTCAGCGTCCGGATATATGCGTGAAGAAAATGCGGACATTATGGGGTAGCTGCAGTAGAACTAATCAAAAAATCAATTTAAACTTCTATTTATACAAAGCAAGTGTTCCCTGCATAGAGTACGTAGTTTTACACGAATTGGCTCACTTCCTTTATCCATATCACAACAAGGAATTTTTCGATTTTATCACCGTTCATATGCCCGATTGGCAATATCGCAAGCAACAACTTGATTATGAATTTGTAATAGGGATATAATTATCAAGAGTCATTCTGAATGCCAAAACAGCGCAGGCCGTCCAAAATGGTGGTCTGCGCTGTTTTGATTTGGAGATGAGAACTATACACGTCATGAGAGCCCACATTATAAACAATTTCCATTTGAATTGTTGGCGTCGGGAGATCGCAATCGTATTGGTGCCCAATAGAAGCAACAGTGCCCTCGTTAGTCTGCTTCTCCCTTGGACTTCTCACGACTCTTATAGACATTGTACTGGTTCTTGCACCGTGGGCTACAAAAAGCGGCGTTGGACCGGCTGCCCAGGAACACCTTCTGACAGTGCTTGCACAGGCGCAGGGGCTGGTCATCGTCCACCAGCATGAAACTGAACATCATCTGGATACCCAGCAGTAGAGAGTGAAAATCCCAGTAGATGGTGGGCTTATCCAGAAGCTCAATGTGGTAGCTGGGGGCGATTCCGCCGAACGCAGCCATAGCTTTGCGATACAGGCCCCGTGCGTCCTCATCAATGGAGTCATAATCATTGTAGTACAGGATTGAGGTAGACAGGGTGAATGCCCAGTCCTTGA
>ERZ1643246.3357-NODE-3357-length-13886-cov-5.696985_pt1 | contig 13886 bp, 14 predicted proteins | sample MGYA00579265_ERZ1643246 | MGnify/ENA primary metagenome ERZ1643246 (study PRJEB29033, sample SAMEA4952261) | chicken gut metagenome | biome: Broiler Chicken; feature: Gastrointestinal Tract; material: Caecum | place: Ireland | collected 2018 | study: Broiler... | reverse complement strand
AAAAAAGACTGGGATTCCGATATTAACACGGCAATAGAGGCGCACACATGACAAAAAACATGAAAAAAGAGGCATCCAATAAGTTTAGTAACTTAATGAAAGACCTCTCTAAAAATCTTATTGACTAATATCGGTCACTTTTTCGGACACCATACAAGGTGTAAAGGCTTATAATTGTTGATATAACAAGGTTTTTAAACCTATATTACATCATACCGCCCATTATTTATCACACAAAAAATTATTTTTGCTTTTGAAAAAACGTTGATATATCAGCATTTTTATTTTTGAAAATTACGGATTTTTGTCTGTTTAAGAACCCTAACATGAACAAAACATGAACATGTATATGCACAAAAAAACGGACATCGGTAATTCCGACATCCGAAAATATATCTAGCTTTGCCAATCCTTAATAGTGTGGGCATAGATAGTTAAATCCTGTTTATAACCTTCAAAATCATCAATTCTTGTTATACCGTATCTCTGACCTCTAAACACTATAATCATTGTGTTGTCTATATCTCTCCAACTAATTTTAAATATGGCATCAACTCTATAATCGTTTATTGCTGCTGCAGAATTATATTCATTAGCTGATGCTTGTCTATAGTAGGCCCATATGTTTTTATACACAATGATTTCGACCTTTTCCCCTTGTCCTAATTCATCTCTTTTTTGTACTTCTACTTTCATAATATCTATTTTTTTATCTTTCTTAAACGATGGCATCGTATTACCTTCTTTCTTATAATTTTAATAGCCCCGAAAATTCGGTTATACTGAACGCAATTTTTGCGCTGAGTGCATACACCACAGTAGAGCGGAATTTTCCGCTTTATTCATTCGTTTGCAAGTATGGTTATACGAGTCACGGACATTTTTGTCCATAAATGGCATGATTGTGAAAGCTATTTCAATCCGCTCAAATTTGAGCTAGTTGAAACGATTATATTTTGCTTCCTAATTCTGAGAAGTAAAAAGCTGTTTCGCTGTTTTGAGAAATAGTTATTTTAACCGATTGGAAATTCCCGTTGGCGGACTTTTACTCATTTTTGAGTGAAAACATAGAACATTTGTGTGATAACTCAAGTGGAAATTCCCCGTCAGTAATTGATTTGCAACCGTAAAAAATTACACTAGTGTGATTTCTGAAAACCCAAAATTGGTTTTTCAAACTTTGGTATCACAAAAATGTGAAAGTAATGTACCACATGAGGTGAGATTGTAAGATAGGTGACCATAAAATCATGGTGAGCTTATAACCGCCCCAAAATTGGGGACGCTAAAATTTTCCTATAGAATTATATTGGTATGACCCCAATCCAAAATTGGATTCGCTAAAATTACACTAGTGTGATACTAAGGGAATATAACGGTATATTATATGCCCTTGTACCATGTAGAACCACATTGGTGTGATACACGAAGCCAAAAATGGATTGGTTGAAATTACCTTATTCGCTCGCCAATTTTGGTGAGTCACTCGCAACCATTTGGCTGTTAGTTAAACCCCATTTCGCAATGATTACAACAATCTCAAAAACTCATCGTGATGTTCATACAATCCAACATAGGCATCTAGCATTGATGAAGTTCCGTCTATGCGCATCTTTGCAGCCTGATTCTTGATAGGCACAATATTTCCATTTCTATCGGTTTCTGCGCCTGTATTAGTTAGACACCATTTCAAAATAGGATTGTTATTATAGTTTATTTTCTTTGCTTCCAACTCTGCGCCCATCATCTGCATCGGCAAGCTTAGTGTTTTTGCTCCCTGTATGCATCGAACCATTTTAAAGCCATGCATTTCCATTTCCTCAACCCAATACTTTGCGCTGTAGCTGTCGTAATATATCCACGCTGGTACAATGCCTTTATCGTTATACATGTCTCCGTAGCTGATTGTATTTCCATTACATAGCCTTAAAAGTCCTTGCTCATACCATTTATCATAAGGAATTTTGTCAACTTGTACCCTTTCTTCAAAACTATCTTTAGGAAGCCAATACATTTGATGAATATGCCTTTTCTCTGTTTCCTTGTCTATCATCAGCAAGGTAGCACAAGAAAGGTCACTTGTTACGCTTAAATCAGCACCACCAATAGCGTAGCAACCTCTAAATTTTTCTATATCAAATGTTTCTTCGTTGTTGATAATGTCGAAAGTAAGCCATGCACCTTTGATAACAGAACGGATATTAAAGTCCTTTGTAAGAAGTCCAGTCAATTCATTTGGATTATTCTTTGCCCTTTCTACCTTCGTTCTTAGGTCGTCTATTTTCTTGATTGTGCCTAGTGCTGGATTGGCTTTCATATAACAACTTTCATCTTTCCATTCTTCCTTGGAATCTAGTTCATATAGCATGGGTAGGAAAGTATCATCTTTAAAAGTACCATCTACAATTTTGCAAGCATATGAATACATATCATCAAATATAGCTTCCCTTACTGTACCAGCTGTTGTAATCATGATGAATAGTGGTTGTTGTCTTGCTGATTGTGATTGTTTCATTACTTCATATAGGTTTCTATCTTGAATGGAATGCAATTCGTCTATAAAGATGGTACTACCATTCACACCATCAAGCGTGTTACTATTCTTTGCTAGTGGCATCATCTTAGACATAGTGAGAGGAAAATACAAGTCACTCTTGCGCTTTTTTACATGCTTTGATAGCATTGGGGATTGTTGTATTATATTGTATGTTTCATCAAAAATAATCTTTGCTTGGTCACGTTTTGAAGCAAGGCAATATATTTCTGCGCCACCTTCACCATCTGCAATTAAAGAATATGCAGCAAGTCCAGCAGCAAGCGTTGATTTGCCATTTTTTCTTGCCAAATAAAGCATTGTTTCTCTGTACCGTCTAAAGCCTGTGGTCTTGTCTACAAAGCCGTACAATGCAGAAATAAAGGCTTTTTGAAACAATTCTAAGATTACAGGCTTTCCTGCCCATTCACCTTTAGAATGCTTGCAAAACTTTTCTATGAAGTTAATAGGCTTATTTGCTTTTGCTTCATCAAATACATAGACTTCATTATTTGATAAATCTTCCATAAGCCTTTCATATTGCTTTCTTACCCTCTTACATACCACAATGTTACCTGACTCTATTTCATTCCAGTATTGTTCAATGTAGTTCATCTAATCACCTTTCAAAAACTCAAGTAACTCGTCTTTATCATCAACCTTTTCAACTGGTGGAAGTAATTCAATGAGTTGCTTATAAAGCGTTCCATATCTTTGAATTGTGGTATTATATGCCTTTAATGCTGGATGTTCTCGTAAAAACTCTTGTTTGCCTTGCTTGAACATCGAAACAGGGCCTTCTTCGTTCACTTGTTTCTTTAGGGTAACTAGTGTATTTTGCATGAATACTAGTTCTTCAAATAAACTTTTTGCAACTGGTAGCCTTTCTTTTGGTACTTCCTTAATCCATTTCCTTAAATTCTTCATATCTGATGAAATTGTTTGTAAATTCGTTGATGTTGCCATATTTATCACCTACTTTTACTTATTATTGTAAATCTCAAACCCTCGCTTAGTTGACAAAAAGCCGTAGAGAGGAAAAGAGAGGTCCCCATCTCGGTCCCCCTAGGCGTCGTAAGGTTTTTATGATGGGGGGCTACACTTTTACCAAATTTCCGTTGTCGTCAAACCTTAATCCCTTTGCACAAACTCTACCGCTTTGATGTTCGTTGTTATGACAGTCTTGACATACCGCTTCTAGGTTGTCCCAATTCAAAGTGATGTTTGGATTGTTTATATTTTTTTCGGAAATATAATTCTTGTGATGGCAAATGGTTGCTATACCTCCACATCTTTCGCATATGAAGTGTTTGCTTTGCATGTAGCCATTCCTACACTTCTGCCATTCTTTGCTTTTATAAAACTTCTTTGCGTAATCTTTAGCCATTGTATAAATCCCGTCTTGCAATAATTGATAGATGGCTTACGAGAGAATCAATTACTTTCTTTAGTCTGTCGCTATCAACCGTCAATGGGTCATACCATAGTTGTAATATGAATCTTGCTGCCGTTTGTGCTAATGGATGCACAATCGCATCATCTGTCCATGTTTTGCCTGTCTGTGCTTCTAAGTATGCAGGTATCGCTTCAAGTAATGATGTGATAATAGCGTCATTATCTGTTCCATCTATTCTTAATGTATCTCTTGCTTCTTCAATGCTTATTAGCATATAGTCACCGCCTTATGATTTTTTAAAATAAGGGGCAACCGTTTAAATTGCCCCTATGATGATACTAGGCTGTTTTCTTAGTAATCTTAACGAACGCTTCTGTAATTAGTGGCTTAGTATCTGCAATAGCCATTGCTCTGTAATCAATCAATCCATTTTTGAAGCTACTTTCTCGTGATGTTTCAATCATCAATCCTTCTGGAATGTTATATCCCATATAGTTGAAATTCCCTAAGATAATTGTGTCATCTGCAATATTGTCGTCGATTACTACTTCTTTGCCTAAGATATAACCGATACTTTCGTTCTTTGGGTCAGCAATAAAGATAGGTCGGCCATTTGTATCTACTAATCCATACACTTGGCTGTAAAGTGTAGCGTTGTTCATAACAAACTTAGCACCAGCCGAATATCCTCGTTTTAAGATAGCTAAGGCATCCGTGAAGTCCGTATATGCTACGGATGTAGTAAATTCGACTTTGTTAGCTGTTGTCCATGTAATTCCTGTTTCTAGTCCTGTACCTTGATTTACACCAGTACCATTTACCAATGAATCTGCAATAGTTTCCATTACACATGCTGTCAATTCGTCAATTAGGTATGACTCAAACGCTTGTACCGTCATTTTCTTAGCAGATGCCGAGATAGAAAAGATTTTAATGATTTCATAACTGCCGAATGATACTGATGCAGTTCCTAGTGATTCACTATCAACCTTTGCTCCCTCTGTATGCCAGCTTGCCTTACTGCTTGGTGTTCCAATCGGTACACTTATGTTAGTAGGAATATTGAACTGTCTACAATGAGCAATTAAACCACCGATTGTTCTAGCTTTCTTGATTACTTCGTTCAATGTAGTTGTTGGCAATACTGCAGCACTATTTGTTGTTGTGTTGAATGCATCTGTTCGTCTTTCTAATGCTTGTACATTCATAGCATGGTTATATGCTTGTGTTTCTGCATCGGTCAAGTCTTGACCTAACATTGTTTTGTAAAATGCATTACGGTATTCAGTTGACGCAAAGATATCTTCCGCTTTGATTTGTTTTTTGTTGAAGTCAGTTCCTGTAATTGGGTTAAAATTGCTACGTTGTTCCATTTTCTTATCATCCTTTTCAATTAAATTTGCTTTAGCTTGTGCTAATCCTTCAATCTCAATGTTGATTGAAGCAATATCCGCATTGACATCGGTTTCCACAATGTTTTTTAGTTGTGTTGCTCGTGTTTCGATTTCTTCTAATGATGAATTTCTGTAATGATTAAATGCATCCGCTACTGTATTGAATTTCATTGTTATTCTCCTTTGAATAAAATTTTGTTTAGACTAATTAAAGCCTTTTCTCTGACTGATTGTTCTTGTTGCGCACTCTCTATTACCGACCTAGCTTCTACACTTGTTTGTGTATAGGCTGGAAATGGGCAAATTGAGAATTCATACACCTTAGAAATTTTTGAGATACTTCTTGTATTCGTCTTAACATCATAATGACTGCCGTCGTCTGGTACTTTAAAGGCGAATGACATTCCAGAAAGGTCCTGCCGTTTTACTGCCGTATAAACGCTTTGCCCTTCTGGTGTATCTGGTAAGTTTGCCCTCATCGTTAGACCTGCCTCATCCAATTCAAAGGACATTGTTTTTGGTGTTCTTGCTAATGGGATTCTATTAGTGTCGTGATTATAAAGTAGGCGAATATCTGATAAATCCGCATCATCTAAAGCGCCCCTTTTTATAATCTCGGTGTATGATTGTCCATTTGGTAAATTGATAGTAGTAGGCACATCGTATAGAATGGGTCTACCGAATAAAGAAAGTTGTTCTGTTTGTCCGGAAATATTTAATTCTGCTGAACGAAATTCTTTCATTGTTTATCACTCCTTTAGCGAAGGGGAATTTCCCCGCGGCTGAATTTTTTGATTTAATAACTAGGTAATTATCAGTTACTTAGCATTATCATCTAACTGATATTCGTCTGCCTTCTCCGCATTCACTACATTTAGAGTTTGGATGCGTTTATCACCATCTTCTACTGGTGGAAGGTTAAGTATGTCTAGTGCTTGATTGACCGTAAGAAGTCCTAATGGCATCAATTCTTTGATAATATTTGTTTTCGTTTCATTGCTTGCAAATTGTAGCCTATTCGCTTCAAAAATTATTGAGTTCCCAAACGCTTGCTCTCTTGGTGTAAATACCTTTCTCGTAAGTTCTAATGAAAATTGAATGGCTAACGGTTCAAGCACACTTTCATAGAATGCTGCCCATTCATCTTCCGAATAGGTACTATTCACGATGTTTTCGCTTATGCCTAGATACTCATATATTTTCGTTTTTATCCCTTTTATTTGGTTTTCATCAATTACCACAGTTGTGTTATTTAATGGGATATAGTCAAAGCTAGAATCAATAGGCAATAGGCCATTTTGGTTTGATGTTCCGAAATATTGTGCGGTGATAGTTTCCTTTATGAATCGCAACTTTTCTTCATTGACTAGATTATTTGTCTTTATAATCCCTCGAATCGTTGCGCCAGATTCAATGGAATTCTTCATACCTTCGCTTTGTGCATGCGCTACTTCTAAAGTAGGAAATATTGCATTGTTGCTATCACCAAGTAATTCATCCGAATTATAGAATCTCTTTACTGCAAAAACTTCCGAGTGATGCAATGTGATTTCCTTGCCATTATTGAATAAAAACTTGCAATACATTTCACCAGCTTCATCTGTAACATACTCTATGTTCTGCGGTGATAATGGATATATGCCTTGTAAATACCCTCTTTCATCTTTTTGAAGAAACGCAAAGGCATTGTTATGCAGATAGTAATGAGTTACAAGTTTATAGATCATGTCATAGGCTGTCATATACGGATTAGGATTCACTTGTAGAATTCTATTCAAATAGTTATCGCCTTCTCGTCTGTTATCCGTTGAAGTTATAACGTGCGTTCCTTTTAGCTTTGCTGCATTTCTTGCAATAGAATCCACAGCTGCCCTGTAAATGTCATTCTCGTATGCATTGCCGCTAAATCTAGTAAAATATGAAGCTCTGTTACTTATAACGCTTGACCGCTCATGTGCTAGAACCAGTTTCTTTCTTTTGAAAATTCGTTCTAGTAGGTTTGACATTTTGGTATTCTCCTTTTTAGTTTTTTTTATGTGATTGACTACCACAGACTATTTTGTCTACCGTTTGGGTAGTTGTAAAAAAACGTGATAACATCAATCTTTATTGTGATTTTTTTACCATGACTACCAAACTACCTTTTTTTTTAAAAACAATATACATATATAAAAAAATGTTACATAAAAAGCTAAATTGATAGTACGATTATATATGTATATTTTAATTAATGTAGTCATGGTAGTATTTGTAGTTAATGTATCTTAAACCGTTGGTATTATGAGTTTTTATTGACTACCACAAATAGAATTATTAGATAGTCTTGGGTAGTCAATCATCTGTATTACAAAAATCATAACCGCATTCATTTAGTATTTTTTTACTAACTTTAATCGCCTTAAACGTTTTGCCATTAAAATTCCTAGCCTTATAAACTGTGGTATCACGCTTATTTCCGTTTCTTTCAAAAGTATAGGTAATACCTCGTTTCATCCATTCTTTTCTTGTTTGCTTGGCTTCAACATCTAGGAATTCATTTACATACGCTGGCATAAGATACAAGTCACCAGTTTTTGTATAAATAGCCTTTATTTCACCTCTTGGCAAGTAATTGTTTAGAATATGCTCCCTATCTCTATCCAAATCAGATAGTATATTCTCTAAAAACATCATAGGCTTATCGACATCTTTATTCTCTTTGGCAATATCTTCAAACAAGCTTTCTAGCATTGGTAGATTTACATCAAATTTTAAATAGCAGTTTAGAAATCTTCCAACAAACACAACGGCTGCATAGTATTCGGAAATCCTTGTCAATACCTCGTTTCCTATTGATTTCTTAGCATAAAATCTTCTTGTTTCATTAAATTGTGGAATCCATTCGCTTTTATGTTCTTCCCACAGTTTTAGGAATTCCATCCCGATAACTCCGTAATTCTCACGCATCGACTCATGTAACGCTACTACATTGTCATAATCCTTCTTGATTGGCTCGTCCACCAAAGGAATAATACGAGCCGCTGCACCGCCTTTCGTTTTGATGTATTCGTTCAATGACGCTTCTCCTGTACTCAAAAGAATGTTGCTCCATGTAAATTCCTTTTGAGTACCTTTTACACTCCCACGACCTTTTGAACGACCACCGCTATGGTTATATACAACATTTGATAAAACCCTCTCATCCGCCTTCCTTGTGTCGTCTATGAGTACAGGAAAGCTATTCAAGAATGCAGATTTACGCTCAATAGATACTATTGTTGCATGCCATTCACTTATTAGGTCATTCGTTCCCCATACACTTGCACATGCTTTCAACAACGTTGTTTTACCCTGTGAGGTTGTACCGCTTAGGTCAACAATGAATGGATTTACATTCAAATCCTTAATGCACACGCTGGCAAAACTTGAAAGGACAAAGAAAACCGCTTTTGGAAAAGCCTTAATCCTAGAAAATACTTCATTCTTCCAACTTTCAGCAGTTCCGTTGATTTTGAAAGCATTTTTTAATTGCTTTTCACCTTGGTCTAATGTTATAATTTGTACATTAGTATCAATCAACGGATGAATGATTTTACCTTGTATATTTCCAAGTCGTTCAACCGCGAAATGTCTTTCTATGTCGTTGTATAGAATCAGACTACTCATAAATCTGATTAAATCTCTCGCATTATTGTCATTGACTGCTAGTCCTTTGTTACTAAGTTCTAGTAAGTCTTTTTTTTGTGCGATTGTAGAACCAGTTACAACATTGCTTGTAGTTGTTTTTTTGTCGTCGTCTTTCCATTCAACTTCATAAAATATATTTCCATTCTCTACGTTGTCGAATCGTTTTGTTACGAACGGTGTATTCCTTGATATAAATATAGGAATTATTTCAATCTCCCCTCTTCTATTTTTCTTCTCTTGGATGTACCACAATGTATTGCCGCTCCTTATTTCCCAATGCTTAGGGATAATCATGTCATGACCTGATATATTTATACATTGCTTGTTATTCGTATCTTCGTTGCTATTAGCTTGATAAAATTCATCGGTAAACTGCACTTGATAGGAATTTCCTTTGTTTTGCAACGCTCTCATAATAGTCATAATCCCATATACGCTATTTCCTGTTTTCCTATCCCATTTATCACGCATAAGGCTAGATTTGCGAAAAATACGGTCAATTTGACTTAAGTCCTTCGTATAGTTTGCGATAAAGCTACACAATCCCAAATCAGCCTCACTGTGGTTATCTTTGTATTTACTCATATCACCATGCCACAATTTTTTTACTTCTTCCCTTTGAAAGAGTAAATCAATGATTGAATCATCATCCATACTTTCACAATTTGGCATAATAGGAATAACATTGCTTTGTTGCTCATCAGATTCACCAAAGTACTTATGATATATTTCCTTTACTTCTTTTGTACGCTCAAATACCTCATGTAATCCACCTTGAGCATTCCCGGTCATTGTAAAGTATCTATCCCTATCGTATATCTCAATGAAACCGTTCTTTCTTCCTCGATTTGGTAATTTTCCTTTACAAATGATGTGATAGCCTGTTCCGCTTGGGCTGATTTCTGTATAGCTTTGCATTTTGGCTATGACTTCTAATGCTTCTTTTTTGGGTATGCCTTTATCATCTATACATTTATCTAAGTCAATCCCGATATATCCGTTACCGAGTTCAAAGCCTATACCGTCATATCCTTTTTCCTGCATGGCTTTGACTGCGGTTTCATAGTCGCTCCATGTATTCGGGTCATTGGATTTTGCTCCTTTGCCTGTGTACGGATTGATTGGAATTTTTCCGTTTCGGCATACCCATTGCTTTACCTGTTTCATTTCCTGCGGTATATTAGCAAAAAAATCTACTTGCTTTTGCATATATTCACCCCACATCGTGAGCATTTGTGTTATTATTTAATTACCTTTAGGTAGCTAGGTAGCCTTTTCTTTTCCGATAGTTTTGAAGTTTTTCCGCTTTCATCTATCATGAATTGGTTGCCTAAGTTATCTTTGTATACTTTTTTTGAAATAGATGAAAACAGACTTTCCCATAATGGGGGCTTTAATTCAAAACGGTTAATATCATCCATAATAGAAATGGTTTTAACTGTAAAAATATTAACTGAAAAATTTGTATACTCCCATAAAAACTCGGTTGCATTTTCTCCGATTGGTGTATTCAATCCAATCCCATCAATATATTCCATGGTGTAATAGTAATCTTTCATTTGCCAGCGTTCTCCATCATAAATCTTGTCTATTGGAAAAATGGTCATGAATTCAGATGGTGTAAGCGTTCCAATTAAATTTTTTACTAAGCATACGAATTGAAAACGCTCAACGGCTTCATCATGGTTTTTTGGTTCTACCAGTCCATAGTTAATGACTTTCACACCATAGAAGATCATACGCTTTCTTGTATCTATATCCGCATCAAGCAAGGATTCAAGTCCTTTAATTTTACTCCCCATAGCAGTTTTGATAAGTGCGTTCAGATATAGCCCGGCCATATCAGCATTTTTTTGTTGTTTTGATAGATTCATTGTTTATTCGCCCACCTTTCCCGCTGCTTCTTTTTCTTTACGTACCAATCCATCAAATAGAATATTTTGGGAATTATCTATATTTTCATAATGTTCCTTAATTCTTTTGATTGAGTGGCTCATAACATCATATAACACCCGAACCATTCTATGATGTTCTTTGAAGGCATGAACAATATATGTATCATTCATTCTGGCAGTCTCGTTCATATTGTCTTCTAAGTTATTCAAAAGTATTTCCACATCTTCAAGTCGTTCAATCTCTGCACCAATTCCGCATAAATTCCAATTTAGGTTAAATACTGCATTCCTTAAAGTGATTTTGTCTTTATTCATTTTTTCTACCTTCCTTTTCTTTTAATAGTTTTTCATACTCATTGATGATAGTTTCCAAGTCTTTGCGCTTAACTGTAATCATAATGTTTGACTCGCTCATCATATCCAAATCATCTTTCAATCGTTCCAAGAAATTCATGTTAATCAATTCCTTTCTTTACTTTTTGGAAGAATCTAAAATCATTGTTTCCTAGTTCCATTTGCTCAGTAATTTCATCTAGGAATGCATCTACTTCACGACGCTTAAACAAATACTTGTTTCCGTTTTTGTAGAATCGTAGTCCGTTCTTGATGAAACGCTCTTCAATAATTGGTCGGCTCACACGAACATAATTGCAAAGTTCTTCGTATGTCATGAAGTAGGCTTCCTTTGCGAATTCGTCTAAGCGCTCTTGAATTGCTTTGTTCATTAGTTCTTTGATTTGCTCATCATCAACTTGAATGTTTAAGATTGCATTGCCATTCATTGCGGGCAGCTCCTTTCGTTATTTGTATTTGACCTAATACGAGCAATACTCGTACCATCTTTGTATCTTTATCAAAACTTTCTTCCGAAAACGAAAAAAGTTTAAGTGACTTACAAAAAGTAAGTAGCTTATTTTTGTGTGTTTTTATACTACCACCTTTTTTTTAAATATGCAATAAAAAAATAAGTAACTTACATTTTTTGTGGTATAATAGTAAAAATTTAAAAAAACACATGATGGTAGGTGGATGGTGATGGATATTTCACCAAAAGAATTAGGCGAAAATATTAGAGCTTTAAGAAAGGAAAAAGGGATAACTATAAAAGAATTGGCTAGGCGGATGAATGTAAGTACATCGTACATATCAATGTTAGAAAATGGTAAAACAGGAAAAACGATGCCTGTAACAATAAAAAAAGTTTCTGACGCTTTAAGAATTCCATACAATTCTTTTTTAAATTTATCTGGTTATTACAAAAAGAAAAATAATGATAAAAATAATTTTTGCGACATTATCAATGAATATGTACAAGCATCTGATAAAACACTCGATGAAATTAGCCATGAAAGCAAAATAGATGTTGAATGTTTAATAGACTTAATAAATTCAACTAACAATAAACCATTTGAACAAAGGCAACTATCTAACGAGCAAATAAATGCGCTAGAAAAAACGCTGGGTATTGAGAAAGATTTATTAACACTCATGCACCATTCAGATATACAAATGAGAGAATTTAGAGAAACGATGAAAAACCTTGCTGGTGTAACAGAAAAAACTTTACAACTTGGCTTTAAAAACATTTTTGATGAAATAGGAAAAGGTTTGAAAGTTAACCTTAAAAACCTAAGTAATCTTGCGAAAGATGCGCTTGAAAGTGATAGTTATAAACAATACTTAAGATTAGAGGAAAAAATAAATAACTATGAATTCGATTTATTCGATTTATTGGATTGGGATTTTATGGGTGGCTTCGACATCTATTACAAAGACAAACTTCTAACAGATGAACAAAAAGAAAAAGTGAAATTAATGCTAAAAACTTTATTAGAGTAGGTGACTCCACATGGCTTATATCTATAAAAGGGGCGACAAATGGGCATATCGTGCTTATGCCGGTAAGGATCCAATTACAAAAAAGGATAAACAGGCAAGTAAATCGGGATTTAGAACAAAGAAAGATGCGCAACTAGCTGCAGCTATATTTGAAAGACAATTCCACAACGGTGAGTTTCTTGAACCGTCAAATGTAACGTTTAAAGAAATGAGCGAGCAATTTCTTGAACATTACCTATCACAAGGGGCAAAAATAAGCAGTCATAGGGCAAGAAAGAAAGCCTTAGCACATATCATTGATAGAATAGGCACTACACCTATTCAGAAAATAACTGTAAAGATGTATCAAGATTCGATTGATGCACTTGCAAAGAAATATAGCTATAACTACATGGCGAGCATACACTCATCCGCAAACATGGTTTTTAAGTATGCATGTGACATGAAGGTAATTAAAGAGTCACCAATAAAAGGAGCAAAGCTACCTAAACAAAAGAAAACTGTGGAAGAATTAAAAGAAGATAACATAAGCGAGAAATTCCTTGAAAAGAAAGAACTAGAGGAATTTCTTTTAGTTGCCAAAAATGAAGGCATAGAAGGTGATTTATTAGCATTCACTCTACTTTCCTATACTGGCATGCGTGTAGGTGAAATGCTTGCTTTGAAATGGTCTGACATCGACTTTAAGAACCACACTTTGAGAATTTATAAAACATACTACAACGAATCAAACAACAAGAAAAAATATGAAATACTTACACCGAAAACAGAAGGCTCTATACGAACAATCGAATTCAATCCTGTATTAGATGGTTTATTTGAAGAACATAGAGAATTCCAAGAAAGAAACAAACAAGACTATGAAATGCTATACCATGACGATGAGTTCATATTCACAACAAAAGATGGATATCCTCAAACAATCAAGCAAATTTCACTACGACTCAAACGACTATTGGAAAAAACATCAATCAAAAAGAATATAACTCCGCATAGCTTTAGACATACGCATACTTCTCTATTGATTGAAGCGAATGTACACATCAAAGAAATACAGGAACGATTAGGCCATTCCGACATAAACACCACAATGGATATCTATGCTCATATGACAAAGAACATGAAAAAAAAGGCTTCCACCAAGTTTGGAAAATTGATGAATA
>ERZ1643246.3356-NODE-3356-length-13886-cov-15.238305_pt1 | contig 13886 bp, 9 predicted proteins | sample MGYA00579265_ERZ1643246 | MGnify/ENA primary metagenome ERZ1643246 (study PRJEB29033, sample SAMEA4952261) | chicken gut metagenome | biome: Broiler Chicken; feature: Gastrointestinal Tract; material: Caecum | place: Ireland | collected 2018 | study: Broiler... | reverse complement strand
AATTCGGCTTGCGCCTCGCCGTGGAATGTTTCGACTTCTCCGACGTGGACGAAAATTAATAAAATCTCCTAATATAGTGACAGCCCGCCGCGAGTAATCGCGGCGGGCTTCATCGTCTATATTCAATTTTTCTTTTATCAGATAAATCCCCCATAATCACCTTGTCCCCATTATTATATATTATTTGTGACTAAATAGCAATTGTTTGCACTAAAAAATCCCGCATTATACCCTTTTTATACCCTTGCATTTTTGGGTATAATAGGGTATAATAGGTATAACAAAGCGAGGTGCATTATGGAAAACACGGATATACAAGAACGCATTGCCCGGCTTGAACAGGAAATCGCACAGTTGCCAAAAGGCTCGATAAGCAAAAAGACCATTGGCGGCAGAGATTATTACTATCACCGCCTGAACATTGACGGAAAACGCAAAGAGGAATATATCCCAGCCGACGAAGTTGAAGCCCTGCGCAAAAAAATAGAACAGCGCAAGACTTTGGAGGCAGAACTAAAGCAGCTCAAAAAAATTGTACCCGCGCCGAAGTCAAACGCCGCACAGTACAAATTTATTACCAATGTGCAGACGGGGCAGTCGCTTTACACCTACGCCTCCTCCGTCAGGAATTATAAAAAGCGCCAATGTTATGACATCCTCCATAACTTTGTTTACGGGGATATACGCGATAAAGTGTTTATCCTTTATGGGCTGCGCCGCACGGGTAAAACCACGCTCATCAGGCAAATTTTGCTCAACATGGCAGCCGACGATTTAAAGAGAGCGGCTTTTATTCAGGTAACCGCAAAAGATACGCTTGCCGACCTCAACAAGGATATGAAGTATCTTGAAAGTCAAGGGTATCGCTATGTGTTCATAGATGAGGTTACTTTGCTCGACGACTTTATAGAGGGTGCAGCATTGTTTTCCGACATCTTCGCCGCCTGCGGCATGAAGATTGTACTATCAGGCACGGACTCGCTCGGTTTCATTTTTACCGAGGACGAACAACTGTACGACCGCTGTATAATGTTGCACACCACCTTTATCCCCTATCGCGAATTTGAACAAGTGCTGGGCATTAAGGGAATTGACGAGTACATCAAGTACGGCGGCACAATGAGCCTGAGCGGAGTAAATTATAACCGTTCCATCTTTGCCGACAGCAAATCGACGGACGAGTACGTAGATACGGCAATTGCAAGGAATATTCAGCACTCTCTGCGCTGCTACCAGCACGAAGGACATTTCCGCAGTTTGCAAAAGCTCTATGAAAAGAATGAACTGACAAGCGCAATTAACCGCGTAGTTGAGGACATAAACCACAGATTTACGCTTGACGTGCTTACGAGAGATTTTAAGTCTAGCGACCTCGCCATATCCGCCAAAAATTTGAGGAGCGACCGCAATTCACCCACAGATATACTCGACCGAATCGACATTGAGAGCGTTACGGACAGTTTACGAAAACTTCTTGAAATACGCAATAAAAACGAGCAGAGCGTTGAAATTGATGACGCCTGCATAGCGCAGATTAAAGAGTATCTGCACCTGCTTGACCTGATTGTGGATATAGATATTGTCAGCTTGCCGGACGTAAACGACGCTACAGAGCGTACAGTAGTGACCCAGCCCGGCTTGCGTTACGCACAGGCCACCGCGCTGATAACCTCCCTATTGGAAGATAAGACTTTTGCAAACCTTTCTCTTGTTGAAAGAACGGCTGTGCAGAGCCGCATCCTGTCCGAGATTATGGGGCGCATGACCGAGGACATTGTGCTGCTCGAAACAAAGCTGTCCCGCCGCGATATGCAGGTATTCAAACTGCAATTTGCCGTGGGCGAATTTGATATGGTAATCTTCGACCAAGCAAATTTATGCTGCCAGATTTTTGAAATCAAGCACAGCACCGAAGTAAATCCCGCTCAGTATCGCCATTTGACAGACGAAGAAAAATGCCGCCAGACCGAACATAGATACGGGCAAATCGCAAAGAAAGCTGTACTCTACCGCGGGGCAAGCCACATGGAAGGCGACATTGAGTATATAAATATTGAGGAATACTTGTGCAGCCTCAAATAAATTGAAAGAAGTAACAGCCCGCCGCGAAGAATTCGCGGCGGGCTCTTTAAATAAGAAAATCTCAATTGTTCCGTGTTTCACGAAATTTAAATATGCTTGGCGCAGTATTGCCTGTTTTTGCGCAGCTTCATACAGCACCCCACTTATTGCCAAGTTGAGAATTGTTCATTCGAGAGCACAACATTGTTAGACGATTAATTGCCTAAATTTATTTTTCAAATTTGCAATACTTATCGATATATTCTTGTATATGTAAGACCTCATACCGATCAAACGAAGCTCCTAACCGTGAACCGCGTTTCCTTAAACGATAACGTTGTCCATTCAAATCATCCGCTCCCCATTTTAATTTGTCTATTTTCTTTACAGTTACAATAGGGACCCCTTTTTCTGCCATATCAACACCCAAAGGAGTGCTCGCACCAATTTCAAAAAACCTGATAATACTACTTAAATCTATACCACGTTGAGTATGAATGCTTTCAATTTCGAACGCTCTTATAATTAAAGATTCAAATAATGAAATTATCCTAGGAAGCTGATACTCAATAGTATCCTTCACATTTTTAAACACCTTTCTGTATGAATCATTCACAAATTTATGGACATCCCGCGTCGGATTTCGGGCAAATTGATATTTTAATACGCCCTGATAGCTCTCGTTTGCATATTTAATTGAGAAATATTTTATTGCATCGACCTGAGTTTGTTTGATCTCTCCAACTTCTGCCCATATTTTTAATATACGATCAAAATATCCGTCTGTCAAAAACTTTTCTATTGACGCCGTTTCAATATCTCTAAAATCATTAATATATTTTAATATACATTTTAAAATACGTTCCTGTTTTTTTCGCTCAATTAACCTATTTTGTATAAAAACACTATCTGGTAATAACTCTGTATCAAAATTTAGTTGTACTTTACGCTGTCTGTTTTCGTTTGATAAATCGTCATCATCAATATTCTCCAAGTCGATTTTACTTAAAGACAACGCTGGATTATATGGCTTGAAATCCAGTGATATACCAGCACAATCAATTATCTTTAACGTATTAAAATTAATAAAAACAATATTACCTATAAAATGATGCAAATAGCGCCCCGCTCGTCCATTAATATTGAGCAATAAGAACCTTTTACCTTCTGGAGTTTTACCAGACGGGTTATTATACACAACAACTGTTTTCGCATTAGTATTTACACCTTCTACAATAGTTGAAGTACAGAATAATGTGCTCATCGCTCCGTCATTAAACAATCGCATAATTTCACGTTGAAAATATTTGGGAAATTTGCCATTATGAATGCCAACTTGGTTTTGCAATGCATTTAAAAAATCCCAATTTTCCAAAGATTCAGAGCCATCCTTAACAGTAAAGTTATAATTCTGTTTAAGGTGATCTATAAATAACTGTAGTTCACGACTTTGCGAAGATATCGAATCAAAATATTCAGAATATAATTTCGCATATTTTTCGGTATAAGCCGGATACAAGCAATACACTATAGCTTGATTATTCCGTGTAAACTTTAACTCCTTCGCAACATAAGTAAGCATTTCCATACTAGTCTTTGCTTGAGTAGATCTGCTAAAATTTTCGAAAGAAGATTTAAAAATGTATTGCCTGCCACAAAATGAAATCTCGTTTTTTAACGTAGGCATGAAGGTAATTTCTTTCGCTACGATGTCATGCATTTTTAGCATGCGCACAAATCCATCTTTCAAGCCTTTAAGCTCGATAAATGGGCCGGCAAGATAACATGCCTTACACCTTTTGAGCAAAAAATATAACACCAAACGAAATGCTGTAGCTCTATGATCCTGACGCTCTTCCAGATTATCCTGATCTGCTTTTACTTCTTCCCCCAACTCAATTTTTTCACTTATATCATCTTCGCTTTTTATTGCCACATCTTCATCGATTTTATAAATTTCATCAAAAAAGAAGAAATCAATCTTGATATCTGGATATATAGCTAACAATCTTAGAACTCTTTCTGGGGTAAGAATAAAAAGATTGCGTTCTGTAAGTTCCAAATCCCTATATATAGAATTATACAAGCAATAATTTAAATCCCACCTATTGTTGAACTCCTCAATTTCATTAGTGACTTCCATAAGAAGCGCAACTGTAGGCAACACAATTATTATATTTGAATATTCGGCACGATGCCTATATATAATCTCTTTTAATAAAAATGTTTTACCAAAAGATGTCGGAGCACTCAAAAAAAGCCTTTGATGTGCATTTTCAAACTCATCAATAACTTCTTTTTGTAGTTTATCTAAAACGAATCCTGACTCTGTTCTATATAACTCATCTACAGCCGTATCTTTTAAGAAAGCTAGCTCGTCACCCGCATTAATACTTTCATTAGTAAGATTATTTAGTCGGTTATAGCCAAACGTCCTCAATTTTCTGCTTGCATTATATAACACAAAATTAAGCTGCGGGTATTTTTCCGCGTCACTTTTATTATTTGCTCTCCATTCTGATAGAAAGCATAAAATATCTTTAAGTCGATTCCTATCATCGTCTTTTAAATATGGCCTATTAATAATTCTGATTGCCTCTTTCAACAACTCTTTAACATTCATCCTCTACGTGCCTCCAAAAACAAATCGCGTAATTTATTCAAATTTCGTAAAGGGAAAATCAACAATAAAAGCTCCAAATCAATATCTTCATCATTCTCTATGATAAAATCTTTAAAACCATCCCTGACTTTAGTTTTTATAATTTCGAGCAGCTCGTTATCATTAGAATAACGCGATTCATCTGGCATCAAGAGACAAGGAATACGCACCTTTATTTTGCTATTTTTAAAATATTCAATAATCTTACCCGCTTTTTCCCCTCTATCATAGCAGTCGAAAATAATACCATTTATATCATCGATAATTTTATACAACTCTGGTGAAGAAGTATTAGCAGCACGCATTATATCACACATAATGGCTATAGCGTCACTGAAATAATATTTTAAGATACTCTTGTTTATATCCTCTTTTATTCCATAAAAACAATAATCCCAGTCCCCAGTCTTTGCTTGTCCTAACCAAATATATTTTTGGTTATCTTCAATTGAAAACAACATTCCATCATAACCTTTAACTTCATGACCAGACCTCTTCATATCTTTTTCTTTATGTGGATACCTCTCAAGATATTTGACTCTTGAATAGAGCATCTCAATATTTGGGAAAAATAATTTTATAAAACTGTCTAATGTTAACTCGCCTAATAACCCATCTAAAGTTTTTTCAGTTTTAGGAACTCGATCTTCGTATGCTCGACGCGATGCCTGCCTTAAATTGTTAAATTTACCTTTACGATGCTCACCTTCAATCTCATCTTTCTCGTATGCGTAAAATATAACACTATCAAACATTACATCTGAAAACTTCTTCTCAAAATCATCATCTAAAATATGCCTAAAAGGATGAGTCAAAAACTCATCCTTATACGGATCATATTTAATAATCAAAGGTTTTAATCTTTCACCAATAATTTGTTTAAAAATCTCAATAGCATCCATTATAATTTCCAGAGAGATTTTTGTCTATACCACAAGTGAACTCACTTTGAAAATTGAAAAAATGCCTAAAAATTCTTTTTAATAGCACCATCCGCTATCTTTATTAATGCCTTCTCGACATAGCCATAGGAGACAGTAATTTAACCAAACTTCTCATCTACCAACTGCTGTAAGGTGCCGTTTTTTGAGGCTTCTGCGGCGTCGGCTTGAACGAAATTTTTAGTTTCAGACTTTAACTCAGGGTCAAACCCTAAAATGTAATTAGTTGCAATCAGATAGATTATGCGCGTGGGTGCCATACCATACACCTGCTTGCGCAAAATATGACATATGCGCTCCTTATCGTCGGGATATGCCGCTTTTATTGCCTCACTACGGTAAAGCCTTTTGACGATTTCCGTAATATACAACCCCGACTTCATATATAAATCGGCGAAGGTATTATCAGGGTTATCAAAGCAACCAGGATTGTTTTCCTCAAGCATATCAACCATTTTGCTTACGACCCAGCGAGGGGTGAATATCTGATTTGTCTTTTGGGGCGGAATATAATCGAATATATCCTCGTCCTTCGACTCGTCAAAATAATCTGCAAGCTGTTCCTTTTTATGCCAGAACTCCGCGACGGAGTCATCAAACACAACCTCGTTAAACAGGTGCCCGTCAAAATGCTCCGTTTCACCTGTAGCGGGGTCGGTATAGTCGCCGCCGTCACGCAAAAACCTGAATTGATCTTCGGTGATGCCGGTAACCTCTAAGAACACATCGTCTTCTGTATATTTATCAAAGTTTGCGAGCGTAAGTTTGCCATCGCCATACGCCATAATAAAGCTGGGAATGGTGCGTGCAAAACCACGAAGGTGAGAGCGCACGTCGTCTTCGATAGAACTCTTTTCGTGTTCCGCTTTCTTTTTCTCCATCTGCTCGATGAGCTCTTGGGGCTTATTCTCGATTGTCTGCTTAACGGTATCGCGCACGGTATCGTTAAACGCTTTTAGCGCATCATCTACCGTAGAGCGGTATTGGCTTTCAGCCTGTTTAAGTTCCTCCTCGCTTTCCGCTTCCTTCTGTTTTCGCTCAAGCTCGGCTTTTGCGATACGCGCTTGCTGCTCGAAGTCGCCGCGCAACTTTTCAAATTTGCTCTCGACTTCGTTTTTGATTTGCCTTTCCAACCGCCCCTGCGCACCTTTTGTAATTTCGTAAGAATCGGCGATTGGTGCCACAATATCCTGCTTTAATTTGTCGGTTACGGCGGCTGTAAGGTTTTTAATTTGCTCACTCACGGCATTGAAATCACTGCTTGTCCCTACGGCTGCAACGCTGTCTTCAACGCTGCGCTCAATCGTTTCATAAATCTTGTCGCCAAACAAGTCCTGTGTTTTGCCGATTATGATTTCGTTTGGTATCTGCACGTCCCCGTTTTCATCCACGGGAACATTTTTAATATCTTTCAGCTTGTCGCCTTCTCTTTTATTTCCCTCCTCATGGGCGGGATCAATCTTCTCCAAAATTTCGCGCACAACGCTGGGCGCGCCAAAAATATTACTGATATTCTGGAACAAGAAGTTCGACATAAAGCCGCGGCGCACAACTTCCTGACTTTTGAGCTTCCTGGGAATGGAGAGCACTTGCGCCGCATCCAGCTCAACCATCTTACCCTCACTGTCCTCACCGATAACGGGGAAAAAGTTTAAAAGCCTTCTTATGTTCTCCTTGCGGTCTTCAGTAGTGCCGCGCCCCTCCGCTGTCTTTTTAATGAGGTTGTTTGCAAACTCGTCAAATATAATGAGCGTGCGTGCAGGGTCAAAGTCGAATACATACGCCGTTTCCTTGCGCAAACGTTTACCGTCATTTGTAAGTACACAGGGATTCTGTGCGCGGAACGCCGCCTGCATATATGATGAAGGGCTGGTAAGGTTGCACAGCATTAACACAGCGCTCCATTCTGGAATGGTAACCCCGACTGTAAGCTGCCCTACCGTCAATGTTATTGTTTTATCGTGTTCGGCTATGGCTTTCTTTACTCTGTCATACGCCTTTTTAGTTTCGTCGTCCTCACTCATTTTACCGTCGCCGGCAGCAAGAATAACCTCGTATTCGCAAAAAACGGGGTCTTCTTTCAATAATTTCGCCAAAGCCTTTGCGCTCGCCACACGGTTCAAAAACCACATGGTGTGCTTTAATTCGCCTCTTAACTCGGACGTGGAGAACGGATATTTTTCGTTGGTGGTGAGAGCGTGCAGAAATTTTTTAATTTCTTCTTCATGCTCAAACTTACCGTTCTCGTCTGTAATAAAAAACTCGTTGAGGTCGAAGGCGTAATCTACTTTGCCCTCCTCCCCCGAAAGGTCGAGCCCCTTTTCAATCTTTTCACGAATCATGCCCGAAAGCTGATAAGTGTACATCTCCATCTTGGGCAACACTTCATAGGGGTTATAATCTTCGCCATTCCAATTTGCCTTGGCCTCCTGCTCGTCGGCATACGACCAGTTGAATATCTGCTCGTCGGAAAACTGTTCGCTCGCCAGCTGCTTGAACGGCGTACCTGATAGATAAAGGGTATGCTTGCGGCTTATGTTGTTGAAGGCACGGTCGGTGCGCATAGTATCTACGCCCTCCTGCGATTCATCAACAATGAGCAAATCAAACTCCATATCGCTTATCCATTTCAACTTGTCATATATGCCGCCGAAATAGACAGAGCCTTTAAGCCCCTGCAAGGATTCAAAGGCAATCATGCCATCCACATTTTCTGTTGTGTTGAGAACATAGGAAGAATAGCCCTCGCGCGACATAACGCCGGGCTTCCCCTCTAATGCCTCATTTTCTGAAACAAACTTATACCCCGTCTGCCAGCCGATAAACTTTCGGAAATCTTCCGCCCACGAATTTGAAATGCTGGGTCGGTTGGAAACGACAAGTACGTTTGTAAAGCCCATTCTTCTTACAAGGTCATAGGCGGTGAGCGTTTTGCCAAAGCGCGGTTTTGCGTTCCACAAAAACTCCTCGCCACCCTTTTCAAAATAGGCTTTTGTTTTATCAACCGCCTCCTGTTGCTCGGCGCGCAATTCGTATGTTAAATGCTCTTCTTCGGGATTTGCGCCCTGCCTTCGGGCAAAGCGGTTGAAGTATGTAAGCGCTGTGTTGCCGTCCAGCTTGAACCATTCGGTTTTGGGGCGGCGAATGGACTTTGCCTCCCTTTCAAGGTAGGCATGAAAATCGTGGTCGGTGAAATATTCGCCCGACCCGTCTTTATACATGGCATTGTCCTGCCATGCAAGCACGGCCTTTATGCCCGCCGTGTGCGTCTGCTGATATATGCGCTGCTCAACAGTCTGCTTTTCGGTATAGCCTATCTTTGTCCAGCCGTCGTTATATGCAACGTCAGGCGTGTTATAGGCGTATATCATAGGAATAACTTGCTTAAATGTTTTAATTTCAACCGCCATTATTTCATCTCCTTTACATGAGATTCTATAAAGGCAATTTCATTATCATCCAGCCCGTATTTAGCATATAGTTGACGGTCAATCCCCGCCACCGACTTGCTCCAATCAATATCTGAATTAGCCGTAAAGTCTTGCAAAGGGACATAACGCCATGTTGGCTTTGCATTATTTTGAGTTACCTTCAAGATGCCGAGCATCGTACGTGCAAATTTAGTTTTTACATACTTTAATGTCGCTTCCGCTTCTTGAAGTTTATTCGTTTCACCTATAGAGATATATGTTTCCGTAAAGCCGATTAACGGCGAGCCGATTAACGGCGTGGACATACTTCACCGATCGCTCCAGAACCATTTGCTTTCGGCACTAAAACCTTGTATTTATATAGATTTTCAACTTCGGAAATATAATCTTTTCTAAACCAACGATAAACGCGCTCATTTCCTATATTACCTAAAATTTGCACATATTCATGTCCATCGTCAGGTTTTTGCTCTGTAAACAGCAAAGGCATTCTATCAAATGCACTAGGTGCAATTCGTCTATCGGCTGTTTTCTTCATTTCTTCTGGTTGCTCTTCATATGCCTTATCAGAGTACCTGTAAATACCACGATTTGTAATTACATCACTTAGACTCCCACTAAAATTCGCACTTACTTTTTGCCTAATTGAATTAAGTTCAGGATATGCGGTAAAAACTCCTATTGAGCCAAAATCCTCACTTCTATCATAATAAGTAACAGCAACACCGCCTTTTATATCAGCATTACTAAAAACACTACTGCTGTTTGGTTCATACCAAAGAACTTTCAAATGAGGATCTTCCAGCATCTTTTTATTCCAATCTTGCGGCGTGCCGCCAGCATTGAATAAAAATCTTGCAGGTGTTATGAGTTCGACTTTATCAGACAAATCTAAAGCTGCGGTATAAAACCAATGATATACCGGAGTGTCATTAGCATTTGCACCACGTGATTTTTCCTGATAAGGCGGATTACCTATTATAAAATCAAATTTCATTCTCTTTTCCCCTGCTTTTATTGTTGTAAATTCCTTTGGTTCACGCGCACGCCAGTTATAAATTATGCAGCGCGGCTGGGTTTGAGCCATTACCTGTATTCTCTCCTCCAAATCGAGGAGGTCATAGAATGTCAATTGCGAGATTTTTTCGTGTCCTCTGCAATATGGAATTGTTCTGGTCAGTCCGTCCATCTGCCATATATTCCAAATCACAATATTTATCGCCCTTTGGAATTGGCTTGAATTTAACAGCTTTTGCCATCGCGCGGCAAAGTATTCCTCAAAGGTAGCAAGCACATTCAGCCTTGCGATAAGCACATTGTCGCCCTGAAATTCGTAGCCATAGGTTGACTCCAACGCCCTGATTGCCCACTTAAACCAGTCTGCCTCCGTTTGAGTATTTTCGGTTACTACACGCAGCTTTCTATCGAGAATTCCCATGCGATTTTCAACGGGTATAAGTTCACCCGTTTCAACATCATAGCGGGTTGTAAGGTATGGAGCTTCGCCGCAAGTTATCTCTAATCGACGGCTGTCCACATACGTTTGCCAAGGCTTGTCCGGCGAAAACTCTATTTCAGCAGTAGGCGTTGCACCATTAAAGAACACATTGTCTCTGCCAAACCAAACTTCGTCGGCATAGTCGTTCATCTTCTGAACTATCCAAAGGGGAGTAAAAACTTCGGCGTGCTGTTTAGTGCGCTCACTCTTTTTGCCCGCCGCTTTCTGCGCGCGGGTTTTTATTATGCCCGCCTTTTGCCCGGAGATAAGGTCGCCACGCATTTCTTGGTCACGTTCGTAGTCCTCTCCCAACTCGCGGTAAGCATCTGTCGCCCACATTAAATTCTTCTTCGTGGTCTTATCCGCAAGCAGATTATTTAACAGTCCCAACGAACTGAGCCTTAAAATATCGTCGCCGATATTGATTATCACGCGCACTCCTCCAAGTATAACTTCATGTTTTATTATAACACATCAGGCATATTAAATCAATGTTACAATAAAAATTCGCAGAGGAATATTTTATAAAATACTCTTGGTCACTTCGATTGCAACTATTTGCCGACCTAAAACGATTTAAACAAGATATTGTATTTTTTGTTAAATTTTTAGCACAACATCTTGATTTTATGTTTCTATTGATGTATAATAAATAAAAAAAATTGAGGAAATTAGATGAATAATTATTTTAACCAGTCACCTTACCAAAACACCAACACCCATTATAATCAACAGTCCTTCTATCTTGAAAAAGGGCTCAAGGCTTTTCATGACTTGATGGACGCTATGCAGAATTTAGATATAGATAACCAGCAACTATTGGCATGTATATGCGCGGTGAAATTAATTAATCAGAAAATTGGGGCACCCTGTACCCAAAGGTAAGTCATTATACCATAATTAGTAGAAAAAAATATAAGGATGAAATTTTGGATAGCAAGGTTTTAGAGTTTAATAGTGGCTTCATTTTAAAAAGTAAGAGTGAACATATTCCATCAACAGTTCAACCCGATACTTTATTTACATTTACAGATAAGTTAGAGTATCTTTTACCATGGATTAGTTCAGCAATGATACCTCCAAGATACTGTGTGGAAGATATAAGTTATTTGCATATACCGAACTTTAAAAAATTAGCATACCCGATGAAATGTTTTTGCGATATAAATCTTCATAGATTGGGGGAACATTTAGGTTGGTACGGTAATTATGGCATTGCTTTTTCAAAAGAATGGGGTATGCGCAATAGAATTCAGCCTGTACAATATATAAATCCAGATTCTGAACTTTGCAAAGATTTTGCGGCCTCTTTCTCTGAAGCGCTAAATATTGATGCAAGCACGCAATCAAAACAAACACTTATTCTTAAAGACTTTCTCTTGCATGAACTTATGTATTACAAACCTTATTCAGGGGCAATAAAAAGGCGGACAAGCGATACAGAGGAGGAAAAATGCTTTACTGATGAGTGTGAATGGCGATACATACCAAATGTAACTGCTTTGGGGTATCAGCAAGTCTATAGAGATGGCAATATATTAAATACCGGCATACTCAGCGATATTAACAATTCGATGAGTGGAAGAAAAGAGATATCATTGACATTTACATATGGCGATATTAAATATATTATTGTTAAAGATATAAGTGATCTGAACATCATAATTGAAAACATTAATCGTTTAGAAATAGAAGATATACAAAAATATCATTTAGTCTCAAAAATAATTGTTTGGGAACAATCAAAGGGGGATTTTTAATGTTTGTAGATTTTGACAAAATTTTCAATGACAAGCCCCAAGCCGAAATGAAACTTCCTGAACCTTATGTAGAATATTTAAGTAAGAACTTGCCCGAAGGCATACAATATAAATCTGATGACAGAGGAAATTGTTTTATTGTCCCTCAAGAAGGCAAACCAATTAAATTAAGTGGATTTAGATACGACCCGTCTGATGAAGAAAAAGCAATATTAGGCGAAAATTATACCACTACAGAGATACTGCAATACTTATATAACTCTCAAAAAACCGTACCTCTAACTTTAAATAAAGAAGGCATTATACTTTTAAACGACGAAGAAATTGAGATTGATAAAATTGTCTATTCCCCTCTCAAACCATTAAAATATTTTGGTGGAAAATTACACCTTACACCCCCGGTATTCCCTCCTCCTTTCAAGTTGAAATTTAGTAATGAAAAATATTCTCGAATATTAACAATTCGAAGAATTACTAACAATAGTGTTTCAGTTGCAAAATATGAATCCGATAAAGATGCTCCCCTATTCATAGAGCTATTAATTAATGAGCGTTCACATCAACTTAGTCTTACAATGTCTTATGACCTTAACAAGGCTAAAACAATAAAAGACATCGTCGAAAGCACTTCCATCTATAATGCTTTTGTTGACGGTAAAGGCTTTATAAGCGATATACCAATTGACATTAAATTACAAGCTGAATCAGTAAAAAAGTATGATACGTCTAGCATTGAATTTTGGGAAAGACTAATGGAACTTGAAGGTGCATTAGGTGTAAAATTTATTCCTGAAAAAGATAATGTTGAATCTGAAGAAGTTTTAACAGCGGAACAATTTTATCATAATGTAATACAAAAACAACCAGTAATATCTCTTGAAAACATTGACGCTGTTTCTAATCAATGGGAAAAAGCCAACCCTGAGACCTTAAATACTTACATTGGTAAGGAAATTCTATTTGAAATGACTACACTATTAGAAACCACTATATTTGGCGTTACCTTATCACTCCCATCATTAATTTTAGTTTTCAATGCAAAGATAAAAAATATTGAGGAACAAGATAATTCTCAAAAAATTATTTTTGAAGATTTATCTCCAACTCAAAAAAGATACACAAGTATTCTAAGCTTTAAATCCATTCAAGAGTTAGAAAATTATCGCAATAGTATGGATCATAATGACATGATTGCTATTTTTAAAGATGCAAAAAAGATAGTATAACTTAATAGTAGTAACATTATTTATTAAATCAAATTTATAGACTCCAACCTAAATATACGACGTGGGCGACAGTTTGCCGCCCACGTTTTACTTTTGTAATGGAACAAATATATAGTCACTTATTTACTGCGAAATCTATACAAATAATAGTCGAAGACATCTTCAAAAAAATACAAACATTTGTTTTTATTTTCCTTGACAAGCATTAAACTATATGTTATAGTATAAATGTATCGGAGGAATGAAAGCTCTTTCGATGCAAGCAAAATGCCCGTATCGGTGAAAGAAACGAGGGAATCTTAGACGG
>ERZ1643246.3354-NODE-3354-length-13897-cov-12.438954_pt1 | contig 13897 bp, 6 predicted proteins | sample MGYA00579265_ERZ1643246 | MGnify/ENA primary metagenome ERZ1643246 (study PRJEB29033, sample SAMEA4952261) | chicken gut metagenome | biome: Broiler Chicken; feature: Gastrointestinal Tract; material: Caecum | place: Ireland | collected 2018 | study: Broiler... | reverse complement strand
ACTATCGTTTTAAGGCTGTAATCGGGCGCCGATAAAAAGCTGTTCATTCCCTCCACGGGCGGCAGCTGCGCGTTGTCGCCGCACACAAGCATCTTTACGCCGAAGCGCAGAATGTCTGAAAGCACTTCGTCGGATACCATCGAAAACTCGTCTAAAACGATTAGCTTTATGGCCTTGTCTATGCTCTCTCTGCGGCGGAAAACCAGCTTTTCCACAGTGACTATGTTTCCGTTAATCACCGTTTCGTGCTCTTCGGTCATCGCCTGGTAGATAAGGCGGTGCAGGGTGGTGGCGGGTATTCCCTGGCGTATCAGCACCGTAGCCGCCTTTCCCGTAGGCGTGACGAATGCCGCGCTCACGTCGGGTTCAAGTCCCAGCGTTTCGCAAACGGTGTGCCGCAAAAGCGTGGTCTTGCCCGTGCCCGCAAGCCCCGAAAGCACGTATACCTGCCGCGTTGAGCGGTGGTACCAGTCGGCTATTAACTTGTCTGCCGCAACCTGGTCGGCGGTAAGTTCTGTTGCCATACAGTCATTATACTACACAAACATTTGTTTTGTAAAGTAAAAAGCGCGGCGGACAGAAATTAAAGTTGGTTCGTATCTTCGGCGACGGCAATTTAAAAAGGGGGTGCGGCGGTGAGAGGAATGCTTACGGCAACGGCACGGCGGCGTCCATTGGCTGTGTAGCGGCGCCCCTTGGCTGTGCCTAGGGGCGCCGCCGTTTGGCGAAATGGGTAAAAAATTTGCAAAAATCACTGAAATTGCCCTGTAAACGCATAAAAAATTTCGTAAAAAATTTATCGGTAATATGCCCCGCCGCTATTGACTACTCCTTTATTTTGGCTTATAATATTAAGAGTAATAAAAGGGCATACAAGGTAAAAATTGCCTGCCGCCCAAAATTAACCGGAGGAACACTATGGGTTACAAAACCAAGGAATGGCGCAAATCTATGCGCGTGACGGTAGACTATAACAATATGATGGCAAAGTTTCTCGGCGACAGGGGAATCAAAGATTCCGAATTGAAGGCCATAAAGGGCAGAGCCGAAGAAGCGTTTAAATACGTGGCAGAAAACCGCGGCAGGGACGATTTGTTTATGGGCTGGACAGAGCTCCCCTATAACCAGACTGAAATTGTGGCCGACATCATAGCCACCGCAAAGGAAGTGCGCAAAAACTTCAAATACTTCGTAGTTCTCGGCATAGGCGGCAGCGCGCTCGGCCCCTCGATGGTTTTCAATGCCCTGTGCCACCTTCACCACAACGAGCTCAACTCCAAGGCACGCGGCGGCGCGCCCAAGTTCTATGTTGAAGACAACGTAGACCCCGTGCGTATGAAGTCCCTTCTCGACGTAATCGAGCCCGAAAAGACCTGCTTCAACGTAATATCCAAGTCGGGCGCCACGTCAGAGACGATGACGCAGTACTTAATCATCGCAGACATACTCGAAAAGGCGGGCGTAGACCTCACCCGCAATATGATATTCACCACCGACGCAAGCCGCGGCAACCTTATAAAGATTGACCAGAGCTTCGGCGGCAAGTTCAAAAAATACGTGCTCCCCGACGGCGTAGGCGGCAGGTTCTCGGAACTGTGCCCCGTGGGACTTCTTCCCGCGGCGGTGCTCGGCATAGATATAAAGGGTATGCTTGCGGGCGCGGCTTATATGGACAGCATCTGCAACAAGCCCGCTATCTCTGCAAACCCTGCGCTTGCCTGCGCTGCGCTTATGTACATAACGATGAAGCAGGGCAAGAACATTCACGTTATGATGCCCTACTGCGACAATCTCCGCCTTCTTTCAGACTGGTACTGCCAGCTCTGGGCAGAGAGCATCGGCAAGCAGGAAGATTACGACGGCAACATAGTAAATGCCGGCACCACCCCCGTGAAGAGCCTCGGCGTAACCGACCAGCACTCGCAGGTTCAGCTCTACATAGAGGGCCCTTACGACAAGGTTATAACCTTCATTTCGGTGGGCAAGTATGCGTGCGAAATGCCCATAGCCCACGGCTGTGAAGATATTCCCGACGTAGGCTTTTTGGGCGGCCACACTATGCAGGAGCTTATCCAGGCCGAAAACAAGGCCACGGCGTACGCGCTTATGCGCGCGGGCAGAATGAACTACACCATCAACGTGCCCGAAATCAACGCCTTCACGCTCGGCCAGCTTATGTTCCTTCTTGAATTGCAGACGGCCTACGCGGGTGCAATGCTCAACATAAACACCTTCAACCAGCCCGGCGTAGAAAATGGCAAAAAGGCCACGTTCGCCCTCCTCGGCAAAAAGGGATATGAAGCGAAGAAGGCAGAAATCGACTCCGCTCCCGAACTCGATTCCAAATACATAGTTTAAAGCGTATAGGGCGCGCGGCAGCGCGCGTAATAAAAAGCGGGCGGCTTGCAGGCCGCCCGCTTTTTTATTGCAGTAACAGTATGGTATCGGTATTCAAAAGAAGATAAAACTTGTAAATATGTACATATATTGCAAATAAAACTTGTTATTTTGCGCAATAAATATCAATCAAAACTTTGCGTTTACGCCCTTTGACGGGAATAAGCCGATGCGGCGGATTAAGGGCGTGCGCGCCGCCCGCAACGCGCGCGTTGCGGGCGGGTTGCGGCTTTTAATATGCGTACGCTTTTAATAATATTGTAAATTCCCGTCCGGCAGGAGCAATTGCGCTTGACTTTAACGGGGCGCTCTGTTAGAATTTGAGATGTAGCCGCAAGGCGTACTTTTTTCGGAGAGTTCAGACCGTATGGGACGGCAGGTCTGCCTGTTGTTTTGTCCGGTCGTTTTTTTGTGTATGGACCTTTTAAAGAGCAACGTAAACAAAGTCTTTTTCAGATATCTGTTCGCGGCGATAGGCAGCGCGCTGATTACTTCGATATATTCGCTTGTAGACTGCATAATGGTGGGGCAGTACGAAGGACCCGACGGCGCCTCTGCGCTCGCTGTGGTGATGCCCATATGGAATATGATGTTTGCCTTTGCGCTCCTGTTCGGGCTTGGCGGCTGCGTGCTTATGAGCAACCTGCGCGGCAAGGGTATGCACCGCGAAGGCAATGCAATGTTCACCGCGTCGTTCATATGCGTCTGCGCCGTGACGGCGGTGCTTCTTCCGATTTTCATATTTCTGGACGAGCCTCTTTTAAAGCTGTTCGGCGCACGCGACAACGCGCATATCCTCTCGCTTGCGCGCGACTATGCCTTCTGGCTCAAATTCGCAATGCCGCTTTTTACAATAGGACAGTTCCTTTCTGTGTTCATCCGCAACGATAACAATCCGCTGCTTGCTACTGCCGCCGTGCTTTCGGGCGGAATTTTCAATATCTTCGGCGACTATATGCTGGTGTTTGTGGCCGATATGGGTGCGGGCGGCGCGGGGCTTGCCACGGCGATAGGTCAGCTGATTTCGGTGTGCGTGCTGCTAACTCACTTTCTGCGCAAAAAAAATACTCTTCGCTTTGTCCGCCCCGAATCGTTTTTGCGCTCTGTGGGCAGTATGGTCAAAGCGGGTTGCCCCACGTTCTTCATCGATATGGCCGTGGCGCTCTCTTCCACGCTGTTCAATAATCAGATAATGATGTACTGCGGCCCTTCCGCGCTCGCGGTATTCGGCGTAATCATCAACGTGGCAATGGTTGTGCAGTCGCTTTCTTCGGGCATAGGACAGTCGGTTCAGCCCATAATATCCATAAATTACGGCGCGGGCGAAAAGGTGCGCGTGCGTCAGTTCTTTGTGCGCGGACTTGCGGCGGCGGGCACGCTCACTGCAATAATCGTACTCGTGTGTATGCTTCTGCCCGAACAGCTCATACGCGCCTTTATGGACCCCACCGAAGAGGTGCTTGCAATAGGCCCCGGCTATATGCGTTCGTATTTTCTCGCGTTCGTATTTATGCTGTTCAATATATATGCCACTTATTATTTGCAGGCGGTTATGCGCCCCTGGCTGTCGGTTGCTGTTTCTTTGTCGCGCAGCCTTATTTTAAGCGGCGGCCTCATTCTCATTCTGCCTCCGCTTGCGGGCGCGTGGACGGTGTGGTGGGTAATGCCCATTGCCGAAGGGGTTACGGCTGTGATAGCCGCCGTAATACTCATACTTTGCCTTACCGGCAAACTTAAAGAGCGCGACGGCGCGGCAAAAACTCCTCAGAGCTGATGTGTTTTTTTTGTGTAAGCTGCCCAAAAAGTATGGGTAAGCAAAAGATGAAGTCAAAATGATTTTGATAGTAAAAAATGGAATGATATACTATAAAAAGCAACGCGCGTGAGGGGCTATCGTGCGCAAGAAAAATGCTGCAACCACGCGCGTAAATCTCACAAAGGAGAGTTGACAAAAATGCGCAAAAAGTTGATTGCTGTCATTATTATGCTTGCCGTCGCTGTTACAGCGACGGCCTTATGTTTGTCCTCGTGCGTCGGCGAACTGGGTAACCTGGACGAAGTGGAGACGACCGAGCCCGACACTCCCGGGCAGGACGAAGAAGACGGTGAAACCGAACTTCCGTCGGAACCTTCCGAACCGTCGGGCGGCGGTGAAAACGAGGGCGAAAGCGGCGCAAACGGCGACAGTACGGAGGACGGCGATACGGACGGCGAAAACGGCGGCACCGAAGGCGGGAACAATCCCGAAGCTCCCGAAGAACCCGACGAGCCGGATGAGCCTGCTGAACCCGAAGAACCTACTGAACCCGAAGAACCCGACGAGCCTGATGAACCGGAGATGCCCGACGGTGACGGCGGGCAGGAGCCGCCTGATGATACGGGTGACGGGGAACCGTCTGTGCCGGAAGAGCCCGAACACGTACACGTGCTTTTGCATTATTCGGCGGTTGCCGCAACCTGCACCGAAGACGGCAGAACAGAATACTGGCACTGCGCCGAGTGCGGCGGGTATTATTCCGATTCCGCGGCGGAAAATGAGATAGCGGAGGAGGATATATCCGTTCCCGCAACAGGTCACGATTACGAATACAAAGTCACTCTGCCGACTTGTACGGAGGAGGGGTATGCCGAATATGTGTGCGGCACCTGCGGCGACAGGTATGAAGAGGACGGCTCGCGCACGGAGCCTACGGGTCACACATTCGGCGAATGGCAGACGGTAACTGCCGCCACCTGCCTGCACGGCGGCGAAATGAAGCGCGAATGTGAGGTCTGCGGCGCATCTGAAACGGAGTATACAGATAAATTGGAGCACGAATATGGCGAAACTATCGTGGTAACTCCGTCTACCTGCCTGGAAGAGGGAGAGGGTGTGCGCTACTGCACGGATTGCGGCGGAAGCATAACCGAGCGGTTGCCTCTCGCTTCTCACGAGTATGAATCAGAAACGGTTTTGCCTTCCTGTACCGAGAGCGGATATACACTGCATAGATGTATATGGTGCAATGATGAATACACAGACGACGAAACGCAAGCTCTCGGGCACGGCTACGGCGAGTGGGAAACAGTTGTGTCTGCGGGGTGCGAAAGCGCCGGCGAAGAGGTAAGAACCTGCGGCCGCTGTGGCAATGTTGAAACGCGCGAAACCGAGCCGCTCGGCCACGAATACGAGGCGGAGATTGTTGAACCGACCTGTACCGAGGGCGGATATACGTTGTACGAATGTGTACGGTGCGGCGATGGGTATAGAGACGACGAAACGGAAGCTCTCGGGCACAGCTACGGCGAGTGGGAAACGGTTTCGCCCGCGGGGTGCGAGAGTGCAGGCGAAGAGATAAGAACCTGTGGCCGCTGTGGCAATGTTGAAATGCGCGAAACCGAGCCGCTCGGCCACGATTACGAAGCGGAGATTGTTGAACCCACCTGTACCGAAAACGGATATACTTTACATAAGTGTGGTCTGTGCGGGCATACATATAAGGATAATGCAACCGAACCGCTCGGGCATAATTACGGGGGATGGACTGTGAATGTGCCTGCGGAGTGCGAGAGTGCAGGCGAAGAGATAAGAACCTGCGGCTGCTGTGGCAATGTTGAAATGCGCGAAACCGAGCCGCTCGGCCACGATTATGAAGCGGAGATTGTTGAACCTACCTGCACCGAGGGCGGATATACTTTACATAAGTGCGGTCTGTGCGGACATACATATAAGGATAATGCAACCGAACCGCTCGGACACGACTACGAAGTCACCGAAACGGAGGGTACGGTGGACAGCCCGTCTGTAAAGCATTACAAGTGCAGGCGTTGCGGCTATGAATATACGGAAGAGGGCGAAAGCCTGCCCGCTACCTCAGGGATAATCTACGAGCTATCAGAAAGCGGCGCATACTATTCCGTTACGGGAATTGAGGCGGGAATATATGCCGACGAACTGATAATACCTGATGAATATAACGGTCTGCCCGTGTGTGAAATTGCCGACGGTGCGTTTGAGGGGAACGCCGATATAGTAAGCGTGCAGATGGGCGCAGGCTTACACAGGATAGGCGAGAGGGCGTTTGCCGATTGCATCAATCTTAAAACGGTGAACATACCCGAAGAGGTCGCCGACATAGGCGAAGAGGCATTCAGCGGCTGTCTGTCGCTTGCCCTGGTTGAGTATCAGGCGGCAGACGCGGGCAGCAACGACACCAACATTTTCAGCGGCGCGGGAAACAGCGGCGACGGCATAACGCTGTACATTGCCGAAAGCGTGTTAAGCCTGCCCGCAAACCTGTTCTTCGTTATAGGTGTAAACAGCCTGCATCCCAATCTTACCGCAATAGAGATAGCCGAAAACAGCAGGCTGGAAGAGATAGGCGAGGGCGCGTTCAAGGAGTGCCTCAAACTTAAAGAAGTCAGCCTTCCTGCAAGCGTGAAGAAGATATGTGCCGAGGCGTTCTATGGTTGCAGCGCGCTTGTAAAGGCCGTCGTCCCCTCCGCCGCAGACATTGACGGCACCGCGTTTGAAGACGTAAGCAAAAAGTTTGAACTGGTAATTTTCTGACGGAATAAAAATATTATAAAATAAATATTTATTCTTATATTTTAAATTGTAAAAATAATTTTTTAATTAAAAAACGCTTAAAACACGCAAAAAACCGTCAAAAAAGTGCCGAAATCGGCGCATTTCTATCAAAATGAAAAAAATAAGCAGAATATAATTCAACTTTAATATATTGACTTATTTTTAACGAGGTAGTATAATTGATTAAAGCGTAAGGCAAAAAGCCGTGCGCAAATAACGCGCCTTGCGGCGCAATTGTTAAGGAGGGTTTTATGGCAAAAAAGAAGAGCGTAGGCAATGTCGGGTTGATTGCCATACTTGTTGTGCTTGTTATGCTTGTGCTCGCAATAGTGGGCGTCTGCATAGCGTGGGTTTCGGGAGGTCTGACTGAAACAGGTTATAAACTTGGCGATTTGCACGACCTTTACACCGCCGGCGAAGGCGAGGTGGCCTCGGTGTTCAAGGGTATGGAGGCGTTTGCAATCTTAACGGTAATTCTTGCCGCGGCAACCACCGTACTCGCGGGAATAAGCAAGGTTCTCGGCTGGAAACTGTTCAGGTTTATACTTGTAGTCGTGGCTATTGTATGCGTTGTATGCGCCGTTCTTGCAATAGTACTCACATATTCTTTCTGCGATAAAGTTGTAAATCTGTATTCGCCTGCCGCAGGTATGTGGCTCACCGCAATAGGCGGCGCGCTTGCAGGCATAGGCGGCATATTCGCCGCAGTAAAAAGCTGATTGAATCAGTCATATTGCAGGGTATAAACGCCGCCGCGCACTTTTTATGTGCGCGGCGGCGTTTTATTTTTTTGCCTGCCTTTATATGCCTGCCGCATCGGTGCGGAAAGTCCGCCGCAGGTGCAGCCCGCCCCCTAAAAATTTTTCTGCTTTCAAAAATTTTTTTTAATCAAACGGTTGACATTTACATAAACATATATTATCATATGAATAAACATTCATATTTAACAAGGAGAAATCCGTATGAAAAATATATGCGAAACGCCCGAAGAGCACGAGGGCGTAATAAAAGCGGCGCTTGCCGCAATGCCTTCGGAAGAGGGTATAGCCGTTATGGCCGACCGCTTCAAGGCAATAAGCGAACCGTCGAGGTTAAAAATTCTGCTCGCTCTCTCTGCGGGCGAACTGTGCGTAGAGCACATTGCAAAGGCGGTGGGCGCGGGCCAGAGTGCCGTCTCGCACCAGCTCAAAACGCTTAAAGATAACCGCATAATAAAAAGCCGCCGCGTTGGCAAAAATATACTCTATTCAGTGGAGGACGGCCACATAATGACTATGATAGAGGTGGCAAAGGAGCATCTGCACTGCAATGAATAAGGTACTCAGACTTGAAGGCCTCGACTGCGCGGCGTGCGCGGCCGAGCTTGAAGAGCTTATAAACAGGATAGAGGGCGTAGAGGGTGCTTCCGTCGATTTCATCGCCCAGAAGGTGCGCTTTTCCTGCGGCGGGGAAGAGGTCGTTGCCGAGGTAATAAAGTGCTGCAACGGTTTTGAAGATGTTAAAGTTGTTGAACATTTCTCTCCGGGAGCCTCAGTCAACGCGCACGGCGGCAGCTGCGAATGCTCAGGCCATAATGGCGAAGGCCGCTCCCGCGGAGAAGGTTGCGCCTGCGGACACGAACATAACCGCGAACATACGCACGGCGAAGAACACGTTCACGGAGAGTGCTGCGCACATAACCACAACGACGGCTGTTGCTTACACGGCCATTCGGAAGGCGGCGCGGAAGAGAGCGGCGCCAAAGAAGGCCCTGCGGGCGTAAAACTTAAAATAAAGAACCTCTGCTGCGCCAACTGCGGCAGGGAACTCGAAGAGATTCTGAATAAAATCGACGGCGTAGATGCCGCGGTGGACTTTATGAATATGTCCGTCACGCTCAGCTGCGCCGATTCCGCCGCCTACGATAAGGCTGTGTACGAGATAACCCACTTCGAGGACGTGGAGATAGACGACGGCAAGCCCAAAAAGAAGTCACTCTTCAAACAGCACTTAAAAGAGATTGTTTTGATAATAGTATCGGTCGTATTCTTCATTCCCGCCCTGGTTTTAAACCTCGCGGGAGGGGATGTCGGCGTAATAATTTCCTATCCGCTGTTCGCGGTGTCGTACCTTTCTGTCGGCTGGGAAGTGCTGGTCAACACCGCCAAAAACATCTCTAAGGGCAGAATCTTCGACGAAAACTTCCTTATGACGATTGCCTCCGTCGCGGCGATAGTGCTCGGCGTGGTTTCGGGCGACGGCATATACGAGGGCGTTGCAGTAATGCTCCTTTATCAGGTGGGCGAACTGTTGCAGTCGATAGCGGTGGGCTCGTCGCGCAATTCCATAACCAAACTTATGGACTTGAAGAGCGAGAGCGCCACGCTCTTAAAAGACGGCAGCCAGATTGTGGTAAAGCCCGAAGATTTGCTCGAAGGCGACATAATACTCATTAAGGCGGGCGAAAAAGTGCCCGTTGACGGCGTGATAGTAAAGGGCGAAACCTCGCTCGATATGCGCTCTTTAAACGGCGAATCGCTGCCGCTCGAAGCGCGCGAAGGGCAGGAGATTTTGTCGGGCGCGATAAACCTTTCAAAGGTGATTGAAGTGCGGGTATTGCGCAGGTACGCCGATTCTGCGGTTGCAAAAATACTCGACCTCGTGGAAAATTCCACCGCAAAAAAGGCAAAGCCCGAAAAGTTTATAACAAAGTTTGCAAAGTACTACACTCCCGCGGTGTGCGCGGCCGCTTTAATCGTCGCGGCGCTCGTTCCCACCATAGTATGCGCCGTTTCGGGCGCGTTCGCCTGGGCAACCTATTCAGACTGGATATCAAAGGCCCTGTCGTTCCTCGTAATATCCTGTCCGTGCGCACTCGTCATATCCGTGCCCCTTTCGTATTTCGGCGGCATAGGTCAGTGCGCAAGATTCGGCATACTCGCCAAGGGCTCTACCGCGATAGACGAACTCGCCCTTTGCACCGTTGCGGCGTTCGACAAGACGGGCACCATTACCGAAGGTTCGTTTGCCGTAAATTCATACACGAGCGAACGCGCGCTTATGCTTGCGGCCGCGGCCGAAAAGTATTCTTCCCACCCGATAGCGGCGGCGTTTGCAAATATCTCTTCCCCCTATTCCGTATCTGATGCCGAAGAGATTGCGGGCAGGGGCATAAAGTGCCTTTCCGGCGGCAAAACCGTGCTTTGCGGCAACGCCGCCCTGATGGAGGAAAACGGCGTTGCGTACGAAAAGAAAGAGAGTATTTACACCCTCATATATGTGGCGTTTGATGGCAAATACGTGGGCTGCGTAGAGATTGGCGACGCCGTGAAGAGCGGTGCAAAACAGGCTATTGCCGACTTGAAGGCGCAGGGCGTTGCCTACTGCACTATGCTCACGGGCGACAATCCCGCCCGCGCCGCGGCCGTGGCAAAGGAAGTGGGGCTGGACGGCTTTGAAGCGGGCCTTCTTCCCGGCGACAAACTTGCGGCGGCGGAAAAGCTGAAAGAGCGAGGCAAACTGCTGTATGCGGGCGACGGCATAAACGACGCGCCCGTAATGGCTGCGGCAGACTGCGCAGTGTCTATGGGCAAAGTCGGTTCTGACGCGGCGATAGAGGCGAGCGATTTGGTGCTCGTCACCGACAACCTCGAACTTCTGCCCAAGGGCAAAAAGATTGCAAAGGGCACGCGCAGGATAGTGTTCCAGAACATAGTCGGCTCGCTGCTCGTAAAGCTCGCCGTTATGGTACTCGGCATAGTAATCGACCTGCCGCTCATCATCGCGGTCGTGGCCGACGTGGGCGTAATGCTCGTGGCCGTGCTCAACGCAATGCGCACCAGGCTTATAAAGTAAAAGTTTTCAATAAGGCGGCGCCGCCCGAAATTCGGGCGGCGCCGCCTGTTTTCTTTATCTTTTACGCGCTTTTTTATCTGCACGCCTCATTTTGCGGGTTTCACAGCCTTTTGTTTTACAAAAAATTCCATTTTGCGCAAAAAAAGATTGCACATACCCGCCCGAATGTAGTAAAATATTAAGCGGACTATAATATTTGCGCGCGCCGCGCGCGGTCAGTTATTCTTCCGTATGCCGTGCATACGGTTTTAAGGAGTTTAAATGGGACTTATAAACTACATTCTCGGTTCCGACAGCAGAAGAGCCGCCAAAAAGCTCAACAAGCTCGCCCTTCAAGTGGAGGCGCTGGAACCCAAATACCAGAAGATGAGCGATGAAGAGCTCAAAGACCAGACCCGCATTTTAAAAGAGAGGCTCGCCGCGGGCGAGACCCTCGACGACATAATGTTCGACGCATTTGCCGCCCTGCGCGAAGCAAGTTGGCGCGTGCTCAAAATGAAGCACTTCCACGTGCAGATAATGGGCGGTATCTGCCTGCACCAGGGCCGTATTGCAGAGATGCGCACGGGCGAAGGCAAAACGCTCGTTTCCACTTTGCCCGCATACCTCAACGCGCTCACGGGCAAGGGCGTGCATATCGTTACCGTAAACGATTACCTCGCCCGCCGCGACGCCGAATGGATGGGCAAGGTGCATAAGTTTATGGGCCTCACCGTGGGCGTAGTCGTTCCCGGTATGGACGACAAGCAGAAGAAGGACGCCTACAACTGCGACATAATCTATGCCACCAACAACGAGCTGGGCTTCGACTATCTTCGCGACAACTTAAAAACTTCCATTCCCGCAATGGTTCAGCGCGAACTCAACTTCTGCATAATCGACGAAGTCGACTCCATTTTAATCGACGAAGCGCGCACCCCGCTCATCATCTCGGGCAGGGGCGGCGAAAGTTCCAAGCTGTACGAAGATGTAGACAGGTTTGTCCGCACGCTCTCTGGCGGGTTCGACGACGACAAGAAGGACGCCGAAAAGAAGGCGCCCTCCAAGCGCAAGAAGGGCGAACTTTCAAAGGAAGAGCAGGAGGCAAACGAACGCCTTGCCGCTATCTTGCAGGAGATGGAGGACTGGGATTATATAATCGACCGCAAGGAAAAGTCGGTTACCATAACCGAAAAGGGCGCAGAAAAGGCCGAAAGATTCTTCGGAATCGCCAACCTCGCCGACATAGAGAACGCCGATTTGAACCACCACATACAGCAGGCGCTCAAAGCGCACGAGCTGTTCAAGCGCGACGAAGACTACATCGTGTCGAACGACGGTGAAATTCTTATAGTCGATGAATTCACCGGCCGCCTTATGCACGGCAGGCGCTATTCCGACGGACTTCACCAGGCGATAGAGGCAAAGGAACACGTAAAGGTTCGCAACGAAAACAAAACGCACGCAACCGTCACTTTCCAGAACTACTTCCGCCTGTATAAAAAACTTTCGGGTATGACGGGTACGGCAAAGACCGAAGAGGCCGAATTCCGCACCATATACTCTCTGGACGTAGTCGAAATTCCCACCAACAAGCCCGTGCAGAGAAAGGACTACGCCGATATGATTTACTCTACGGTAGAGGGCAAAAAGCGCGCGATTGTAAACGAAATCGTCGAGCGCCACAATCAGGGCCAGCCCATACTTATAGGTACCGTAACGGTAGACAAGTCGGAAGAGATATCCCGCCTTTTAAGGCGCAACGGCGTAAAGCATAACATACTCAACGCCAAAAACCACGAACGCGAGGCCGAAATCGTTGCCCAGGCGGGCAGGTTTGGCGCGGTTACCATCGCCACCAATATGGCGGGCCGCGGCACCGACATTCTCCTCGGCGGCAACCCCGAATACCTTGCCAAAAAGCGTATGAGGGAAGAGGGCTACGACCACGATATGATTGAAGTGGCCATATCGTATGCCGACCGCGAGTTCAACGAAGAGGAACAGAAGGCGCGCGAAAGGTATGCCGAACTCTATTCAAAGTTCAAGGCCGAAACCGATGCCGAAAAGGAAAAGGTAATCGCAGCAGGCGGCCTCTGCATAATAGGCACCGAGCGCCACGAAAGCCGCCGCATAGATAACCAGCTCCGCGGCCGTTCGGGCAGGCAGGGCGACCCCGGCGTGTCGATATTCTATATCTCGCTCGAAGACGACCTTGCAAAGCGCTTCGGCGGAGAGAGGATAAAGTCGATATACAACGCGTTCAAGCTGGACGACGACCAGTGTCTGCAATCCAAACTTCTGTCGCACAGCATAGAGAACGCGCAGAAGGCGATTGAAGGCCGCAACTTCGCCATAAGAAAGCGCACGCTGCAATACGACGAAGTAATGAACGAACAGCGCAAGACTATATACGGCGAACGCCTTAAAGTTTTGAAGGGCGAGGACGTGCACGAGCAGATGCTCAAATATATTCCCGACTATATCGAAAAGGTGGTAAGCGAAACGGTAAACACCGACGCTATGCCCGAAAAGTGGGACGAAAACGCCCTCAACGAAGCGCTTAAAACAAGGGTTTACCCCGAAGAATGCACCTTCGAAATCACGCGCGATATGTTGGAGCGCTGGGATTACGAGGCCGCAATCAAAAAGATAACAAAGGAAGTTATCAAGGCCTACGAACAGAAGATTGTAAACATAAAGAACGATACTCACGGCCAGGTGGACTATCACCAGATAGAGCGCAACGAACTTCTGCGTGCGGTAGACCGCAACTGGATTGACCATATCGACGCAATGGACCAGCTCCGCAAGGGCATCGGTCTGCGCGGCTACGCCCAGCAGGACCCCGTAATCGCCTATAAGCAGGAAGGTTACGAGATGTTCACCGAGATGATAGAGCGCGTCCAGACTACCACAATAACCAGGCTTCTTAAAGGAAAAATCATACGCATTCGTCCCGGTATGCCCATACCCGGCCGCAGACCCGCTGCTCCCGCACCTTCGGCGCAGCCCGCACAGTCTGCCGCCCAGCCCGTGCCCGCACAGCTGCCCGCTCAGCCTTCGGCTGACGGGGCGCCCAATGCACCCGCAGAAGGCACGGTTGCACAGCCCGAA
>ERZ1643246.3352-NODE-3352-length-13900-cov-32.267317_pt1 | contig 13900 bp, 25 predicted proteins | sample MGYA00579265_ERZ1643246 | MGnify/ENA primary metagenome ERZ1643246 (study PRJEB29033, sample SAMEA4952261) | chicken gut metagenome | biome: Broiler Chicken; feature: Gastrointestinal Tract; material: Caecum | place: Ireland | collected 2018 | study: Broiler... | reverse complement strand
TCTACCAAAGATAAAACTTCACCAGAGGTCAATTCGCTAAAGATAAAGGGCGGTTGTGCCCGAAATTTCCGAAAGAACAAAACTGAATATTAAAGGAGGATAAGGTTGCGCGCGTAAAAAACCATGGTTTCCTTCTTTTGTTATGAATAAAAATTATAAAATTTATTGTGATGATTGTTTAAATGTCATGTCCGGAATGGAGGACGAATCTGTGGACTTAGTTGTTACAGACCCACCGTATAAAACCATTACAGGTGGCGATAGTAACGGCAAAAATTCTGTCAGACCAAAGGGAATGTTGAGTGGGAACAGAAAACTATTTCAACACCAAAAACTTGAAATATCGGTATGGATTCCAGAGGTTTTCAGAGTATTAAAAAACGGCTCTCATTGTTATATTTTCACAAATGCGTTAAACCTGACAGATATGCTGAACGAAACAAGAAAAGCAGGATTTCAACTCCACAATCTTCTTGTGTGGGAAAAGAATAACTGCACACCAAGTCAGTATTATATGAAAAACTGTGAGTATGTTCTTTTCCTTAGAAAAGGGAAAGCTAAATGGATAAATAATATTGGTGGAAGCAAAACAGTACACCAGTTTGACAACATTATAGGGAAAAAGACGCATCCATGTGAGAAACCAACAGAATTATTATCTTTTTACATAAATAATTCGAGCAAAATTGGGGACGTAGTATTTGATCCGTTTATGGGTACTGGAAGCGCAGGATTATCTGCTGTACAGAGCGGGCGAAAATTTATCGGGGCAGAAATTGATGAGAAATACTTTGCTATTGCAGAAGAAAAATTAAAAAATATTGAGGTGGTGATACCTTGATTTAATGAAAAAGCATAAATACAAAATTCGGGTATTCCAGTGTCCTGACTGTGGAAACAAGATGTATGCGGCGAAATCAAAAGGCTGTATGACATCAACAGGTCACATGAAATACCTATGGTGCGCACATTGTAAAGAAGTTAAAAATATGACTCAGATTGAGTAGAAAGGAGCGGAGCTTTGACCGGTCATAAAAAGCGCTTTTGCTCCTTTGAGACATGGACAAGAATTACAAATATTACAAAGACCACGGTATCTGTCCTCAGTGCGGCGTGAGAGAACACGCGCCCGGACGTGTCCGCTGTGAAATCTGCCTTGCGAAGAACGCCGAAAACGCCGCTAGAAAGCGCTCAAATGAGAATGACAGTGAATATGGCACAAGGATGAAGAAAATGCGGTATTACAACCGTTCTACGCGCTCAGAGCGCAAAGAAAACGAGAAATGCATTTGGTGTGGAAAACCTCTGTCAGCATTCAGTACGTGCTTCTGCCCGGATTGCAGAGTCAAGAACCAGAGGAAGAACGAACGCCGCAAAAGCGGAATACCGCGCTCTGAGCGTCCGCTGTATGGTATCTGTTATCGGTGTGGTAAAAATCCTGTGATTTCCGGTAGAAAGCTGTGCCAGACATGCTACGAACAGAGTATAAACGCACTGAAATCAGCGGAAAAATCCGAGAAAACATCGGAGAGAAGAAACTACATACGGCAACAGAATAACTTGATTTTTGGGAGATGATGGGTATGGGAGATAGAGAGATGATAACGCCGACACAGTGTGGCGATCTTCGGTTGGTAATTTTAAAGCTTACATGTGGACGCAAGATTACACAGGATGAGTACCGGCAGTTATGCGTTGTGATAAATAAAATCCTAAGCAGGATGGAGAAAGAGGAAGACCAAGATGGCACTATATAGGAACATACACTTATCCTTCTGGCAGGATACAAAGGTGACGGACGACTTTACGCCAGAAGATAGATACTTTTACCTTTATCTTCTGACGAATCCACATACTAATTTGTGCGGATGCTACGAAATCAGCATAAAGCAGATGGCTAATGAAATGGGATATGATGTGAAGAAAGTAATCAAACTCATTGAACGGTTTTCTTTTACTCATAATTTAATCCGGTACGCCCGGAGCGAAAGAGAACTTCTGATATTCCATTGGTCAAAATATAACTGGACTTCATCGGAAAAGTTCAGGAAGCCATTACTACAAGAGATACAAAATGTAAAAACAGATGATTTCAGGGAATATCTCTTGAAATTGTTTGATGGCGAAAATGTGAAATACGGTATGGATACGGTATCAGGAAAAGAAAAATATGGTATCTATACAAATTGTATTGATACAACTGATACTGTTACTGTTACTGATTCTATTACTGATACTGTATCTGATTCTGAAGCTGATTCTGATAATAATATCCTACCAGAAATAAAAGAGATTATTCAATATCTGAATGATCGCTGTGGTACAAGATATCGGTATCAAACCAAAGGAACACAGGAACATATCAATGCACGTTTGAAAGAAGGGTACACAGTCGAAGACTTTAAGACAGTGATTGATAAAAAATTCGAGGAATGGCATGGAACGGATATGGAGAAGTTTTTGAGACCAGAGACTCTATTTGCCGGGAAATTTGAGTCATATCTCAATCAGAAAATTGTAAAGAAAACATATCAAAGTCAAACAGCTCAGATGCTTGATGGCTTTTATGACCAGACAGCCGAATGGGTAAGAAAGATGGAACAGGAGGAACAAGCGAATGACTGTTAGGGAATTTGGAATATTTGCCGATGCAATGAAAACTTATTTTCCACGGGACAATGTATTGCCAACTGAGAAAGCTATGCAGTTATGGTATTCAGAGCTGAAAGATATACCGTATCAATTAGCGCATACGGCATTGCGGAAATATGTGGCCACAAATAAATTTGCTCCAGCAATATCAGATATTCGAGAACAGGTTGCTGAGTTGAATAACCAAAACGAAGAAGAACTCAACGAAACCGCCGCATGGTCTCTTGTGCTGAAAGCAATCCGCCGGTCTACATACTATTCCGAAGAAGAGTTCGCAAAATTACCGGCTACTGTTCAACGTGCGGTTGCAAGTCCGAAACAGCTTTGGGAGTGGGCGACGCTAGAAGATGTGGATGGAAAGACGCTAACCGTGATTCAGTCGAACTTTCAGCGGACGTTCCGGATGGAGCAGCAAAGGGAACGTGAGCGGAACAAATTAAGTCCGGATGTACTGAAACTGATGCGACCACTTAACAACCCACAGATTGAGGATAAACCAAAGGAATTAAGTATTGAAGAACAGAGAATGATTGCAGAAGAAAACGCAAAACCGGCGCCGGAAGGATTTTCAGAAATTGTCAGGAGGAGGCTTTATGAGCAACAAACTAAAGAGAAAAGCAAAACCGTATAAAGCACCGCTTAATGTCTCGAATTTTGCTGTGCAACAAATATCTAATATCACTGGGGCAAAAGTAGAGTCACTGAAATTTTGGTGCGCAGCTAGAGAAAAAGAATATGAAGAATTTTACACAAAAGAATCTCAAAAAAAATTATGGAAAGCAGAAGATTACATAGCGGTAGCAAATGTTTTGATATCTCTCCTTGCGATAAAAATGACCTGGGGGTTTACGAAATCTTGTGCTAAATTTATTAAAAATTTAAATCCTGCAAAAGAATACATAGAACGCAACGGTGTAGAAAACACGTATCTTGAATTAAAAAAACTAATGGAAATAGACATTGCGTTTGATTCTATGGATATCAATAAAGAATTTGGATTTGATGGAGGTATTGAAATGGCAAAGGACAATTATATTTTCTTAACAACAGGCGATATGTCAAATATTTCGGTGGACTTAATTAAAAATGCGTTAATGGAATATGAATCAACAGGATATACGCCAGACCAAATAAAGGACATGAAATTCTTATTAATCGAAAAAAGCAAGGAATGCGGAAAGCTTAGAAGAGAGATTCAAAATATTCAGAATGATTTGGAGGAGGAAGAATAATGAAAGAAATAATTGGAATGAAACTGTCGGACGCTCTTTGCAAAATTCCGGATGATAAAATAATATGCATAGGTGCCGCAACAGGATTCGTATTTTGCGGAAAAAAAGAACAGTTTTTTGAAGACGAAAACTGCATCTCAAAGAAGCTAATTGATAACGCAAAATTTAACATGAAGCAATACGAAAGCAGAATATTAAATAAATGCAATGAATGTTTAAACGGGAAATGCAGAATGAGCGATATGAAAAGTAAAATTAAGATTATAATGTACACATTCAAAATATATACGGACAATATTAAATACATATTATCTTTTACGGATTTAAAAAACAGAATTGTAAAAGATGCGTACTTGCGGTTGCACAAAAATGGAATCGTAATACTTGTTGAAGGAAAAGAAAAAGGGACATTTTGGGACGAAGATGAATACAGCGAATGGAGACGAACAGAAGGAGGATGCATATGATTGAGATTATCGGAGAAATTAAAGACGTTAAAGAAGAGGAACTGCGGGAACTGGAACACCTGCCTGAATGGAAAGAACGTATGCTGAGAACTTTCCTCGGAAGTCATTATGAGGAAGATAAGTGAAATGTACCGCCGATCAGGCGGAACAAGGTGGGAACACCACTGTTGTGAATGTGCATGGCTTAAAAAAGCCGGAAAGAACATCGAATGTGCGCAGTACCCGGAACATATTCCGTGGAAGGAAAACTATATTGCCTGTAAGTTTTATGGCGAGAAAAGCGCTTCTTCTGGTGATGGACAATTAAATATTTTTGATTTGATGAAATAGTTCAGAAAGGAGTCGGAGCCGCTGGCCAGCGAAGGGATATCCCGGCTCCTTATTGGATAAATGAATGAACAGGATGTATTGAAGTATGCTCTTGAACATGGTATGCCGTGACGCAATCAACTCAGGCCGCCGGGCATAATCCTAGACCGGAAACCATATCCACAACACGCCTGAATGCCCGTAAATCCATTTTTACGGCTTGCGGTATAGTCTTATATGCCCAAACCTTTAAAACGCCTTTAAAAGCCTTTTACGGCCTTGTAATCGCCTAAAGCATAGCACCACAATATATAATTGTCAATGTACAAATTGTTTTTTTGACCGCTCGCGCCTGTTATTTTGCCATGTATGGCGTTCTGCCGGCCTGCGCCGTACTCCTGACCGTTTGACGGTCTGAACGTCTTAAAACGGCAAATAAACACTTGTGAAACCGTGCCGCCCAGAATTGAACCGGACACGCAGCATCAGCGCACGAAAAAAAGACAGGAAAAAGCCTGCCTAATCGTTAAACATTTTACGCGGCAATATTTTTTCGCAATTACGGCAATAGCGTCTTTTGCCTTCCCAATCTGTAATATTTTCTGTTGCTCCATCTGGCTCTCCATCAAAAGCAAAAAACAAAAATCTATGTACACGCTCTTCTTGGTAATATCCTTCTTCTGATCCGCAATATGGGCATTTCATATCTGTACACCTCCATTTTTAAATTATATCATGCAAACAATCCCGGCACAATGCCGTGAAAGTCGGTTATTCAACAACAAAATCATAATTAAAACAATTAAAATCATCCTCTTTCTCTGGAATCGGAGAGCATACGCCCACCGCATCCTTTGCGTACAGTTCGCCGTTGATTTTTATAATTTCTATCGGATAATATCCAAAAAGACGGCGTTTACTGTCGACTTTCTTTCCCACTAATTTTTCAGCGCTTTTCTTGCACAATCTCATTTTCTCACTTTCTCCCCTTCTCCCTGGGGGCTAGGATATAAAAAGCACCGGATGGAGTCGATCCCTCCGCGGTGGCTCCGGCGTGCCTATCTGTTAAAATCCTCATAAATTTTTTTGCCTATAATATCCCGTATTGTGTCATAAAAATATTGATCGGTAAAAAGATGATAAAGTCCCGTTGCGCTTAAAAATGTTTCTTTTTCATTTTCATTCAAAAATCCAAGAATGACTTGCCTTTCCGCTTCGGTTCCGTATATATATCTTTCTGCGATAATTTCAAAGCGCCCTAATGGGCTTTTTTCTCTTTCTTTGTTATCCATTATATACCCTCCATTTTCTAAAATATCCGGCTTTTGCCGGGAAATCCTGCGGGCGACTGGACGCCCCGCGGCTTGACCGTCACAGGATAATATTTTTTTCTTTCATCGGCTCAAAAATTCCGAACTGAATATATTTTCTCCAGTTCTCAGAAAAACAGATAACGCTATTTTGCACCCAAAACGGCACGCCTAGCCGGTCGAGTTCATCAAAAAGCCCGGAAATAGTCTTTTCATTCTGCCTTAATTCCGGCTCATCATTTCCGAAACGCTCCCGCATATATGCGGTATCTGCGATTCTATAGGCCAAACCCTCAAGGGCTGATCTCTGATCCCGGTTACATTCAAAAAACAATTTTTTCATTTGTTCTTTCCTCCTCTGATTTTTTGTAAAAGACAGCCGGAAGGCTTGCACTTCCGGAGCCGCTGGACTGCCTGACTATTTATAATTTTCCGGTTTAGTAACTGGATCATAGCCTATATAAAATTCTGCATTGTTTGCGCCGTTGTTCCTCTGCCTTGCTTTTTCTGTGATTTCGCAATAGCCTATAACTTTATGATTGCGCCAGATTGCAAACTTTTTCACCGGCTCCCGGTCATTGATAATAATAAAATGCTTATTTTCAAAAAATAAAGTTGTTCCATATCCCGGAAGAAATGCGGTTTTTATGCTTTTGTCAAATATTGACGTTCCTTTGTAGTCGTTCCCGATTCTGTCCCATTCGGATTTTTTCAGGATATGCAATTCTTTAAAAATTTCATCGTTTAATTTTATGGTAGTCATTTTCAAATCCTCTCTTTTCTTTTTATTTCCCGTTTCCGGGTAAACCGCCAGCCCGGTATCGGGCCGGGCCTGGCATCCTCTGCGGCGGTTACCAAATAACTTTTTCAATAGTTAAGTCCGGAATAACTTTTTTCCAAAAATTGTACTCAAATTTTGCGCGCGCTCTTCCCGATACAATTTCATCAAATAAATATTTTTTGCTTCTAAGTCTATATTGCTCCATGATTTTCCCTTTCTGCCTGCCATCATCAGCGCGCCGGCGGCACCCGGCGCGGACGCCCTAAAGGGCGTTTCGGCTTAATAGTACCAGCTTTCATAGGTTTTGATCTCGCCCTCTGTGCATTTATGCGCATCGGCGAAACTGGAAAGATTAAAGTAACAATTTTCCATTGCCTTTTTCTCATCCTGGAAATATCCCGGTTTCAACCTCTTCAGATCGCCGTTTTCCTGATCCTTTATAAAAACAGAGTGTGGAGCGGGCGGAAGAAGTTCACCAGTCAGCTTATAAACCCTGTCTTCAGACATTCCGGAAACCGGATCGCGGCTAATAATCGGCGGATTGACTTCGCGGACTCTTACGGATTTTTCGCCGGCGAGGGCGATTACCTGGAAAAAGTCGTTGTTTGTCTGCTCATATCCCCATGACGCGGAAAAGATATCTCCAACCTTTACGCCGAAAGCGTTTTTCTTTTCTGCTTTCTCCCTTTTCTTTTTTGGCTCTTCCTCTCTGATCTGTTCTGCGTATTCCTCGCCGTCTGCGATTGCCTGCGCCATTTCCAGGCGTTCCGGTGTCTGCTTTGCATACCAGAACTTTTTCTGCCTGTGCCACCGGAAACCGAGCTTTTTCAGCCCGTCAAGCGTTGTCTGTAAAGGCTTCGCGTCAAATCTAATTTCGATCCCGTTAAGCTCTTGATTAAGTGTTAATGTTGTCATATAATGTACCTGCCTTTCTTTTTGATTGGTGCCGCTGGTTCAGTTTCTCAGGCCGTCCAGCGGATTTTTGTTTTTGTGTTTCTTGACTATTTTTTTAATTCATCTTTAAATCTTTTAGCTACATTTTCACTTTTTGTTAGCCATTGGCAATTATTAGGTTCGTAATTTCCGTTGTTATCTATTCTGTCTATCGTTAATCCTTCTTTATATCCATGACTCATTGCCCAATCGTAAAAGGATTTAAAATCATCTTTCCACTCTTTGCATACTGTAATTCCTCTTCCGCCGTAATTGCTATATTCTAAAGAATTTTTGTTATAACATCTCGTTTTCATGCCTCTCCAAATTGAATTTAACCGATGTCCTCTCAGTCCGTGCGTGGTTCTTGGGTTGGAATATTTCATTCTGTCTGATCTTATACATCCACAACTTTTTGTGTGCCCATTCTTTATGCTTGCTTCTCTCACGATTGTAGTATTTCCACAATCGCATTGGCACAGCCAATAACTGGCTCGGTCTTTTTTGTATGCTATTTTTATTGGGGTAAGTCTATTATATTTTTTCTTTTCTAACATTTTTCCTCCTTCAATATGTTTTTTTGATTTCCTTGTTTCTGATTACATTATATATTGAGTAATACAATAAGTCAATACATATTGAGTAATATTTTTAATTTTAGCATATTGCACAATTTTAAATAAGAATATTGAGCAATACTAACAATAACCGCGCCCTACATTGACAAATGATATTGAGTAATATATAATAAAGTAAATAAATATAAGGCGGTGAGAAAATGAAACCTATTGACGCAAAAAGAAAACTGGAAGCACAATATAACAGGCAGAATGAATATAACAAAAAGAATTATGAAAGAGTTTCTTTAATGCTCCCGGCAGGAGAGCGGGAAAAGGTCAGGGCGGCGGCAGAATCGCAAAATATGAGCATGAACGCATATATAATAGAGGCGATAAAAGAAAAAATGAAAAATATTGAGTAATATTAAAAAAGCTATTGACAAAAAATATTGAGTAATATATAATATAATTACCGAAAGGGAGAACAAAAGAAATTCAATCCGGCAGGAGCCGGGGAAAGGTGGAAATTATGAAAAAAATTGATAAAGCAATTGAAAGAAAAATGATGGAAACTGGAGCTATGGGAACAGAAGCGGTTACAGTAAAGATCAATCTTACTGGTGAAGAGAAAGAAGAATTCCTGAACTGTGAAAAATATGATGCTGATAATTATTCCTGGGAGTTTGACGGTGAAGAACTGATAATTTCTTACACGGAGGAGGCAGAGGGCTAACTATAATATTTTGTCAAAAATAAAATAACCCCGGAGCAATCCGGGGAATTTTTACGGCCAGAACAGTTTAACGATTTAATGCAATAAAATATACCGTATCCATACCGTATATTTCCTTTCCTGGTACGGTACCGATACACTGTTACTGTTACTGTATACTGATACTGTTTATTATACTGTTACTGTTTATTTTTATTTTAATTGTTAATCAAACAGATAATAATTATTATATATAATATATACTACATATCAGCTTTAAAGAATTAAGATTACAAGGTATAGTAATTTATAGTTGACAGATTAATAATCTAGTGATATTGTATTAATCAGCAAGGGCGGACAGCCCGAAAAGAAAATTGAATCGAATTGATGATCGCATATGGAGCTAGAGAGCGCCTTAGCAGCCGAGACCGGACAGAGAGCCGGGAGAGTCGGAACTGGTAGCTTGTTAGGCTCCTTTTTTATTTAATTTTAAGAGATAATGAATTAACGTGTTAAAGTGTGGTGATAGAATGGGGGCGTTATCAGTGGAGACAGCAGAAGGAATCGAAGTATATTACAGCGAGATACACGCAGCCTTGCAGGAATATATTGATGATCGTCAGATTGAGGATATGAGCAAGGAGACACAGAACAAATGGAACGCGGCCCTTATATATATTTATAATACTGTATTTAAGGGTACTAATAAATTAAAAAAAGATAATTATAGTACCGTAAATAATGGTGGTAGTAGCAACAATAACGCTTATGATTTAGATATTGTAAATCAGATATGTGATTATTATATAGCCTTATGCTATGAATATGATAAAGAGGTATCTATAAACGGGTTTAATAAATTAACTGGAATATCTACAGATTGTATTCTTAAATGGGGCGGAAAAGGCGGTACTTATGGGGAGGGAATACAGGATGCAGGCTCAGCAGGCCTAGCATTGCATAAAAAACTGACAGACGAAAGACAAGAAAGTTTGAGCGGAATGCTCATATCTGGCAAGCGCCCGCCCGTTGCTATACTGGGGGCATTAAACAGGTGGTATGGCTGGAATATGGGACAGCCACAAACGATAGAGCAGACAGACAGACCGCAGCTATCCCAAGACGAGATCCACCAGATTGCAGAGAAAGCCAGGAAAGAGAGTATCCCGGAGCTTCTGGACAGCCTGCCAGACGAATAGAAGCGCATATGTTGTTGATTTTTAGCTGGATTGCACTAGATATTGATTGTTAGATTGTAAAAAATAGCAAGGAAAATTTTACATTATGATTTTATGATTTATTTTGTGCAATATGACAACAAAAAAACAACGTAGGATGGGTGGAAGATGAGACAGAGGCTCGGCAGTTTGACCGGGGCAGGGGTCTTGACAAACCGCCCGCACTGCCATAATGAGTAGTGCGAGAAAATTTTAAAGAAAAAAGACCTTTTCAGAACACACCGGATTTCAGTTTTCTCCGAAAAATAAAATAAAAAAGACCCTCTGGAAACCAGAGAGCCTAAAACTATTGTCTTTTTGATAGTGTATAAGTTATTTCGGGGTTTGGTTGAATAATCAATTTACAATCAAGAATATCAAGTATTTTGATTAACTCATCAACAGTATATGAGTCTCGAAATAATTTATTTGTGAATGACTGTGGTTTTATTCCTAAAAGTTCAGCCATTTGAATATTATTTAATCCTTTGGATTTCATAATGGTTTTGATTACATCTGATACCATGTGAACACCTCCTTATATGTTGAGTATAATTGAAAAAGAAATAAAAGTCAACAAATATACTCTTTAATAGTTGACAAAATACTCAATAAAGAGTATAATAAAACAAAAAGATAACTTATAAAGAGGTGAGAACAATGAAAATCGGTTACGTGAGGGTATCAACAGTAGAACAAAATGAAGATAGGCAGTTTAAAGGGTTGGAAAAATATGGAATTGAAAAATGGTACACAGAAAAAGTTTCCGGGAAAAACACAGAACGTCCAGAGTTTCAAAGAATGATGGAAGAAGTGAAAGAAGGAGACACAATTTACGTCCATGATTTCTCAAGGTTTGCAAGAAATACAAGAGATTTGCTGAATATCCAATATGAACTTCAGCGCAAAGGAGTCCATCTGGTTAGCAACAAAGAGCGGATAGATACATCTACACCAGTCGGAAAACTGATGTTTACCATGATCGGAGCCATAAGTGAATTTGAAAGAGAAATCATGTTGGAACGTCAAGCCGAAGCAATCGCAGTGGCGAAAGAAAAGGGAACATATCGGCATAGGGGCGACAAGAAAATTGACATTGAATTGTTTGATGAAAATTATAGCCTTTTCGTTTCTGGAAATTTGACAAAAGTTGAGTTTGCGAATCGAATGAATTTATCAAGGCCAACTTTGGATAAGGTAATCAGAAAAAGGGAGGCTGGGGAGATATGAGAAAGAGAAATATATCGGTCAAACATTCTCAAATATTTGGCTATTGGAAAGATAAAGCAATTACGAGGGATGGCAAAATTGTTCCTTATGACGATATTTCGGTTGATGCAATACCTGTCGTATTTGATTGGGGAGAGCCTAAATGCTGGGCGTGTGGCAGAGGAATAGATAAAGTATTTGATTACGCTACATACGAAAAATACTTGTCTGAAAATGTGAGTAAGATTTGGGATTACGCAGAGGTGTCAAAGAATTTAAACAAATGCCATATTATTCCACATTGTATAGGTGGGGTGGATGAACCAGAAAATTTATTCCTACTTTGCGAAGGATGCCATATAGAATCGCCAGACACAGAAAATCCAGAAAACTTTTTTAGATGGATATACCGAAGAAGAAAATCAGAACCGAGCGCAAATGGATTTATAATATCACAAATGAAAGATGATTTTTTATATTGGTGCGCCGAAAAAGGGAAAAACCCTTATACGGCAAAACCAGAGTTTGCAAATCCAATAGAGCACGGTGGGAGATGTTCTCAATCTTCTCTGGTAATGGCACTGGTAGACACTTGCGATTCGATAATAACGGGAGGAAACGAATAGTGATTGATTTATCAAACAAATATTTCAGAACGGAGTCTGACGAACAAAGCAATAGGCTTTTAAGAATTGCAGTAGCGCAAGGTTATCATCTTCCGAAAGGGATTGCTGTTTTAACTGGAAATCGGATTTTTAAATTTACTGGATTTCCGTATAAGGCTGTATCATTTCCAGAGAATATGTCGAAAGATGAATCGGTGATTGATTATGCAGATGTGTTCGGTGATGAAGATAGAGAACTGAAAGAGATTTTAGATCGATCAACACGTTTTTGCCGAGCGCATGGATATAGCACACTTAGAATTTATGCGGATGAAAACGACAATGAGTATTCCGGCTCTGCTTTTGCGAAAACAGTTGATGGCGGAAACATTAAGACGGAAATACGACTCCCAAAACCGAGAAAAGTTACTTTGGAAGAGATTGAACAACGGTTTGGCTGTCCGATTGAAATAGTATCGTAAAAACCGTTATAAATTTTTCGCCTACCGGCGAACACATCAGATAAATTCTTATTCACTCACAAAAGATTAAGCCCATTCGGGCAGATAAATTCCACAAAAGATAAATCGGGCAATCCGAAAAAAACAAAAAATAAAAAAGCGGTTTTGAATTTCCCGCGAAAAACAAAAAAGACTTCTGAACAACGAACGCTATTAGGCGATTCAGATTTGAGGTGAATATGCGTGTTGAATTTTCTCAAAAAATTCAAAAAAGAATGCTTAAATACATGTGAGCAGTTAGAAAAAGCTGAATCGCAAACCAAAGAATCGGCAAAGGAAGATCACCCGATTGTTGCTATCATAGATGGACTTTTGTATGATACATCAAAAGCGGAGAAAAAGTTCACTTTTCTTACCGGCAATACTGTAAAAAGCCTGCTATACTGCTGCTATACAGATTTGTATGTTACGAAGTCGGGAAGATATTTTTGTGAACAGTACGGGAGCATAATTCCAGTGGACGAGCGCGAACTCCGGTATTTATTGCAATATTATCCCGAAAAATATCAAGAAATTTTTGGAAAGGTTGAAGAAGCGTAATGGCGGCATTAGATGGAAAAATCACAATCGAAAGCGGACTCAGGCCGTGTATCGTGCATATTCCAGAAAATCGACAGAATTACCGCAAGAAAGGCGATAATCTGAACGTGTACGATAAGGTGATTGAGCCGGAAAAGGATATAAAAGCCTTATTTCACTGTTGGAATTATCGTTCTGAACTTGTCGGAGAGTCCTATTTACGTGGCGGTCATCCTGCCGGACAGATTTCAGCGACATTCGCCATTGTCGAATGCGAGGACGGCACAATCCACGAGGTAGAGCCAACGCAAATACGGTTTGTGGACAATGCAATGAGGGAATATACGTTCCCGGAAATGGAGGATTGAAAAAATGAGTATTGATGTAAGACATGTTACAAATGGAGTAAAAAGCGGATATTATGTAAGAAATTCTGGAGTAACCCCTATGACAGTTGATTTTTACAGCAAGAAAGATGAAATTCCGGAAAGTATCAGGCATTATGCGCCGGATGGAGAGCCTAAATATTGGGGCCCGGATATGGCAAGGATTATGGGGTGCCAGAATTTGCTTTATCCTGGCTGGCCGAAGCCGTGTGGACATCCGGATTATGATGGAAAGACGTGCATTGCTGAAAGCTGTAAGTATGCGGTGGATGACGACTGGGAAAAGTGCCCATACTTCCAAAAATGAGCCTCAATAAATCCATCCAGTCCGGTAAATCCCACCGCAAGCCATATCGTGGAGGAAAGGCTATAGATAAAACCTGCAGGAATCACGGAAGTTGTGAGTGGTGCCATGGAAACCGGACACACAAGAACGATAAACGGGAACTGGCGGCAGAACAGGAGTTGAGAGAGTATGACGATT
>ERZ1643246.3350-NODE-3350-length-13908-cov-4.623186_pt1 | contig 13908 bp, 7 predicted proteins | sample MGYA00579265_ERZ1643246 | MGnify/ENA primary metagenome ERZ1643246 (study PRJEB29033, sample SAMEA4952261) | chicken gut metagenome | biome: Broiler Chicken; feature: Gastrointestinal Tract; material: Caecum | place: Ireland | collected 2018 | study: Broiler... | reverse complement strand
GTGGCCATTTTTCGGCGCACTGGCTGGCAGGGTTTTCTCATCGTAGCCAACGCAATATTTATCGAGGAATGCCTGATCCACCAGGTTTTCAGTGATCATGACGTACGCCAGACCGTTAACCAGTGCGGCATCTGTTCCCGGACGAATAGGGATCCACTCATCTTCGCGCCCGGCACCGGTGTCGGTATAGCGCGGATCGATGATGATCATGCGGGCATTAGATTTCTGGCGTGCCTGTTCAAGATAGTAAGTCACCCCACCGCCACTCATTCGCGTTTCGCCAGGGTTATTACCAAACAGCACTACCAGCTTACTGTTTTCGATATCCGACGGGCTGTTGCCATCTGCCCAGCCGCCGTAGGTATAGTTCAAACCTTCCGCAATTTGCGCGGAGGAGTAGTCGCCGTAATGGTTCAGATAGCCGCCGCAGCAGTTCATCAGCCGCGCGACCAGGGTATTTCCCGGCGGCCAGGAGCGGGTCATGGTGCCGCCCAGCGTACCGGTGCCATAGTTCAGATAGATAGACTCGTTGCCGTACTCTTTGATCAGGCGCTGCATATTGGTCGCGATGATGTCGTAGGCTTCTTCCCAGCTAATGCGCTCGAATTTGCCTTCACCGCGCGCCCCGACTCGTTTCATCGGATATTTCAGGCGGTCCGGATTGTAGACACGGCGACGCATGGAACGCCCACGCAGGCAGGCGCGAACCTGGTGCAGGCCGTCGTAATTGTCATCGCCGGTATTGTCCGTTTCGACATATTTGATTTCACCGTCCACGACGTGCATACGTAGCGGGCAGCGACTACCACAGTTAACTGTACAGGCGCTCCAGATAACCTTTTCGTCTGATTTTGTTGGAATGGCGCTATCGACAGCGTGCGCAATCCGACTAAAAGGTAATGTTAATGCGCTGCTGGCCATTGCCAGGCCGCCGATCGCTGTCGTTTTTACCAAACCACGGCGACTCACCTCAGCAGCCAATACCGCATCAGGGATTTTCGTTTTCATAATGGCTCACTCAAGCTTGCTCACGATTGATTCCAGTAACAAACCGTATTGTGTAATTATTTCTATAGCAGTTCGCTATATAGGCTTGTATACATCGAATAATTTGAAAATCAAAGAGATAGGTAGATTTTCACTCGAAAGTAGTATTACGTGTAAGTGAGGAGTAATTATTGTTCGGTATCAAAGGGAGACAAAAAAAGCGCCCGCAGGCGCTTTTTAGATTCAGAAAAATTAGGTATTAGCCAATATATTCCAGTCCGTTCATATACGGACGCAGAACTTCTGGTACTTCAATACGACCATCAGCCTGCTGATAGTTTTCCATAACCGCAACCAGCGTACGACCAACAGCCAGACCAGAACCGTTCAGGGTATGAACCAGACGGGTTTTCTTGTCCGACTTGCTGCGACAACGTGCCTGCATACGACGTGCCTGGAAATCCCAAACGTTGGAGCAGGAAGAGATCTCGCGGTAGGTGTTCTGTGCCGGGATCCATACTTCCAGGTCGTAAGTTTTGCAAGCGCCAAAGCCCATGTCGCCAGTGCAAAGGATGATTTTACGGTACGGCAGGCCCAGCAACTGCAGGACTTTTTCTGCATGACCAGTCATCTCTTCCAGCGCCGCCATTGAGTCTTCTGGGCGCACGATCTGCACCATTTCAACTTTGTCGAACTGGTGCATACGGATCAGACCACGGGTGTCACGACCATATGAACCGGCTTCAGAACGGAAGCATGGGGTGTGGGCGGTCATCTTAATTGGCAGATCATCTTCATCGATGATTTCACCGCGCACCAGGTTAGTCAGCGGAACTTCTGCCGTTGGGATCAGCGCATAGTTACTGGTGTCTGCTTCTTCTTCCAGCGGACGAGTATGGAACAGATCGCCAGCAAATTTCGGCAGCTGACCCGTACCGTACAGCGTGTCCTGGTTAACCAGGTACGGAACATAGTTCTCACTGTAGCCATGCTGTTCGGTATGCAGATCCAGCATAAACTGCGACAGTGCGCGGTGCATGCGAGCAATCTGCCCTATCATTACCACAAAGCGGGAACCAGTCAGCTTAACTGCAGCTGCAAAGTCGAGGCCAGAGTGCATTTCACCCAGCGTCACGTGGTCACGAACTTCAAAGTCAAACTCACGCGGGGTACCCCAGCGGCTGACTTCAACGTTGTCATTTTCGTCTTTACCTACCGGCACTTCATCTGCAGGCAGGTTAGGGATGGTCAGCGCGATATCGCGAATTTCAGCCTGTAAAGCATCCAGCTCGGCTTTTGCTGCATCCAGCTCTTCGCCCAGTTTGTTCACTTCCAGACGTAAAGGCTCGATATCTTCCCCGCGCGCTTTCGCCTGGCCAATGGATTTCGATCGGGAGTTACGCTCCGCTTGCAGGTTTTCCGTTTTGACCTGCAATACTTTACGACGCTCTTCAAGAGCGCCCAGCTTATCTACATCCAGCTTAAAGCCCCGGCGTGCCAGTTTTTCAGCGACTGCGTCTGGCTCATTACGCAGCAGATTGGGATCGAGCATGCTTATCCTGTGCTTATCGAATTAAATGGGAGATGTGGCCACAGCCTGCGACCACAGGGATACAGTAACAACATTACCGCAACGATAACATTAACGGTAGCGTTTTATGGGGCTATTTTGATCCTGTTCAGCCAGCCAGGCGAGCTTTTCGCCAATCTTGCCTTCAAGGCCCCTGTTTGTCGGGAAATAATAGCGTGTTTGTGCTATTTCCGGCGGGAAGTAAACCTCACCGGCAGCATAAGCGTTTGCTTCATCATGAGCGTAACGATATTCCTGCCCGTAGCCCATTTCCTTCATTAATTTCGTCGGCGCATTACGCAAATGAACCGGCACGTCATAATCCGGGCGTTCGCGAGCATCGGCCAGCGCGGCTTTAAACGCAGTGTAGACAGCGTTGCTTTTTGGCGCGCAGGCCAGGTAAACAATCGCCTGAGCAATGGCGCGTTCACCTTCCGCCGGGCCAACGCGAGTAAAGCAATCCCAGGCCGCAATTGCCACCTGCATCGCCCGTGGATCGGCATTACCGACGTCTTCAGACGCAATCGCCAGACAGCGACGCGCGACATATAACGGATCGCCACCAGCGGTAATAATTCGCGCATACCAGTACAGCGCCGCATCGGGTGCGCTACCACGTACCGACTTATGCAGTGCGGAAATCAGATCGTAAAAGCGATCGCCTTTGTTATCAAAGCGGGCGCTACGTTCACCGGCGATTTCGGTCAGTAATTCAGGCTTCAGGACCCGCTTACCGCTATCATCGACTTCGGCCATATCCGCCATCATTTCCAGCGTATTTAACGCCCGGCGCGCGTCGCCATTCACCAGTTCAGCAATGGCGCGTCGTGTTTCATCTGGCAGAACAATATCCTGACCACCATAGCCACGGGTTTTGTCTTCCATCGCCTGAGTTAGTACTTGCTCAATATCCTCTGTACTCAGGGATTTCAACAGATAAACACGGGCACGGGAAAGCAGTGCCGAATTAAGCTCAAACGACGGGTTTTCAGTGGTTGCGCCAATAAAAGTGATGGTGCCGTCTTCAATATGTGGCAGAAATGCATCCTGCTGGCTTTTGTTGAAACGGTGAACTTCGTCAACAAAAAGAATAGTGCGGCGACCTGCATTGCGGTTTTGCCGGGCGCGCTCGATCGCCTCGCGAATCTCTTTCACGCCAGAGGTGACGGCAGAAATACGTTCCACATCAGCGTTCGCATAGCGGGCAATCACTTCAGCGAGAGTTGTTTTGCCGGTACCCGGCGGCCCCCAGAGGATCATAGAATGTAAATGCCCGGCTTCGATAGCGCGCGGCAACGGCTTCCCCGCAGCCAGCAAATGTTGCTGGCCGATATACTGTGCTAAATTTTCTGGCCGCATACGCGCGGCCAGAGGTTGAAAAGTATTATCCGAAAAATCGAGCGACAGATTGCTCACTCAGGTGCCTCTACTTACGTTGATCATCTACCGTGACGCCTTGCGGCGGGGTGAAGGTAAATTTCGCTGCATCCACAGCCCCATTTTGCTGGGATTTCAGTTGATAACTGCTGCGCTGATCGTCCTGCTCCACCGCGCTAAACTGATGGATTGTGCCATCACGTCCCACGTTAATGGTGAACTGCTTCAGATTGCCATTGCTGGCTTTCGGCGTCAGGACAAAGTCATCGCCATTCTGTTTGATATTGTACTGCTGCCAGTCGCTGGACTGGTTGCGGGCAATCAGCATAAACGGCGTATTACCGGTGGCATCTTTCAGCCAGGTTGCCGTAGCTTGCTCAACGAACGGGTTATAGAACCACAGTGTTTTACCGTCAGAAACCAGAATGCTTTCATCAGGTTGTGTCATATGCCAGTTGAATAAGTTTGGACGTTTCACCCACAGATCGCCCTGACCTTCCTGCACCGCCGCGCCGCTACCGTCAGTCACTTTTTGTGTGAAGCTGGCGTGGAAGCTGCTGACTTTATCCAGGCGGCTTTTCAGATCGCTTGCGGCATCAGCCCAAACGCTGCTTGCTACTAAGCTTGAGAGTAATGCACAGGTGATGGCAATTTTTTTCATCATTATTCCTCAAATTACGTCACTCCCGATCGGGAGTTCCCTCTACTCTCTATTCCAGGCTAATAATCAGCTTGAGGAAAGAAGAAAATACTGAATTTTCAGTTGATAGAGTGCCGGATGCGACGCTACCGCGCCTTATCCGGCATACGATGCATTAGTTAGTCAAACGGCGGTGGGGCCAGCACTTCACGATTACCGTTGTGCCCCTGTTCGCTGACAATCCCCTGCGCTTCCATCTGTTCGATAATACGCGCTGCACGGTTATAACCAATGCGGAACTGACGCTGTACGCCAGAAATTGACGCTTTGCGTTTTTCAGTGACAAACTGCACCGCCTGATCGAACAACGGATCCAGTTCTTCAGCGCCATCGAAACCACCCGCACCACCTTCGCTTTCGCTGTCGGAGGTGATGCCATCAACATACTGTGGGCGACCACGCGCTTTCCAGTCCTGCACCACGGCATGAACTTCCTGATCGCGAACAAAAGCACCATGGACACGTACCGGCAACGTGGAGTTCGGCCCAGAGTAGAGCATATCCCCCATACCCAGCAGTGATTCCGCGCCAGCCTGATCAAGAATGGTACGTGAGTCAATCTTACTGGATACGGTAAAGGCGATACGGGTCGGAATATTCGCTTTAATCAGACCAGTAATAACATCAACCGATGGACGCTGAGTTGCCAGTACGAGGTGGATACCCGCGGCACGGGCTTTTTGCGCCAGACGTGCTATCAGCTCTTCCACTTTTTTACCTACTGTCATCATCAGGTCGGCAAATTCGTCCACCAACACCACAATGTATGGTTCTTTTTTCAGCACCGGATGCTGGGCATCCATACTGTCACCCGGCTTCCAGTACGGGTCTGGAATCGGACGCATCATGCGATCGGCTTCAGCAATTTTTTCGTTATAACCCGCCAGATTACGCACACCCAGCGCAGACATCAGTTTATACCGACGCTCCATCTCGTTAACACACCAGCGCAGCGCGTTGGCGGCATCTTTCATATCAGTAACGACTTCCGTTAACAGGTGCGGAATGCCTTCATAAACCGAAAGCTCCAGCATTTTCGGGTCGATCATGATGAAACGCACATCTTCTGGCTGTGCTTTATAAAGCATGCTCAGGATCATCGCGTTCACACCGACAGATTTACCGGAACCGGTAGTCCCCGCAACCAACAAGTGCGGCATTTTCGCCAGATCGGCAACCACCGGCTCACCGGCGATATCTTTACCCAGCACCACGGTTAATGGCGACGGATTATCGCGGAATTTGGCGTTATCCAAAACTTCGCGCAGATAAACGGTTTGTCGTTTTTTATTTGGTAACTCCAGACCTACATAGGGTTTGCCAGGAATAACTTCAACGACACGCACCGCCACCGTCGAAAGTGAACGGGCAAGGTCCCGTGACAAGTTAGAAATGCGCGCCGCTTTTACGCCAGGAGCCAGGTTAAGTTCAAAGCGAGTGATAACTGGCCCCGGAGAGTAATTGACGACATCGGCTTTAATACGGAAATCAGCCAGACGCGCTTCCACCAGGCGAGCCATTTGTTCAAGCGCAAAGGTATCTACCGGCTCCACTTCGCTCGGCGGCGGTGTCAGCAAATCCAGAGAAGGCAGCGGCGTCGTCGGTTTATGCAACGGACGGCTGTCGCCATTACGCATCAACAGCGGATGAAGCAGGGTATCCTGCGGTTGTGGCGCAACTGGCTGTTGTGGCTGCTGATACTGCTGCTGCGGCGCAACCGGTTGTTGCGGCTGCTGATATTGCTGCTGTGGCGCAACCGGTTGTTGCGGCTGCTGATATTGTGGCTGCGGCGCAACCGGCTGTTGTGGCTGCTGATACTGCGGCTGCGGCGGAACTGGTTGTTGCGGCTGCTGATATTGCTGCTGCGGTGCAACCGGTTGTTGCGGCTGCTGTACAGGTTCAACAATTGGCGTAAACAACGGTTCGTGTGGACCATCATCCAGCAACGCTTTCATTGGCGAAAATTCAAAATCATCCAGCGAGAACGGATTCGCCCCAGCCGGTTGTTCGCCGGAATAACGTTGTTGTTGAGTTTGCGCAAACTGACGAGCCAGTTCAGCCTCTGCCGCAGCATCTGCATCTTCTGCGTTTACGGGCACATCATGTTGATACTGTTCGCCATAGCGTTGCTGCTGTGTCTGGGCGAACTGACGTGCCAGTTCATCCTGCTGCATCGCATCGATTTCATCATCGTTGTACTGATCGCCAGAATCGTACTGATTGCGCTGGGCTTCACGGGCTTTTTCTTCCGCCGCACGCTGTGAGGGCAGCTTAATACCGTAAGACGCCAGTTCACGACGAGTTGGCACGCGGATACGTTTCGGTCGTGGCAACTGCGGACCAATCCCCTCTTTGACCTGAGGACGCGGTCCACCGCTATTTGCCAGACTGAAGACTGGCGCGGCAACGGTTGCGGCAGCCCCCGTCGCCAGTGTCGCTTTTTTCACGCCAGATGCCAGCGGAGAAACAGCGGCAGCGGCTTCTACTGGAGGTACTGCTGCAACAGAAGGTGCTTTCAGCGAAGATTTGATCGGTTCTGGTTCTTTAACCGGTTCTGGAATCGGTTGATACCAGGCCGCAAGTTGTTCACGTTCACGGGCTCGCTTCTCTTCAACTTCTTCAAAGTAGTAAAGCGGCGGACGCGCGGGTTTTGTCTCTTCTACAACGGGTTCAGGCTCCACAACAGGCTGCTGTTCAACAGGTTGCGGCTGTTGGTACAACGGCTCCTGAGCGGCTGGCTGCTGATAAGTTTGCTCAGTCTGGTATGTAGACTGTGGAGCAAAAGTGGATTGCTGCTCTTCGGCTTGCCAGGCGTTACCTGCCACCGGTTGTTCTGGCGCAGGGGCATAATACGGCTGTTGCGCAGGTTGTTCAGCTGCAGGTGCATAATACGGCTGCTGCGGCTGTACTGGTTTTTGCAGCGGCTCATTATATTGCACTGCAGGCTGCGCATATTGTGACTGCTGTGGGTAACCTTCCGGTGCAGGAGCAATAACCGGCTCTCCCGTTTGTGGACCCGGTACAGGCTGCCAGGCTACTGTAGGTTGCGCAGGTGGAACATCAACAGAGGCAACAGGCGGCGTCTGAGTCACAGGTTCAACCGGCGCAGCCCAGCTTTGTGTCGCCGTGGTAGCAGCAGCTGCTACAGCGACAGGTTCGGTAATTGGCGCACCGTTTAATAATGGATCGTATTCGTCATATTCTGGCTGCGTTGCACGATTGCCCGAAAATAGGACGTCGTCCGGGTCGGCAGCCACACCGCGTGCAGTGTAGGTAATCTCTTCGTCATCATCCATCCGCTTACCGGAGAACAACGCAGCGTCTGTTTGCCGCCCCATCGGATTAATGAATTTTTCCGCCAACCGTTTACGACGCGCTAGCGCGCCGCGAAGAATACGGGCACGGCGTGATTCATGCTGTTTGCCGTGATTTTCATCTTCATACTCTTCGTCGTCTTCATACTCATCTTCATCGACCCAGGTATCATCGCGACGGGTACGATTACTGGCGAAGGTGAGAATGTTTAAAATCCAGCCGCCGAGTTTTTCAGCAATGGTCACCCATGACCAACCGGTGAACAACGTCAGGCCCGCTGCCCAAACGCAGAGCAGCGCAATAGTTCCCCCGCTACTGTGTAGCAGTGGTTGTAGCGTAGTGCTTAGTAAGCTGCCAATGACGCCACCGGAGGCAAAATACCAGATATCGTCAGCGTTGATTGCCGCCAGACCACAGGAGGTAAGGATGAGCGCCAAAACGCCAATGATGCGTAGCGAAACGGCAAAATAATCAATGTATTCGTCGCTGGACTGATGACGCCAGGCAAACCAACAACCGCCGACAATAATGACGGGAATGGTGTAAGCCATCACGCCAAAAATAAAGAACAGCGTATCTGCCAACCACGCACCGGGCATCCCACCTAAATTATGGATAGGTTCATGCCAGGCCGTTTGCGACCAGCTGGGGTCCGAAGGGTTAAAGCTTAGTAAGGCAGCCATCAACCAGACGGCAAACAGGACAATAAGGATCAGCAACGCCTCCAGAAGGCGGCGGCCGCTACTTAACTTTGTCAATGTGACTTCTTTGTCTTCAGTGTATTCCTGGCTCAAGAAAGGCTCTCCAGGTTACAGGCTTTTCCTGCCCGATGCTAAAACGGACAACAGTACCAGGTTACCCCAGTACTGTTGCTGTATGGATTAACAGGAGTGTAATCAAAATACGCCGATTTTGCACCTGTTCCGTGTTAGCGCGTCTTAATAACCAGACGATTACTCTGCTTGACTTCTTCCATAACAACGTATGTCCGTGTGTCATTGACGCCAGGCAGACGCAGCAGGGTTTCCCCCAGCAACTTACGGTAGGCTGACATATCCGGCACGCGTGTTTTCAACAGGTAGTCGAAATCACCGGATACTAAATGACACTCCTGAATTTCTTCAAGTTTTTGTACAGCGGTATTGAATTGTTCAAACACATCCGGTGCGCCACGATTCAGAGTAATCTCAACGAATACCAGAAGTGATGCATCCAGATAATGGGGGTTAAGCAGCGCCGTATAGCCCTGAATAAACCCTTGTCTTTCCAGCCGACGCACACGCTCAAGGCACGGCGTTGGGGAAAGTCCCACACGTTTAGAAAGCTCGACGTTAGAAATACGCCCATCCTTTTGCAACTCATTAAGAATGTTACGATCGATACGGTCGAGATCTTTGCCAGGGCGCTTCTTGCTATCTACCATTATTATTGTCTCTCTGTATTCCTTCCCTACTCCTGTCTGACCCTGAAACATCACTGTTCAGAGTCGCTACCCGTCACGATAGACCGAAATCATGAAGATTCACGGCGCGCAATGCCTGGGTCTACGGTGAGAAGACCGTTGCCTTGTGGCAGCTATCGACATCACGAATGGCGTCTGTCCACGCCATACGTAGATTTCACTAGCACGGTAAACATGGTATTTACATGCATGGTTATGCGCATATAAGAATACTGTTTTTTTTCTTCCTCGAATGTTTTCGCAAAACACCAGGGGATTGTCAAAGCAAAACATCGATTTTTAGTACAACATGCCAGATATTCATTAACAGGGGCGTTTATTCATCATTTAATCGGCTTATAAAGCGGGAAATTTAAGTAGCAGAGGTGATAATGACGGGAGAATTTGACCTGCTTATCGATGCTGCCGATTGCACAAATTGTTAACAAAATCGTCATACTCTTTTTTTACGTCTGTAAATTCCCTACAATCCTGCCCATTGTCTGCCAACAACTATGGGGATCTCATGGGCACGACCAAACACAGTAAACTGCTTATCCTGGGTTCAGGCCCGGCGGGATACACCGCTGCTGTCTACGCGGCGCGCGCCAACCTGCAACCTGTGCTGATTACCGGCATGGAAAAAGGCGGCCAACTGACCACCACCACGGAAGTGGAAAACTGGCCTGGCGATCCAAACGATCTGACCGGTCCGTTATTAATGGAGCGCATGCACGAACATGCCACCAAGTTTGAAACTGAGATCATTTTTGATCATATCAACAAGGTGGATCTGCAAAACCGTCCGTTCCGTCTGAATGGCGATAACGGCGAATACACTTGCGACGCGCTGATTATTGCCACCGGAGCTTCTGCACGCTATCTCGGCCTGCCCTCTGAAGAAGCCTTTAAAGGCCGTGGGGTTTCTGCTTGTGCAACCTGCGACGGTTTCTTCTATCGCAACCAGAAAGTTGCGGTCATCGGCGGCGGCAATACCGCGGTTGAAGAGGCGCTGTATCTGTCTAACATCGCTTCGGAAGTGCATCTGATTCACCGCCGTGACGGTTTCCGCGCGGAAAAAATCCTCATTAAGCGCCTGATGGATAAAGTGGAGAACGGCAACATCATTCTGCACACCAACCGTACGCTGGAAGAAGTGACCGGCGATCAAATGGGTGTCACTGGCGTTCGTCTGCGCGATACGCAAATCAGCGATAACATCGAGTCAATCGACGTTGCCGGTCTGTTTGTTGCTATCGGTCACAGCCCGAATACTGCGATTTTCGAAGGGCAGCTGGAACTGGAAAACGGCTACATCAAAGTACAGTCGGGTATTCATGGTAATGCCACCCAGACCAGCATTCCTGGCGTCTTTGCCGCAGGCGACGTGATGGATCACATTTATCGCCAGGCCATTACTTCGGCCGGTACAGGCTGCATGGCAGCACTTGATGCGGAACGCTACCTCGATGGTTTAGCTGACGCAAAATAATTTTACAAATCAGTAACAAAAGTAAAGAAGGCGACACCATGCGACTATGGGTCGCCTTTATTTTTTCCCCGTTGTAACATTGCTCTGCAAATAATTCTGATAACTCACCTGCTAAGCGTGCAATGAATAAATCTCGTCAAAAAGAGTTAACCCGCTGGTTAAAACAGCAAAGCGTCATCTCCCAACGTTGGCTGAATATTTCTCGTCTGCTGGGCTTTGTGAGCGGCATATTGATCATTGCCCAGGCCTGGTTCATGGCGCGAATTCTGCAACATATGATTATGGAGAATATTCCCCGTGAAGCCCTGCTGCTTCCCTTTACGTTACTGGTTCTGACCTTTGTACTGCGCGCATGGGTGGTCTGGTTACGCGAACGGGTGGGTTATCACGCCGGGCAGCATATCCGCTTTGCCATCCGCCGTCAGGTTCTCGACCGTCTGCAACAAGCAGGGCCAGCGTGGATTCAGGGTAAACCTGCGGGGAGCTGGGCGACGCTGGTACTCGAGCAAATTGACGATATGCATGATTACTATGCACGCTATCTGCCGCAAATGGCGCTGGCAGTGTCGGTGCCGTTGCTGATTGTGGTGGCAATCTTCCCCTCTAACTGGGCTGCGGCGCTCATTCTGCTGGGCACTGCACCGTTAATTCCGTTGTTTATGGCGCTGGTTGGAATGGGGGCTGCCGATGCTAACCGACGTAACTTTCTCGCTCTTGCTCGCTTAAGTGGGCATTTCCTCGATCGCCTGCGCGGCATGGAAACATTGCGTATTTTTGGTCGTGGTGAAGCTGAAATTGAAAGTATTCGTTCTGCTTCGGAAGATTTCCGCCAACGGACAATGGAAGTGCTACGGCTGGCGTTTTTATCCTCCGGCATTCTCGAATTTTTTACCTCGCTGTCAATTGCTCTGGTGGCGGTCTACTTTGGTTTTTCCTATCTCGGCGAGCTGGATTTTGGTCACTACGATACCGGTGTGACGCTGGCTGCGGGTTTTCTGGCCCTGATCCTTGCGCCAGAGTTTTTCCAGCCATTACGCGATCTCGGTACGTTTTATCATGCTAAAGCCCAGGCTGTTGGCGCAGCTGACAGTCTGAAAACGTTTATGGAAACCCCGCTCGCCCATCCGCAACGTGGTGAGGCGGAATTAGCATCGACCGATCCGGTGACCATTGAGGCCGAGGAGCTGTTTATCACGTCGCCGGAAGGTAAAACGCTGGCCGGACCGCTGAACTTTACTTTGCCAGCAGGCCAACGTGCAGTGTTGGTTGGTCGCAGCGGTTCAGGTAAAAGCTCACTGCTGAACGCGCTTTCTGGTTTTCTCTCATATCAGGGATCATTACGAATCAACGGGATAGAATTACGCGATTTATCACCAGAATCATGGCGTAAACATCTCTCCTGGGTTGGGCAAAACCCACAATTACCGGCAGCAACATTGCGGGATAACGTACTACTGGCGCGACCTGATGCCAGCGAACAAGAATTACAAGCAGCGCTGGATAACGCCTGGGTCAGCGAGTTTCTACCGCTCCTGCCACAAGGCGTTGATACGCCTGTTGGCGACCAGGCTGCCCGCCTTTCCGTGGGGCAGGCGCAGCGCGTGGCGGTGGCCCGTGCGTTACTAAATCCCTGTTCGCTATTACTGTTGGATGAACCCGCTGCCAGCCTTGATGCTCACAGTGAACAGCGCGTAATGGAGGCGCTGAATGCCGCCTCTCTGCGCCAGACAACGTTAATGGTCACCCACCAGTTAGAAGATCTTGCTGACTGGGATGTCATTTGGGTTATGCAGGATGGCCGGATTATTGAGCAAGGACGTTACGCGGAATTAAGTGTGGCTGGTGGCCCATTCGCCACATTACTGGCCCATCGTCAGGAGGAGATTTAAATGCGCGCTTTGCTACCCTATCTGGCACTGTATAAACGTCATAAATGGATGTTAAGTCTTGGTATTGTGCTGGCAATTGTGACGCTGCTCGCCAGTATCGGTCTGTTGACACTTTCCGGCTGGTTCCTCTCGGCCTCAGCGGTTGCGGGGGTTGCCGGACTGTACAGCTTCAACTATATGCTACCCGCTGCGGGCGTGCGTGGCGCAGCAATCACCCGTACTGCCGGGCGCTATTTTGAACGTCTGGTAAGTCACGACGCGACTTTCCGCGTGTTGCAGCATCTGCGCATTTACACCTTCAGCAAATTGCTGCCCCTCTCCCCTGCCGGACTGGCGCGCTATCGTCAGGGCGAATTGCTCAATCGCGTGGTGGCGGATGTTGATACGCTCGATCATCTTTACCTGCGCGTTATCTCGCCGCTGGTGGGCGCTTTTGTGGTGATTATGGTGGTGACAATCGGGTTAAGTTTCCTTGATTTCACCCTCGCCTTTACGCTGGGCGGCATTATGTTACTGACGCTTTTCCTGATGCCACCGCTGTTTTATCGTGCGGGAAAAAGCACCGGGCAAAATCTGACTCATCTTCGCGGACAGTATCGCCAACAACTGACGGCCTGGCTGCAAGGGCAAGCTGAGCTGACCATTTTTGGTGCCAGCGATCGTTATCGCACGCAACTAGAGAATACAGAAATTCAATGGCTGGAAGCGCAACGCCGTCAATCTGAACTGACCGCATTGTCGCAAGCGATAATGCTGCTCATTGGCGCGTTAGCGGTGATCCTGATGCTGTGGATGGCGTCTGGCGGCGTTGGCGGCAATGCTCAACCCGGCGCGTTAATTGCCCTGTTTGTCTTCTGCGCGTTAGCCGCGTTTGAAGCACTGGCACCAGTAACGGGTGCATTTCAGCATCTGGGGCAAGTCATTGCCTCTGCCGTACGTATCTCTGACTTAACGGATCAAAAACCGGAGGTCACCTTTCCTGATACCCAAACTCGTGTTGCCGATCGCGTTTCGCTGACGTTACGGGATGTTCAGTTCACTTATCCGGAGCAATCTCAACAGGCACTTAAAGGGATTTCTCTTCAGGTAAACACCGGAGAACATATTGCGATTCTCGGGCGAACCGGATGCGGCAAA
>ERZ1643246.3349-NODE-3349-length-13908-cov-7.786472_pt1 | contig 13908 bp, 9 predicted proteins | sample MGYA00579265_ERZ1643246 | MGnify/ENA primary metagenome ERZ1643246 (study PRJEB29033, sample SAMEA4952261) | chicken gut metagenome | biome: Broiler Chicken; feature: Gastrointestinal Tract; material: Caecum | place: Ireland | collected 2018 | study: Broiler... | reverse complement strand
GCCAGCAGCTCGATGTCCTTTTCCTCGGTGGGAACGAACTCGTGCAGCGGGGGATCCAGGAAGCGGATGTTGACGTGGCGGCCGCCGAGGGCCTCATACAGCTGCTCGAAGTCGCCCTGCTGCATGGGCTCCAGCTTGGCCAGAGCGGCCTTGCGCTGCTCCACGGTGTCGGAGCAAATCATCTCGCGGATAGCGGCGATGCGGTCGGGGTCGAAGAACATGTGCTCGGTACGGCACAGGCCGATGCCCTGGGCGCCGAAGGCCACAGCCTGCTTGGCGTCGCGGGGGGTGTCGGCGTTGGTGCGGACCTCCAGCTGACGGTACTTGTCAGAGAGCTCCATGATGCGGCCGAAGTAGCCGCCCTCGGTGGAAGCGGGAACGGTGGGCAGGGCCTCGCCATAGATGTTGCCGGTGGTGCCGTCCAGGGAGATGTAATCGCCCTCGTGGTACTCACGGCCAGCCAGGGTGAACTTCTTGTTGGCCTCGTCCATCTTGATGTCGCCGCAGCCGGAGACGCAGCAGGTGCCCATGCCGCGGGCCACAACGGCCGCGTGGCTGGTCATGCCGCCGCGCACGGTGAGGATGCCCTGGGCATACTGCATGCCCTCGATGTCCTCGGGAGAGGTCTCCAGGCGGACCAGGACGACCTTCTCGCCAGCCTGGCCCTGCTCCACGGCGTCTTCAGCGGTGAAGACGATCTTGCCGCAGGCAGCGCCGGGGGAAGCGGCCAGAGCGGAAGCCACGGGCTTGGCAGCCTTCAGGGCTTCGGGGTCGAACTGGGGATGGAGCAGAGCGTCCAGCTGCTTGGGGTCGAGCATCAGCAGGGCTTCCTGCTCGGTCTTCATGCCCTCGTCGATGAGGTCGCAGGCAATCTTGATGGCGGCAGCGGGGGTGCGCTTGCCGTTACGGGTCTGCAGCATATAGAGCTTGCCGTTCTCCACGGTGAACTCCATATCCTGCATATCGTGATAGTGGCTCTCCAGCAGGTTGCAGACTTCCTGGAACTGCTTGAAGGCCTCGGGGAACTTCTCAGCCATCTGGGAGATGGGCATGGGGGTGCGGATACCGGCAACCACGTCTTCGCCCTGGGCGTTGGTGAGGAACTCGCCGAAGAGCTTCTTCTCGCCGGTGGAGGGGCTGCGGGTAAAGGCAACGCCGGTGCCGCAGTCGTCGCCCATGTTGCCGAAGGCCATCATTTGCACGTTGACAGCGGTGCCCCAGGAATAGGGGATCTCGTTCATGCGGCGGTAGACGTTGGCGCGGGGGTTATCCCAGGAACGGAACACGGCCTTGACGGCGCCCATGAGCTGCTCCTTGGGGTCGGAGGGGAAATCGGAACCGATTTTCTCCTTGTACTCGGCCTTGAACTGCTCGGCCAGCTCCTTCAGGTCGTCGGCGGTGAGCTCGGTGTCCTGGGTGACGCCGCGCTTCTCCTTCATCTCATCGATGAGCTCCTCGAAGTACTTCTTGCCCACTTCCATAACCACGTCGGAGTACATCTGGATGAATCTCCGGTAGCAGTCGTAAGCCCAGCGGGCGTTGCCGGACTTCTTGGCCATAACCTCGACAACTTCCTCGTTGAGGCCCAGGTTCAGGATGGTATCCATCATGCCGGGCATGGAAGCGCGGGCGCCGGAACGCACGGAGACCAGCAGGGGGTTCTCCTTGTCGCCGAACTTCTTGCCGGTGATTTCCTCCATCTTGCCCACATACTCCATGATCTGGGCCTGGATTTCATCGTTAATCTGGCGTCCGTCCTCGTAATACTGGGTGCAGGCTTCCGTGCTGATGGTGAAGCCCTGGGGCACGGGCAGGCCGAGCTTTGTCATTTCTGCAAGGTTCGCGCCTTTGCCGCCAAGAAGCTCACGCATGGAACCGTCGCCTTCGCTGAACAGATAGACATACTTGTGGCTCATTGGTAACTTACCTCCTAATAATGTTCAACCGGACGCTGGCCAAAAAAGGGAGCATGGCCCTGCCGGGTGACAGCGGAATGGAGCCCCCGGGCAAGACGAAAAAGCCTGTCCACAGGGTTTCCTATTGAGAATTATAGCAAAGTCTTTGGGAAAATACCAGTACAAAATGGAAGAAAAGCAAATTTTTTCAAGGCCCCCGGGGGAATGGGGGATTTTTCCCCTTTCCGGGGGAGATGGGCTTGCAAAACCGGCGCGGCTCTGGCATAATAAAAGGTATCTATACGCCTATACGCGTATGGCGCCAGCAGGTGGGCCGGGAAGCTCCGGCCCGCCCTGTTTTCGCGCCCATCCTACACCCAGCGGAGGTTTTGCCATGCTGCGCCTATTCCAGAAAAACACCCCCTCTCCCGGCCCGGTGGAATTTATGATTGTGGGCCTGGGGAACCCGGGGAAGCAATATGAGAACACCCGGCACAACGCCGGCTTTCTGGCGGTGGATACCATTGCCCAGAAGCACCACACGGACATCAAGCGGATAAAGTTCAAGGGCCTGGTGGGGGAATGCTCCCTGGGCGGGAAAAAGGCTTTGCTCTTAAAGCCCTCCACCTTTATGAACTTGAGCGGCCAGTCGGTGCGGGAGGCCATGCAGTTTTACAAGCTGCCCCCCGAGAAGGTGCTGGTCATCTTTGACGACATCAACCTGGAGCCGGGGAAGCTGCGCATCCGCCGCAAGGGCAGCGACGGCGGCCACAACGGCATGAAGAACATCATCTACCTCTCCGGCTCGGACCAGTTCCCCCGCATCAAGCTGGGGGTGGGCAAAAAGCCCCATCCCGACTACAACTTGGCGGACTGGGTGCTCTCCCGCTTTACGGAGAAGGAGCAGAAGGACTTGGCCACCGCCCTGGAGAACGCCGCGGCCGCCGCGGAGCTCATCGCCAAAGGTGACATGGACAGGGCCATGAACCTGTACAACAGCTGACCACCCCCGGCACAGAATGTGAGGAAAGGAGAATCCCTATGAAATTGGTCCAAAGCGCTTTGGCCCGGTGGCCAGACTACGCCCGCCTGGAGCAGGCGGTGGAGGGGGGCGCCGTCCCGGGGGCGGTGACGGGGCTCTCTGGGGTGCACAAGTGCTGTGTGATAGCCTCCCTGTGCAAAAAGACCGGCAGGCGGGCTTTGGTGCTGGCCGCCGACGAGGCAGAGGCCCAGCGGTTCTGCGAGGACCTGGCCGCTTTGGGGCTGCGCCCGGTGTCCTATCCCCTGCGGGACTTCAACTTTCGGGACACGGCGGGGACCTCCCACGAGTACGAGCGGCTGCGGCTGGAGGCCCTCTCCAAGCTGGAGGACGGCCAGTGCGACTGCATTGTGGCCTGCATGGACGCCGCTTTGCAGTACACCTTGGGGCCGGAGGAGCTGGAGCGGAAACTGTTCACGCTGCGGCCCGGGGACCAGCTGGAGATTGCCGATTTGCTGGAGGCGCTGGTCAAGTGCGGCTACACCCGGGAGGACCAGATAGAGGGGCCGGGACAGTTCAGCCACCGGGGGGGCATTGTGGACTTCTTCTCCCCCAGCGCCAACGCCCCGGTGCGGGTGGAGTTCTGGGGGGACGAGGTGGACTCCCTCTCCAGCTTTGACATGGAAAGCCAGCGGCGCACCGAGTCCATCCCCCAGGTGACGCTGGCCCCCTGCGTGGAGGTCATCCCGGAGAAGCCGGCGTTCCTGGCGCAGAAAATCGAGAAGCTGGCCGCCTCCCTGCGGGGAAAGAACGCCCCCAAGGCCAAGGAGGTGCTGCGGGGCGAGGCGGAGAAGCTGAAAAACGGCCTGCGGATAGGCTCGATGGATAAATTCATCTCGCTGGTGTACCCCCAGGCGGCGACGCTGTTTGACTACTTCCCGCCGGAGGACAGCCTGCTGTTCTTCTCCGAGGGGAACAAGCTGAAAGAGCGGGTGCGCACCACCCTGTGGCAGTGGGGGGAAGATGTAAAAAGCTACCTGGCGGAGGGCCTGCTGTGCAAGGGCCTGGACCAGTACAGCCAGGACTGGGAGTACGCCCTGGGCAAGGCGGAGGAAACCCCCGCCCTGTTCTTGGACTTGTTCGCCCGGGGCAGCTATGAAATCCCCACCAAGACGCTGGTGAACATGACCGCCAAGCAGCTCTCCCCCTGGGGCGGCGGCGTGGAGCTGCTGGCCGAGGATTTGCGGGCCTTGCTGGACCAGGGCCGGGCCTGCGCGGTGCTCACCGGCACGGAGCGGGCGGGCAAGGCCTTGGCCGAGGACTTGAAGCGGGCCGGGCTGCCCGCCGCCTGGATGGACGCAGTCTCCGCGGTGAACCCCGGCACGGTGGTGGTGACGCTGGGGGCGCTGTCGGCAGGGTTTGAGCTGCCGGAGGCGAACTTCGCCTTGATTACCCACGGCCGCATGACAGAGGTCAAGCGCAAGCGGGTGAAGCGGGACAAGAACAGCAAGGAGATTTCCAGCCTGTCGGAGCTGGCGCCGGGGGACTATGTGGTCCACGCCACCCACGGCATCGGCCTGTTTGAGGGCATCCACAAGCTGGAGATGAACGGCGTCACCAAGGACTACATCAAGGTGCGCTACGCCAAAAACGACACCTTGTACGTGCCCGTCACCCAGCTGGACCTGGTGAGCAAGTACATCGGCCCCCGGGAGGATTCGGCAGTGAAGCTGAGCCGCCTGGGCGGCGCCGAATGGCAGCGGCAGAAAACCAAGGTGCGCAAGGCTGTAAAGGACATCGCCAAGGAGCTCATCCAGCTGTACGCCCAGCGGATGCAGCAGAAGGGCTTCGCCTTCCCGCCGGACGGGGAGTGGCAGCGGGACTTTGAATCCCACTTTGAGTACGACGAGACAGAGGACCAGCTGCGGTGCATCTCGGAAATCAAGGACGACATGGAGCGGGAGGTGCCCATGGATAGGCTGCTGTGCGGCGACGTGGGCTTTGGCAAGACCGAGGTGGCCCTGCGGGCGGCCTTTAAGTGCGTCACCGCCGGGAAGCAGTGCGCCATTTTGGTGCCCACCACCATCCTGGCCTGGCAGCACTACCAGACCATTTTGCGGCGGATGGAGGGCTTCCCTGTGGACGTGGAGCTGCTCTCCCGGTTCCGCAGCCCCCGGCAGCAGGACGAAATCCTGCGGAAGGTGCGCCGGGGCAGCATGGACATTGTGGTGGGCACCCACCGGCTGGTGAGCAAGGACGTGAAGTTCCACGACCTGGGGCTGGTCATCATCGACGAGGAGCAGCGGTTCGGCGTGGCCCAGAAGGAGAAGCTGAAGCAGATGTGCAGCACCGCCGACGTGCTGACCCTCTCCGCCACGCCCATCCCCCGCACGCTGAACATGGCCCTCTCCGGCATCCGGGACATGTCCGTCATTGAGGAGGCCCCCCACGACCGGCACCCGGTGCAGACCTATGTGCTGGAGTACGACACCGGGGTGATTGGGGACGCCATCCGCCGGGAGCTGCGCCGGGGCGGCCAGGTGTATTACCTGCACAACGACGTGGCCTCTTTGCAAAGCACCGTGGCGCGCATCCAGCAGATGGCGCCGGAGGCCCGCATCGGCGTGGGCCACGGCAAGATGAACGAGGAGGACCTCTCCGAGGTGTGGCGGCAGCTGCTGGACCACGAAATCGACGTGCTGGTGTGCACCACCATCATCGAGACAGGCGTGGACGTGCCCAGCGCCAACACCTTGATTATTGAGAACGCCGACCGCATGGGGCTCTCCCAGCTGCACCAGCTGCGGGGCCGGGTGGGCCGCAGCAACCGCCGGGCCTACGCCTACCTCACCTACACCCCCAACAAGGCCCTTTCGGAGATTGCCCAGAAGCGGCTTTCGGCCATCCGGGAGTTTACGGAGTTCGGCTCTGGCTTTAAGATTGCCATGCGGGACTTGGAAATCCGGGGCGCGGGGAACATCCTGGGCGGGGAGCAGCACGGCCACATGGAGGCCGTGGGCTATGATATGTATGTAAAGCTCTTAAACGAGGCGGTGTCCCTGATGAAGGGCGAGGAGCCCACCCGCCCCGTGGACCAGGAGTGCCTGGTGGATTTGCAGGTGCAGGCCCACATCCCAGAGAGCTACATCGACAGCTTGAGCCTGCGGCTGGACGTGTACCGCCGCATCGCCGAGGTGGAGACCCAGGAGGACGCCATGGACGTGCTGGATGAGCTCATCGACCGGTTTGGGGAGCCGCCGTCCTCGGTGAAGGGCCTGCTGGACGTGGCCTTGCTGCGGAACACCGCCGCGGGCCTGGGCGTCACCGAGGTGAAGCAGCAGGGGGATTCCCTGCTGGTGTACAAGGAGAAGTTCGACGTGGCGGAGGTGGGGCCCCTCATCAAGGCGCTGGGCGGCCGGGTGCTGCTCTCCGCCGGGAGCAAGCCCTACATCAGCGTGAAGATGGCCGGGCAGCCCCCCACCCAGGCCCTCTCGGAGATTTTGACCGCCATGCAGGAAAACGCCGCCCCCAAACCGTGAGGCATTTCACAATTTCCGTGTAGACAAACGGGGAAAAGTGGGGTATAATGTTTGTCGTTCTTTGCAATAAACCACTACTTTGAAAGGCTGATTCACCCATGAGAAACATTTGGAAGCGTACCGCGGCCGCTGTGCTCGCTTTGGTCCTGTGCCTGAGCCTGGCTGGCTGCTATAACGAGAATAATACCTGGGCTGCCCGCAAGGGCGACGACACCATGCCCATCGGCGGGTATATCTACTACCTGTACAGCGCCTATTCCGAGGCGCGGGACCAGGTGGATTCTGACACCGCCGTGCTGGACGCCGAAATCGACGGGGTGGACGCCTCCCAGTGGATCACCGACCGGGCGCTGAACTACCTGAACGCCTACTACTACATCAGCGACAAATTCAGCGAGTATAGCCTGGAGCTGACTGAGGACGACCAGACCCAGATCGACAACACCACCACCAACTTCTGGAGCTACTACCAGAGCACCTTTGAGGATGACCTGGGCATTGCCAGGGACTCTTTCTCCAAGGCTTATTCGGAGTACACGGTGAAGTTCCAGAAGGTGATGGAAGCCATGTACGGCGAGGGCGGCGAGCTGGCCCTGGCCGCCGGGGAGCTGGAGGATTACTTCACTGAGACCTACCTGAGCTACGAGTACTTCTACGTGCCGCTGACCACCACCAACGATGACGGCGAGAGCGAGACCCTCACCTCGGAAGAGCAGGCGGACATCCAGGACCAGCTGCAGACCTACGCGGATAGCATCAACGACGGCGAAATGACCGTGAGCGAGGCCGCCGACGACTACGCCAGCGAGACCAGCGGCGAATCCACCTATTACCAGCCCAGCCCCACCAAGGGCGAGAACATCACCAACGAGCTGGCAACCGCCCTGGAGGGCGCCGACGAGGGCGAGGCCGTGGTAGCTGAGACCAGCAACGCTTTGTACGTCATCCGCAAGCTGTCCATTGCCGATGCCTACGACGAGGTGGAGGCCGACGAGGACCAGTACATCTCCCTGCTGGCGGACATGAAGGGCGAGGAGTTCAACGACTATGTGCTGGAGCAGGCCCAGTCCGTGGAGGGTGTGGAGCTGAACCAGTCCGCCATGAACACCGTGAAGCTCTCCTCCTTTGTCAACGACAGCACCCGCAACGGCGCCTCTTCCGCCTCTGAGACAGAGTCCTCCGCCAGCGAGGAGAGCAGCTCTGAGACCAGCAGCGCGGTGGAGAGCAGCGAGAGCTCCGCTTCCAGCGAAGTGAGCAGCGAATCCAGCGCGGTGGAAGAATAAAATAGCCGTATCAACATCGTACATACGCAACACGCCAACAGGCGGGGACACCGTTCCCCGCCTGTTTTTTTGTTTTCTGGAAACTGCGGACCGCTTTTCAACAGGCTTGTCCACCCTTCTGCCCCAGCGCTAGCCGGGGATTTCCTGGGCGCTTTGCCTTGGGCACTGGTTTTTTCTGTCCCATATTTCCCACGGGGCGGCAGATTGCCCCCTTTCTTTCCCGCGGCGGGCCGTATGCTGGAACCATACCACAAGAAAGGGCGCTCAATGGTCAATTTTCCGGAGCGCGGCTGCTTGTTGGATTTTACCAATAAAATCTTTTAAGAATACGGAAAGTTTTTGACAAGCACATTTTTTTACAGTATAATGAGAATATTCTTTTCTGTGGAAGGTTCCCTTTGAAGGATGTTCCATGGATAGGGAGGTGGAAGCATTGGCAAAAGAAACCATGCTGGCTGTGGATAGGGCCGAGCAGCAGGCCCAGGAAACGGTGCGGCATGCCCAGGAAGAAGCCCAACGCCTGCGCCAAGATGCCGCTGCCAAGGGACAGCAGCTCATCGAGGCGGCGGAAAAGGAAGCGCAAAAGCGGGCGGGCATCCTCTACGGGGTGGCAAAGGCAGACGGCGAAAAGCGCAAGGCCGCCATCCAGCGGGAATGCCAAGAGGAACAGGAACAGCTGCGGGCCCTGGCCCGCTCCCGGCAAGGGCAGGTGGCCCGGGCCGCGGAACGGATCGTGCTGGGCCATCCCAGAAGGAGGTGAGCGCCTATGGCTGTGGTGCCCATGAAACGCCTGGAGCTCTTTGCCCTGCGGCGGGATAGGAAAGCCATTTTGGAGCTGCTGCAGCGCCGGGGCGTGGTGGAGGTGGAATCCACCCAGGCTAGCGGGGAAGTCTTCCGCCAGGCGGACACCTCCCAGGCCCAGCAGGAGCTGGAAACCCAGGCGCGGCTTCTGGAGCAGGCGGTGGAGCTGCTGGACCACACCGTCCCCGTGAAGAAGGGGATGCTCTCCTTCTTGGCGGGCAGGAAGCCCGTCACCTGGGAGGAGTACCAGCGCCAGGGGCAGGAGGCCCCCGCCTTGCTGGAGCAGGCCAGGGAAATCCTGCGGCTGGGGAAACAGGTGACGGACAGCGAGGCCCAGGCTCAGCGGCTGGAGGCCCAGCTGGAAACGCTCAAGCCCTGGATGACCTTGGACCTCCCCCTGGACGCCAAGGGCACGGGGAGCACCCGGGTATTTTTGGGCAGCTTCCCCCAGGCCTTGGAGGAGGGCGCGCTGAAAGCCCAGCTGGCCCAGCGGCTGCCCCAGGTGTCCGGCATCGAGGCGGAGGTGCTCAGCTGCCAGGCCCAGCAGACCTGTGTGTTCCTGGTGTGCCTGCGGCAGGATGCTGCCCAGGTGGAGGAGGCGCTGCGCTCCATGGGGTTTACCTATCCGGCGGTAACCTCTCCCCTGCCCCCGGCCCAGCAGGCCAAGGCGCTGGAGGAGGAAATCCGCGGGGCGCGCAAGGAGCGGGAGGATGCCCTGGGGAAAATCGCCGGCCTGGCCCCCAAGCGGGAGGAGCTGCTGCTGGCGGCGGACTACATCAGCGCCCGGGCGGAAAAATACCAGGTGCTGGGGGAGTTGTGGCAAAGCCCCCACACCTTCTGCCTGGCGGGGTACCTCCCGGCGGAGGACGCCCCCGGCCTGGTAGGCGAGCTGGAAAGCCGCTTTACCCTGCTGGCGGAAGTCACCCAGCCGGGGCCCCAAGAGGACCCGCCGGTCAAGCTGAAAAACAACTTCTTCACCGAGCCTGTGGAGGGCGTGGTAGAGGGGTACAGCCTTCCCGGCAGACACGAGGTGGACCCCAGCGCGGTGATGGCGTTTTTCTACTATGTGCTCTTTGGGATGATGCTCTCCGACGCGGCCTACGGGATATTGACGGTGGTTGGCAGCGCCTTTGCGCTGAAGAAGTTCCCCGACATGGAGCTGAAGATGCGCAAGACGCTGCGGATGTTCCTGTTCTGCGGCATCTCCACCACGGTGTGGGGCGTGCTGTTTGGCAGCTACTTTGGAGACGCCATCCCAGTGATTGCCCAGACCTTCTTCCACACCGAGATTACCGTGCCGGCATTGTGGTTTGAGCCCCTGGACGACCCCATGCGGCTGCTGATTTTCTCCTTTGGGGTGGGCGTGGCCCATCTGTTTACCGGGCTGGGGGTGCAGTTTTACCAGCTGGCCAAACAGAAGAAGTACGCCGACGCCCTGTACGACGTGGTGTTCTGGTACCTGCTGGTGGGCGGGCTGATTGTGGTGCTGCTCTCCACGGAGATTTTCCAGAACATCGCGGAGCTGCCCTTTGTGGTGCCGGGGCCCGTGGCCGCTGTGGCCGGGGTGCTGGCCGGCATTGGGGCGGTGGGCATTCTGTTTACCGCGGGGCGGGAATCCCGCAACCCGGTGAAGCGCTTTTTAAAGGGGCTTTACGGGCTCTATGGGGTTTCCAGCTATTTAAGCGACATCCTGTCCTACTCCCGGCTGCTGGCCCTGGGGCTGGCCACCAGCGTGATTTCCACGGTGTTCAACCAGCTGGGCGCCATGCTGGGCGGCGGCGTGGTGGGGGCCATCTTCTTTGCGGTGGTGTTCCTCATCGGCCACAGCATGAACATGGCCATCAACCTGCTGGGGGCCTATGTGCACACCAACCGGCTGCAGTTTGTGGAGTTCTTCGGCAAGTTCTATGAGGGCGGCGGCCGGGCTTACACGCCTTTTGCCGCCAACACCAAGCATTTCCAAATCAAGGAGGAAAAGTGACATGAACGGTTTTGATTGGAACATTTTAGGGATTGTGTTCGCGCTGCTGGGCGGCATGCTGGCTGCCCTGATGGCTGGGATTGGCTCCGCGGTGGGCGTGGGCATGGCTGGCCAGGCCGCCGCCGGCGCCGTGACAGAGAACCCCTCCCTATTCGGCAAGGTGCTGGTGCTGCAGCTGCTGCCCGGCACCCAGGGCATCTACGGGCTGCTCATCGGCTTTATCGTGCTGACCCAGGTGGGCATTTTGGGCGGCGACCCCAACGTGAGCGCCGTGAAGGGCCTGCTGTATCTGGCGGCCTGCCTGCCTATGGCCATTGTGGGCCTGGTGTCCGCCCGGTGGCAGACAAAGGCCTCTATCGCCAGCATCTCCCTGCTGGTGAAGAAGCCCGAGCAATTCGGCAAGGCCATGACTTTGCCCGTTATGGTGGAGACCTACGCCGTGCTGGCGCTGCTCATCTCCATCCTGGCCATTTTTGGCATTGGCGGGCTGTCCGTATAAGGCGGGGGTACCCACAGAAAGGAGGCGGCCCCATGACGGGACTGGAAGCCATTTTGGCGCACATTGAACAGGAGGCCCAGGCAGAGGCCCAAGGACTGCTGGACGCGGCCCAGGCAGAGGCCCAGGCCACCTTGGAACGCGCCCAGGAGGAGGCCCAGCGGCGCTCCCAGGCCATATTGGAGGAGGCCCAGAAGGGGGCGGACGCCATCCGGGAGCGTGCGGAATCCGCGGCGCTGCTGGAAAAGCGGGATGGGCTCCTGCGGTGCAAGCAGCAGCTCATCCGGGAGGCGCTGGGGCAGGTCTGCCAGGAGCTGGAGCAGGCCCCGGCCCAGGAGTACTTCTCCCTGCTGCTGGAGCTGGTGGGCCGCTGGGCCCAGCCCGGGGACGGGGTGCTCTACCTAAACGCCCGGGATTTGCAGCGGCTGCCCCAGGGGTTCCAGGAGGAGCTGGAACGCATCGCGCCCCAGGGGAAGATCGCCCTCTCCCCCCAGCCCCGGCAGCTGGAGAGCGGCTTTGTGCTGGCCTACGGCCCGGTGGAGCTGGACTGCACCTTCCCCGCGCTGTTCCAGGAGGCCTATGACCAGCTGCGGGACGCGGCGGGGGCCATCCTGTTTGCCCCGGCGGGAGCAAAGGAGGAGCCATGAGCGAGGACTACATCTACGCGGTGACGCGGGTACACGCCCGGGAGACAGGGCTTCTGGGAAAAAACGACCTGGAGCGGCTGCTGGCCTGCCCTGACGAAAAGGCCTGCCTGCAGGTGCTGCAGGACAAGGGCTGGGGCACGGGGGAGCCCTCCCCCACCGCCGAGGGGCTGCTGGCCGCCGAGGAGGCAAAGACCTGGGACTTCCTGCAGGAGGTGGCCAAAGACCCTGCCCCCCTGGCGCCGCTGCTGGTGCCCATCGACGGCAACAACCTGAAAGCGGCCATCAAGTGCGCGGCCACAGGGACACAGCCCCAAGGGGTGTTCCTCCCCGGGGGGCAGTGGGAGCCGGATTCCCTGCTGGAAATGGCGAATGCCCGGGACTTCTCCCCCCTGCCCCAAGCCTTCGCCCAGGCGGCGGAGGAGGCCAGCCGTGCCATGCTCCAAACAGGGGACGGCCAGCTGTGCGACGTGCTGGTGGACCGGGCGTGCTTGGAGGAAATCCTGCGGCTGGGGAAGGCGAGCGGCTTAGCGGTGCTGGAGCGCTACGGCCAGTGGACAGTGGCCACGGCGGACATCCAGACGGCGGCCCGTGCCTACAAAGCCGGGAAAAACCGGGAGTTTTTAGAGCTAGCGCTGGCCCCCTGCGATTCATTGGATGTGGCGGCCTTGGCCCAGGCGGCCGGGCAGGGCATGGAGCCCTTGCTGGAATACCTGGAAAGCACCCCCTACAGCCAGGGCGCCCAGGCGCTGCGGGAGTCCTTTTCCGCCTTTGAGAAGTGGCGGGACGACCAGGCCATGGAGCTGGTGAAGGGGGAGAAAGCGGAGTATGAGTCGGCGGGACCGCTGTTCGCCTACGCGGTGGCCAGGCGGCGGGAGGCCGACACGGTGCGGGTCATCCTCTCCGGCAAGCGCAACGGGCTGGAGGACGGGCGAATCCGGGAAAGGCTGAGGGAGACTTATGTATAAAATCGCAGTGCTGGGGGACCGGGACAGCATCTATGGCTTTGGGGCCCTGGGGCTGGAGGTCTTCCCTGTGGAGGAGGCCGAGGCCGGCGCCCGGCTTATCCGGCGGCTGGCGGAGGAAAACTACGCCGTGCTCTACGTGACAGAGGCCCTCTGCGCCCAGATACCCGAGGAGCTGGACCGGCTGCGGGAGGCGCCCCTCCCGGCGGTGGTGCCCATCCCGGGGATTTCCGGCAACACGGGGCTGGGCCTGCGCCAGGTGAAGCGCTCGGTGGAGCAGGCGGTGGGCTCTGACATTTTGGCAAACGAATCCTGATTAGAGAAGCGGGTGAATCATAAAATGAGCAAAGGCACCATCAAAAAGGTGGCCGGGCCCCTGGTGATTGCCAAGGGCATGCGGGACGCCAACATGTACGACGTGGTGCGGGTCAGCGAAAAGCGGCTGACCGGCGAAATTATTGAGATGCACGGGGACGAGGCCTCCATCCAGGTGTATGAGGAGACCTCCGGCCTGGCGCCGGGGGCGGTGGTGGAATCCACCGGCGAGCCCATGAGCGTGGAGCTGGGCCCCGGCTTGATTGGCAGCATCTACGACGGCATCCAGCGGCCCTTGGACGACATTATGCGCATCTCCGGCAACAACCTGCAGCGGGGCGTGGAGGTGCCCGCCCTGAAGCGGGAGAAGAAATGGGCCTTTGTCCCCACGGTACAGGTTGGGGACGGGGTGGCCGCCGGGGACGTGCTGGGCACTGTGCAGGAAACGGCCGTTGTGGAGCACAAAATCCTGGTGCCCCCTGGGCTGGTGGGCACGGTGAAGGACATCCGCGCCGGGGAGTTTACCGTGACAGAGACGGTGGCCCTGGTGGAAACCCCCGACGGCCGGGAGGTGCCCCTCTCGCTGCTGCAGCGGTGGCCGGTGCGGCGGGGGCGGCCCTATCAGAAGAAGCTCTCCCCCAACATGCCCCTGGTGACAGGCCAGCGGGTGATTGACACCTTCTTCCCCATCGCCAAGGGCGGCGTGGCGGCGGTGCCCGGGCCCTTCGGCAGCGGCAAGACCGTGGTGCAGCACCAGCTGGCCAAGTGGGCCGAGGCGGACATTGTGGTCTACATCGGCTGCGGCGAGCGGGGCAATGAGATGACCGACGTCTTAAACGAGTTCCCCGAGCTGAAGGACCCCAAGACCGGCCAGTCCTTGATGCAGCGCACGGTGCTTATCGCCAACACCTCTGACATGCCGGTGGCGGCCCGGGAGGCCTCTATCTACACGGGCATCACCATCGCGGAATACTTCCGGGACATGGGCTACTCGGTGGCCCTGATGGCGG
>ERZ1643246.3346-NODE-3346-length-13916-cov-11.100714_pt1 | contig 13916 bp, 15 predicted proteins | sample MGYA00579265_ERZ1643246 | MGnify/ENA primary metagenome ERZ1643246 (study PRJEB29033, sample SAMEA4952261) | chicken gut metagenome | biome: Broiler Chicken; feature: Gastrointestinal Tract; material: Caecum | place: Ireland | collected 2018 | study: Broiler... | reverse complement strand
CTGTTACCGTGGTCACCAAATCTACCGGACGGGATTCGAAAGAATTGATAACCAGGGCTGCCGTGAGGCGGCTCTTAATTTTGGGAGGTACTCGCTATTGTGCGTGTACGAATCGGTTAAAAAGATTTTTTGTAGTAAGTGGAGGTATTGGCTATATGGAAAATAGCCGATACTCATCGGTGGTTTAAAAGAAAGGAGGACAGTTGATAGCTGGAAGATAATTTTAGGTCATGAACACATCCATTTGGGTTGTAGGAGCTTTGGAGACAGGCGTTGGATAGGAAAATAGGAGGAATATATGAAGATTATCAGAGGTAATCAAGAAATAGAATTAACCCGGGAAGAATTGTTTGAGGCATATGAGGAGCAGGTAAGAAATTATGATATGCAAAATATAGCAAATAATATGTCCGTATATCTGGATTCGGATATATATGTGCGGTAAAAAAACAGCATTTATTGAGGAGGCAGCAGATCTGCTCAAAACATATTTAGATGAGCGTGAAATAACATATGAGTTTGCAATCAGGGAAGCGATAAGAGATACTGCAAAAAATATATTAAATTACAAGTGTGTTGAGGAGTTAAAAGAGAATATGAGAATAAGAAAGGGATGGCTGTATAAACAGGAGAAAAGATGCAATATAAGAGAAGGGCATAGTGCCTATCCTGGTGAAAACGGGCTTAGTGTCGGAGGACAGGGAGCAGAAAACAGATAATAGGAAGGCTGCTGTGACGGAAATTAGCGGTTGCAGCACTAAGAAAATCTGCTATAATAAAATCAGGGAAAGGCGGATAAAACGGTATGGCAGAAAGCAAGAAAATAAAAACAGATGTAATCTTGAAAGATTTTTGGAGGCAGAATGACAGATTTGCCGATTTGTTCAATGCAGTGGTGTTTCAGGGAAAAGAAGTATTAAAGCCGGAAGCACTGCAGGAGATGGACACGGATTTATCTGGCATCATTCGGTTTAAAGACTACGAAGAGTCTCTTGTAAGAACCAGGGATGTGGTAAAAAAGATGGCGTTTGGCGTGGAATTTGCAGTTTTGGGAATCGAATCCCAAATGAAAACGCATTATGCAATGCCCTTACGGACACTTTTATATGATGGGATGGGATACCTGAAGGAATATCAGGAAATTGCTCATTCCAGAAAAACGGGAGGCGGCATGACGGAGGCGGAATTTCTTTCCGGAATGCGTAAGGAAGACCGTCTGCATCCAATTATCTCGATAGTTGTATACTATAGTGAGAATGTCTGGGATGGACCGATGTGCCTGAAGGATATGATCGTAGAGATGCCGGAGGAGATTGAACGCATCTTTTCTGATTATAAGATGAACCTCGTGCAAGTGAGAGAAAGTGAACAGTATGTATTTCATAATGAAGATGTAAAGACAGTGTTTGAGATTTCCAGAGAAATATTCAAGGGGAATTTTGATAAGATCAATACAGAATATAAAGACCGGGAAATCAAATCGGAACTGGTTACGGTAATTGGCAAGATTACGGATTCGGTGGAACTGATGCGTCAGGGAAATAGCAAGGAGGTTGTTAGCATGTGTACTGCTTTGGAAAAATTAAAAGAGCAAGGTCGTGAAGAAGGGCGCCAGGAAGGTCGTGAAGAAGGCCGTCAGGAAGGTTTGAAAGATTTAATCATGGAGTGGACGAAAGATGGTTACTCAGTCGGTGAAATTGCGAAACTTCTGAAAAAACCAGAGGAATTCATAAGAAAAGTGCAGGAAGAGGCAAAAGTATTGGTTTAATTACGGATAAAAAGAGAATCCTTGTTTCTGAAGAAGGGATAGGGATAGGGTTTTAAGTGAATCAAGGGATTGCAGGGAGACTGGTATGTGTACTGCTTTGGAAAAATTAAAAGAGCAAGGTCGTGAAGAAGGTTTGAAAGATTTAATTATGGAGTGGACGAAAGACGGTTACTCAGTCAGTGAAATTGCGAAACTTCTGAAAAAACCAGAGGAATTTATAAAAAAAGTACAGAAAGAATCAGCGTCTGTAATATAAAAATTTACGGAAAGGCACCGGAACTTACAAGGAGGTTTTGGTGTCTTTTTCTTTTGCAACAGGAATACTAAAGATTATGTGGGAGGTAAGATATGAATACATAAAGAAAAATGGATGGCAGGTAGAATGTAAGCCTGAGTTGTTGTGCGGGGTAATGAGTGCTACGATTGGTTTTATCAATGATAAAGGTCAGGATGATGAAACATAGCTGGATATTCCGCCATACGATGAACGGGATTTCAGCAGTTTGTTTTCTGAGTTTTGCAAAGAAAATGGGTCTCCTGAAGATACAGTTACTTATATACATATTGTCCAGATGGCTGAAAGCATGGAAGCATTAGTTTGATTCAGCCAGTATATCTTAATGGCAGCCCTGCAATTGTAAATTAGGGAATTGCAGGGTATGAGTTGTGCGACATGCAGGATATTTCTTTTCATGGAAATAGACTCTGATCTTATAGGAAGCGTTTGTCGTTTGATACTTGGAGGGTATCTATGAATAAGAGACAGCAGAATGAGAAAAACAAGGGACAGATAGAATAGATTGAATATATACTAAATAAAGGAAAATTTAATTGACGTATACAATATGTTGTGTTAATATGATTTTGAAATCAATTTTTATACGTCCCTTCAGGGATGGGTAAGAGATTTTGGTTCCGGTTTAAATGCCGGGAGAAAAGTTTGAAAGCGCAGAGTGCTTTTGTGTTTTGTTAAAAACTGAATCATGGAATCAAAAAGAGACATTCAGAATGGAGAATTCTGGGTGTCTTTTTTTCTGCGCAGAGAAAGGAGGGATTGCAGAAAAAGAACAGATGAACAGGCGGCAGATATAAGAAAAACACAGGCAAAGGAGGAAACGAATGAATCATTCAATTTTAATGGGAAGACTAACCAGAGATCCGGAAATCCGTTATTCTCAGGGGGAAAATTCTATTGCGGTTGCAAATTTCCGTCTTGCAGTGGACCGTACATACCGCACGAGAGATGACGAAGAAACAGCGGATTACTTTTCCTGTACGGCATTCGGCAGGCTTGCGGAATTTGCAGAGGACCATCTGGCACAGGGAATCAAAGTAATCGTGGCAGGAAGGCTCCAGAATGACAACTATAAGAACAGGGATGGAAACCGGGTATATGGAATGAAGCTGATCCTGTCCCAGATTGAGTTTGCCGAGAGCAAGAAGATTAATGAAGGTTATCGTGATGGAAATTACAGGGATGATGACGAGGATGACAGGGAATCTGGTCGGAGAAGTTCTTCCGGGGAAAGAAGGTCAGGCCACAGTTCCGGACAGAATGCAGAGCAGCGCCGCTCTGGAAACAGAAAGAGCGGCAGCTCCAGAGAAGAAGGGCGGAGGAGCAGTTCGAGGTCCGATTCCGGACGCCGTTCCAGGGGACGGGATGACCGGGACCCGGACGATGAATTTATGGATACGGAGAGCGCAGACAATTATGCGTTTAACTAAGAAAAGATGGAAAAATAAAAAGTCGGTAAGCGGCAGGGGACTTCCCTGCCCTTTCCGTAGAAAGGATTATTATGGAGGATAAATGGAATCAGACGGAGGCAAGAATCAGAAGTTGGATTAAGGACAACAAGGCGCTAATGTCAGTTTCCGTCTTGGTTGGCTTTCTCCTGACGCCGTTTCTGTGGCCTTTTTTTCTTGCAGTGGTCTATACGGCGCTGTCATTGGCAGTGCCGGTTTTTCTCATCCTTCTTGGGATTAAGATGCCATGGAGAGCAGAGCCGCATAAAGAGAAAAAAGATACAGAGAAAGACAGACCGGAGAATAGTCCGAAAGATGAAGAGGAGGATACATATGAGCAGAGGAAAGACACTTTTTCGCAGGGGCAGGATTCAAAGAATGGGGCTGCACCAGAACCGGAGCACAAAGAAAAAAAGGATTGCGCAGACCGAAAAAACAATGACGGAGAAAGAGACGCAGCTATATCGTGGTATGTCCAAGAAGGAAAGGTACGCATCCTGAAGCTGATGCACCGGGCATGCGAAGAAAATGCGACGGGGATTTCCATCCGCAGGGACGGAATCTGCTCCGCAAAAGGAAAGGACGGATATTACCGGATTGGGGCGTTTCGGAACTTCCCAGGGAATCGTATGGAAGTGATTGCCAGCCAGTTTAGAAAGGAGGTCCCATCGGTTTCTGTGAGAGTAAAGGGGAAATACCTGTGTATATTCTGGAAGAAGGAGGAATGCGCATGATTTCTTGCAGACCGAAGCCAGATGGAAAAATTTTTTATAATCCGTCAAACGGCTATACGATTGCAGTATATGAAACAGAGGAAGAACTTCCTCTTGAAGCTGCGCAGCAGACGCAGGACGGACACAGTTTTACGGCTGTGGGACTGGAGCTTCCCCTGGCAGAAGAGCTTATGGTGGATTTGGAAGGGGAGTGGAAACAGAATGAGAAGTACGGGATACAGTATGAGGTGAAAGATTATCAGATTCAGACCCCAACAACGAGGAAGGGGATGATTGGTTACCTGTCTTCCGGACTAATCAAAGGGATAGGACCTGTTACCGCAGAAAAGATTGTAGATAAATTTGGACGGAGAACCTTTTACATCATCGAAAATGAACCGGAACGGCTGTTGGAAATCCGGGGCATTACGGAAGGGAGGCTGGAAGAGATTCTGGCCGGATACCGAAACAGCGATGAAGTAAAGGAGCTTATGACATTTCTGGCACCAATGGGAGCAACACCAAGAAAGGTAGCGAAGATACAGGATCATTTTGGAAAGGCGGCCGCCAGCATTGTTAAAGAAAATCCTTACCGGTTATGTGAGGTTCGTGGATTTGGTTTTAAAACGGTAGACCCGATTGCTATGAACAGCAGGAGGATACGGCCGGACAATCCGTTCCGGCTGAAGGCTGCAATCCGGCATGTGTTGGAAGAAGCGGAAACCGAAGGGCATTTGTTTTTGCATAGCGGAGAGATTGTGGAACGGGTTAATCTGCTTTTGAACCATAGGGAGCGCTTTCAGGAAGTTCCAGAACGTGCAATCCGGGATGCCGGAAATGGAATGGTATATCAGGATAAAGAGCTGGTTGCTGATAGGAACAAAGCTATTTACCTGAAAGAATGCTTTCAGGCGGAAAAAGGGGGTGCAGTATGCCTGTCAAACTTGATAATCCATGGCCCGGCTCCAGTTGATATTGAACCTTATCTGAAACGGGTAGAAAAACTGGAAAATATCATGCTGGACGAAAAGCAGAAAGATGCGGTACGCATGGTGTTCCGTCATGGTGTAAGTCTGATTACAGGGGGACCTGGTTATGGAAAAACAACAGTCATCCGGGTTATCATCGGTGTGCAGGAAGAAATCAATAAGGATGCGATGATTCTTCTTTGCGCACCGACTGGAAGAGCCCGCCGAAGAATGTACGAGAGCACACACTATCCGGCGCTTACAATCCATAAAGCAATAGGGGCAGGCAATGAGTTTGGATTTGGGCGGAAAGAAGAACTTTTGCCGGACGACCTGATCATTACTGATGAAAGCAGTATGCTGGATATGTTCCTCGCATATAAATTTTTTTCCAGGATTAAACGTGGCGCAAGACTGGTGCTGGTGGGAGATAAGGATCAGATTCCTTCTGTACGGGCTGGAAATGTATTTAAGGAACTGCTGGAATGCGGTGTGGTTCCGAAGACTGTATTGACGACCTGCTTCCGTCAAGGGAAAGATTCCACAATCAGCGCCAATGCAGAACGGATTAACAAGAATATTACCCGTCTGATAGAAGATGATACGTTTCGAATCATCCCAGCTTCGACGGATAAGGCCGCAGCGGAGAAAATCCGGGAGATTTACAAGGAAGAGTGGAAGCTGCAAGGGAAAAACGCAGATGCAATCCAGGTGCTTTCCCCCCTGCGCAAAGATACACAGGCAGGGGCCGATGCATTAAATGAGATGCTGTGCGAGATTGTAAATCCAAGGTCACGTGGAAAGCGCCAGATAAAAAATGGAGGGCGCATCTTTCAGATTTACGATAAAGTGATGCAGGAAAAAAACGAAGATGAAGTATCCAATGGGGATATAGGTATGGTAATCCGGATTTACCGGGAAGGTGGAAAAGAAAAGATGGAAGTAGATTTTGGGGATGAGCGGCAGCTAAGTTATGAAGAAGAGGAACGTTGGCCGCTTACCTATGCTTATGCCATCAGTGTCCATAAATCTCAAGGGGCGGAATATCCGGTAGTAATCTTGCCAATGCTCCCCTGTTTCCGCAGAATGCTGAAACGGAACATTCTGTATACAGCAGTCAGCAGGGCACAAAGGAAATTGATCATTGTCGGGAGCCGCAGGGCAATCGCACAGGCTATCCATACGGATGATACAGACAAGCGCAATACGATGTTTGGAAGCCGCATCCGTGAAGTCATGGAGACAGCAAAAAAGCGGCGGGACCATGCAGCGTAGGTCCAAGCAAAGGAGGGAATCGTATGTATAAGTTGGTAAAAAAGAAGGAATGGGAACGCACCGGACTTCAGCTGCAAATTCAGGAGCAGATATTAAAAGACAAAGAGAACAAGATTGAAGAATTGGAAAGCCTCTGCCAGATGTTGGAGTCGGAAAACCGGCGGAGAAATTCCCGGCTGATGGAAGCAAAACGGGAAAACCGGAGACTGGAGGAAAAAGTTCGGGAGAGATTATGGAAAAAAGTCCAGGAAATCCTGATCCATAAGGAGAATCAAGCAGATTTTGCAAAGGAAATCTGCGGCTGCTATCACAACAGTGAAAATGGCAAGTGGGAAGTTGTTACCGGATTTGGTCTTGCAGACAAAGAGGACGCAGAACGGATGCTCTTTTCCGAGCCGGCGGATGCCCGCTGCTATTATGAACTGATGCAGGTGTTTGGAATGTCTCCGTTTAATGAGAAGAGCGAGGAGACGTGCTGGAACGATATGGCAGAAACAGCCTGACAGGGGAGGAAATATATGGGATATGAGTATGATTACGAAGAAGAATTAGCCCAGAAAAAACGTGAGATACAAGACCTCGAAAACGACCTGGAGGCCTGCCACCGTGAAATCCGGAGGCTAAGGAACGTATGCCGGGAATATGAGGAACAGTTGAAAAAGTATGAAATAAAGCAGGAAGGAGAAACGAATGAAGATCATATGTGAAAAAACAGAACTGGCAAAGGGTGTACAGACCGTATTAAAGGCAGTGCCGGCAAAACCAACACAGCCTATCTTGGAGAACATCCTGATTGAAGCCTCAGACAGCATCCGTCTGACAGGAAATGATTTGGAACTGGGGATCACAATGGAGATTGACGGAAATGTTGCAGAAAAAGGAGAGATTTCGGTCAATGCAAAAACACTTTCGGATGTGGTGCGCAGGATGCCGGAAGGCGATGTGACACTGGAGACGAAAGGAGAAAGCGAAGTACTGGTCCGCTGCAAGAAAGTAAAATATAACCTTCCCATGCAGCCGGGGGAAGAATATCCCCGCATCCCGCAGGTGGAACGGGCAAACAGCGTATGGATCTCGGAGTTTGATTTAAAAGAAGCAATCCGGCAGACTATTTTTTCTGTATCCGATAATGACTCCAATAAGATGATGACAGGAGAGTTATTTGAAATTAACGGAAAAAATATGAAAGTCGTGTCCCTGGACGGTCATCGGATTGCTATGCGTAATATCCGCTTAGGTGAGAACTACGCGGCAAAGAAAGTGGTGATTCCAGGAAAAACGCTGGTGGAGATTGGAAAGGTAATCAGCAGCGACCCAGAAAGCATGATTGGGCTCTTTTTTACCGATAATCACGTCATGTTTGAGATGGAGAAGATTGTTGCGGTATCTCGGCTGATTGAGGGAGAATATTTCAAGATTGACACACTTATGAATACGGAATACCACACGAAGCTGATGATTGCTAAGAAAGATTTGCAGGAGTGTATTTCCAGAGCTGGCATCCTGCAGAAACGGGATGAAAACAAACCTGTGGTTATGGACATCAGAAAGGGCGGCATGGAATTGAAAGTGACCACTCCGCTGGGTTCTATGGACGAGAATCTTCCCATACAGATTGAGGGGAAAGAACTGAGAATCGGCTTTAATCCACGGTTTTTGCTGGATATGTTGAGAGCTATTGATGATGAGCAGATTGATGTTTACCTGAATAATGACAAGATGCCTTGTGTTGTGCGGGATAAGGAAAACAGCTATCTTTATGTGATACTGCCAGTCAATATCAGAAAGGCAGCATAGCCTTTAAGAAAAGCTTTGATGCATAGGAGTATAGGGTAACCAAAAAAGCTCATTCCATAAAAAGGGAAGAGCTTTTTTGCTGCCCCAATGGCAACTTCACTTTTAAATCAGAAAGGACAAAAGAGGTGGTAGATTGAAAAAAAGTGTGTTAAAGAAGATTCCCTACCTGAATGCAGACGAAAAAGATAGAGAATTTCTTATGCTGTATGGACACTTGTATTTAGCGAAGCCGGAATGTCTTGTGGCAGAAGGGCAGAAGATACTACTCCTGAATATCTATGAACGGGAACAACTTCTGAAAGGCAATATGATTCCGATGTACCGGGTATTTGAGGGGAAAAAAGAATTTATTACAGAAATAACGGTCCTCAGCCAGTGGACCTTGCATACACTGAACCATCTGATATATGACGGTAGGGAACAGCCGAATATCGTTTTTAGGAAAAAATGCGAGGAAAATATAGTAAAACGCTTTTTCAGGGAAGGGAAAACAAAGAAAAGAGCGCTTGATATATTCCATAGAGAGCAGGAAAAGATAAAAAAAAGAGAACGTCTCGAAAGAAAGAGAAAAAAGGAAAAGATAAATAAACACCTGTTTGCAAAGGTAAAACGATTTTCACCGGCATTTCTTGGCTGGCTGGATGACCAGGCAATGTATGACAGCCAGTATATTTTTTACGATTATTCCAGAAAGAAGCATATCTCATGTGTCTGCACCCATTGCAGGGCAGAATTTGAACTGGACAGGAGTATTCCCAGACATAATCAGACTGGAACCTGTCCGGTTTGTAAAAGACCCGCCATCTTTAAGGCAAAAGGAAAAATGAAGTGCGGACGGATTACAGATTGGGGCGAAGCGGTTAAACTGGAGCGGATAGAAAAAGGAATCCTGCTGCGTCACATTTACCTGCGAAAATCTTATAAGATCAATAAACCAGAGACGTGGACAACAACCGCCAACGAGGATTACCGGGTAATACTGGAAGAAAATGGTAATGTAAAGTATTACGAATATTATTATTCTCAGCAGCAGAAAAAATGGAAACAGATATATTTGCGTCAAGATTATTATTACAGTGGTCACATGCCGTATACGGTAATAAAGTATAACTGCCTAAAAAATATGCCGGGAGTTCTGTATATGCGGAACCTGAAAAAATGTCTCAAGGGAACTGCTTTCCAGTATTCGGGGCTTAACCTGTATGCAGAGAAATACCGGAACGGAGTAATCCTTGTAAAACGTTATCTGGAAACATATCTGGAATCCCCCCAATTAGAGTATTTTATAAAAGCAAGGCTTTATCGGATTAGCGATGAACTGATATTGGGCCGAATTAACAGATATGTAAATCTCTATGGAAAAGGGATGAAAGAAATACTTGGGATTTCAAAGGAAGAAATCCGCATGCTCCAGAAATATGACCTGGGCAGCAAATATGTGGAATTATTTCAGAAGCTTCGTGAGTTTAAGATAAGCCTTGGTGAAACAGAAAAAAGGAATTTCCTGAATATTTATGGGATGAATGATACCTTGCTGGAAAAAATAGCCCTGTTGGGAATATGTACCCCAGTATCCATGCGGAAGATTACTTCCTACATTGCAAACCAGTTGGAACGCAGTCAGGAATGCAGGGGATACAGGCTGGATTGTGATTTGCCGGAATTGTCGGGAAAAGAACAGCATCTCTATAAGAACACTGCAAAAGATTGGGTGGACTATATTACATGGGCAGAGAAATTAGGACATGATATAAAAAGCAGAGCGGTCCTATTTCCAAAAAAACTGAAAAAAGCGCATGACCAGATGTACAAAGAGTATCAGGAATTTCAGAAAAAAGAGGAAAGAAAAAAGTTAAGGAAGATGAGGAATACTGTAAACAAAATATTTAAAGAGGAAGGAGCATGGCTGGAGGGACAGATTGAAAACAAAGACTATCTGTTTGCAGTACCAAAAAAATGGCAGGATCTCCGACAGGAAGGAGACGTGCTTGGGCATTGTGTAGGGAGCTATGTGGAGCATATAGCGCAAAAGCATTGCAGTGTTTATTTTATACGTAGGAAGGAAAAACCAGAAATGCCTTTTTATACTGTAGAGCTGCAAAACGGAAAGGTCGTGCAGTGCCAGGGAAAAGGCAGATGTGTGCCAACAGAAGAAGTGAGAGGATTTCTTGACTACGCAGAAAAGAAACTGCAGGCTTTAAAAACAGATGCAGAGAAAGCAGCGTAAAAAGTTATGATTTCAGGAGGAAGACATCAGCATCCGCAGGATTCTGGTGTCTTTTCCTGCAATGAGATTAAAAGAAGGTGGAAACATTGAAAGGACAATTGAGTTTTTTTGAAGCTCCGTATATCAAGGATTCCGAGTGTACAAGTCAGACACCTGTTGTGCGTGGAAAGCCGGACACAGCAGTTTATGGGAAGGGCATCTGCATCAAACCAAGAATCCCTGGTCGGAAGGATTCTGAACATTTTAAACGGATTTATTTGGAACATTTGCTGCCGTTAGAGGAATATGACATGGTGGTGGTTCTTCTGTCCGGAGGAAAGGACAGTATCGCCTGCTACTATAAGCTGCGGGAGTTGGGCGTTCCAAAAGAGAAAATAGAATTTTGGCATCATGATATTGATGGTGGACATCCGATCCGGAAGATGGACTGGCGCTGTACACAGAACTATATTAAGGCGCTTGCAAGTGCAGAGCAGATTCCGCTTCGAATTTCCTGGCGTGTAAATGGTTTTTTTGGGGAGCTTTACCGGATTGGGGCCAGTGAGCCAATAGAGTGGGAAGAGCCTGAGACCGGGGAGGTCATACGGTGCAGGCCATCCCGGAAGTATTTACGGTGCGAAAAGATTAAAGAAGAAATGCTGGGAGATATGGAAGAAGAGCTGGAGAAAATGGGGCTGCGCATGAAATTTCCGGCAAAAAGTGGGGATTTGAGCCGTCGTTGGTGCAGTGCTTATTTAAAGATTATGGTCATGGACAGTGTGATGACGAACCTTATTCGGTTGGAAGCATTGGAAAAGGAAGGAGGGAAACGGCAGAAGTTTCCGGCAAAGGGAGGAACCCATCAGGGACGTTGGTGCAGTGGGCACTTAAAAGCGTCTGTACAGGACAGTATGACGGCCAATCTGAACAAAACAAGAGCGGATGTGAAAATCTTAGTGGTATCAGGAGAGCGTCGAGGGGAATCGTCTGGCAGGGCAAAGTATAATGAAATGGAGATTCACCGGACAAATGCGGAGAAGAATCTTCATCGGCTTGTACATCAGTGGCGTCCGGTCATCGATTATTCGGAGATTGATGTCTGGGAAGTGCTGAAACGCCATCGGGTCAATCCGCACCCTTGCTACAGGGCAGGCTGGAACCGCTGCAGCTGTGCCATGTGTATTTTCTCTACGCCTAAGCTGTTCGCCGGCATCCGGGAATTGTACCCCAGGGACTACCAGATGCTGAAATATGACGAAGAAATCTTAGGATTTACATTGGATAATAAGTATGATCTGGATACGTTTGTTGGAGATGCCAAGTCCTGCGTTTATCATGGGGACCAGGAGGCAATCCGTAGCCTGCTTACCGGAGAGTTTTCGGTGGATGACATTTATGTGCAAGAGCAGTGGAGGTATCCTGCCGGGGCATTCCATGGTGCGGAAGGCGGTCCATGTTAATTTTGTAAGCAGATTTAGATTTTTAATCCAGGACTTTTTCATATAATTGAAAATAAAGAATCGAACTCTTTACTTAATTAAAAATGGGTGGTAAGATATAATCAATACATAGTGGCGCAGGTAAAAATGAAAACTGTATTATGATATTTCCTTAGCAGAACCTAAAAATAAAACAACATAATCTAAAGAATTGCATAAACATGGAGCCTGGCTGTTTACCAGACGATTATACGGGCATTATTGCAGGCTGGATACTTACTTCGCGGCAAACTCCGGGTAAATCTTTCTTCGGGTTTCTATCAGTGCTCCCATAATACGGCGTCCCTTATCGCTGACAAGGTATCGTCTGGAACGTGGGACTTTGCGGATCAGTCCATGGGCGCGGAGTTTGGCAAATTCCCGGCTGATCTTCCCGCTGACCTGTTTGTTTGGAGCCGTTTCATGATACAGGCTTTCCCGGATTTCTCTGTTTGTAAATCCACGGATCAGATATTTTCCATCTGAAATGGTTTCGAACAATGCAAATGTTTCCGGTGACCATACACGATACCCTGTGTATTTCCTCCCGCGGACAATCTTTTTCGTGCAGATCCCGCTGATTTCTTTTTCAATACTTCTTTGCGGGATGACATTACACATAGAGTCCAGAAACCGTTTGTTTGCCGCTCTTGATATTTCTGCGTACCGATAGAGGTTGGAGATGGATTTTCCCATGGGAACCCAGCGCTTGGACGTTGAGCCGTCCCTGTGCCGAACTTCCCTGTAAACCTTAAATTCCCTGGGATCATTGATCGTCATTTCTATCCGTAGACAGTTGAATTTATCATACATCTTGATACTGTTTGATTTCATTTTGAATTTAATCCTCCAGCCTTCCGGGCGTTTACGGTAATCGGAGACGGCCTCTCCCAGAAACTTTGGATCAAGTTTGCGCCCGAGAAAGGAAAAAACATCCGTACATTTGAAATCATAAAATGCGTGGCCAACCAGGGATGGATAAAGATCCTCCAGAGCTTCACGGCTCGTAAACATGACATCGGTTGCGAACTCGCACTGGTCTACACACCAGTGGTACCCCTGATGGAAGACCTCTTCAATCGTATCAAGATAAGGATTCACTTTATGTGCAAAGAGATCCAGCTGACGGCAGAGGCTTTTGGAATCAAATTTGTCAGCCAGTTCCTGTGCCTTTTGGATGTCGCTGATCTCTGAAAAAGAATTATCATACATACGGTAGGAAATGTGGTTTGCATCCAAAACATGTTTCATCATTTCCCGGCCGTTGATATAAACCTGGATCTGGAAAGGGAACCAGGTCTGTAGCTTTACATGCATAAAGCCAAAAGTTTTATCTTGAAAATAAAAGTAATAATACTTGCATTTACGGTTTACAGTATCCAGGGAAAGTTTCCCATCTTCCTTTTTTCGTGGTTGAAGAGTCTGACAGTATTCTACGACAGAAAGGATACAGAGCAGACCCTCATCAACCGGAGAGGATTTCAGGATTTCAAGAGCTGTCTGCTCTTTTGAAGTTTTAGGAGATGTAAGGTAGCGGAGAGGGCGGCCTGAAGAATGTGCCAGTTCTTCTGTATGTGAAACAATGCTGGAAGTAACCTGTTCCGCATAGGAAGAAAAATCTTTTAAGAGGACATTCCGGTCAGAAAGGAAATATTTTTTTCCGGAAGGAGAATAAAACGGACGGATATGCCCTTTCAGGATCATTCTGTCAAAGGTGAAAAAAGTGCCATTGATTTTGTCTTTATATTGTTCTAAAATAGTGTTCATAGGATCATCCTTTCGTATGAATGCTTGCAGGGAAATTTAGTTTCCGATGGAAAATGGTACTTTGATACCGGTGATTAAGTGCATTATAGCACGTGCATCTACGAATGGATGATTCTTTTTTGTTTGATTGCAGCCCTTGGCTGCGCTATGTTATATAAGCTAATAAGGAATAAACTTAGTTTTTAACATTCTTTACAACTT
>ERZ1643246.3345-NODE-3345-length-13928-cov-8.456426_pt1 | contig 13928 bp, 8 predicted proteins | sample MGYA00579265_ERZ1643246 | MGnify/ENA primary metagenome ERZ1643246 (study PRJEB29033, sample SAMEA4952261) | chicken gut metagenome | biome: Broiler Chicken; feature: Gastrointestinal Tract; material: Caecum | place: Ireland | collected 2018 | study: Broiler... | reverse complement strand
CGGGTGTTCGAATCACCTCGGGAACGTAACCGAGAAGCCGAAAATTCCTTGAAAGATCAGGGGTTCGGCTTCTTTTTATTTTCTGGAAAATCCGAACACGGAACCTAATGGCGATCAGCAGTTCACAATTTGCTAATCAGAGCGAGATTTTTGAAAAAATCCTGCATCATCCGTGTTTCATCAGGATCTTGTGATCCGGAAAGGGAAACTTTTCTTAATTTAAGTAAAAAGGAAAAGTGAAGAAAATATCCTGTACAATGATAGAAAAGTTCGTGACGCTTCTCTGCCTCTGGCATGGGGATGCATTTACAGAGCACAGCCGAGTCTCAGAAGTCAGCAGTTATGTTATGTAAAAGTGAATATTAACGGCTTTATCAGAGAACCCGCCTGGGTATCACAGAGAGTACCCAATATCCCCCGGATACTCTCTGTCACCCAGCCTCCTCTCATCACTTCTTTTTCTGGTCGATCAACCTCTCGATCAGATCGATCGTCTCCCGTATGCCGTAATTGGCGCTGTTGATGCACAGGTCATAGTTCTCCGGCCTGCCCCAGCGTCCGTAAGTGTAAAAGTCATAGTATTTCTTATGCTGCCGGTCCATCCGTTTCAGGAACCGGGACGCATGGCGCAGGTCCATGTTTTTCGCCGCCATGATCCTCTGGACGCGCTGTGAGAACGGCGCGCTGATAAAGAGGCTGATGTGCGGGATATGGTTATTCGAGAGGATCGAATCCGCGCACCGGCCCATGATCACACAGTCCTCTGTCCGGGCGAGATTACAGATCAGGTCGCTCATGTTGAAAAAGACGGCGTCCTGTCTGGGAAGCCCGTGGTAGCGGTTGAATTCCCGGAACCAGGTATTAAGCCGGAACGAGCGCTTCCTGTATTTGTCAAAACCGGCGAAACTTTCCGTCTCCGCATCAGTGACAGAGCCTTTTTCCGCCTCCAGGCGGGTGAGCACCTGGTTGAAGATCTCAACGTCATAATAGTTAATGTGCAGGTCATCCGCCAGTTCAAATCCGATATCATTTCCCGCGCTTCCCTGCGTCCTGCTGATGCAGATGACCAGATGGTCGTCCCCGGAAGGCTGCTTCCGGGCGCTGAGGTTCAGCTCAGCCCTTGCCAGGTCCACGATATCCACTTTCCCGAAAACATCAGGGAGCTCTTCGATCTGCTTCAGGATGTTGTCGTATTCAGACATCATCAGGTCTCTTTTTTTCTTGTCTTTAATGGTCCTTGCCATATTGCTGATCAGGGCGAGCTCGCTCCGTAAGAGATGGCCGTCCGGTTTGGTCATCATCAGCGTACACAGATTCCGTATCGTATTTTCCCTGTCGCCGGTGAATGTCCTTCCGAGCGAGGAACCGACACTGTCGTAAACTTCCGCGTCCAGGTCATAGATACGGTTTGCAAGCTCCATATATTTCTTCTCATTTTCCTGCATATCCGACCACCCTCCTTACAAAAAGAAAATCAATGTGTCCAGCAGAAATACCGGGATCAGGATCCCTGCTGACCAGAGCATGTATCCGAAGAACGACGGCATGTTTACACCGTTTTCATCAGAAATCGACTTGACCATGAAATTCGGGGCGTTCCCGATATATGTATTCGCGCCCATAAATACAGCGCCGCAAGAGATCGCTGAGAGCAGATGCACAGGGATGGTGCCCAGGCTGGTCGCGATCCCGCCTGTAAACCCGAGTGTTCCTGCTGTGGTCAGGAAGACCAGGTAGGTAGGCGTATTATCCAGGAAACTGGACAGGGCGCCCGTGGACCAGAAGAGCTGCCAGGGCTGTTCCAGACCGAGGTTTGGCCCGACCTGCTTCAGAAGCATCAGGGCAGGCTGCATGGTGATGAAGATCCCGATGAACAGCACCGCCACCTCCTGGATCGGTCCCCAGGTAAAGTGGTTCCGCGTCCGCACATCTTTTGGCGTAGTGCGGAATGAGAGAAACGCCGCCGCCAGGATGATCGCGATCTCAATGAGGGAAGGAAAGCTTAAGTTCACATCCCCGAAGATATGGATGCCGAGTACATTCCCCGCGCTGTCCTGGAACGCCTTCATCCCCGGGAGTACGCCGCTTAAGATGACAGCGCCCACGATCATGACGAGGAAAACGAGATTGTGCAGCCCGTCGATCCGGAAGCGGGTCCCGGGCCTGCTGATATCCGGCTTCCTGCCTTCCGCGATGTCCCTGCGGTACATCCTCTTGTCCACATGGTAGAAGATAAAAAGAAGGATCACCATATTAAAGAGAAGGACCGGGAACAGATGCAGGCTCCAGAAGAACGGGATGCCGCGCATAAATCCCATCAGCAGCGGCGGATCGCCGATCGGGGTCAGGATCCCGCCCATGTTGGACACGAGGAAAATGAAGAACACCATAATGTGCGCTTTTCTTCTTCTCCAGGAGTTCATTTTCAGCACGGGACGGACCATGAGCATGCTGGCGCCTGTGGTCCCGATGCAGCTTGCCAGCAGGGTCCCGAGGACGAGAAGTCCGGTGTTGATCCTGGGGGAACCCGCGAAATCCCCTTCCATTGTGATGTTGCCGGATACGCAGAACAGTCCGAACAACAGGATGATAAATGTCAGATAATCATTTACCGCACAGTCCAGTACGGTTTCCGCCATCTGTCCGGCCCCGTAGTAAAGGGCGAATGGGACCGCCATGACAAGGATCCAGAAAGCCACCGCGAGAGGCTGATGGCTGCCCCACCATTCCTCTTTGATAAGCGGCATGATGGCGATGCAGAGCAGCAGCCCTGCAAATGGGATGCACAGCCAGACAGGGACCGCTGCATCCTGCGTGTTTTCCGCTGCCTGGACGCATACCGGGCAGAAGATAAGGATAAAGAGTAAGATTGCTGATAAAGTTACTGATTTTTTCAAAAATGTCACCTCCGTTAAGCCAATAAAAATTATAACTCCGGCATTCGTCAAAATCAAACGAAACAGAGGGGAATTTGTCAGTATTTTGCGGGATCAGGGACAGGCAGGAGCCGGATTTCAGATGAAATGTAATCTTTCTAAAGCAGAGGTGTACTGTTATAATATAGAGTATACGAAAGAGGAGGAGGCGGTCAGTATGGAGTTCCGGGAGAAATGCCCTGAGATAGCAGGAACGGACTTATGGAAGATCTTTGAGAAGAAAGCGGGAGACGACCATGAATTTATCGCGGCAGTGGGGGAGATCTGTTATGAAGGAGTGCTCTTGTCAAAAGACGTGATCCGCTTCTTTCCTACCTTCACACTTCACGACGGGACCCATCTTGCAGGTGTGTGTAAATGGATGATCCGTCTGTTGGGCGATAAGAAGGACGATCTGACGTTCGAAGAAGCGGCAATGCTTGTCATGGCGGCATGCTGCCATGATATCGGGATGAGCGTTTCCGATGGTCAGAGGAAGGAGCTGGAAGCCGAGCTGGCGACAGGCGATTATACAGAGGAGTGGCTGGAATATTTCCGCAAGTATCCCGGAGATGAGGTGGCGTACCATGAGAGCCGTACTGTGACAGAGGAAATGCTCCGCAAATATATTAGGAAAAATCACAGCAGACGCATCAGCGAGCAGCTTCCCCATGAATGGCCGGATGCGCTGACCCGGCGGGGGATCCACAGGGAGACTCTGATCCGTGTGTGTGAAAGCCATGGAGAAAGCCTGAGTGAACTGCTTGATCGGATACCGCTGGCTGACTGCGACCTGAATCTGTGCGTGGTGCTCCTGCGGCTTGCGGACCTTCTGGATTATGACGCGGCGCGCGCTCCGGAAAGCTTGTTCCGGCATCTGGGCCTGGATCATCCGGAGACAGAGGAGCAGAAGATCAGCCGGGAGGAATGGAACAAGAACCGCTCCGGCTGGTTTGGGGAAATCCGGGAGGGTATAATCCCTTATACAGCGCGGTTTGCGGATCCTCAGACCGAACATGAGGTTATGGGGTATCTGGCATGGCTGAGATCAGAGTTGATTTTGTGTAATGAGTTCCTTTCCCGCTTCTCCAAACGATGGCAGGGACTGGAACTCCCGTATAGAGTTGTTGAAAATGTGGAACGTGTGGGATATGAAGCGGGAGATTTCCATCTGACCATGGATCAGGACCGTATACTGGAACTGCTCACAGGGGAAAATCTGTACAGTGATCCCGGAGTCTTTGTCCGCGAACTGCTTCAAAATGCCATTGACGCGGTCCTTACAAGGAGGCGGTTGGATCCCGGATTCGGCGAAAAGGGCGGAAAGATCGTCGTACATACCTGGATGGATAATGAAGGGTACGGCTGGTTCCGCATAGAGGATGACGGCATCGGTATGGATAAGCATATCGTAAAAGATTACTTCCTGAAGGTGGGGCGCTCTTACTACACCTCGGATGAGTACAAGGCAGCCATGATCCACAAAGTGAGGGACACGGATTTCACGCCTACCAGCAGGTTCGGGATTGGGATCCTTTCCTGCTTTATGAGTGATCCGGACAATAACCGGCTGGAAGTGGTGACAAGACGGTATTCTCCGGGACCGGGAACCCGCAATCCTGTCTACCGGCTGGACGTGACCGGACTGCACGGGTATTACTTCCTTACCGAGGTAAAGAAAGGACGCCCCGGACAGCCCATGCACCGGCCGATGGGAGCAGACGGTACGGATGACGGCTATATGCACCGAGTCGGGACTACTATCTGCGTGCGGGTGAATATGTACCGGATGGGCGGCCCCCGGGCTTTTAAAGATCTGATGGACAAATACGTCTGCTTCCCGGAGGTGCCGGTGGAGTTCCACGGGCCGGAAGGAACCTATACCTATCCGACACAGCAGGAACTGATGGATCTTGTTCACAGTATGAATCCGGATGGACCCGGGGCAGAGCCGAAAGAGTATGAGCATCCCATAACGGATGAGATGTTTGACGAGCTCAAAAGAGAGATGCCATTTGTGGACTGGGAGATCAGCGGAAGACCAGCGCTTGTGCTGAAGTATTATCCGCTGGACTGGCTTTCGGGGACTGAAAATATCAGTGGGGTGGCAATTGAAACTGATATAAAAGAATCTCTAAAATGTGAGCCTGTAAAATATCAAGGAAACGAGTATCCGATAGAAGTTCACGCTTACTCGGAAGTAGTGTATTTTCAAAATAAGATAACGATTCGTTTTGCAAGTTACTATTCGTATGATGACCGAAATAAGCAATCGCCGGAAGAAAAAGAATATCTGAAGGCATATGAAGAAGTGGTGTATTTTAATATTTCTTTTAAGGATCTGTTATCCATGTTGAGTGAAGAAGAGAATTCGATTTTTATGAAGATATTTGTATCCGGCGTAGTCTCTGGAGATTTCATACTCAAGTATCATGAGGATCATGGTACCTGTGCAGCATATAATGGGGTCTTGTCAGATACATCGGATTTAATGGGAGCCGGCTTAGGGGATATAAACATTATTGTTTTACTTTCTGGTGCAAACTGTCCAGGGGTAAATCTGGCGAGAAATATGATAACATCGCTTCCGTTGGAGACTTTCTGCAATTTAGTTCGAATTCGTGATATATTAAATGATTGGAATTGGTTTCGATATTATTCGAATACAGGACTCCTTAATGACAAAAGCTTTGCACTGACAGAAGCATGGCGATTTCGGTCGATTTTAGAGAGGCATCCGGATTGGGAAGATCAAATTCAAATAAGAACAGACATTTTGTCAGAAGAAAGAGTTTCCTTATCAGAATTGGAGGGAATGTTGAAGAATAAAGAAGAGGTAATGGTAGATGAAGTTAGCAGAAATCCATATGATCGTCTCTGCCTGGCCGCTCTTAAACGCCGTTTTACAGTTTGGATAGACTTTTCGAATAATTGTGATGAGCGCATGATTTTGAAAAGCGGTAAGAGCCATTTAGAAGAGTTTCCCGTAATATTATTTTTTCACCCGATGGAAATGAAAACAGTTTTTCTAGGGAGAATTAGCATCGTTACTATTAACTATTATAATCAGGAACATAGATTTTCCATGTGGCTGATCAAAAACCGAAAAGAACTCCAGGACAAGGTTCCCGGCATGTATAACAATATCCTGACAACAATGATTTTAGAAACAGAAATATCTGTAATTGTAAAAGAGCTTAATGACATCTTAGAGCGCTTAAAGCAGTTCCCAGGTAATCCTTTCAACATCAGCCGGGAATTATATCTAAGTGAAGGTGACTTTATAAAAAGCTAATATAAAGATCAAAAGGAAAGTGACAGACCATCATGACCATCAAAGAAATCGCCCGCCTCGCAAACGTCTCCAGCGCCGCGGTATCGCGCTACTTAAACGGCGGCTACATCAGCGAGGAGAAGCGGGCACAGATCAGAAAAGTGATCGAAGAGACCGGGTACCATCCATCCGCGCAGGCGCGCACCCTGCGGACGAAGCGCGCCAGCCTCATCGGAGTGGTCGTACCAAAGATCAATTCAGAGAGCATCAGCCGCGTCACAGAGGGGATCGGCAATGTACTCGCGGCGCGGGGGTATCAGATGCTCCTTGCGAGCACGGACAACAATGCGAAGAAAGAGATCGAATATCTCCACTTATTTGAAAAATACCCGGTGGACGGGATTATCCTCATCGGGACCATGATCACAGCGGAGCACAGGAGATTTCTCAAAAATGCCCGGATCCCTGTTGTCGTGACCGGGCAGAATACGAAATATGCAAACTGTGTATACCACGACGATTACGGCGCAGGAAAGGCGATGGGGAAGCTGGCGGCGTCTCTGAGCGGGAAGAATAAGCATATCGCGTACATCGGCGTCACGCGGGAAGATAAGGCCGCGGGCGCGTCGAGGGAGGACGGATTCCGCGCAGGGCTTAAGTCAGAGGGCAGGGAGCTGGAAGAGGAGTATGTGCGGATATCCGCGTTCCAGGCGGAATCAGGATATGAGGCTGCCCTCTCTCTTCTGGATGAAGAGACGGACATCGGTGTGATATCATGCGCTACGGATACGATCGCCGCAGGGGCGATCAGGGCGCTGCGGGACCGGGGGATCAGACTGGCGCAGGATCGGTCCGTCCTGCCTCAGGCCCGGCTCGTTCTGCCGGATGCTGACGCCTCGGCAGACAGCTGCAGGATCGCGGTCACCGGGTTCGGTGACAACCAGCTTTTAAAGGCTGCCACAGGGGGGATACCTACTGTGCACTTCGGGTACAAGACGAGCGGGATCCGCAGCGCGGAGCTGCTGCTGGATGTGATCGAGCGGGGGGAGAAGATCCCTGTGGAGATGAAGCTGGGGTTCCGGCTGGTCAGGGGTTCGGAAGGGAGCATGTAGCCACGGAGGGCTTCTCAATTACCTCTATTTTATAACCACAATTCGGACAGATTTTTCACGCCGGACTCTAAGAAATCCTTATCGCCGGTCAGCAGAACATCTGCTTTCGCTTCAATGGCTGCCCGCAAAATGGGGCGGTCATTGACATCCCTGATTTGTGTTTCGGTCATAACTTTCTCTACCGGAACTGGGATTAATTCCAGGGTAAGCAATGCGACGGAAAGAAATTTGTCCAGCGCCGTCAGGCGGTTCGGGAATTTCTTGTTAAATATCCGCTTTATTTTCGTCCTCATTTCTCAATTCTTTGACGAGATTCATAACATCATCTTCCGAGGTCAGTCCGGCGCGTTCTGCTTCTCCAGCCATTTCCCGCTGAAGAACCTGCATAGCATACACGGCAGAATTGACAATGCGGACGGTGTTTCCTTCCACGATAAAAGTAACCCTGTCACCATTTGACACGCCAAGCACATCGCGGACATCTTTCGGGATTGTGATCTGTCCTTTTGCCATAACTTTGGCATTATCTACAAACGCATTTATTGACATGATTTTACACCACCTTTCTGGAACATGGAAAGTAGGGATTTCCCTACTTTTATTATATGCAGAACAAGTAAAAAAATCAACGGAACTGTTGAATTTTTTACTTTCCCGAATACGGAAAAAAGCCCCTAAATATAATAATGCACAAATCGAATCATTAAATATCAGTAAAAATGCCCTATTTACAAATCCTCTGTTTTTTCTTATCATTTATACAAAGATATGAAATCGATTTCACAAAAATAGATTTCATATGCGAGATAAATCGCTTAATTAAAGAGAAGGAGAGATAATATGGATTACAGGAAAACAGCACAGAACATCCTGGATCAGGTCGGCGGAAGCAAAAATATCGTATCCGCCGCACACTGTGCGACCAGACTGCGGCTCGTGATCGCGGATAACAGCAAAGCGGACAAGGGCTCGATCGAGAATATTGACGGAGTGAAAGGCGTGTTCGAGGCGTCCGGGCAGCTCCAGATCATCCTCGGCACAGGGACGGTCAACAAGGTATTTGACGAGTTCATCGCTATCGCGGGCATCACTGCCAGCTCAAAGGCAGAGGCAAAGGAGGCGGCAGCGCAGAAGCAGAATGTATTCATGCGCGCGATCAAACTGCTGGGAGATATCTTCGTACCGATCATCCCGGCGATCGTGGCGAGCGGTTTCCTCATGGGGATCATGAACTCCCTGGACTTCATGATCAATAATGGCTTTATCAGCATGGACACGAGCAGTTCGATCTATGTGTTCGCAAATCTGTTCAGCAATACAGCGTACACCTTCCTTCAGATCCTGATCGCGTTCTCAGCGGCAAAAGCATTCGGCGCGAACCCGTATCTGGGCGCAGTCATCGGCATGATCATGATCAACCCGGCTCTGCAGAATGCATACACCGTGGCGACTGAGGGCGTACAGCAGACACAGTCCGTATTTTTCGGGCTCTATGATATCGACATGGTGGGCTATCAGGGACATGTCATCCCGGTTGTGATCGCGGTGTGGCTGCTCTCGGTGATCGAGAAAAAGCTGCACAAGATCGTGCCGGAGGTGCTGGACCTCTTCGTCACTCCTCTGGTCAGCGTATTTGTCACAGGTTATCTCACACTCTCCATCATCGGGCCGGTCTTCGTGTGGGCTGAGAACGCGATCCTCGGCGGCATCCAGTGGCTGCTCACTCTTCCGCTCGGCATCGGAAGCCTGATCATGGGCGGCCTGTACGCGCCGACAGTCGTGACCGGTATCCATCAGATGTACACGGCGATTGATATCGGACAGATCGCGCAGTACGGCGTGACATACTGGCTCCCGCTGGCAAGCGCGGCAAATGTGGCACAGGGAGCGGCAGCTCTTGCAGTGGCGCTCAAGTCCAGGGATAAGAAGATCAAATCACTGGCGCTCCCCTCATCGCTGAGTGCGTTCATGGGGATCACAGAGCCGGCGATCTTCGGTGTAAACTTAAGATTCTTCAAGCCGTTCATCGCAGGATGCATCGGCGGCGGATGCGGAGCCCTGTATGCTTCCCTCGTACATCTCGGGGCAAAGGGAACCGGCGTGACAGGCATCTTCGGGATCCTGCTCTGCCTGGAGCAGCCGGTGCAGTACGCGATCGAAATGGCGATCGCGGTGGGCGTTGCGTTTGTGATCTCTTTCATTATATATAAAGACCAGAAGCCGAAGGCAGAGACAGCCGGCATAGAGGCGAAAGCATCGGCAGGGGCAGCGGCAGCTGAGACTGCAGGAACAGAGAAAGAGACAGTAAAGAGTCCTGTCCGGGGGAAGATCATACCGCTTTCCGAAGTGAGCGACGAGACATTCTCCTCTGAAATGCTGGGCACGACTGTGGCAGTAGAGCCGGAGGACGGCAGGGTCGTATCCCCCTGCGACGGCGAGGTGATCAATGTATTCGATACAGGACATGCGGTGTGCATTGCCACAAAAAGTGGCGGCGAGCTGCTGATCCATATCGGGGTGGACACCGTGAAGCTGGGCGGAAAAGGATTTACAAAGAAAGTATCAGACGGGCAGCAGGTCCGCGCGGGAGACGTGCTCATAGAGGCAGACCTGGATACGATCCGCGCGGAAGGGTATCCGGCGGCGACGATGGTCATCCTCACCAATGCGGATGAGTATTCCGAAGTGGAAAAGGCAGCGCCCGGGGCAGTCGGCACAGACGATCCGGTCATGACGCTGAAAAAATAGAGTCACTGAGCAGACCGCACAGTGAAAAAGCAACCGATCAGATTGATAATACAGACAGGGAGAATGGATATGAACGCACTGACAAGGGATTTGATCAGACTTACAGAAAAAGCGGAGGCGGAAAAACCGTCCGCTGCGGACAGCCGGTTCCGGCAGGAGATCCATCTGATGCCCCCGACAGGGTGGCTGAATGACCCGAACGGTCTCTGCCAGTTCGGCGGCGTCTTCCACGCCTATTTCCAATACTCACCGTTTCACGCTGAGGGAGGAGTCAAGATGTGGGGGCACTGCACGAGCTGGGACATGGTCCGGTGGGAATACCAGGGAGCGGTCCTTTATCCGGACCAGCCCTTTGACTGCCACGGCGTGTACTCAGGCTCTGCCTTCACAGAGGACGGCGTGATGTACGTGTACTATACGGGAAATGTAAAGCTGGAGAACCGGGCGGACTATGATTATGTAAATACCGGGCGCGAGGCAAACACCGTCCTCGTGACGAGCCGGGACGGGCAGAGCTTCGGGGCAAAGCAGCTCCTTATGAGAAATGCAGACTATCCGTCAGACCTGACCCTCCATGTCAGGGACCCCAAGGTATGGAAAGACAAGGGAACCTATTATATGATACAGGGAGCCAGGACGAAAGCGGATACAGGGCAGGCGCTGGTCTTCCGGTCAGCGGACAGGGTAAACTGGACGCTCCACAGCAGGGTAGAGACAGAGGAGCCCTTCGGATATATGTGGGAATGCCCGGATTACTTTGAGGTGAACGGGGTGAAGCTGCTCTCCGCGTCCGTACAGGGGCTGGAAGGCGGCGTGTGGGAAGACCGGAATGTGTACCAGTCAGGGTATTTCCTGGTGGAAGGCGATATCCTTGGGGAGTACAGGCTGTCAGAGTACAGGCTCTGGGACTATGGATTCGACTATTACGCGCCGCAGAGTTTTGAGACAGAGGACGGCAGGCGGATCCAGATCGGCTGGATGGGCATGCCGGACTGCGAGGAGTATACCAATCCTACCATAGAGAACGGGTGGCAGCACTGCTTTACCTTCCCCAGAGAAATCTTCGTGGAAGACGGGAAGGTGCTCCAGCGTCCGGTCAGGGAGCTGGAGGAAAGAGAGCGGGAGATCGCGGCGGCTGAAAAGGGAAAAGGTTCTATTTCAGAACCATTCCTGATAGAAGGATACCAGGTTTATGATATGTCCGTGGACCGCATATCCGGGAACCGATTCCGCGCAGTGCTCGCGGAAGAGCTCGTGCTGGAATACACGGACGGAAGGTTTGAGATGAGGTTCTTGAGCCGGGAGAAAGGATCCGCGTCAGCCGGGAGAGGATTTCGGTACGTTGAACTTGAACGGCTGGAAAGCGTAAGGATCCTGGCGGATGTATCTTCAGTGGAAGTATTCTTAAATAATGGAGAGTATGTATTTACGACAAGATATTATCCTGAGAAAGCATGCGTCCGTGTGGAAGCCGGAGACGCAGAGATAAAATTTAAAGTGATCGAAAGCAGCCCGTGAACGGGATGCCGGAGTAAAAGGAGCCGCCGCGCCGGGGGATGTGATCAGCGCAGCGGCTCTTTTTCGTGTCTTCTTTTATTAAAAAAGATGTCCTGAAGTTGAAGTTTTGCTATTTTGCACAAAAAACAACGCGAAAATACAGGAATAAAATGGAAAAATTGGGAGTATTAATGAAAGTTTAGAATCTGTTCATAATTAAATAGGAAAAAATTTACAGAAATGTTACAATACAAGATAGTAATTACATAATGGCAGTATTCTCTGCAAAATTAAGAAAACTGCGGTTGTGTAAAATAAATTGGATTGGAGGAAAAGGACTAGGAAAAAGTATTTGTCCGAAAAAAGGATGAAAAAAAATGACTTAAAAAGAAAAGGTGCAGCAGTCATCGCGGCAGCGCTGGCGGCGGGGATGATCATCCCGTCCATGGCACTGGCAGCGGGACCGTCCGTTAAGGTCGGTTCAGACTCAGGCGTCCAGATGAGCTCGGACCCGGAAGCAGTGTATGTGAATAATTACACCGGGACAACGCGCTCGGAGAATTTCAGTGATAACTGGAAGTTCTATATGGGCGACGCTTCCGGCGCACAGGATCCGGGTTTTAACGACTCGGGCTGGGAGCAGGTGAACCTGCCTCATGATTACAGTATTGAGCAGGAATACACCAAATCAGGGGAGGCTGAAAGCGGCTATCTCCTGGGAGGTACAGGGTGGTACAGAAAAAGTTTTACGCTCGGCAGCAGCGCTGAGGGGAAACAGATCCGTATTGATTTCGGCGGAGTATATATGAATGCAACCGTGTGGGTGAACGGTACCCAGGTAGGCACACATCCATACGGATATACGCCGTTTTCATTTGACATTACAGATTATGTAAACTATGGCGGGGAAAATGTGATCACCGTAAAGGTCGATCATCAGACGCCGTCAAGCCGCTGGTATTCAGGAAGCGGTATTTACAGGAACGTTGACCTTACGGTTACAGATCCTGTACACGTAGATCTGTATGGGACAAAGATCGAGACTCCGAAGCTGGCAGAAGAAGCAGGCGGCACAGTGAATGCGGATATCACCACGACTGTGGCGAATGATTCTGCTGAGGAGAAGAGCGTGGCGCTGACCCACACTGTATTCCCGAAAGGCGGGGATGCGTCCCAGAGCATCGGCACTGTGACCACAGAGGCGCAGACAGTGGCAGCCGGAAGTACGGCGGACATTGACGCTAAAGTAGAGGTAAAGAACCCGACGCTTTGGGATACATCAGATGCCCCCGCGCTTTACACAGTAAGGACCGAGGTTAAGGTCAACGGCCAGGTGGTCGATACATATGATACGGAATATGGTTTCCGCTATTTTGAGTTCGACCCGAACACAGGATTTTCCTTAAACGGGGAAAATATGAAGCTGAAAGGCGTCTGCATGCACCATGACCAGGGAGCGCTCGGCGCAGAGGCATGGGAGAGCGCGATCGAACGTCAGGTAAGGATCCTGAAAGAGATGGGATGCAATTCCATCCGCGTGACCCACAACCCGGCGTCAGACGAACTGATCGAGGCGTGCAATGAGCAGGGCATCCTCGTGATCGACGAAGCATTCGACGGATGGATGTATCCGAAGAACGGCAACTCCAATGATTACTCTGTGTGGTTCAATCAGACGATTGGCGCGGAGAACGAGATCATCGGAGCGGAAGAAGGAATGACATGGGCGCAGTTCGATCTGAGCGCCATGATCAGGAGAGGGCAGAATGCTCCTTCCATTATCATGTGGTCTCTCGGAAATGAGGTCCAGGAGGGGACGGCTTACGGGCTGAACCAGACTTACATGGATACGCAGAGCAAGCTTATCAGCTGGGCACAGGAACTGGATGAGACAAGACCCGTTACAAGAGGAGATAATAACGTAAAGGGAAATACATCCGGTATGGGCTACAATATCATGAATGCGCTGTCAGAGGCCGGAGGAACGGCTGGACTCAACTACACAGTTGGTTCACAGTACGACGCCCAGCATGCGGCGAGCCCGGACTGGTGCATCTATGGTTCCGAGACAGCGTCATCCATCAACAGCAGGGGCGTCTATGACAGGCTTGGAAACGGCGAAACACAGACACCGGCGGATCAGAAACTGACCTCCTACGACAATTCAAGAGTAGGCTGGGGAGCTCTTGCAAGCACAGCGTGGTACGATGTGATCACCCGCGACTTTGTTGCAGGCGAATATGTATGGACAGGATTTGACTATATCGGCGAGCCGACTCCGTGGAACGGCACGGGATCCGGGGCGATGGGGACATGGCCGTCTCCGAAGAATTCCTATTTCGGTATCATTGATACGGCAGGTCTTCCGAAGGACAGCTATTA
>ERZ1643246.3344-NODE-3344-length-13930-cov-13.831423_pt1 | contig 13930 bp, 15 predicted proteins | sample MGYA00579265_ERZ1643246 | MGnify/ENA primary metagenome ERZ1643246 (study PRJEB29033, sample SAMEA4952261) | chicken gut metagenome | biome: Broiler Chicken; feature: Gastrointestinal Tract; material: Caecum | place: Ireland | collected 2018 | study: Broiler... | reverse complement strand
CTTTTTTACTATCTCACATCTTCTGCGCACTTTATATGCCCATACACCCATAACGCTCTGTCTAGATCACGGTTTTGCGGATCGCGATAACGATCAGATAATTGACTTTTCAGTGTTTCAATTTTCTTGCAATACCTATCATATCTTTCTTTGAATTCTTCCATCTTTTTTTTGTCTTTTGTCGGCAAATCAGACGGTATAGGTTCATACTTTTGGTCATCGGTATTCGGGAATTCCTCTTTATTTTGGCTGATCACATCAAGTGCCTTATCTGCAAACTGATCAAAGATCGGGTATTTTCCCATGGATATAAAATACAGAAGCGTAATACAATATACGGTTCCAAGGCCTTTCCAACCTTTTTCCCTTTTGGCCTTATTGAGATCTTCCAATACACCAAACCAGTTATTCTGTTCGATATCTTCTTCCCAATGATTTAAATTAGATAAAACATATTCAGCAATTTCTTTAATTGGAAATTGATTTTTACGTAATCTAATTGCAGAAGAATGACATGCCCATTTATCATAATTTTCTAAATCCGCCCAATCACTGCTATAGGAGAATGGCTTTTTTTCACTGCATGTTTTATGGGCGATTTTTCCAATTTTCCAGGCAAGAATATGGATTACATCTTCCTCGTTTTTTATGCCACTTTCTAATAAACTATCAATTTCTCTCTCAGAATACTGACTACAACGGGACAGCCTTTTGATAAGAGGTTGATCAATTTTTCCATTTTCAGGATAATAGTATGCCTTAGCATATTGCTCAATAAAGGAGTCCCCAAATTCGACAAATTGTTTTTTGTTTTTATCATAAAACTTCATCTCTTCGAATCACCCTTCTATGTATCATATTTCAAAATTTATTTCTCCTCGGTATCTTCTTCCCACTCCTTTCCGTTTTCGTCATAGGTGTCGCTGTAGGCATCCTCATAATACATCTTTGCAAGCTCTTTCAAATAAGAATCAAACTTGCTGATATGAAGCATATGGTCACATCTCATATATTCCCACACCGTAATATACCCGTCATAAAAATTCCCGTCATATCCGCGGGGGAAAAGGGGATCCTGCAGAGCGTTGAGCAGCCCTTCCAGAACTTTGATATAAGCTTCATATTCCCACTGCAATACGCCGTCAGGATAGGTTGTGCGGTTTACCAGGACATACATGGCGCCGATCAGGGGCAGATCCGCATTGTTGATGCCAAAATCGTCTACCGTATCGATAAAATACTGCCAGGTGTCCACAAGCAGCGTCTTGAACAGCGGCAGGTCAAAGGCGTCTGACTCCGTATTATACCGCAGATCCTCTATCGCTTCCTGCCAGCGTTCGGTAAGCTGATCTCCCCTGCTGTCCTCCCGCACGGATTTTTGGTACTCCTTGCTGAAAAAGCGCCGGAGCACGTCCAGCATTTCCTCTTCTTCCAGATAAAAGATGTCATGCCGCGGCTTGTCCAACGCCCGGTTCAGGGTGACGACAAGCTGTCCAAATCTCATATTGGGCCTTTTTTCTTCCCACAGGGCAGCCAGTTCATCGCAAAACCTGCGGATTCTTGCTTTGTCTCTCATGTTCGCCGCCTCCTCTTTTGAATTTTCTGATATCCCAGATTAAATGTTGTAATAAGCGAATCTTGCTTTTTGCCGAATTGGTTCAAGGTCACCGAAGTCCAAAGGACATTTTACCAGTAAGAATAAAACCTGAAGACACTCCTGCACAGCTATTGGATAATACTTTGTGCCCCGAATCGGTTTAACAATCGCTGAAAGACGATCGATAGCATCTATTGCTTTTTCAATTTTAACGGCACTTTTGTTTACGATGCTTTCATAAATATCGCCAAGGTCATCGTGGATACGCCACAGTTCTTCGGAATCAAATCCTGCCGATACATAATAATCATCCAGAGCATCAGAATATTTGCGGTACTCAGCATCAGCGAATTCTTTCATTTCCTTCGATTTGCCGGCGTGACTAATATGGGTATGGAACACAGAAACAGCTTGTATCGCTGCCTGACGAATCGGTTCAAGATCGCGAAAATCCACAGGACACTTTGCCAACAAAATCAAAGCATCAATACATCCGCTTACATATGACGGATAGAATAATGCATATTTAATCGGTTCGGTGAGTTTGGAAAAACGAGCGATGATGTCCGGGGCCTCATTAAAGAGGTATGCGGCATAGTCTGAAATGTGCTCGTGAGCACTTCTGTACAGAAGCAAATCATGCAGTGCCAACAGGTCTTCGTTAATGCAGTCCAATTCAACAATATCGCCAAGTTGCCATGAGTTAAAATACGCGTCCAGCGCTTCAGTCAATTGCCAATGCCTGTCATTAGTATTATACTTCCGCACAGTTTTTTCCAAACTGTCTCGTACTCTCTCCGCCAATCTCAGCGGCTCCAGTATCATTACATCCGGAATATAGGTTTTCGCAAACTGCTCCGCGGATAGTTCGTTGGTATGGACGGTCACGGTAACGCCCTCTTCCTTTTCGTCCGAAAAGGTAATATCCTTGCCAAACAGTTCCACAACCTCGCCTATCATTCGTCTTGTAATCCGAAACTTTACCCGCACGGTTTCACCAGAAAACATATAGAGGTGCTCTTTCATGTACTCCGCCAGATTCAGGCCCTGTCCTTTCGCGCCCTGCAGGGTTTCAAAGGGTTTAGCCGGCTTATCCAGAATGCTCAGCTCCCGGATATGGTCAAGGCGGAAATTGGAAATATCGTTGTACGGATCGTAATTGCAGATCAGATAATATTTTCCATCTTTTGCTACCATTTGGTAAGGGCTTACAACATATTGCCGTTCGGTCCCGTCCGCCTGCTTCTTTGGGTGCATCTTCTTATCTGTTCCGTACTCGGCATATTTAAAGACCACTTTGCGGTTATGGCTGATCGCCTCATCCAGCAATTCAATATTCAGAAAAATCTGTTTGTTGTCGGTTTTATCATTCGGCAAGGTTGCAATGTGTTTGACTCTGGATCGGAAATAGATGTTGGACAACCCTTCCAGCTTTTCCACCAACGCTTTACACTGGCTGTATGGAATATGGCGGGAAAAAAGCAGGCTGTCGATTAAAAGCCGGAGTTCTGAGTCGTCAAATTCGCGCCTCAGATAAAAATCGGAAAGGATATAGCTTTCCTCCAGCTCGCCGGTCTTTGCATTCGGTGTCATGCGAATGGTTTCATTGTATTCAATGTCATAGCCGAAATCGATCAGATTCATTAAATTTCGCTTGACCGCTTTGCGATCCGCTTTCATCTGATATTCATTTTTCAAAATTTCAGCAATTTCCTTCTGGCTGAGCCGATGCTCTTTATCCGTATAACGGCGGAGAATATCCAGAATATTGATAATCATCAGTTTCTTTGGCTGTTGTGTATACATTGTCATTCCCCCTGTTATATAGGATTCTACCATCCTGAAATATATTTTACAAGACGGTATGCGCCAAAAAAAGGACATCTGCGTTTTGTGCCGGATTACCATAGTTCAATTGACTGAAAAAAACGCAGGACACAGGTCTGGTTTTCATTTCCATGAAACAAGACCTGTGTCCTGAAACCAGAAAGTTCCAAATGATGAGGTATCTTCCTTTGCTTTTGGAAAAATCAGGCGTTTCTAATGGCATAGAGATCACGTTTTGATATATCGGCCGGAATTTCCCTCAGGTTAACCTGCAGCCTGGATTTTTATTTCCATCCGTCCTTTGCATGAATTCACTTATAAATGGCATTTAGCTGTCCATTATTTTGTTTCCTCCATATTTTCACCATCTTCCTCCTCATCGAATTCTCCAAAACTGTCCATGAATGCAAGAAAATCCCTGACATTCATCAATGCAAATCCCAATAGATTTTGCCCTCGCCATTTTTGGGGATCAAGGGCATCGGGATTATTTTTTCCCAAGCCGATTCCCCAAACCCGGTCTGTCGGGCTGGCCTCTACCAGTACCTTGTCGCCTGTGGAAAGCAGAAAACTTCTTAGCGAGCTATTTTGCAGAAATTTTTTGGTATTCCCTTTTCTTACGATGTGCTCTTTTTCCTTGTTCCAGACAGCCTTATCAAAATTTCTTACTTTTCTTCCCAGGGCTTTGCACTTCCGAGGGTCCGAGGTGTTCAGGATTTCTGCCCGGATTTCCTCATCCCCGAACAGTCTTGCCTTTTCCGCCATCATATACTGCTCGGCGGAGGTGTAGGTCACGCCGTCTGCCTCAAATTGGCAGGGATACCATTGACTCAGACAGGTTTCTGTAACTGCTTTTGTGACCCTGTGCCCATAAAACAACAGCAATTCCGGCCTGTTTTCTCCAAGCTCCAAAAGGTAACGCATGTTCCAGGCGCGCGAAGCTTCCATAGAGAGTTCAACTGGCATATTTGACAACTCCTTTTCTTTTTTCTATTTGTATGATAACAGAATGGATGGCCTTTTTTGAGTTCACGAAAACAGCTTTCTTGTTCTTTCGGAAAGGATACGGTAAATATTGCAAGATTGGATTTTCTGCAATGCAACCAGTTTGAAGCGGATGATACAGCATCAGGTTGTTTCATCCTGGTTTTTCTGCTTCGGCCATATATTGACCATTTTCAGAGCGTCTTTGCAATACTCATCCTGATAAGCTTTTACCAAATCCCCGTGCATACTCTCCAACAACAGGACGGTATAACTGTTCAACAGTAACTCCAGATCGCAATTCCCTTTTAGGTATTCGCTCACAGGCCTGAGTATCCGGTTCTTTTCCTCCAACTCAAAGGGGTAAAGTTCCAGATCCAGATAGTTTGCCCAGCCACCAAATTCGTTCCAGATACCGAACCCGTCCCGCCAGCCGTATCCATAGGCGCCCATGTCCATGACGCATCCCGTTCTGCGGTACGCTTGTACCCGTTTGTCTGCATTGCGCACTAATCCAGCGTATACCCCATCTGGGGAAAGCCCCTGCCGTATCATCTCCTGAGTGTCCCAAACATTCAAATAGTTCAGAACAAAAGGGGCGGCCTCGCCACAGAAGGGATCCCAGACCAGATCCCCGCGCCTGAACGGCGTTGGAAAAGCAAACCACATATCCGAAAAAGTGCAGTCCGTATCCGTCAGTTCATCACTGTCCGGAATTCCGCAGCGATCGACACGTACAGGGTTTTGCTCCCGGTCTGTTTCCAATATCCATTGAATAATTGATTTTCCCTCTGCCCCGCACCACTCCTGCCGGTAAAAACGAATTTTGTCTGTTTCGGTATCTCCGTCCAACCGCCGTAGGCAGTGGGAGAGACAAGAATCAAAGCTGTTAAAATATTCCCCGCCTCCCCGCCAGCCATCATCCTGCGGCCAGTTCCAACGCTGAGGTCCATGGAGTTCATACCGATAAACACCGTTCTTTCCATTGGGAAATTCTTTTAACAATGTTTCCTGAGATGCAATATGACGCCGCAAAAAATCGTGGCAGCTTCCAAGCGGTTCTTCTTTCCGCCGCGTCAGGGAACAGTCCGGCATGGTTTCGATAATTTCCCGCCAGGCGGCAAATTTTTCTTTGAGGGTAACGCTGCGGCACTGCCATACCAGAAAAGCCGCCTCCGGCGCGGTGAAAGAATAGCCGATTTGCATGAGATGATTGCGCAGGTCTTTGGAATTGATAAAGCGTGTATAATTCAAGACGGCTTTGCTCCTTTCTTATTTGCCTTTTCCTTCAATGGATGAATCCACTAAATGCGCGGTTTCCGGTAAAAGACATAACATTTCACGCAGGCCCGCAGTAGACTTCCATTGTTCTTCTGCCTGAATTACCTCAAAGAGATTTAAAAAGATATCCGGTTCTATCCGTCCGGTCAAAAGCTTGCTGACAGCGCCTAACAGCCTATGTTCTCCCGATAGCGGACCGTTGTAGCGTTCAAGCAGTAAATAGTTGCCTATGTGTTCTTTGATAATCTTATTATTGCAAATATAATAGGCAGAAAAGGAAAGATCGCTGGTGTCCCCGTTTTTTGTAAGATTACGGAGCCACCGGTCACTGTTTTTCACCTTACCGCCGTCCGGCACAAACCCATTTTGGCGCATTTCTTCGCTCCCCCAGGTAGGGAGCGAATCCAAAACAAACAGCTCATCAGGCGGCAAAGGCTGGTTCCCGGCAGCGTTCCCGTGTTGAAAATAAAATATATGGCTGCTTTTGGCACAAGGAAAAACAATATCCCCGCGCTTGAACGGCGTTGGAAAGGCGAACCACATCCCCTGAAACGTGAGCAGCAGATTTTCTTCCTCTTTGGTGAGAAACTGACCAAAGGCATCTATTGCAACGGGTTCTAACCGATCGTTTAAAATCAGGGTAATACTCTCTCCCGGCGAAGTCAAACTTCTTTTTTTGAAACGAATACTTCCAATTTCAAAATTATGATCTGTGTGTAATGATACAGGATAAGGTGGCAGCGATTTACATTCTCTATTTTCAATCGTTTGCAAATAGTCTTCGATTACACGTGCTGCTTCCGGAGCATCAGAAGCAAATTCGTCATTGAGAAGTCCGGCTACACAGGAAGTAACGTTTGGATAAAGGCGCTCATATTTTTCAAAAAAATCAGAGCCGTCCCAGTATGAACCACTGTAAGAATAAACAACATGCTCCTCACAATAAAAAATTTCCAGGAGTCGCTCCATAAGCGTGATATACTGCTCCAGGAATTTGTGGACACTGTGCATTGCGTCCATATTCATCCGCTTCTCCATGGAACAGTCGGGTATCGTTTCTATAATTTCCCGCTAGGCGGTAATTTTTTCTTTCAGGGTGGCGCTGCGGCACTGCCATACCAGAAAAGCCGCCTCCGGCGCGGTAAAGGAATAATCGATTTGCCGCAAGTAATCACGGATATCTTTAGAGTTAATAAAACGGAACAAATCCATTTTCTCCCCTTTCCATCCAGTCAAAAGACTGTTATGAAGATTCATGCCGCAGCTTCACATTTTATGGCATCACACTCCGTTTTTCGGTTCCGCAGCGCCCGCAGCGTCAGGCGGAACACATAGACGTTGGGGCAGTACCATTCCTGTTCATCGGCGAAAATTTCAATTCCATTGTGGTAAAAATACTCTTTGATGGCCGCCGCCACCGCCGCGCTGCGGGACTGACCATAATGGCACTGGCAAATCAATGTCCCGCAGTCTTTCCAATGGCGGTAAACAAAACCCGCGATCTGATTTGCCTGCTCCTCTGAGAACAGACGGAAAGCATACCCGCCGCTGGATTCATAGTCAATTTCCGAAAGGGTAACATCATCAAACTCCAGCCGCAGGATGTGCGCCGGCTTATATTCCAATGGCGGAAGCTCCGTTCCAAAATCGCCGATGCTGATGAGAGCCGTGTCCGGCGCAAAGGGCTTGTGTGCCCGCTTCTTTAGGGACTGGATGCTGTGAATTTCTACCTTCATGAAACAACCTCCTTTCTACGCTGTCAGTATAACAGATAATATGGGGCAAAAAAGGAACAAGATAAAGTGCATAATGTTATTAAGCTTGTTCTGGGTGCAGGTTTGTGATATCATAGAAGAGACAAAAAGCATGACGTTAAAAGAAAGGATGAGGTGTTGATGTGTAAGCCTAAGGATGAGTATATAGAAGTGTGTGAAGTAATAAAAAAAACAAAGCCGAATGAAAACGATGACCGTAGCGAAGGCTGTAAGATGTACATTAAAACTAAACGTGAGGGAAAATCCCTAGAGATCCAATCGGATTTTTCGGTTAACTATCCGAGCAATGATATAATATCTGCGGAAGCATATCGCCTTAAATACCATATCTATCATGAAGTTCAGTCCCTTCGTACAAATAATAATGTGTTACTTTCCACTTATGCAGGAAATAGCCCAGAAAATTCTGATATAGAAAATCTATTGTTTTACAATATCGGCACAGGTGCATTCTCGAAAGTTTTTCAATCCTCCAAGAAGAAACAAGTGGCATTTAAGATGGATTCTACATCTCAAGAAAACCAATCCTCGCACAAATATAAATATGAGGTTGTTCCCAGCGAAGTAGTAGAGGCCTTGGGCAGAAAGACACTAATAGCAAAATGGAACGTTACCATCGGCAGTACTCTCCCAAAACAAGCGGAAGAATATTACCTCGCGCTGCGCACCGCGATACGAAACTCAAGAGTGGAATCCCAAAATAAAGATGAACCCGATGAAAATGAGGTGATGCTATGCGGCTTGGAACGGTGTGATGAAACCGCCTTCGGTATTAAGATTACATTGACTGTTCCCGAGTCAAATAAAACAACTCACCCTGTTTCTGTCATGAAGCATCTTTTGGACGGTGTGATCTGTGCTTTCCATGGTGAAAAAGGAGAGACAGCTCAGATGCTTCAAGAAAAATTCGAAGGTGAGAAGGTAACATGCCAAACTGATTGGCATATTCTCGGCGATCAAGATTATCTAAGAAAATATGGAAACGGGTTTAAGTGGTATCCGGCGGACGAAGCCGATCGCTTACAATTCGGCTGGATCGTTGTGGAACAGAGTAAAGACAATAAATACAAAATGAGCGGCGAAATCTACAAGTGGGATTGATAATATCCTTTCGTTAAATTACTTCTAAAATACAAAACAGGCCGGTACAGGACAATTCCTGTGCCGGTCTTTTTTCTTTGCAGAAAATCTTTTGGCGGTGATGTACCGTTTTATGTTCATGCCTTCTGCTATTCTGGTATTGCAGCAGAAAACAAGCCGTTCGCTTGAGGATTTTACTGCCGGAGATTTTTATCGATAAGCTTATCGATCCATTCGTTTAAGCAGATAATCAAATAAAATGGAGGGATGACAAATGCAGCACAAAGGCAGCGTGTTCTATGATTTCGATTTCTCAATCAAAAGGCCTCTCTACAGTATCCGTCAACTTTTTCGTGACCTGAAATGCTGTCTGGACCGGATCCGAAAAGGTTATTGTGTTAAGGATCTGTGGGAGATCGACACCTGGTTTCTGGGCATCATGCCGGAAATGCTGGAAGAGTTCGACCGCCGTAAAAACAGTTATCCAAATGCTTTTTGGGAACAATGCGTTCAAAAACACGAAAAGGAACTTCCTGTTTCCAAAGAAAAATTTCTGATTTCCGGCGCGAGGGATTTCCCGGACCTTTATAAAAAAATAAGTGCGGAAGCTTATGAAGCATGGGGGAACACCTTACAGGAAATGGCAGACTTGATGCGAAAAGCGTGGTGCGCCGGCTGGAAATTCGGGGACGGGTGGGAATACCGCCTTCAATGCCAAAAGAAAGCCTTGGAGATGTTTCAAACATATTTTAACGATCTGTGGGATTGAGAAAGTAGGAATCGGCAAGAGAAAGGGGATTGCAACAACGGTGATTTGTAAAGGCAGATTTTGAATGTGAAACAGGTGGTTCTTGACATGAAACCAGATTGGAGGGATAAAAATGACCTGCTGTTTTACGGGACACCGATACTTTCCGTGGAAAGATGATACCGAGCATCCGCAGCACAAAGCGCTATTGGCAAAGCTGGAGGAGGCGATCGATTGGGCTCTCGCCAAAGGAGCGGCTCATTTCATCTGTGGGAATGCGATCGGCGTGGATACATGGGCGGCGGAACTGGTGCTGAAAAAGAAAAGAACACATCCGCAAATTTTTCTGGAGATCGCGCTGCCCTTTGCCGGGCATAACGCAAATGAGCCTGCCTGCCAAAGAGTGCAGCAAAAAGCCGACCTTGTGCATGTTGTCGGTAGGGCCAAAAACAGAAGATCAGCCTTTTTCGAACGGAATCGATATATGGTGGATCACAGCGATTTATTGATCGCTGTGTATTGTAAATCCCACGCCCGCGGTGGAACCCTGGCAACAATGGAGTATGCGAAAAAACAAGGGATAGAAGTCATCGAAATCCCGGTTGAAACACTTCAAGCGGGTTAACCTGCGGTATCCGTTTTTCTAAAGAGGATGAAGCGATCACCGTTACATGAAATCGTCGATTTTGGAACATCAGAATATATTGCCAAATTAGAAAAAATGAATCACACCTACGGAATCGATAAAAATAAAAAAGAAAGGAAACAGGAAGAATGGATTTTTTGAAATTTGTCAATTCTAACGCGGTTCGCGGCTATTTGCAGGAAATCCGCTATCAACCGACCTCCCTGGAAGCCGCCTGGCTTGTTTACCAATGCGAGACCGCCAGCCTGGAAGAAAAGTGCGCCGCCTGGCGGGAAATCATAGAAACTCTGCCGGACTGCCCAACCGGAAGCCGAACGAGAGGACTTAAACCGGAGCACCGCGACAGTGTGTACACGTTTCTGCAGGCGTACATCGCGCAGCAGAAACAGCTTGCCGCTGCGTTTATGCAGGCGGATGAACCCGCCGTTTATGACCTGCAATACCAGCTTCTGCCCAAAGGGGAACGGTTTTGGCGGCAGTGGCGCATGGCGGACGAGGATTTTCCCACCCTGGAGGCGTGTCTGCAGGCGGTGCCCCGGGACGAGGGGGAAGTCAGGCAAATTACAGTAAGAAAGTACAACGCAGAAGGAGATTTTCTAATGGCGGCAAAATTTCTGCCAGACCATCGGCTTGCATTTGCAGAACCCAGGCCAGGCTCTCTATATGCTATGAGCATGGAGAAGAGCGAATGGGCCGTTTATACCGGCTTGCTTTACCCTGCTGGACCTTCCGAGCAGACACTTAATTTTCCGTTGCCGTTCCGTCCAGGCGATCTGCTTTATAATCCGAACCGTCCGGAAGCGGCAGGCGGCGGGGTATTCGTTGCCGCGCGGTCAGATTCCTGTTGCCAATGGTCAGGATTAGTTCAGTGTGAGGATCCGGATAAAATATCTGCCTTTTTCCCACGGATTATGGATTGTGAATATTACCCCACTGAAGCACTGATAGAACGGCACCGGCTGCTCTCCCTTTTAAGTAAATTCCTGAAAGGAAAACAGTGCAGCTGGCGCTTTTGCTGGGATTTTGCAGTATTCCTTAACGGCTACCACGATCTCCTGCTCCCGCCGCCTGCCGATTCAGAAGGGACGAAAACGGACGGCAGTGAAAATAAGATTTTTCTCTCTGTAGAAATTGCAAAGGTTCCCGAAGGGACAGATGAGGACGATTCTTGGGACTGGGACGAGGAGATAGAAGAAATGGAGCAGGAATGGGGCGAAGAAGCAGGGCAAGAGCAAAAATCTTAATGCCCCGACCACTTTAAAGGGGGAACCCGGAGCATTTTCATTTTTCCTCTCTTTACTTCATATTATTAAAAAACAGAAAGGAAAAAGAAACAATGGATTTTTTAAAATTTATCAATTCAAATACGGTTCGTAATCATTTGCAGGAACTCGAGTATCAGCCAACCGCGATGGAAGCCGCCTGGCTTGTATATCAATGCGAAACCCTCAGCCAGGAGGAAAAGTATGCCGCCTGGCAGGAAATTATTGATACCATGCCGGATTGCCCCTCCTACAGACACACTGCAGGATTGAAGCAGGAATACGAAGACAGTACACACGCTTTTCTGCAGGCATACATTGCACAGCAGAAAAAATTAACCTCAGTATTTTTACAGACGGATGACTCCGCCATTTATAAGGTACAATACCAGTTCGTGCCAAATGGAGAGCAATTTTTGCGACATTGGTGTAAAATAGATGGAGATTTCCCCACGCTGACAGCATGTCTCCAGGCAGTTCCACAAAACAATGGTGATGTCAAACGAATTGTAATAAAACAGTATAACACAGCAGGCGCTTTTCTGATGGCGGCAAGATTTCTGCCGGATCACCGGCTTGCAGCCGTAGAGCCAAAACCAGGCTCACTGTACGCCATAGAAAATATGGAATTTGATGAGTGGGCTCTATATAGGGTGTTTCATATGGTGCACTTAGGCTCCGGATTGCATTTTCCGCTGCCGTTTCAACCGAACGACCTGCTGTATAGCCCAGGCAGTCCAGACACGACAGAACCGACAATCTTAGAAGGAGTGTTCATTGCCGAGCAGATGGGTTCCTATCACATGCACTGGGGATTTTTTCTGCACGAAGAAGATCCGAATTGCATCAGGCGTCTTTTTCCACCAATTATGAATTGCGAATACTATCCACCGGAAGCGTTAACCAAGCAGCAGCGTCTACTTTCTTTTTTATATAATCTCCTGAAAACACGCTAATGTACTCGATGTTTTTCATTTTTCTTACAAAGTACCTCAACTTGCTGTTTTCGTCTTCCGCAGTTGTAGAAGAAACGAACGGCAATGAAATTAAAATCCCTCTCGATAGAACCTTATCAGGATTCCTCAAGGAACAGACAAGGATGATTCTCGCGAGCAAAACGGAAAAATGAAATAAACGGGCGGATAAAGAAGCAGAACAAGAAGAAAAGTCTTAAAAACTCCTTAATAATTTGAAAGGGAAGAAAGCCAGTAATATTTTGGCTTTCTTCCCTTTGCTTATTGTGCATAAAACTCTTCTAATGTATTCAGGCAGATACATCCCAGTGGGTTGCCGAACACCGCGCCGCAGTCAATGGCAATGTGGCTGTTTTTCTGGTAGATCCGTCCTGAACAGCTTTCATCAATTAAATCGGTCGGCGTGTGGCCAGTGACCAAATACCGTTCCGGAAAATATTCTTTTTCATATTCCGGTTCTCCCACGATCAGCTCCTGCCAGTTCAGTCTGTCAAAGTGAAGCATTCGCTCTTTTTCCGGCACCGTGTGGGACAGAAAAAAACGTTTGCCTTTGACTTTGACCTCGTCGTAAAGCAGGAAGACGTTCAAATAAGCCAACAACATCTTCTGCTTTTCCGGCGGTAATTTTACAAATGCGGTATAGGTGGGATAACCACCGTCGTAGAACCAACTTTGATACAAATTCTGTATTTCGTGCGTATCTTGTTTCTGTAAAGGCTGTGATAAATTTTTTAATAGACAGTATGCAAGATAGTCATGGTTGCCACGCAGAGGAATCACATTTTTTCGCTGAATCATATCAAGAAGAATTTTAATACCTCCATCGCCCCTGTCTACCACGTCGCCTAGGACGTAGAGGGTATCGGTTTCGCGAAATTGTATTTTTTCCAGCACTTTTATATATTTTTCATAGCAACCGTGCAGGTCGCTGACAGCATAGATCATTTGATACCTCTAAATTTACACCTGTATACGCGATAGGCGGTTTTCATTACAATTTAATAATATCGTGCCGCGTGTGTCAAAATTGCCACACCTTTTCACCACAAAATCAAACACGTTTAGTATAAAATCGACGAACAGAAAAAGTCGTTACCTTTCCTGCTCATAGTGTTTGGGTTTTCTTTGCCGTTGTGTCTGTGCCTGCTGTTTCTGCCGCAGGCGTTCCCGGACGGAGCGTGCTTCCGCTTCCTCATGGAGCAGATTTGCGACATCCCGCTTGCTGTCAAACATCATCAGCGAATCGTATCTCTCGCCGTAGGCGTCCTGCACACGAGTAACCGCAGAGCGTTCCTTTTCCTCACGGATGGCAAGCCGTGCTTCCATCAGCTCGCCGGCGTCAAATTCTGAAGCCTGTTCCTTCAATTCGCCGTATTCCTTCAGTGCGGCGTCCAGTTCGGCAGAATACTTTGCCTCCTGCGCTTCCAGTTTTTTCAGCGCACTTTCCATTGCGGCAATATCCTTCTTTACAGAAGAAATGCCGGTATCATCGGCGCAATCCAGAGAACGGAGCCGCAGTTCCTTTTCCGTTTTCAGTTCTTCCAATTCTTCCGTCAGCTCCGCAATGCGTCGGGCAAGGTCACGCAGCTTTAGCAAGCTGGTTGGCGTTGTTGCAGAGGCCCGCCACCTTGTGAAGCAGGTCGGCATGGTGGGTGCAGGGCCTCGCCTGCAGCTGCGCCCCCATGATAAGGGAGCGGAGAAATTCCTCACGGGCGAGGCCGCTGAGTTTCACCTGGGCCTCCAGATGGGCCAGTTC
>ERZ1643246.3343-NODE-3343-length-13933-cov-5.104554_pt1 | contig 13933 bp, 9 predicted proteins | sample MGYA00579265_ERZ1643246 | MGnify/ENA primary metagenome ERZ1643246 (study PRJEB29033, sample SAMEA4952261) | chicken gut metagenome | biome: Broiler Chicken; feature: Gastrointestinal Tract; material: Caecum | place: Ireland | collected 2018 | study: Broiler... | reverse complement strand
CAGGTTCTTCTGTTCCAGGCTCTTCTGTTCCAGGTTCCTCTGTTCCAGGCTCATCCGTTCCCGGTTCTTCTGTTCCAGGCTCCGAGCTGCTGCCGTCATAGATGTAGGATTCATCGTATGCCGGAGCCAGCGCTTCGCTGTCAATCTCCATATCTCTTACATCATCTGTCAGTATCACGCCTGAGAGCGCCGGCACGTCTACTGTCAGGGCGCCGTTCTCGTCCGCCGTATAAGTCTCGCCGCTGATCAGGTCTGTGTACTGTGTTCCTGCCTCCGCCTGGAATGTAACAGGCTGAGCGCTCTCTGTGCTGTTGTTTGCCGCAACATAGAGGGTCGCATCCTCATCGCTTCTTACATATGCCATAATATTTGCGGATGCTTCTGCATCTACCGGCTCGATCTCTCCGGTCCTGAGCGCCGGATAAGCGCTGCGCACTGCTGCCAGTGAAGCATACCACTCTACCAGTTCCTTATTTCCTTTGCCCCATTCCATGGCGCGTCTGTCATCCGGGTCGTCAGCTCCCACCATTCCGATCTCATCGCCATAGTAGATTGTCGGAGCGCCCGGATATGTCATCTGGATAAACGCCACCAGATACTGTCTTTCCTTTGCCAGATCTGATGTGGATTCATAGGTCGGGAAAGCATTCTCCGGCTCTTTCTGGTTTCTGTCGTCCTCGATGCCGTCCAGCGCGGAGAGAAGTCTTGCCGTATCATGAGATCCCACAAGGTTCATCATCGCATAGAATGCTTCCCTTGGATATCTCTCTCTTAACTTCTCCAGTTCGTTTACACTGTTCTGTGCATCGCCGCCTTTTGCGTATGCAAGCACCGCGTCGCGGAACACATAGTTCATAACGGAATCATACATGTCGCCCAGCAGATATTCAGATGCGTCATCCCAGATTTCGCCGATGATCACATTGTCGCTGGAAAGAGATTTTACGGACTCGCGGAACTTCTGCCATGTCTCGTCAGATACCTCGTTGGCAACATCCAGTCTCCATCCGTCAGAGCCCTGGCTGAGCCAGTATTTTGCCACGCTGTCGTCTCCGTCGATGATCTCTTCCGCCCAGCCCGGAGTCTGGTATTCGGAACCGTCTGTTGCAATGATGACCGGCATGGAGTCGTATCCCCACCAGCAGTCATATGCATATACATTCTGTCCTGCACGGTCACCGATCGTATCCTGTACGATTTCTCCCGCATCATCTGTCAGATAGTCTCCTGTGAAATCAAACCACTCTGTGTATGTAAAATCTGTAACCCCTTTGGCTTCGAAATATTTCCTTGCCTCAGTCTCCGCCTCATCTTCTGTGGCGTTTTCATTTTCTGCAAGATAATCAAACACATACGCCCAGTACGGATATGCCCCCACTTTTCCATCCTGTCCTACGAACTTGTAGTAACGGTCAAAGTATACGGAATCATCCGCCACATGGTTGAACACACCGTCCAGAACGATATGCATGTCATTTGCCTGCGCAGCCTCCACAAGCTCCGTGAAGTCGCCCAGATCACCCAGGATCGGATCGATCTCTGTATAATCCGTAGCGTCATATCTGTGGCTTGAGATAGAATGGAATACCGGATTCAGATAGATCACATTGACGCCCAGGGCTTTCAGATAATCAATCCTATCCGTGATACCCTCCAGATCGCCGCCGTAGATCTCGTTGCTCCACTCTCCATCGCCTCTGTATGCGTTTTCCGGATAAGCATCAGCATTTAATTCTTCCTGTTCCGGGTTCTCCGGCCAGATATACCAGTCATCCATCTTTTCATAATCGGTAGCTCCGCGCGATGTCGTCTGTGCCGTATCATTTGTAGTGTCGCCGTTGAAGAACCGGTCCGGGAAGATCTGATAGATCACTGCGTCCTTCATCCAGTCCGGAGTCTCAAATCCTTCTTTGTATACATTCATCTCATACGGTTTTACCTGAGTCAGATCCGCCGTAGTTCCGGTTCCGTAGTATCCGTCGTCGTCGCAGTAGATCTTCACGCTGGACTCTCCGCCGACTACGAAGTAATACTCATATTCGCCGTACTGGCTGAAGCTGGTCGTTACAGTCCATCTCGCCGCTGCGTTTTCGCTTCCGTCTGTTTTCTCCATATCAAGGATCTGCTGCTCTTTTCCTTTGAGCACCAGTTTCACCTGCTGTGCGTCATCTCCCGTATCCAGTGAGAATGTCACTTCCGTACCTGTAGGAACCGCGCCGTAGATACTCTTGTATGTCTCATCCTTGCTGTCAAAGTAAATCTTCTCTTCATCAAGCTGTTCATCGGAAGAATTATTATAGTAGATTCCCGTTACCGGATCGAAGTAGAATGTGACTGTCTTATCTTCTGCCAGTGTAAATTCATTGATTTCAAATTCTTCCTCATTATATGTGTGTTTCAGGTCGCCATATGTTCCCGCCTTAAGTGCAAGGGATGCGCTGTAGATTCCCGTCAGGCCCGGATCCGTCAGCATCGTTCCCTCCGGAATTCCTGTTCCTTCCAGGGAGATGTCAGCAAACACATAGTCAATATCTGTCACGGCCAGGTGGCTGATATCACTATAGTATACTGTTACGTCTCTTTTTTCCGTCACAGAGATGCCATAGTTGGAACCATCCTGGATACCGCCGACGCCGTAGTTCTCTGTCCATGATCCCATGGCGATCTTGAACTCATAGTTTGCCGCCGGAACATCTTTGAATGTATAGGAATACAGTCCGCCGCCCTCATATGTCATCACATTGGAAGCCGCATCCCAGCTCGGCCCCGGAAATGTTCCCGGCACACACACAAGACGTCCTTCGCTTGCTTCCCTTGTATAGTTTGAGTATGTCTCGCCGTTTACCTCAACCTCCGGTCTGGACGGATCCAAAGTCCGAACTCCATTGATCATGTAGTAATAAATATAATCCAGGGCGCCGTCGCCAAGGGAAAGTTCCGCCGACTCATAGGAACCGTTGAAATTGCCATTCGAATCTGTTCCCTTTGTCATAGCCGCTTCTTTAAAGTCAGCCGGTGAATTTTTCTCTGCGTAGAACAGTTTTACTTCATCCTCTTCCCCTGCCGTCATCACGAAAGTCGTCGTACCGTTCGCGTTATCCCTGACTTCTGCTTCCACAGGTACTGCCGCGAATCCAAGTGTCTGTGCCACGATATTATAGTCGTTGACCGAATCGTATAACCTGTCTGACTCGACATCGTAAAGAAATACGACATTTGTTCCGTCCGATGTTACATTCAGCGCTTTATTTCCGCCGCCGAATGACTCATACCAGTTGGCATAGTTGAATACCGCTTTATACTCGTAGGATCCCGCATTGAACGTCTCCTGATAGAGATAGAGCTTATCGGATATCTGTGTGAACTCATACCCCTGTGCTCCCGCCGTCCAGTTGTCTGCATCATTCTGGCGTACGGTTCCAATCAGGGATACCGTCGTCTCAAATGCAGGCGACGTCACGTTTCCACTGTTCTGATAGATATCCAGAGGAGCCGTGCGCACGGAGTCATATACCTGTCCGTTCCGCTCGTCCACAAATACAGTCAGATGATCCGATCCCGCGGGAACTGTAAGCGCAATGTTATCACTGCCGTTTCCCAGTGAATAATCCCATCCGTCGTCAAACGCCACCTTGTAACCGCCGTCTGCGATCGTCACATCTTCTTCCAGTTCTTTGAACTCAAACGTTCTGGTATAAAGACCGCCGCCCACATAGTCAAGCTCCGCGTTCGCGTCAGACGGGTCCCAGCTTGCGATAGAATATCCGTTTCCCTCTTCATCTGTGAACTCCAGCCCCCAGAAATTTCCGGTCAATGCCGCCGTATGATACTGATCGGCATTATCCACAGAGTTCGTCAGCTGTCCGTCCTCATAGCGGACGTACACCTTACCGCTCTCTGATACGCTGATCTCATCTGTAACGCCACTTTCTTCCCCGTTTCTGTACAGGCTGAGCGTGTGGTCTCCTGCCCCAAGCTCGATCGCTCCCTCGTACAGTCCTCCGGCATAGAGCTTCAGATCCGCGCTGCTGCCGTCTCCGGTTCTGACCTGAAGCAGATCAGACACGCTGCCGTTTTCTGCTGCTCTGACTTCCGGCATCTCCGGTCCGGCTGCAGATATCACGCCTGCTGCCAGTGTCAGCGCCAGGGCATAAGCTCCAAGCCTTACACTTCTTCTTCTCATTTCTTCGCCTCCGTTTCATGTTCTCATACTTGTCCAGTATGCTTTTGAAAGGATAGCATTTTCGCCGGAAAAGAACTATGCAACAAATCTTGAAAATATGATAAAATTTACAGAATCTTCTGATATATCACACTTCTCTTGACATCCTCCGTAAACCCCGGCAAAATATCGTTAGTGTTTCCCGGTGCAAAACGCGCCGCACTTTATTTACCAGACAGGAGAAACTTATGGAACGGATAATCACCTATCATATAGATAATACTTCCACCGGCCTGCGCATCGAACAGTATCTGCGCCGCCGGGGCTACTCATATCAGAACCTGACACAGCTTAAGAAAATGCCGGAAAGCATTCTTATAAACGGGGTCTGGTCATATATGCGCACGCCCCTGAAAAGCGGCGATATCCTTACTGTACATATAAAGGAAACCGAGTCTTCCCCGAACATTCCTCCGGTAAATCTTCCTCTTGATATCATCTCTGAAGATGAAGACATCATTGTGGTAAACAAACCCGCCGGCATGCCCGTTCATCCATCGCTCAACAACTATGAGAACTCTCTCGCCAACGCTCTTATGTACTACTATCAGGAGCAGGGCAAACCTTTTATCTTCCGCTGTACGAACCGGCTGGACCGGGATACTTCGGGTCTGACAGTGATCGCAAAGCACATGGTAAGCTCCGCCATACTCTCCAATATGGGTGTCCGCCATGAGATTACGCGTGAATATCTTGCTATTGTCCGCGGAGAACTCATTCCGGAAGAGGAAACGGTCGACGCTCCCATCGGCAGGGCAGAAAGTTCCCTGATCGAGCGGAAAATTGATTTTGAAAAAGGGGAGCATGCAGTCACTCACTACCATGTCATAGAAGAAAAAAACGGGCACAGCCTGGTCTCCCTTACCCTGGAGACGGGCCGTACCCATCAGATCCGTGTTCATATGAAACATATCGGGCATCCCCTCATCGGAGATTATCTTTACAATCCCGATATGGAATTTATCAGCCGGCAGGCGCTGCACTCATACCGGCTGTCCTTTTCTCATCCAATTACCGGAGAGCAGATGGACTTCACAGCTCCACTGCCGGAAGATATGAGACGTGTGCTCCGCGGCTAGTTCGGAGCACGCAGACTTTCCTCTTCCGTGCCGCCCATCTTCCCGCCACTTCATCACACACTCAGTTTTCTGTCCGCAAGTACTCCTGACGCGCCAAACAGAACCAGACAGATAAGCACATAGAACAGCGTATCCCATATATTCCATTCCAGTGCAGGCAGCGCCGCAAGCGCCGGAATCCGGTAGATAAGATCATATACTCTCTCTATAACAAAGTTAATGACAAAGAAGAAGATTACTGCAAGGCCTCCGGCAAATCTCGACCTGAGCAAAAGCGTTCTGGCCAGGATAACCGACAGGAATCCCGTCATGATCACCAGTGTCCAGCTCAGGAAAATAACAAATGCAAGATATACCAGATCCGTCCAGTGCAGACCTCCTTTTACAAACAGACCGGATAGCTGCTGCGCCATCCTGACAAGATCTGCAAGACCTCCGATCTTAAGCACTGCAGCCGTACTGCTGATTCCTACTGCAACGCCGGAAATGCCGAAGACGATCAGCATCTGCAGGATTGCCGATATAAATTTTGCCCCCAGTATCTGCCATACAGACTTTGGCAGCATCCAGAGCATATAGCTCTGTTTCGTCCGGAGATCCCGGTTCAGCACAAGTATACTCTCAATGCCTGTATAAAAAAGTACCAGAAATGCTCCTGCAATCATCACCGCCATACACACCGCCATCAGCGATTCGTTCTTAAACAGAAGACCTGCCCAGAATCCGGCAAGCGCGATTGCAAGCGCAATAAATATAACCATTCTTGATGTCCTCTGTTTTTTCAGTTCATATTTGATCAGTTTACCCATGTTGTTTCTCCTCCTCACAAAAATATCTACATAAGCTCCACATAAAGCTCTGTCAGCGAACGTCCGCTCTTCATCCGCTCTGACTCAAGATTTATTTTATCGATCAGATGACCGTCTTTGATAAAGATGGCATATTCAATAAAGCTCTCGATTTCTTCAAGCAGATGAGTGGATATGACAAATGTATTCTCCCCGTCCGCTTCTTCCAGAATCAGGTTAACGATCTCTTCTCTGGCTTTATAATCGATGCCGTTCAGCGGCTCATCAAGAAGATAAAGTTCAGCATTCCTGGAAAGTGTTGCCGCCAGCTTAATCTTTGCGCTCATCCCGCTGGACAGGTTCCTCACTTTCAGTTCCTGGGAAAGCCCCATCTTCCCCAGCAGATCTTCATACTTCTTCCGGTCGAAATCTTTAAAAAATGCTTCGTAATATTCTCCCACATCTCTTATAGTCATAAAATCATAGAAAAACGGCTCTGTCGCCATATACGCGATCTTCCCTTTATCTGTATAATCCAGCGGATGCCCCTGGTAGATGATCTCTCCGCGCCCCGGCTTGGTAAGCCCCGCCACCATCTTCATCCATGTGGTCTTTCCGCTGCCGTTCTCCCCAAGCAGTCCGTATATCTTTCCTTTGTCCAGATTAAGCGTAAGATCCGCTACTGCCTCTCTGGATCCAAACCATTTCGTCAATTCTTTACACTCAAGCATCATTTTCTCCATCCTCCTTATAATCTGCGATCTGACTGATAATGTCATCCTTCTGATAACCCAGACCGCTCATCTCATGCATAAAGTTCTTAAGCAGTTCATTCGCCATCTCTTTCTTCAGATCCTGAAACATATTCTCCTCCTCCGATACAAAAGTTCCTATCCCCCGTCTTGTAAAACAGTAACCCGCCATCTCCATCTCACGATAGATCCTGGCCGCCGTATTCTGATTGACTTTGTACGCAACCGCCAGATCTCTGCTGGACGGCATCTTCTCTCCCGGCTTCAGTTCACCTTTTACCATCTTTTTCTTCAGCTCGTTTATCACCTGAAGATAGATCGGAGTGCCTGTGTTATATTCCATAACATACCTCCTCTTGATCTGTATCCTTTCATTCGTGTATCAGTGCTATAGTTAAATAGTACACTAGTATTTTATTCCTGTCAATAGAAAATTTCAAATATTTTTCCAAGAAAATCATTGACATAGAGCCAAAACTATACTATAATATTTTTTGCTGTGAACGAAACAGCAAATATACTATGTGCGATTAGCTCAGCTGGATAGAGCGTCTGGCTACGGACCAGAAGGTCGGGAGTTCGAATCTTCTATCGCACGTATTTTAAAAGGATATTCCATTGCGGAATGTCCTTTTTTTCGTTATATCACAAAAAACTCTATGCAAATGGCTGTCCATTCACATAGAGTTTTCTATTCCGCTTTTTATTCAGCAATATAATCAGTCTTCCGTATATTTCGCCGACTGCATTTTGATCAGTTCCTCGTCGTCAAAGTAATTGATTCTCATCGCAGCCTTCACATCTTTCAATGTCTCCGCAGCAACTTTCTCCGCCTTCTCGCTTCCCTTTCTGAGAATCTCATATACGGCCGGAATATCTTTCTGCCATTCTTTTCTGCGCTTGCGGATCGGCTCAAGCTCTGCCTGAAGCACATTGTTCAGGAACCGCTTCACCTTCATATCTCCGAGGCCGCCTCTCTTGTAGTGCTCTTTGAGCTCATCGAGATTATTGTACTCCGGCAGAAACTCCGGAAAATACTCCGGTCTGCAGAATGCATCCAGATAAGTAAACACTGTATTTCCTTCCAGTTTGCCCGGATCCTCAATACGGATATGGGTCGGATCCGTAAACATACTGAACACTTTCTTCTTGATATCTTCCGGTTCTTCTGACAGATAGATACAGTTTCCGAGAGACTTGCTCATCTTTGCCTTGCCATCGATACCCGGCAGGCGCATGCACGCCTCATTGTCCGGAAGAAGGATCTTCGGCTCCACAAGAGTCTCCCCATAGACGGAATTAAACTTGTGCACAATCTCCTTGGTCTGCTCCAGCATCGGCATCTGATCCTCGCCTACAGGTACGATCGTAGCCTTAAACGCCGTAATATCGGCCGCCTGACTGATCGGATAGGTAAAGAATCCCACCGGGATGCTTGCCTCGAAATTGCGCATCTGAATCTCTGACTTCACTGTAGGGTTACGCTGAAGTCTGGACACTGTCACCAGGTTCATGTAGTAAAACGAAAGCTCACACAGTTCCGGAATCTGCGACTGGATCAGCAGAGTGGATTTCTCCGGATCAAGTCCGCATGCCAGGTAATCCAGCGCCACCTCAATAATATTCTGGCGCACTTTTTCAGGATTATCCGCATTATCCGTCAGCGCCTGAGCATCTGCGATCATGATGAAAATATCATCAAAATCTCCTGTATTCTGAAGCTCTACCCTCCGTCTCAGGGAACCCACGTAATGTCCGACGTGAAGTTTCCCTGTAGGACGGTCTCCGGTAAGCATGATCTTCTTCATTATTCTTCTTCCTCCTGATTTCTATGTTTCTATCCAATATTCTAAAGCACCGGTCGTTTCTGCCTTGCGTATTTCGGCATTCTCTTCTTTTCCGGAGCATATACAAACTGATACAGTATATACGCCATGATGCCTGCCCCGATCACGTCCAGCACGGAATGTTGTTTCAGGAACATCGTCGCAAGTATGATAAGCCCCGCCAGCACATACGCGCCGATACATATACCTCTGTGCTTCTTAAGAGCGCTGCTCTCACTGATTGCGATACAGGCGCTCAGCGAATTAAATACATGAAGGCTTGGAAATACATTTGTACATGTATCCGCCCTGTAAAGCATACGCACCATATCCACAAATATATTATTTCTCTCAAACACCACAGGTCTTAAATCCTGACCGTTCGGGAACAGTGTGGATATGATCAGGAATATCGTCATTCCCGTAAACATAAATTTCGCCATTTTATAAAACCCGGGCACATCCGTAAAGAAAAAGTACAAAAACACCGCCACGATAAACACAAACCACAGCAGATACGGAATAATAAAATATTCAATAAACGGAATATGTTTATCCAGCTCGGTCTGAATCACATGATAGCGCGTCGTCACATGTTTCTCCAGGAACAGAAACCAAGGCATATACACGAATATATACAAAAATACCCAGGCATGTTTATATTTCTTGGCCAGATCCGAAAATTTCTTCTTCAGCTTCATAAATGACGCCCCTTTGAATTACAGTTTCGCCTGCTTATTGATTGAATTTATCCCCGGATTTCTCTCAATCCGCCACGATTATAGCACGATTTAATATGGACAACAACCATCTTCACAAAACATTTACCAAATCTTTTGAATTAACCGGTTATAACCCTCATCCACGCTTCCCTGGCACGCACTGTAATCTCTTTTCTTAAAAATCCCGGCTCTCCGTCTGTATGCAGCGGACAGGCTTTGGATGACTTTATCTGTACCTGTTTGCATTTCAATATATTTACCCCTTTAAATCCTACGTGCTTTCCCGCAAATGCCAGAGGCAGCAGAAAAAGAATCTTTAAAACAGGAACGCCGTGCAGGACGGCTACATCCAGAAGGCCGTCTTTGGCAGACGCCTCCGGACAGAACTTAAATCCGCCGCCCTCATAAGGGAGATTCATAAAAGCTGCGAAATATGTCTTATCAAATATCTTTTCCTTTCCGTCAGGGAACCGCATTTTTACTGTCATCGGCCGATCTTTTCTGAGCCGGTCCAGAGCCACCACTGCATAGCTTAGTTTTCCCAGTCCGATCCGGTTCAGTATAATTTTCCACCGGGATACACAGACCTCATGGCAGACTGCAGCGTCGAATCCAATCCCCGCGCTCACAGCAAAACGGCGTTCTTTCCCCGCTCTTGTAAGGATTCCCAAATCCATATGTATCACTTTCTTCGGATTAAGTATGATATCAAGCGCCCGGTCCGGATCTTTCGGAATCCCGAGGCCCCTTGCGAAATCGTTGCTCGATCCGATGGGAATGTATCCGAATGTAATCTTCTCCGGATTTTTGATACCGTTGACAACCTCATTTACCGTGCCGTCTCCCCCAAGAACGATCAGTGTATGGCTCCGATCATCTGCCGTAATCTCCGCCGCGATCTTTTCGGCGTGATTCCGCTTCCTGGTCATATAACTGCGGTATGACACCCTCCGTTTTTTTAACTCAGGCTCAAGACGCTTCCATACCATTTCTCCCATACCGGAACGGGCTTTAGGATTTATAATAATATCATATTCCGTCTTTGCCGATTTATCCCCCATCATTTCTTCCTCATAAGCGCTGCCGACCTGACAGTCATTCGTCTGCGTCACATAGGGTCGCGTCAAGATATTTTCCCAGAGAGCGGCTCATATTCCCTTCAAAATCAGCTTCCCCATGCTTCACACACCACTCAAACACATTTCCGATAACGATCATCCGGATGTCCGTCGTAAATTCCTCCAGCTTCACATTCAGTTTTACAATGCCCGCCTGCTCAGCTCTCTCCACATAATGCTGCACAGTCACGATAGGATAAGGTCTTTCCATCCTGATCGCCGCGTTCAGCGCCTGATTCTTTGTATCATAATATTCAGACATAAATTCCACGCCAAGTTCCCTGCAATATTTCACATAGTTCATGTACACCTGGATGATCCCTTCTTTTACACCGGCTGCGCTGTCAGGCATCTCCAGAAGATCCGGATTGATCTTCGGCTGATCCTCTATATAGTAGGAAAGCAGATCATCCTTTGTCTTAAAATGATGATAAAAGCTGCCGTTAGACACTCCGGCTTCCTCGCAGATATTTTTGATCGACAGCTCCTCGTATCCTTTTTTCTGCAGGATCCTCTTCGCCGCCTGAAAGATCTTCTCCCGCGTCTCCATAGACTTCTGCTGCTGCCTGGAAATTGATGCTTTTTCACTCATTTTATGTTACTCTCCTGTTTTTGTATATGGGGAAATTATACCACACACCGCCGATGGTTTCAAGAAAACCGAGCGAGCTCTGTTACTTGTCCATGGTTTTTCCAAAGGGGCAGGCTGAACTGCGCCATTCATCCGCTATGTGGCATATACGCTCCAAAAGCTGACGGGATCGGATACTCTTCCTGAAGTTCCCGTATATCTGCAAAAATCACATATCCTTCTTTCCCCGTCATATCCTCAGCCATATTTTTCTCCAGCTCATCCACGAGAATCTCATATCCGATCATATGCCACTCCACATGGCTGAATATATGTTTCGCCGTCCCCAGTTCCCGGATACGGACCGGAGTCAGACCAAGAGCCTTTCCATAACGTATTACTTCATCCTTTCCCATATGCCCCTTGCGGTTGGGGAATTCATACATTCCCGCCAGTAGGCCGCGGGTCGGACGCTTCCTGATCGCGATTTTCTCTTCATCCCGGAACAAAAGAACGGTTCGTTTCTCGATTCGGCGCTCTTTCGCTTTTGTCTTTACAGGAAACTCCATCTCCCTCCCCTGTATATGCGCCAGACAAAGATCCTTTACCGGGCACTCGCCGCATCTCGGTTCCCCGTTTGGCAGACATACGATAGCGCCGAGCTCGATCAGACTCTGGTTGAAATCTCCGGCCGCATCCCGGGGGATCACTTCTTCTATCTCCTTTTCAACCTTTCCCTTTCCCGCCGTCTTCGCCATGTCAGTCCCGTCTGCCGTTATGCGGCTTACCACACGCAGAACGTTTCCGTCTACGGCCGGCTTCGGGATATTGTACACAAAAGAACTGATAGCTCCTGCCGTATAATTTCCGATTCCTTTTAACGACCGTATTTCATCATATGTCTCAGGGAATTTTCCGCCATATTCCTCCATGATCTGACATGCGGCATATTTCAGATTGCGTGCCCGGTTGTAATACCCCAGACCTTCCCACAGTTTCAGCAGACGGTCTTCCGGAACTTCCGCCAGCGCCTTTATATCCGGCAGTTCCTGCAGGAACCTCTCATAATATGGTTTCACTGCCTCCACTCTGGTCTGCTGGAGCATAATCTCGGAAATCCATACCCTGTAGGCGTCCATCCTGTGCCGCCAGGGCAGATCTCTTTTGTTCCTGCGGAACCATTCCACAAGAGGAGCGACCGCCTCTTTCATTCTGGGGCTTTCCAGCACTACATCCACGGGCGAACTGATCTCAATGCTTTCAGGCGTCACCTCACAGTCGTAAGCAACTATCTTTACACCGGCTGAGGCCGCTTTCTTCAAAGCTTCTGCAAATGCGGGATGTGTATCTGTATTTGGTGTAAAATATTTTACATTTTTCATCTGAATCACAAAGAATACATACGTCTCATACCCCTCTTTTTTCGCCCGGATCAGCTCTTCCAGATGCTTCACCGCGCGGTCGCTGGGAGCGTCCGGAAATCGGCATACGCCATCCTCTTCCAGGGTAACTCCCTTGACCTCGACAAATACCCTCTTTTCACCTGTTTCCACATACAGGTCAAAACGGGAATTCCCATATGTCGTCTCAGGACGGATCAGACGGACATCAGAAAACAGTCCCCCGCCCTCGATCCACTCCTGAACTGCCCGGTTCGGAATCTGGGAATCCATATTGATCAGACGTTCACCTTTTTTGACAGCGATCAGATCCCATTTCGTCTTTCTTTCCGGGTTATCGCTTTCCTGTATATAAACTGTCGTTCCCGGAATCAGCAGCTCCGCGCATCTCCCTGTATTCTTCACATGGACGGTTTCTTTCTCTCCACTCATCTCCACATACGCAATAAAGCGATTTGGCCGTTCAAGGAAAGTCGCCTTGTGTATCCGTTCATAGTTCATATTCCATACACTCCCAAATATTTTCCGTATAATAAAATCACGCCGGAATCATGCCGCGCCACAGAACCCGCAGGGATCTCTCCCTTTGTCTTTCTGACGCGATCGCAATTCCGGCGATTCTGTCAATATAAAGCTATAAGATCTTTGACAGGAACTCTTTCAATCTCTCATCCTTTGGATGCTCAAAGAACTCTTCCGGAGGAGCCTCCTCACGGATCTGCCCGTCGTCCATAAAGATCACTCTTGATGCCACTTCCCTTGCAAATCCCATCTCATGAGTGACAACTACCATCGTCATCCCGTCTTTTGCCAGTTTCTTCATAAGATCGAGAACCTCGCCAACCATCTCCGGATCCAGCGCAGATGTAGGCTCGTCAAACAGGATCACATCCGGATTCATGGCGAGAGACCGGATGATCGCCACTCGCTGTTTCTGTCCGCCGGACAGTGTGGACGGGTAAACGTCCGCTTTGTCGTCCAGCCCGATACGCTTCAGGAGATCAAGCGCCTGCTTCTTTGCCTCACTTTTGATCTGCTCTTTCGTCGTTGTAATCGGAATCAGATCTTCCTTATTGCTCCGAAATATATTTTTAAAACGGATCATCCTGTTTTTCCGTTTCGCTTTCTTCAGATCCTGGCATCTGAGATATGCCGGAGCCATCATCACATTCTGGAGCACCGTCTTATTATTGAACAGGTTGAAATGCTGGAACACCATCCCCATGTGACGACGGTGCACATTGATGTCAACCTTCATATCCGCGATATCTACGCCTTTAAAGATAATACTGCCCGAGGTTGGATCTTCCATACAGTTCAGACAGCGCAGAAAAGTACTTTTACCGGAACCTGACGGACCGAGCACCGCGACGATATCGCCTTTGTTGATCGTGATATTGATTCCTTTTAAGATCTCAAGATCACCGAAGCTTTTCCTAAGATTAATTACGTCTA
>ERZ1643246.3341-NODE-3341-length-13936-cov-6.339745_pt1 | contig 13936 bp, 15 predicted proteins | sample MGYA00579265_ERZ1643246 | MGnify/ENA primary metagenome ERZ1643246 (study PRJEB29033, sample SAMEA4952261) | chicken gut metagenome | biome: Broiler Chicken; feature: Gastrointestinal Tract; material: Caecum | place: Ireland | collected 2018 | study: Broiler... | reverse complement strand
CCTGCGACCTTCGGGTTATGAGCCCGACGAGCTTCCAGACTGCTCCATCCCGCGTCGATATATTTATTATAGTCCTCTTCTCTGCTTTTGTCAAATTTTTTCCCACGCGCTGCGAATCTTCTCTGTCTGTTTTGGAAATGGCAAAGGACGCCCGCCTAAACTGGAGCAAAGGACAGATTTCCTATTCACTGGTATTTTATGTACAAATTTTCCAATTTATTACAGATTTAGAAAATGACATTCGCCTGTCCAGATGGTATACTGACGGAAGAATACTGTATTTTCAAGGAGGAAGCGATGAAAAAAATCCTAATTACCGGCGGAACCACCTTTGTCAGCAAATTTACCGCTCAGTATTTTGCGAACAAAAATTATATGGTATATGTTCTCAACCGAAATCACCGGCCACAATGCAGTGATGTTCACCTGATTGAATGTGACCGTCATAATTTGGGGGAGCACCTGCGCGGTTTTCATTTTGATGCAATTCTGGATATTACGGCATATACCGAACAAGATATCAATTTCCTGCTTAATGCGATAGACAGTTTTGACAGCTACATACTGATTAGTTCCAGTGCGGTGTATCCAGAAAATACCTTGCAGCCGTTCCGGGAAGATGCCGCCTGCGGTCCCAACGTCTATTGGGGAAAATATGGAACTGATAAAATCGCTGCTGAACAAGCCTTGCTTGCGCGTGTGCCGGATGCCTACATTCTCCGTCCTCCTTATTTATACGGCCCCATGAACAACGTATACAGAGAGGCTTTCATCTTCGACTGTGCGATGGCCAACAGAAAGTTTTTTCTTCCCGGGCATGGTGATCTCAAACTACAGTTCTTCCATGTGAATGATCTGTGCCGATTTATGGAAATCTTGCTTATTCAGAAACCTTTACAAAAAATTTTCAATGTTGGAAATCCCCAGAGTATTTCCATTAAAGACTGGGCCGCTCTTTGTTACCAAATAACCGGCCATAATCCGGAATTTGTCCCTGTAGAACTTCCCATAGAATCCAGGAAATATTTCTGCTTCTATAACTATGAATATTTTCTGGATGTAAAGGCCCAACATAATCTGATGCCAGAAACCATATCCCTGGAAGATGGGTTGCGCCAGTCCTTTGCCTGGTACCAACAGTTCGGAGAAGAGGTAAACAGAAAGCCTTACCAAGAGTTTATCGATAATCACCTGAAGCCTATGATAAACCAATCACCATATTAAATGAGGAGGAATTTCCAAATGAAACTGATCAAATCCTATCTCCACCGTGTTTTCATCGATGGTCTGTCCGGTATGGCGCTGGGCCTGTTTTCCACGCTGATTATCGGTACCATCATCCAGCAGATCGGAACTTTTGCCGGAGGAGCTGTCGGAAACCTGATTTTTCTGGTAGGGAAAATAGCGGCTGCGGCCACCTGCGCGGGTATCGGTGTGGGCGTAGCTTACAAATTCAAAGAGAGCGCCATGGTGGTGCTTTCCGCCGCCACCGCCGGTCTTGTGGGCGGGTATGCTTCTCAGCTGCTGGCAGGAACCGTTCTCAGCGACAGCGGCGCGCTGACGCTTTCCGGTCCCGGGGAACCGCTGGGGGCTTTTCTGGCCGCCTATGTGGGTATTGAACTGGGGCATCTGATCTCCGGTAAAACAAAGCTTGATATCATTCTGACGCCCCTCGTAACCATCGGGGCCGGCTCCGCAGTCGGGGTGCTGGCGGGCCCTCCCATCTCTTCCTTCATGAACTGGCTGGGAAGCCTCATCAACTGGGGAACCGAACAGCAGCCATTTCTCATGGGAATCGTGGTCTCGGTTCTGATGGGAATGATCCTGACGCTTCCTATCAGCTCGGCCGCCCTGGGCGTAATTCTGAATCTGTCGGGACTCGCCGCAGGAGCCGCCACTGTGGGATGCTGCTGCAACATGATCGGATTCGCAGTGATCAGCTACCGGGAAAATAAGCTGGGCGGTCTGCTGGCACAGGGCATCGGCACCTCCATGCTCCAGGTGCCCAACATTGTCCGAAAGCCCATCATCTGGCTGCCCGCCATTCTCTCCAGCGCCATTCTGGGACCGGTATCCACCATGCTCTTCCACATGACCAGCAACGCCACCGGCTCCGGTATGGGAACGGCAGGTTTTGTGGGACAGATCATGACCTGGCAGGTAATGACACAGACAGAAGATCCGGTAATTGTCATGCTGAAAATCCTGGTGCTGCATTTTCTTCTTCCCGGACTTCTCAGTCTTGGCATCTGCTCTTTCATGCGCCGCCACCGCTGGATTAAAGACGGCGATATGAAGCTGGATCTGTAGTTGAGGGCAAATCGAATTGCCCTATATTTCAGGAACACCCATCAAATCTCCCGCCCCGGCCATGGAGGGATCCTTTAGGATTTCCTTAAACTTTCTTAAGCTTCTCAGAATTTCCCCTTTTGGGGAAATTTCTGTGATAAAATACCGGAGAATCGACGATATAAGGAGAACCTGAACATGATTTTATTTCTTATTATACCCGTATACCTTTTGATCAACTGCTATCTGCTGCACCGCATACATAAATGGCTTACCGCCTGCTCCGGCATTTTTCACTCCAGAAAATTTGTGATTCCGTATATCACGGTATATACACTGCTGGCACTTTCGCTGCTGTTTGCCTTTGTGCTTCCCTCCTCCGGCCTGCAGGTGGCTGTAAAAAGGCTGAGCAATTACTGGCTGGGAACGTTTCTTTATATTCTGATGTTCGTAGCCATCGCCGATCTCTGCCGGCTGATTTTAAAACGGATTCCCGGAAAAATACATCATTTCTTTTTTTCCAAAAAAGGGTATGTATTTACGGGCATTTTTCTGACCGTTCTGACTTTGGCATTCAGCGTCTATGGCTCGGTCAATGCCAAACACGTCCGGGTGACTCCCTATCAGGTGACCATTGACAAAGAGTGTCCCGGCATTGACCATCTGAAAATCGCGCTGATTGCCGATCTCCATCTGGGCTACAGTGTGGGAGACGCCCAGATGCGCCGGATGGTGAAAAAAGTCAATGCGATGGAGCCGGATCTGATCCTGGTGGCCGGAGATATTTTCGATAATGAATACGAAGCGGTGCAGAATCCTGATAAAATCGCCTCCACTTTATCGCAGATGAAGAGCAGATACGGCGTGTACGGCGTTTTCGGTAACCATGACGTTACGGAGCGGCTGCTGGGCGGTTTTTCTGTTTCTTCTTCCAAAGAGGAAGTCCGGGATCCCCGCTTTGAGGAATTTGCCGAAAAAGCCGGGATTCAGATTCTGGACGATGAGGCGGTCTGCATAGAAGACGCGTTCTATCTGGTGGGAAGAAAGGACGCACAGAAATCCGGCGATGGGGAAGGCCGCCTTTCTCCTGAAGGGATCCTCTCCAAGACAGATACCCGTCTTCCGGTTATCGTGATGGAACATCAGCCCCGGCAGCTTCAGGAACTGGCGGACGCGGGGGCGGACATGCAGCTGTGCGGCCACACCCATGACGGACAGATCTTTCCAGGCAATCTGGTAATCCCCTTTTTCTGGGAAAATCCCTGCGGTCTTCTTGTAAAAGACCAGATGTACAGCATCGTCACCTCCGGCGTGGGGGTATGGGGACCGGCCATGCGGGTGGGAACCGTCAGTGAGGTTTGTGAAATCACAGTTAATTTCCGTCAGTCAGAATCAGGAAGCGCCGCATAGTCAGCACAGAAAAAGAGTCCCGGAAAGCCAGTATGGATCGGCTTTCCGGGACTCTTTTTCTGTTTTCTTCACAATTTCGCAGAGTTCTTACAGCATATGCGCTCTCAGCTCTTTGCCGTCCAGCGGGGACAGGTAAGCGGGAGCAATATCAAATACGGTCTTACATCCGGTGGCGCCCTCTGCTGCCAGACGATTCAAAGCTCTGGCGTAAGCCACCAGCACACTGGAGGTAAACTCCGGATTGGACTCCAGTTTCAGAGAATATTCGATCATCTGATGGGTTTTCTCTCCGTCTCCCGTCATGCCGCTTCTCATAACAAATCCGCCGTGGGGCATCTTGTTATGGTTTGCCTCAAATTCCTCTTCTGTAATAAAGTTTACCGTAGTATCATATTCATCAAAATAGTTGGGCATAGTCTTGATATCATGCTCGATCTGTGCTTTGTCAGCGCCTTCCTCGGCAACTACCCAACATTCTCTCAGATGCTTCTGGCGGGTGGTCAGCTCCGGCTGTTTGCCCTGGCGCACCTGCTCCATGGCTGCTTCCACCGGAATCGTGTACTGAATACCTCTCTTTACGCCCGCAACCCGGCGGATGGCGTCAGAATGTCCCTGGCTTACACCTTTTCCCCAGAATGTATAGGTTTTCCCGTTGGGAAGAATAGACTCCGCATACAGCCGGTTTAAAGAAAACAGGCCCGGATCCCAGCCCACGGAAATCAGTCCCACATGACCGTTTTCACGGCAGGCGGCATCCACTGCGTCAAAATGCTGCGGAATATGCGCATGGGTGTCAAAACTGTCGATGACATGAAAATACTTTGCCATCTCCGGGGTCTGCTCCGGAAGATCCGTGGCGCTTCCTCCGCAGAGAATCATCACATCGATCTGATCCGCCATATCCTTTGCCTGGTCCATCCGATATACCGGCACACCTTCTGTGGCGGGCTTTACACTTGCGGGATCACGGCGGGTAAAAATTCCTGCCAGCTCCATATCCTCATTCTGACGGATGGCCAGCTCCACGCCCTTTCCCAGATTTCCGTATCCTGCAATTCCGATTCTGATTTTTTTCATTGAACGATTACCTCCTGAAGAGTCGCAACAGTGCCTCCGGCGCGCATCTGTCCGTACCCGCAATGCCATCCGGCGGGCTGCCGCGAAGAATCTCTAAAACAGTATCATCCTATCATATTTTCGCCCGGTTTTCAACTACCGGCCGCCATCCTCTATCTCCTGAAGTCCCCGGTCGATCCATGCATAATGCTCCATAATGGCTCTCATGCCATTTTTCAGATCCCCGGCAATCAGGCAACGATAAATTTTTTCATGAAGACTCAGCCATCTTTCCTCATCATCTCTGGCAGAATCCGCCCGGACCATGGCGATCTCCTCCCGGCAGACCTCCGCCAGCGCGTCCATGACAATCTGCAGCAGACGGTTCCCGGAACACCGGATCAGCATCTGGTGGAACTGATGATCCGCCTGATTCTTTTTTGCCGGATCCGGATGACGCATCTGATGGATGATCCGTTCAAATTCCTGTTGTTCCTGTAAGCCAATCCTGTCCGCGGCCATAAAAAAGGCCTGCAGTTCCATGGCATGACGCATCTGGCTGACCTCCAGATAACTGCTCTCCTTCATTAAAAGCAGCGCGGAAAACACGCTGCTCAGGCTCTGTCCCATATTGTTTACCAGGAAGTTTCCCTTCCCCTGCCGGCTCTCAATAATCCCCATATTTTCCAGAGTTCTCAGTGCCTCCCGGATGGAATTCCTGCTAAGCCCCAGCGTTTCCATCAGTTCTCTTTCCGAAGGAAGTCTGCCTCCATGTTCCACCTGTTCGGTTCGAACCAGTTCCTTGATATACTCGATCACCTGGAAATAAACTTTTCGCCCGTCATTCATAGAAGCTTCCTCCGCTTCAGATAATCCAGCACGGTATCCACCGTTCCGTCAATCCCCAGTTTCCCGCTGTCCAGACAAAGCTCATAATGATCGGCGCAATTCCACTGCTGACGGGTGTAATACTGATGAAAAGCCGCCCGGTCCTCATCCGTTTTATCTACCAGCTTTTCTGCCTTTTTCCGGGAAATTCCCTCATAATTCATCACCCGTTCCACTCGCAGTCCGCGGTCCGCATGAATAAAAAGGCTCACCGCCGCCGGATCCTTTCGAAAAATATAGCCGGAGCATCTTCCGATAATCACGCAGGGACCCTCCTGGGCCAGCCGGCGGATCCGCGCGAAGGGCGCCTCCCCCAGTTTCTCCTGATCCATCTCCATGGCCAGCGCATACAGAAGGCTGTTCACCGGCTGCTCCTCATAAAATGCCCGCACCTCATCATACTCTTTTCCCTGGGCCATCTCCATGAGAACCTTTTTATCATAAAAGGCGATTCCCAGACGCCGGGCAATCTTTTCTCCTATCTCATGACCGCCGCTGGCACACTGGCGGCCCACTGTAAGAATCAGATTTTCCATTTTCCGTCACCTTTCCCGCTGTCCGTAAAATATTTCATGGAAGCTTACAGCAGCTGTGCAAACACAGATGCGCCGATCACCGTAAGGAGGCCTGCCACCGCAATGGCAAGACTGCTCATGGCGCCTTCCACCATACCAAATTCCATAGCCTTTGAGGTACCGATCGCATGTGCGGAAGTTCCCAGGGCCAGCCCTCTGGCCACCGGTTCCTCTATCCGGAAAACCTTAAACACCAGCTCCGCCAGAATCGCCCCCAAAACACCGGTAATTACAATCACCGCCACCGTGATCGTCACAATTCCTCCCAGTTCCTCCGACACCCCCATGCCGATAGCCGTGGTGATGGATTTGGGAAGAAGCGTCACATACTGCTCGTGATTCAGTCCGAATGCCAGGGATAACAGGAATACGCTGAACATACTGGCCAGCGTTCCGGATACAATCCCCACAGCCACAGCCTTAAAATTTTTCCTCAGTAAAGACAGCTGCTCGTAAAGAGGCACCGCCAGACAGACCGTAGCCGGTGTCAGCAGATAACTGAGGTACTTCCCGCCTTCATTGTAGCTGTCGTAATCCACATCAAAAATCAGCAGCAACGCCATCACGCAGATCACCGCGATCAGCAGCGGATTGAACACCGCCAGCCGAAACTTCTTTTTCAGAAGCAGTCCGGCCTCATAGCCCACAAGACTGATCACAGCCCCGAAAAATACCGAACCTGTCAGAAATTCCTTCACTTTTTCTCCCTCCGTATGATGGTCTGCGTCACCCGACCGGTCACTGCCATCACAATCACCGTGGTCATCACCGTAATCACCAGTACCGGCACACAGATGGGCCGCAGCGCGTCCCAGGCGGTCAAAAGTCCCACCGCCGCCGGTATAAACATCACCGGCATGATCTCAATAAGAAATTCCGCCGCGCCCCGTACCTGCTCCACCTTCAGAAGCCCGGTTTTCAGAGCCGCCAGCATCAGCACCAGCCCATACACACTGGCCGGTATGGGGAGCGGAATCAATGCCCGAAGCACCTCTCCCAGAAATGAGATCAGCAGAATCCATAAAAACTGTTTTAAAAATTTCATTTTTTTCATCCTCACTGGTAGTACCAGTTGATTATATAGAGCATCTGCGCATCTGTCAAGAGGGCGCCGGCAGATCTTTGAGGAAGAAAAGCCGGATCGGACGTATTTTCGGCATCACGGAACAGGCAATCAGCGGCGCATCTCCGCTGTCGGACCGCTGCTGTGATGTTCCCGGATCATGGCTTCTATTTCAGGCAGCGTCATACAGGGCAGATCTCCCGCCACCGTATTTTTTGCCGCGGAGGCCGCATTTCCCAGGGATACTGCCCGGAGGGGATTCTCCCAGTCTGTTAAAAGGCCGGCCAGCGCTCCGGCCACATAGGCGTCTCCGCTGCCGATCCGGTCCATCACTTCGATGTTTTCATAAGGTTCTTCCTGATAATAAGTATCGGTACTGCTGCTGTAGATCAGCGAGCCGAAGGAATGAGACCTGGGGCTGTGTACCACCCGACGGGTGGACGCCACCACCGAAATCGGATACTCTCTGGCAAAACTTTTCATAATATCCGGAAGCTTCCCTTCTTTATGGAAGGTCAGCCGCGCCGTATCCTCAGAGCAGAAAAAAATGTCCACAAGGGGAAGGATTTCCTCGATGCATACCCGTGCCTCCTCGCCGGTCCAGAGATTTCCACGGAAATTCACATCAAAAGAAATTCTGGCCCCCTGTTCTTTAAACCGCTTCATCATAAAAACAGCCGTGCTGCGGGCCTTCTCTCCCAGCGCCAGCGTAATTCCCGAAGTGTGAAAACATCTGGCGGAAGCATACATTTCTTCCGGAAACTCTTCCGGGGAAATCCTGCAGAAAGAACTGTTTTTCCGGTCATAAACCACTGCCGGTTTTCTGGGAGCGGAAGCAGTCTCATAATAGTACAGTCCCAACCGTGCGTCCTTCCCCTTTTCTCTTACCGCAAATTCATCACCGGCGCCCTGATACCGGATCTGATTACAGACCAGATCTCCCAGTTCGCTGTCCGGAAGCCGCGTGATAATCCCTGTCTTCAGTCCCAGCTGACCGGCGCCGGCCGCCACATTCAGCTCCGCGCCTCCCATATGCAGTTTAAGCTCCCCGGTTCTGGAAAGCCGCTCCCCTGCCGGCGGAGACAGGCGCAGAAGCACCTCCCCCAGCGTCAAAAGATCATACCTTTTCTCCATTTTCTTACCCCCTGATATGCGAAGCGGTCCGCACCGCCGCCCGGGTCAGTTCCCGGATCTTATCAAAATTTCCTGCCATAATCAGTTCCTTTTTCACCATCCAGCTGCCCCCGCAGGCAAATACCTTGTCGCACCGCAGATATTCCTTCAGATTGGACGGTCCGATCCCCCCGGTGGGCATAAAGCGAAGTCCCGGAAATACCGATGCCAGCGCCCGGATTGTGTCCACGCCGCCGTACTGCTCCGCAGGGAAAAATTTCACCACATCCATCCCCCGCTTCACCGCGCGGATCACCTCCGTGGGCGTCACGCAGCCCGGCAGAACGGGAATATGATTCGCCAGACAATAATCCACAATCTCTGAATCAAACCCCGGACTTACGATAAACTCCGCTCCCGCGTTCAGCGCCCTCTCCACCTGCTCCATGCTGATGACCGTTCCCGCTCCCACCAGCATATCCGGGCAGGTCTGTTTCATCAGGCGGATGGAAGCTTCCGCCGCCGCTGTCCGGAAAGTCACCTCAGCACAGGGAAGGCCGCCTTCTGTCAGCGCTCTGGCAAGAGGCGCCGCATGATCGACATTTTCCAGCACGGTCACAGGCACCACCTTATACTTTTCAATTTTTTTCAATACGTCATTCATGGCGCATTACCCCCATCACTGTTATTTTCTTTCATGATAAATCATTTTATCCGGCTTGCCAATAACCAACCGACAGGATTCTTCTGATTTTTCAAACGGAAGAGAAAAAATCTTTTCATTCTTCTGTTGACTTAATGTATTATTTGTATTAGTATTTATAATACAAATAATACTTTTCATAAAAAGGAGGCGGTAACCATGCTGATCTCACTGGACACTACCAGCAGCATTCCCATTTATGTACAGCTGAGAAACCAGATTGTCACCGGTATCGGCAGAGGAGAACTGAAGGCCGGGGAGCATCTTCCCACAGTACGGCAGCTGGCAGCAGACGCCGGGGTGAATACCATGACAGTGAACAAGACGTATCAGCTGCTGAAAGCAGAAGGCTTTATAGAAATCGACCGGAGGAAGGGCGCCACCGTATGCCCTGCAGGCCAGAATACAGAAGCCTATAGGGAAAAACTGGAAAAAGAACTGGAACTTCTTTCCGCGGAGGCCAGCCTGAAAGGTATCGGCAGAGATGAATTCTTAGAACTGTGCGGCGATATCTTCAGCCAGATGCAGCCTGCATCAGAGGAGGGATAACTATGACAGCGATGATTTCTTTTATCTTTTTTCTCTTTCTGGATATGAGTATGGTCGGCCTGTGTGCCTATTGCTATTCCGGGAAGGAGAAATGGCAGGAAGGGATGATTCTGGGGATCCACGTTCCCCGCGAAGCCCGGGAAGATCCTCAGGTACAGGCGCTTGCCTCCAGGCACCGAAAGATGTTTCGTCGTTTCCAGTGGGTGAATCTGCTGACGGCGCTGGTATTTTCTGCCATGTGTTTCGTCTCCATTGGCATCGGGATTTTTCTGTGGAGCATCTGGTGCATGGAATATATCTTCGGTATTCTGCTGCTGGGGATGGCGCATCAGCGTCAGATGTATGCTATCAAACAGGAGCGTCGGTGGTATGTGGGGGAATGTCACACCGCCGTCGCGGTGGATACCCGGGTCAGCGCCATGGCCGACCGGTTTCCTTTTGCCTGGCAGTGGCATCTTCCGGCGCTGGCGGCAGGGCTGTGCCTCTGGGCATTTCCCGGTATCCGCGGAAGATTTCTCGCGGAGTCGGGCGGATGGCTGTTTCCGCTGATGGCTGTGCTGCTTCCCGTATTTTTCATCGCTCTCCATATCTGCCTGGCCAGGCGGAAAAATGAAGTGTTCAGCCAGAACAGCACAATAAACGAAACGCTGAACCGGCTTCAGAAGCGCGCCTGGACCGGAAGCATGCTCGGGGCGGACTATGCCTCTTTTACGGGAATTCTTTACCTCTGTCTGCGGTTTTTGTGGGGAGGGCAACTGACTTTCGCGGACGATCTGGTTTTCTGTGCCACGGATTTTCTGGGCGCCCTGTGCATTGTGGCCGCAGTGATCCGGATCCGGCAGCGCCGCCGGGAAATACTGGAAGCGGACCGGACGCCTGTGACAGTAGATGACGACGAATACTGGAAAAACGGGTGGTATTCCAATCCCAATGACCGGCATCTGTTCGTGCAGAGCCGGATGAACAGCACCAGCTATTCCATGAACATGGCCCGGCCCGCCGCCAGATGGTGGGTGGCCGTCACCGCCATCATCTGTGTGGCTGCCATCGGAGTATGTCTGTTTATCGCGGTTCTTTTCGGCCAGCTGGAGCATGCGTCCACAAAGCTGGATATGGAAGGGGACACGATCACCATTTCCAATATGTTTTATGACTGCAGCTTTTCCGCTGATGACATACAGGAAATCCAGCTGCTGGAGGAGCTTCCTGATGAAGATTTTTCCCGAACCAACGGGGCAGCCACGGACCGGCTGCTGGTGGGACATTTTGAAGGGGATACATCGGGCAGGACACAGATGTTCCTGTTCCGAAAAAAACGGCCTCTGATCTGTGTAAAGCTTCCGGAGGAGACGGTATTATTCAACAGTGACGCGGACGGGGAGACGGAAAAATGGTATGAAATGCTTCGCAGGCTGTGACTCATTTCAGGTAGCGTCTCAGCAATGCCAGTCGCTCCCGGAACATTTCCGCTTCCGCCGTCTTTGTTCCAAACCATCCCATATCCACTTCCCCGGTCTGGGGCAGACCAATGCGTTTCACCGCCTCCACCGCCGCTTCCCGCTGAGACATCTTTTCCGGAAACACCGTCTGACAGTTTGCACCTTCCAGTGTGTCATAGGCCAGAAAGCTTCGGTTAAAATCCATCACCGGGTACAGGGAAATGTATTGATTCGTCTCATTATCCACCAGAAATCCCCAGTTTTCCGGATGACGGTCTGTATTTCCTGTCAGATAATCCAGGAGATTCATTCCATAATAAGTCACAGGATCCATTCGCCGGCAGATGGCAAGCGTATCCAGGTCATGGTTGGCAGCAAAGATATCAAAGGACATTTTGGATACCATAGAATACTTTTTTGATGTTACCAGGCGGCTCTTTGTAACCGGCTGTCCCTGGAAGAAGGACTGACGATAGACCACCTGCGGAATCGCAAAGCACTGACAGATCCTGCTGGCCAGCAGTTCCCTCCACACCGCCTCCTCATCTCCGTCTTTGAGAAGATAAAATCCGTCTTTTCTCCGAATCCACGCTTTGGGGAAGCACCCGCGGGTAGACAGATCCTGCGCCAGTTCCTGATTTGTCACTGTCATCTGCCGTCCCCGCAGGGAAATCTCCACCAGCGCTTCGTTCAGTGTATGATCATACAGATTGATTTGGGCAAACGTGGTATCCTCCCCCATTTTTCTTACCCAAAACACGTCTGTCAGAGACACACAGTGATAAGACAGGGAAATTTCTGCCCGATCCCTGTCTGTTACCGCCTGGGCGGCACCTATACTGTTCAGAATTTCCTTTGCATATTTCCTGTCCAGAGACAGCACCCGGGAAGCACACCAGTAATAAAAATTATCCAGATTATTCTGCCGGACATCCACATCCCAATCTGATCCTTCTTCCTCCAGATACAGATCGTAGGGCAAAAATGTTTCTTCCAGAATCCATGCCTGTCCCGTCCGGGAAATTCTGGCCGCCGCCCGCTCCATATGCATGATTTCATAAATTTCAGGTTTACGCCCGCTGTCTTTTTTTCTGTTGACATCCGCCTCAAATGAGGGTTCAAAAATCAGATCACTCATCTGTCATTTCCACTCTTTCTGACCGTATGGCCATTAAGGCATCCCCGAAAAGGACTTCTTTTTTTCATAAAAGAAAGTATATCTGACACTTCTGGATTCTTTCCCGTCCACATACGACCAAAAGGTGAAATACAGCTTCCTTCCATCAATTTCCGCAATTTCCTGCGGAGCACTTACACCGGATCCCGCATTTTCAAAATTCAGGCAGGAAATTGTCAGGATATCCCCCTCCAACCTGCTCTGTATCCCGACTTCTCCCGATTCGTTTTCCATAAAATTCAGCCGGATCTCCATGGAAAATCCCTGCTCCATCTCCACCCGGATCCGAAGATCTTCCTGGCGTCCACACAGAAATGTCTGACCGCTGGAAATAATATCACAGCCGCCTGAGCTTAAATATATCTGCATCAGTCTCACCTCGATGTTTCCTCTTTTGAACTATGGTAACACGAATACTTTCCCGTTTTCAAGCAGAACAGTCCGCAGGCCCCGACATTTTGTAACAGTTGAATTATCAAACAGGGCGGTATGGCTCTCCCGCCATACCGCCCCGCGGCAATTCCATCTTCCATTCTTTTCAGACACGTTCTCCTGCCGTATCCGTGTCTCTATGTATTACTCTCCCAGGAAGTAATGTCCGTAATCGTCTGCCGCCATGATGGCCGCGTAAACCTTCTCAGGGGTCACCTCAAAGGGCATGTTGTGGAGGGTGTCATTTTCCGCGCAGGCAGCTTTCGCCACGGCCATGATCTTCTCCTCGGTGATTTCCTTCACACCCAGCTGTCCCAGGGTCACAGGAAGTCCCACTTCGATGCAGAAGTCAATGACCTCTTCCAGTTCCTCGGCGGATACGTTCTCCAGCACCAGCTGGGTGATGGTTCCGAAGGCCACCTTCTCGCCGTGGTACATATGATGACACTCCTCCAGCACCGTCATGCCGTTGTGGATGGCATGTGCTCCGGCCAGGCCGCCGCTCTCAAATCCCATACCGGACAGCAGGGTGTTGGCCTCGATCACCTTCTCCACTGCCGGGGTGCAGACACCTGCCTCCAGGGCACATTTTGCCTTCACACCTTCCTCCATCAGTGTGTCAAAGCAAAGCTTTGCCAGCGCCATGGCCGCCTGGGTGCATTTTCCGCCGGCACAGGTGGTAGCATCGGAACGCTGGCAGGCACGGGCCTCAAAATAGGTGGCCAGGGCATCTCCCATACCCGCCACGGTGAGGCGCACGGGGGATTTGGCGATGATATCCGTGTCCATCATCACCAGATTGGGGTTGGCGGGCAGAAACAGATATTCCTCGAAAACACCTTCGTCGGTGTAAATGACAGAAAGAGCACTGCAGGGCGCGTCTGTGGAAGCGATGGTGGGGCAGATGACCACCGGGGTCTTCTGATAATAAGCCACTGCTTTGGCGGTATCGAAAATCTTTCCGCCGCCCACTCCGATCACCAGATCGCAGCCGTTCTCCTTCATGATGCCGCACAGACGGTCAATCTCCTTTTTGGAACATTCGCCGTTGAAATAATCAAAAACCGCTTCACAGTCCACGCCGGAAAAGCTGTCCTCGATTTCCTTTCCGATTCTCTTATATCCGCCGGCGCTGATGAGAATCAGAGCCTTTTTCCCATAGGAAGCCGCATACGTTCCCAGTTTCTTCATTTCGCCTGCGCCCTGGACATATTTGTCGGGGCTGATCAGAATATTTGCCAT
>ERZ1643246.3340-NODE-3340-length-13936-cov-16.197032_pt1 | contig 13936 bp, 21 predicted proteins | sample MGYA00579265_ERZ1643246 | MGnify/ENA primary metagenome ERZ1643246 (study PRJEB29033, sample SAMEA4952261) | chicken gut metagenome | biome: Broiler Chicken; feature: Gastrointestinal Tract; material: Caecum | place: Ireland | collected 2018 | study: Broiler... | reverse complement strand
GAGGTGGACCGGCTGCAGGACATTCTCTATTACCGGGCCCTCGGGGTGGAGCTGGCCCGGATCAAGGAATGTCTGGACGATCCCTCCTTTGACCGTCTGGCCGCCCTGCGAAACCACCTGGCCGCGCTGGAGGCAGAGCGGGAGCGGCTGGAACAGCTCATCCGGTCGGTGAAAGACACCATCGGAGCGGAAGAAAGGAACGAGATCATGAGCGACGAGCAGAAATTTGAGGCGTTCAAGCAGCGGGCCGTGGCCCATAATGAGGAAGTTTACGGAGCGGAGATCCGCGCCAAGTACGGCGACCAAGAGGTGGACGAGGCCAACGCCGCGGTGATGAACCTGACTCGGGAACGGTATCAGGAGTGGACAGACCTGGGCCGGGAGATCCAGGAGCGGCTGGAGGATGCCGTCCGGTCAGGGCTGTCCCCGGAGAGCGAGGAGGGCAGGGTGCTTTGCGCCCTCCACCGCCAGTGGCTCACCATCACCGGGAACCAATATGACCCGGCTAAGCACCGAGGGATCGCCGAGCTCTATGTGATGGATGAGCGGTTTACCGCCTACTACGACAAACAGATGCCCGGCTGCGCCCGCATCCTGCGGGACGCCATTGTCCACTGGGTAAAGTAAGATACAAGAGATGCCTCCGGTTTTTCGCCGGAGGCATCTGCATTTTCCGATGCAGGTATTGACAGCCCAACTATCTTGCATTACAATATAGCAAACACCTACCTTGTAAAGCAAGATAGCGGAGGTGATTCTTTGATCCCGTCTCAAATGCTGAAAGGGACGCTGGAAGGCTGTGTGCTGGCGATTCTCCGCCAGGAGGAGCGCTATGGCTATGAAATTTCACAGAACCTGGAGTGTTATGGATTCGGCAGGATTCCTGAGGGGACTGTTTACCCCTTGCTGCTGCGGCTGGAAAAACGGGGCTCCATCACCGCCAGTTTCCGGGCCTCGCCGGAAGGACCCCAGCGAAAATATTACGCTTTGACCGACCTTGGTCAAAAGGAACTGGCAGATTTTTTCCGCAATTACCGGGAACTGGCCCGGGCAGTGGAGCAACTGATTGAACTGACAGGAGGTTATCCCCATGCGCAAGAAGACGAAGCTGCTTTTGGAGGAGAATAACCGGGCGGAAGAAGTCCTGAGTGCGGAGGGGCAGGAGCTTCTGACCGATATTGTGGTATATCTGCGGGGCTCACGGGTCAGCACTTGGGAGCAGGAACAGGTGCGCCGGGATATCATGCAAATGCTGCGGGATGCGGAGGCACGTGGTGAGCGGGCCGAATCTGTCATCGGGCCTGATACCAAAGAATTCTGCGACAACATTCTTGCGGAGCTGCCACCTATGCCCCGGTGGGAGAGCCTGCTGTGCACACTCCGGGACGGTCTGTTGGCCACGGCCATTCTGGCAGCCATTTGGCTTGGATTCGGTGTTTTGGAGGGACTGCTGGGCGCCGGGAGTTGGCCAGCGCTGACTCTAACGATTGGACAGCTGATCTCCGGCGCAGGTATTTTGCTCACAGCCTGTGGCGTGGTCTACTGGATCTGCCGTCGCCCTTTTTCCATTGAGCAGAAAAAGGGACCTTGGGTGGTGCTCTTTCTGGTACTCTTTGCAGTGCTCTGTGCGGGAATCTTCTTGCGCCAGCCTGTTGCTGTCCTGCCGGTCCCAGCGGCAGTTGCCACGGTAGTCGGCCTGTTTGCTGTCTACAAGCTTATGGATCTCCGTCTGGATTAACTGTTTCAGATGGGCTGCGCCCGCATCCTGCGGGACGCCATTGTCCACTGGGTAAAGTAAGAAACAAGAAATGCCTCCGGTTTTTCACCGGAGGCATCTGCCTGCATCATGCTCTTTTCCGCGTCAGGAAAACGCCCACCAGCGCCGCAATCAGGATAAAGGGGGCCAGGCGGACAAAACCCCATTCAAAGGCGTGGATAGCCACGCCCGGGACCGCAGTCTCCGGTGCGCTGTAATCCCAGCACAGATAGGAGTTGTTCAGAGCAGCCAGAACTGCGGCGACGGCCAGCATACCCACGCACACCGCTCTTTCGACCCCATTGTAGGGAAAGCGGCCCGTTGCCGCAAGCAACATAGATTAACACGCCTTATTTCAGCAATTCCTTCCGCAGATCGTCCAGATACAGCCTCTGCTGCCGCTTCAGATAGCCGGGGACAAAGGGGCGTATCCACCAGTGCTTGGCGTTGACGGTTTCGGTGCAATGGATCCGTGTGCCGCCCTCCGCTGTCTCAAAGATCCCCTCCCAGGAGCCGGACATGTTACCGTTCTCCATGATAAAAACCCAGCGGCGAAGGGGATCACAGGCCGTGACGGTGAAGTTCGTGGCATAACCGCTTTTGGTGTACTCCACAAAGTGGGTCTCGTCCAGCATCTCCACCCGTTTAAGGTCGCTGCGCCAAGCGGTATTCGTGAGGTCGGTCACGGCCTGCCACACCCGATCCACTGGGCATGGGAAATGAACGGTTACCCTGGAAGTCGCCATAACAATACTCCCTTCAAAACCACAATGCCTGCTCTTCCCGGAATACCGGGGTATTCCCCTGAGCGTAGGGATCGTAGCGGTTTTCATTGCACCCGAACTCCTGCAAAAAGCAGATCTGTTCCGCCTCGTTCCAGCGGATGAGGGAGAGACCGTCAAAACTCTGGACGGTGCCGTCCGTCATGGCGCACCGGAAAGCCCACTCCACCACGGTCTGATCCCCTTTGTGGAAATACTGCCGGATGTCCCAGCGCTCTACGATGCCCCGGCTGTTCCACTCGGCAAACCACAACTTGACCTTTCCGCTGCCGTGGTACTCCGGCCCCCAGCTCTCGATGTAGATGGCGTCGGGGGCGAAGAGTTCCTCAATGCCCGTGTCCTGCTTGGCCAGCCACATGGAAAACCACTGCCGGATCTTACTTTCCCGCGCTTTCTCTGTGTCCATATTCATATTCTCCTGTTGTCCCCCTTGGATGCCGTCCCAAAGCATCAAATATTCCGTACCTTTCTCCGCTACGATACGGAATCCCGTCCGCTGATAGAGGCGCAGGGCCGGATTTTCTTTCTGTACGGAAAGGGATGCCCGCCGGTACCCATTCTCCCGGAGTAGAAGCAAAAGACCGTTCAGCAGCCGTGTCCCGATGCCCTGTCCACAATACTCCGGCAGTAACGAGATGGCCAAAGACGGCGTACTGCTGTCGATATGACCGTAGTCCGCTATGATGCGGCACCACGCCGCACCTACCACTTTTCCCTCCGCCTCGGCTACCATGCAGTAGTCACCAGGCTGTGTGCCGAAATCCGTAACATAGATCTGCAGCTCCGGCAGATCCACTACCGACCGGGGTGGCGGCTCCACGCCATCTGGTAGGTAGATGGCCTGATAGAGAAATTCCCGCAAAAGGTTATGTTCCTCCGGTCGTATTTCGCGAATGATCGTGTTCATCTCTTTCCTCACTCTGCCCGTTTGATGGGCTGTCGGATGACGGTTTTCAGTTTTTCCGGCTTGCACCGCCGCACATCGCTCAAATAGATCTCGTGGTGGAAACGCCCTTCTCTGAAATCCGCCTCATAGCCCTGATCCTTGGCGTACTCCTCCATGGCGGTCACCGTGGCGGGCTCGTCGTCGTAGGGGCCAATGTGCATGCATTGGACGCACAGCCCCTCCTCCCAGGAGAAGAACTTCACCTTGGAAAAGTCCCGCTGTTTCTTCTCCGTGGCCTCCCGGACAGCCCAGCGGAAGGCCTCTTCTGTCACAAATTCAGGCAGGCGGATGAGGGAGATCCACCGGAACTCCGCCTTGCGGGAATAGTCCACGCCCTGGGTATCCTCCTGCCACCAAAGGCCCTCCAGGGGCGGCACCACATAGTCGAAGTAGCCCTCCAGACGATGCTGTCCCATCTTGCTCATTTTGATGGTGTAGGCCACCGCATAGAGCAGTTCCAGGGCCTGCCTGTAAGCGCCGCCCTCCTTGTTGGGATCGCCCTGGCCCCGCACCGCCAGAAAGTTCATGGCGGGTACGGTGACGATACCGGGTTTCTTAGGGGGCATGTAGAACTCCTTCTTATAGTCGAAGGCCACGGCTATTTCCTCCTTTTCTTCGGCTGGGCCTGAAGGGCCAGACAGGTGAGGCGGGTAAGGGCGGTCATGGTGTCCCGGTCGTCCACATCCTCCACCCAGATGTAGTCCTTGGCACCATCATAGGGCGGAGCCTTGGGCAGATGGGGAAAGGCCGCCTCACCCGCTGGGGTGACCTTTATAAAAAGCCGGTCGTCGCAGATGACGGCGAAAAATATGCCGTCGCAGTAGACACCATATTCACCGAACATCTTCCGACTGCGGATGTCGCCTGCCTCCCGCAGCTGCTCGGCCACATAGTCCACAAAGTCCTGATGAGAGGCCATACTAATCCCTCCTGTAGTGGTCGGCCAGCACTTTTGTCAACGCACCAAGCCGCTCCCGCAGCTCCTCCGGTTCCAGCAGCTCTGCCTTGTCTCCGAAGGTGAGCACCCAGCTGAGTACGCTGTCGGCATCGGGAAAGCCGCCCGTGAAGCGCAGCCGCCCGTCCAACTCCACGGTAAAGCAGTCCGCCCCGTATTCCTCCACCAGCCGCCAGCGGCAGGACGGATGAAAAAGAACAGTCACCTGATACTTGATCGGAAAGATCTGTTCCGGCTCCAGATCGGGTAAGGGTGCGGACCGGGGATCAAAGGGTTCCCCAGTGGTGAGCTTCGTCATGCGGTTCAATTTGAACATGCGGAAATCCTCACGCATCTGGCACCAGCCCCACACATACCAGGTGGACCAGTGGAACACCAGGTAGCAGGGCTCCACGGTGCGCACCGACTCTCCCTTGGGAGAGAAGTAGGTAAAACAAATGGTGCGGTGTTGCTCGATGGTATCTTGGATAAGCTCAATTTTTGGCGGCAGGCTTGTCTTGTACCAGGAGGAGAGGTCGATAAGCATGTGGGTGCCGCCGGGCACCAGCCCGCCCGTCCCGGCAGCGAGCTTCTCCATCAGTTGAGCATAGCGCCGGGTGCCGCTGACGCTGTCTAGGCTCCTGAGCCCCGCCAGAATGGCCTGCATCTCCGGAGCGGTGAGCACGGTGCGGTCCACCCGGTAGCCCTCCATGATGGAGATGCCGCCCCCCGCCCCCTGGGCGGTGGCGATGGGGATGCCCGCCCGACACAGGGACTCAACGTCCCGCTGGATGGTCCGGCGGGACACTTCGAACCGCTCCGCCAACTCTGGGGCGGTGACCTTCTCCCGCTGGAGCAAAATGGACAAAATGCCGATGAGCCGCTCCATCTTCATTGGAGATACCGCCTTTCACATTTCTGTCTGCATTATAGCATAGGAACACGACAACTGTCTGTCATGTTCTCCTTGCGAGAAAAACTTTTGCCGGCGGGATCTGGGATTGTCTTGCCGTGGAGGGCATGGTATCATGGAGGCAGATTTTCCGGGAGGTAGCGGACATGGAGGATCAGTTTCTCAATCTGACGGAAGAAAATCTGGATCGGGAGCACCTGTGCTGCATCATCCGCAGCAAAAAGCCCCACCCCGGCGTGGAGGCCAAACGGGCCTGGCTCCGGGAGCGGCTCCGGGAGGGACATGTGTTCCGCAAGTTGGACGCCAAGGGCGTGGTGTTCATCGAGTATGCTCCGCTGGAGACTGCCTGGGTGCCGGTGGATGGGGATAACTACCTCTATATCTACTGCCTGTGGGTCAGCGGGGAGTTCAAGGGCAAGGGCTACGGCAGACAGCTGATGGAGGACTGCCTGTCCGATGCCAGGGCCAAGGGGAAGTCTGGGGTGTGTATGCTGGGGGCGGAAAAGCAAAAGGCCTGGCTCTCAGACCAGGCTTTTGCAGAGAAGTATGGATTTGAAACCGTGGATACCACCCCGGACGGCTACCGGCTGCTGGCCCTCTCCTTTGACGGGACGAAGCCCCGCTTCAGGGAGAACGCCAAACAGCAGGCGATTGAGCCTCAGGAACTGACCGTCTATTACAGTTCCCAGTGTCCCGACATTTATCAGAGTGTGGAGTTGGTGCACAAAACCTGCGAAGAACTGGAGACATCCTGCACCCTCGTTTCGGTGGACACCCTGGAGAAGGCCAAGGCCTTGCCCTGTGTGTTCAATAACTGGGCGGTATTCTATCAGGGAAAGTTCATGACGGTAAATCTGCTGGACGCTGCCGCGCTGAAGCGGCTTCTGAAAAAGTAAGGTGTGCCTATGGAAATTAGAAAAGTGGAGACGGACAAAAAGAGATATCTCGACTTACTGCTGCTGGCCGACGAGCAGGAGGACATGGTGGACCGCTATCTGGAGCGTGGGACCATGTATGTACTGGAGGACGATGGAGTCAAAGCCGAGTGCGTGGTAACCGATGAGAATGACGGGATCCTGGAACTGAAAAACATTGCCGTAGATCCGGGTTTCCAGGGCAAGGGCTACGGAAAGGCCCTGATAGATTTCTTAATCGCAACCTATGCAGAACAGTATACGGTGCTGCAGGTGGGCACCGGAGACAGTCCGTCCACCATCCCGTTTTATGAGGCCTGCGGCTTTCGCAGGCACCATCTGGTCAAGAACTTTTTCACCGACCACTACGACCACCCCATCTACGAGTGCGGAGTGCAGTTAGTGGACATGGTGTACCTGCAAAGGAAATTGTGAACATGCGCCGCGGACGAAGTGGGCGGCTTTCACCGGCATGACGGGCATTGACAGGCAGCGGTACATGGTATAGTATTTACAATAGCAAAGTGAGGTGAGCACGATGTTGTTCGGAAAATTCTGTATTGATTTCGGCTCCGTACAAGTGGATACCACAAAACATTGTGCGGAGCCTTTTCGGACTGTCAAGTTGTAAAACCGAGAGGCCGGGGCAGAAAATCACTGCCTTTGGTTTTTGTACCCTTTTTACAAACTGACAGGGCAAGATTTTTGATTTTGGGCCGCGGACGATGTTTTGTCCGCGGCCCTTTGTTATGCCCATTTTAAGAGTAATGGAACAGAGGGCGCACAGCATTGTGCTGCCCTCTGTTGTTTTGAAAGGAAGATATTACATGACCCAAGAACAAGATTTATTGACCGGGAGCATGCTGAAAAAACTGATCCGGTTTGCATTCCCGCTGTTTCTGGCCAACCTGCTGCAGGCTCTCTACAATGTGGTGGATATGCTGGTGGTGGGGAAAATGGTGGGCGAGATCGGCCTGGCCGCCATCAGCAATGCCTCCATGCTGTGCTTCATCATCAACTCCCTCTGTATCGGCCTGACCATGGGCGGGAGTGTTCTGGTGGCCCAGTACAAAGGGACGGGCGACCAAAAGGGACAGCGCGACACCATCGGGATGCTGTTTCTCCTGTCGCTGGCGGCCTCCGTTGTGGTTACCATGCTCGGCCTTGCCGTCTATGAGACTCTGTTCCGGGCGCTGGATGTTCCGGCGGAGGCCTATTCAGATGCCTGCGGCTATATGGAGATCATCTGCTGGGGAACCATATTCGTCTTTGGCTACAATACAGTCTGCTCCATTCTGAAAGGCATGGGCGATTCCAAAACACCCCTCTTTTTCGTAGGTGTTGCCACGATTCTCAATGTCTTGCTGGATGTACTGCTGGTAGGGCTGTGTTCCATGGGCACCGTCGGCGCAGCATGGGCCACGATCACGGTCCAGGGCGTTTCCTTTGTGGGCTCACTGGCCTATCTGCGACGGCGCCAGTGGAGTTTTCCCCACGGAAAAATGGAACTTCGCCGGGAAATCCTGCTGGCCATTTTGAAGGTAGGCCTGCCCACCGCAAGCCAGATGGTTGTGGTAAACACCGCCTATTTGCTGGTGACGGGGATGCTCAATCTCTTTGGCACCGCGGTGGCTGCCGCCTCCGGCGTAGGACTGAAGATCAACACCTTTGCCGGGATGCACTGCTGGGCCATCGGACAGGCAATCACTGCCATGGTGGGCCAGTGTGTGGGAGCCGGCCGAATTCAGCGGGTCCGCCAAGTGGTGCGGTCCGGTCTGCTGCTGAACCTTGCGGCCACAGCGGCGGTGGTCGTAACAGTCCAGCTTCTGGCGGAACCTCTCATCCGCCTGTTTGACAGCACCAGCCCGGAGGTGATCCGGGTCGGCGTGCTGTATCTGCGCCTGTGCTGCGGCGTGAACAGCTTGGTCTATGCCGCCATGTACACGCTGGATTCCTTTGCCATCGGCGTGGGCACGGCCCATGTGGCCATGGTCAATGCCCTGCTGGACGCGGTGGTGGTGCGCCTGCCGGTGGGGTGGCTGCTGGCCTTTTCCCTTTCCATGGGCTTTCACGGAATCTATCTGGGCCAGGCCCTGTCGCCCATCCTTCCCGCCCTGGTGGGGCTCATCTATTTCAAAAGCAGAGGCTGGGAAAGAAAAGCACTGGTGTGTGAGCCTTCGAGAGAGGGCAGCCAAAACAACTAAGAGGAGAAAAAGAATATGAATCCATCCAGGATCTATCCCCGAACAGGAGATACACAGACTGTCTATCTCAACCAAGTCGTGACAGATCCCAGCACCCTTGTGGGGGACTACATCATGTATAACGACTTTGCCCATGACCCCGTTGACTTTGAGAAGAACAACGTGCTGTATCACTATCCCGTCAACCATGACCGGCTGGTGATCGGCAAGTTCTGCTCCATCGCCTGTGGGGCAAAGTTCCTCTTCAACAGCGCCAACCACAGCCTGCAATCCCTCTCCACCTATCCCTTTCCCATCTTCTTCGAGGAGTGGGGACTGGATCGGAGTCAGGTGGCTAAAGCCTGGGACAACAAGGGTGATATTGTCATCGGAAACGATGTGTGGATCGGCTACGAGGCGGTCATCCTGGCGGGGGTGACGATTGGTGACGGAGCCATCATCGGTGCCCGGGCCATCGTGACGAAGGATGTACCGCCCTATACCATTGTGGGCGGTGTCCCGGCCAAGCCGATCCGAAAGCGTTTTTCTGAGGACACAATTGCCGCGCTGTTGGAATTGCAGTGGTGGGACTGGCCGGAGAAACGGATCCAGGCCAATCTGGACGCAATACAATCGGGACAGCTGGATCAAATCAGATGACCTGTTTTGCCGTAAAGTTCTGGCTTAAATGACACAGAGCAAAAAATACGTCCCTCTGAAATCTGCGATTTCAGAGGGACGTATTCATGCCTCGGGCTGTTTCCAGTGGTTCAGTTTTGGCAACTGAGCCTCAAAATAGGCTCTGACCTGCTCCGGAGGCCAGGTTTCATTGGCCATATGGCTCTCCAGAAAATTCAGCAGTTCCTCAAGGCTCGTGTAAACGAATTTCCCGTTGGCATAACACCACTTGCAGTACTCCTCGTTGAAAGTGCCGTCCGGCTCCCGACTGATATTGGCGTCCTCCAGGGGCATACCGCAGCACTGGCAGATCAGTTGCCTGGGGGAACCCAACAGGGTATTGATGGAGACATCAAATAACTTGGATAGTAGCTTTAAAGTTTCTGTATTGGGCACCGTTTCACCGGTCTCCCAGCGAGAAACCGCCTGCCGGGTCACATGCACCTGCTGTGCCAGCTGCTCCTGGGAGAGCCCGCGCCTGGTGCGCAGCTCCTGAAGGATTTCTTTGGTATCCATGTTGATCACCACCTTGCCCGGATTGTACCACAGCGGGAGCAAAAAGCAAAGCAACTGGCGGTTGCCCTAATTCTGCTGTACTTTCACATCAGGCGTATCATTTTTTAACACGCTATAATCAAAGATTACGGCCCTGTGAACGAGCAGCAGAAAATCACACTACGTTTCTATCTCAACTCGTCGTGGGGAAATGGATTACCGGCCAGGAGATCCAGAAGTTTTTGACGCAGATCTTCTTCTCCAAGCTGGGCGCAGGACAAGAGAATGTCCTCCTGAGGGCTGTCCACATAGGCGCTTTGAAAGAGCTGCCGGGCCAGTCGATCATCTGACTTGAGGTGCTTCAGCAGCCTGGGGCGGATATATCCTGATAGGCAGAGATCATACAGTTCATTTCCCAGCAGGAACTCCGCTACTTCCGGGTCCTGAAGGTGGCTCTCTGCCGTGTCCAGCAGGAGTTTCATCATCTGAATCGCGGTTTCCGGATCATGCTCAGCGGTCTCCACCAAGAATTCCGAGGTATCCATCTCGGACAGTTCCTCCACTGACCAGCGGCTGGCTGCCTCCGGAAAGGCGGCAATGAGCAGATCCCGGCAGGCCTGTTCATTTTCAGAAAGATCCCACTGGCGCACCATGTCTTCCAGTTCAGACCGGGAAAACCTGCGGGGTGTCTCCTCTTCGTCATCGGAGGTGTCAGTTACTGTGATGGTGAGCTGAAGGGAAGGCGTGGCCGCCTGCATCAGTTTGGCCTTTTCCGAGGGATGGAGCGATGAAATGCTGCCGAAATCGCCGCAATAACCGCACTCCCACTGGCTGCCCCGAATCATCACAGGATTGCCGCAGTGCGGGCATCGAATAGTCGCCATTGCGGATTCCACCTTTCTTACCCGTTCAGCAGCCACACAATGCCTGCAGCGGTGCGTTCCGCCGCATGGTTGTAGTGGTTACCAGGGTTCAGCTCAAACACCGTGTCGATCCCCCTGGACTGATAGAAGGCCTGGATTTCTTCCGTGTTTTGCCGTACGCTCCGCAGAATAGAGTTTCGGGTTTTGCTCTCCTTGTCTCCCAGGGAAAAGTACATATGGTCCGGCTGACGCTTCGGTTCGTGGGAGAAGATGTAGTCCTTGATTCCGGGAAACCAGAGAGAGCCGGACATGCTGCCCACCCGGGAGAACAGATCGGTCCGGTAGATGGCGTACAATGCAAACAGCCCGGCCAACGAGTATCCTACGATCCCTCGCCAGGAGGGAGCTCCGGTAATTTCCTTCTCTGCCATTGGGATGATCTCCCCGGTCAGAAGCCGCAGATAGTCGTCCGCGCCGCCAGTGCAGGGCTCGGCATTTTTAAAGGCAGGCGGACTGTCCCAGGGCACCATATCGTGGTTCCAGTCCAGATCGCTGATGGCCACCAGCGTAAACGGCAGACAGCCGGCCGCCTGTGCGGCCTCATATACCTTCTGCCCCTCGTCAGAGAAGGTGTTGAGATAGAGAATGGGAGCAGTCGCCTCAAGGCTTGGAAAAATGGATATCATGTTGCCTCGATTTGAGAAGATGTACATGGCTTACATCATCCGCTTTCTGTTTTAATAGAGGGGGCACACAGAATAGTCCTGCCTATTGGACAAATATGATGCTAGGCGACTCCAACACCTACGGCTATGACCCACGGGACTATTTCGGCGGACGTTATGATGTGGATAGCCGATGGGTAGACATTCTGGCTACGAAGACCGGGTGGACGGTCTCTAACATGGGGCAGAATGGTCGGGAGATTCCCAGCACAGCTCCTGTGTTCCCCTCTGATACCGATCTGCTGATTGTCATGCTGGGTGTTAATGATCTGCTCCAGGGCCGAAGCCCGGAACAGTCGGCTGAACGTCTGGAACATTTTCTCTCTGGCATATCCCTAGATCAAAAGAAAATTCTGCTGATTGCACCACCGCCGGTGGTATTGGGAGCGTGGGTGCCCAGTCAGCAGCTCATTGATGATTCTCACTTTTTTGCCCAACTCTGTAAGAATATGGCGGAGCAAGTGGGAATCCGTTTTGCCGACGCTGGCAAGTGGAAAATTTCCCTTGCCTATGACGGCGTACACTTTACCGAGCAGGGCCACAAAGCCTTTGCCGCAGGACTTTTGGAGGTGCTTAGATGAAACGGATCTTGCCTTTGCTGCTTTGCCTACTGTTGCTGGCTGGATGCGGTGGAAATGCTTCCGACGGCTCCTACCACCAGATTGCCCAGGAAGAGGCCAAGGAGATGATGGACACCCAGGAGGTCATTATCCTGGATGTGCGGAGGCAGGATGAGTATGACAGCGGACATATTCCCGGTGCTGTCCTGCTTCCGGTAGGTACGATTGATGAGGAAACTGCCGCCGAAGTCATCCCCGAGAAGGATTCCACAGTACTGGTTTACTGCCGCAGCGGGAACCGGAGCAAGACCGCGTCTTCCACACTGGCGGAACTGGGTTATACCAACATCTATGAATTCGGCGGCATCAACACCTGGCCTTATGAGACGGAGACACAGACGTCCACGTGAAAAGTATAAAGTAATAGTAAAAAATGTGTGCCGTATACAATGGTGAAAACAAAATCGTAAATCTCTATTAACATACATACAAAATGCTATAATGTAAATGTGATAGAAATAATTTTAATAGGGAATCCCACACTCCTTGAAAAGTGATGCCCAGCGGGATACCATGTACTTATATTGCTGTGGGTGCGTCTGTGCCAGTCGTTCAAAGCGGTTAATTCCAAATTTTCGCCGTTCTGAGCATACTCCAAAGCCACAATACATACAGCCATTTCTTTTGTACCCTTGATTATATAGAATAGAAATGGGAAGTCTGTAAAGCTTAATATAGCTCCATATGTCTTGACTTGTCCAAAAAGATAATGGTCGGCATTGGTTATCTTTCTTTTGAAAAAAGATATTGGAACCATAGGTTATCCAATCTCTTTTTCGAATTTGACTTTCTTCTGCCAGTGTTCCAATAATGCTACATTGCATTTGCATATGCCTTGCCGTACGCTTCAAAGGCGATTTCTTCAGCTTTTCACAGCACAGGTCAGAAATATTGCAATCCAAGTAGGACAGAGCTTTTGGATACATACGCGCCAAGTACTACACCGGGGAGACCGCCGAGACGACTCCGGACCCCACCGAGGAACCCGCCACCGGGGGCATGGAGCCGGAGGGCCAGCCCCTTACCCCGGAGGGCAACGCCACTCTGGTGGACGATTTCTACGGGGACAAGCAGCTCATCACGGTCACCACCAAGGCAGGCAACTATTTCTACATCCTGATCGACCGGGCCAACGAGGACGCGGAGACCGCTGTCCACTTCCTGAACCAGGTGGACGAAGCCGACCTCCTGGCCCTGATGGAGGATGGCGAAGTCCAGGAGACCCCGGCGGTCTGCACCTGTACGGAGAAATGCCAGGCCGGTGCGGTGAATACCGCCTGTCCGGTTTGTGCGGTGAATATGAGCGAGTGTGCCGGGAAAGCGCCGGAGGAGGAACCGGAGCCTGAACCGGAGCCGGAGAAGGAGTCCGGCAGCAGCGGCGCCCTGGTATTGATCCTGCTGCTGGCGGTGCTGGGCGGCGGCGGAGCCCTCGCCTAGACCTGACGGACGATCTCCGGGCCGCCATTGACCCCGCTCCCTTCGGCCGGCGTGCGATGGAGGAGGATCGGGGGTGTTTTACCAGCCGGGGCTACCTGTTCCCCACGGATGACGCATGGCAGCACGACCGTCCCCAAGCAAAGGAGGAGGACCGGAAGCCCTCCATCCGGGAACGACTGGAGCAGAGTCGGCAGGAATGTATGAACAAAAACAAGACCCAGGCACCCCACAAGGGAAAGCCTGCGCCGGAACTGTAAGGAGGTGTCGCCATGCCCCATTATGACTATGACAAAGATTATCCCTTTGCCGCCTTCATCACCAACCTGGGCAAGTACAACGAGGGCGCCCTTGTGGGCGAATGGGTGAAGTTCCCCACCACGGCGGAGGAACTGAAAAAGGTCTTTGAGCGCATCGGGATCGGTGCGAAGGACGACTTCGGGCAGACCTATGAGGAATGGTTCATCACGGACTACGACTGCTATGTGGACGGCCTCTATGACCTGCTGGGCGAGTACGCCAACCTGGACGAGCTGAACTACCTGGCCTCCAAGCTGGACGACATGAGCCAGGATGAATATGAGCGGTTCCAGGCGGCCATGGAGATCAGCGACCACACGGGCAGCATCCAGGAGCTTATCAACCTGACCGAGAACCTGGACTGCTACGACATTTACCCCGACATCCACGACC
>ERZ1643246.3336-NODE-3336-length-13950-cov-6.902051_pt1 | contig 13950 bp, 20 predicted proteins | sample MGYA00579265_ERZ1643246 | MGnify/ENA primary metagenome ERZ1643246 (study PRJEB29033, sample SAMEA4952261) | chicken gut metagenome | biome: Broiler Chicken; feature: Gastrointestinal Tract; material: Caecum | place: Ireland | collected 2018 | study: Broiler... | reverse complement strand
CGCGGCGCGTAACACGCCGCGAGGTCGAGGAACGGGTCGCGCGCTACGAGTTTTTTGCCGTGTCCTCCGCGGACTTTTTACCTTTTTCCTTTTTCGGGATAATACCGTTCCACTGCAATAGCTCGCCGCCGCGTATGTCGATATCACAAATATCCATCAGACAGCGCACCGCATCATAAGGGTCGGTCACACCGAGGGCCTTGTGCAGCTCGGTGTCCTGCAGCGCCGGACACGAGTCGTAGATCACCGACGTGCAAACGCCTATCATATCAGAGCCAGCATCTGTATCCACGATAAGGCCGTAGTATTCCAGCGCCTGGGTAGGCGTCAGCTTTTTGCACTGAATCATCTGTCCACCGATGTTGAACGGTTTCATCTCGGTGCGCGCCTGTGCGCGCTGCTCCGCCCGCGCCGCGAGCGCTTCCAGCAATTTCTTATCCATGTAAAATCCTCCTTATAGCGTCTCCAAAACCTCGAAGTTGCCGAACTTGAACGGAATTTCCTGCTCGGTTTTGGCCTTTTTCTCGAACTTGGCGAGCATGAACTCATCGACCGTGATGTCGGTATAGGAAACACGCTCGACCTTGTTCGTGCCTTTCTGCGTCTGCGCGGTAATGACCGTAATCTCGGGCATGATGCCCGTGCGGAACGCCTCGGCCATCTGGATGAGAATGTCGCTGTCGATCTTCAAAACCGTCAGCGTGCCCTCGCCCGCGTAACCGTTATAAATCTTGTAGGTCGCCGGGTCGCCGCAGACGTTGATGTCCTCAAAGTCGCCCGTGACCTTGGCTTCGACGCTCTGCAAGGTGGTCAGCTTCTTGCCGTTCCACCATGCCGCGCCGCCGTTGCCATGCATGATGTGATTGGGGTTAAATTCCGGCATATTACGTTCTCCTTTCTCAGTTTCGCGGCGTCAGCCGCATGAAATCCGCGGCTCTGTGAGCCGCATCACAAAGGCCAGCTTTGCCGGGCTTTGCGATACCCTGACCCAGCCGCCTTGGGCGGCGTCCGGGGGTATCGGCGGGTATCACCCGCCGTATATAGGGGGTATGGATACCCCCTATACGTTAGAAGAGATTGATCGGGAAGATCAGGTCGGTCATGCTGCCAAGGATCTTCACATTGCCCGCAAGGTACACGGTACGCTTAAACGGCGTGGCCTTGACCTTGTCATCGTCCCAGTCGGCGGCCTCGGCCTTGCCGCTCGCCACCCACGCCGCGCGCTGCGCTTCCACGTCGATGCTGGCAGCGTTTGCGTAGTCCGGGTCGAGGATCAGCTCCTGCGCCAGCTGCCGAAAATAGGACGAATTGAGCGCCGCGATAAACAGCATCTGGTTGTCGCGCGTGTTGCGGTAGTTGCCGAGGTAGGTGCTGCGGAACGTACTGGTAATATCGTCGCGCATCAGATCCATCGCCTCGACCGTCTCAATGAACTGCATGTCCTCGGTTTTGGTGTTGCCGTCGGTCGATGTCAGCGAGTTGATGCCCTGACCGATGCGCACCGCGCCCTCCTCGTCGTGAAACAGAATGAACTTGCCCGCGCCGACCGCCGCGTCGTTGTCCTCGACCTCCTGCACGGACGCGAGATTGCTGCACAGATAGTTCGTGCAGCCGCGCTCGACGTTGCAAACTGCCAAAATAGCCAGCAGGCTCGGCAGGTAGGCCACGCCCTCCTGCTCGCCGCGCTCGTCTGTGAACGTCACCTTTTCGTTCACGAAATGGACAACGTGCATGTCATCCGGCAGGGGTGTGATATTGTGCACGATACACTTGTAGCTCTTGGCCTTAGCTGCCTGCGACTTGACCCAGGAAGCCAGCGCCGCGCCATCCTCCGCGCTCTGCCCCGCAATGGTCAGCCAGCCGGTTTTGACTGTGCGGCTGATTTCAGAAAGCGTATCGCCCAGCGTGCCCTCGGTGTCCAATCTGAACACATGTGACTGATAGGGCGCAAACGCCAGCATATCGCTGATCGCGTTGTAGTTGCCTGCGGTGTACAGCGCCTTGTCCGCCTGCAGAGCAGCAAGATCGGTGTACTGCTTGTGGGTAAATTCTTTATTGGTGTCGTCCCGGATGAGCAGAATGGCGATGCCGCGCTCGCTGCGTGTGATCAGGCTCGCCGCCCGCTGCCGGAACGTGATTTCGATTTTCGGCATGGTAATTGCCATTTAAGTTGTCAGCTCCTCTCCATTGTAGTTGAGGGTTTCCATATATTCGCCGGTCTCTTCGGCAGTCTCGACCCACGAGATGCCAAACTGCGCGACCAGCACGCCTTGCGAGGTGTCCACCTCAATCGTGTCGTCGAGCGGCAGCCATATACCGCCGACCGCAAAGCCCTCGCCCAGCGTGTCCAGCAGCTGCTCGGCTACCTCGTCGCACTCGTCGCGCGGACGGTCGCTGGACTTAGGATAGTACCAGATGTCCACGTCGGCCTCGTACTCACGCGCACCGTCACAGGCTGCACCGCCACCAACCGGCAGCACGTCGATTTTGAAGGATGGGCGCTTGAGCGGCTTTTTGTCATCCGGCCGCATCACATCTGCGCCTTGCACAAGCGGCAAAAGCAATGCAGCCAGCGCCCCGCGAATATCTCGAATTTTCATATCTTGCGGATCATCTCGTCCACTGCCTCCTCACTGGCGCGCTCATACTCAGGCGCAAACGCCTCGTAAGCCTCAAGGAACACCTCTCGCCCCTCTACATGACCAACCTTGCGGCCGATGCCCTTGCCTTTCTTCACGCCGTGGCCATTGCCTTTGCCCTTGCCGGGGTTGACCGTCTGGTCGTGGCCATCCTCGATCAGGTGCGCGTGATGCGCATTCGAGTACACGCGCACCGCCTGCGCGCCGTTTCGCTCTTTCCAGACCTTGCCGCGCTTGATGTGCCTCTTATAATTACCGGTCTTTTCCTGTATTCCTTTCAGCCGCATCTGTTTCAAAGTCTTGCGCTTGAGCTTGTTGCCCTGCTGCTGCAAAAACTTGCGCTGCGCCTTGCTCGCCTCCTTGGAGGACTGGATGAGCCGGTCGGTGAACTCGTCCAGCTCGGACAAATCAATACCATCACGCGCCATCTTCGACCACCAACTTCAAAAACACCTCGAGCCGGTCGCGCCGCTTATAGTGCGGCTGCCAATACTGCACGTCGTACCGCTGCCCCTGATACTCGAAATAGGTCGCGGTGGTCAGACGGCAGGAACGCGGCCGGATGGTCAGCTTGTGCGTCACTGCCGCCCGCTCGGTCTCGCCCGGCAAGGTCTCGGTGCGGCCGGACACGACCGTCAGCGCGCCCCAGATTGTGCCGTCCGGGGCGTACTCGTAATCGGTCTCGCCGATGTCATTCTTGAACGGCTTCTTGTTGAACACCGTCAGGCGGTGCTTGAGGTCATTCGTCAGGCTCATTGGTGTCCTCCTTTTCCGGGTAGCGGCTGGACAAGGCGATGTGGTTGAGCAGCACCTGCAAGGTAAACGGCACTTCATTCACTGCCGCGTCGGTCGCCGGCGTGCGGTTTTCGTACCAGTGCGCGGCAAGCTGCAGCACCGCCATGTCGAACAGCTCGTCGCCCGCTTTAGGCGGGTCTTTGCCCGTCATATCGCGCACCGCGTTGTCCGCTGCCGTCAGCATGGTCTCGATCAGCGCGTCCTCGTCCGCATGGTCAATGCGGGCATAGGTTTTGAACCGCTCCAACTCCATCGGCTCAGCCCGCCGCCTTGACCAGCTTGCGCACCGCGTCCGCCTGTGCGGGCTGGCAGTCGAACATCGCGCTGCCGAGGAACAGGAACGCATTCTTGGTCAGGTCAAAATCGCTCGTGATCGTCACGTCCTCCGGCATGTTGCCGATGACCGTGGACAGATCGACGAGATACGCCTCGTGGTCGGACACGCGCTCGTCGATCAGCACCGGATAGCCGTAAATGTAATAGCTGCCGCCCTCGATGCGCACGAGGTCGTTTTTGCTCTTGTCCTGCAGCGGCATGAAGTCGGTGAACAGCGTCTTTTTGCTCATCACAAAGTTCGCGTTCGCGTCATAGCCGCCGGGCAGCAGCGCAATGAGGTTCAAAACGTCCGCCGTGGTCAGCGTTCCGCCGCTTGCAACGGTCACCGAGTTGCCCTCTGCCCATGTGTTGGCCTTTTCGATGCCCTTGCCCTGGCTCGAGCCGGTGCCGGTCAGGATGGTTTCGGTAATTTTCTTCGCGAGCTTCTTTGCAATCATGTCGGTCAGCCAGCTCTCGAACGCGTCGATCGCCATTTTCTGCACGGACTTGGAAATCTGCACGAGCTTGCACACCTCGTAGGCCGACAGCGTGATCTCGGTCAGGCCGGTTTCGCTGGGGGTAATGTCGTCGTTCTGATTGTGGTAGGCGGCATCTGGCTCTTCACCCTCGACCGCAAACGTCACGTTGCCCGGTACGCGCAGCAGCGTGATTTTCTCCAGCAGCGGCGCATACTGGTGTACCTTCTCGATGATCTGGTTTGCCGTCTGGGTCGGCACGACCGGGCCTGCCGAGCTGGTCGCGGTCGTCCATGCGCGCTGTTCGGTTTCGGTCAGGTCGCAGCGCATGATCGTGTGCAGCCATGCGGTGCGGTATTCCGGGCTGTCATAGCCGAAAGAACGCTCCTCGGGCGGCTGCGCCGTTGGGAAGCGGCGCACCTCGGTGCCCGTTTCGCCGATTGCAATACGGCAGAGCAGCTGGCGGCGCTGTTCCGCCTTGTCGAGCAGGCTCTTGCGCTCCGCAATCAGGCCGTCGGCCTCGGCGGTGAGCGCGTCAAGGTCTGCATCCGGTGCGTCGAGCGCGGTCTGGATGGTAGCGAGACGCTGCTCGATCTGGGTCAGACGGTCGGTATTTGCGTTGGTATTGGTAGGCATATCACGTTTCCTCCTTTGTGATTCCGCTGAGTTTGAGCTTGAGTGCCAGCCTGCGGCGTTTGTCCGCCTCCGCGTGCTCGTGCGCGGCCTCCGCCGCAGCCCACGAGCGCGCCGCAATGCTGGTACCGTCATAAGCCGGAATGTCCACCGCCGCCACATCGAAGATGCGCCGGAAACCGGTAATCCGTCGCAGATGCTTAGCGCGGTCGTATTCCTGCTTATTCACGGTGAACGCGAACGACATCCGGTCGATGTAGCCGCCCCGGATTTCCTCGTAGAGCCTCCGCCCTTCCTCGGTGCCGCCGAGATCGGCCACAATGTGCAGACCCTTGGTATCAACCGTCAGGGTCAGCGTTCCGTTCTTCGTTCGCGCCACGGGTTTGCCCCCGTGGTTGAAATTCATCACGACGTCGCGCATCTCCGCTCCCGAAAATGCGTTCCGGTCGATGACTTCCTTGTACTGGATGCCGTCGTACTCGTACAGCACGGTTTCCTCATCGAAAACCGCAGCGTACCCCTCAACGCGGCACTGTTTTTGCCCGTCGCCGCCTTCCTGCGGCAGCGCCCGCACCTCAAATGTGCGGTAGTCACGGGTCTCCGGCGTGATCGCCATTGTCGTCGCCCTCCTTTGGTTCGGTCGGCTCGGTGTCCACGGTGTTCAATTTGGACACCTCTGCATATTCCTTGCGGATGAAATACCGGTCGCCGTTCTCGACCGGCGGCATGTTGAAAATCTCGAGACCCATGTTGTGGGTGAGAAAGCCGCGGTCGAAAAGCTGTGTCACAATATTCAGCTTAGTATTATTGCTCGCGTATTGCAGGCGGTTCGCCGTTGCGATGATGCCCGCGCCCTGCGCGATCTCGGCGGGCGTAAAGGTCATTGCGGTCAGCACGAGCGAAAGCTGAATGGCAAACGGCTCGATGCTGCCCTCATAGTAGGCATTCCACTCGTCCTCGGTGTAGGTGTTGGTGAGAATCTTCTCATTTGTGCCGAAATAGCTGAATACGCTCTGGCGAATCAGCTCCTGCTGGCGCGGGTTGACCACGAGCGCCGTGCTCTCGATCTGCTTGACATCCGCGTACTTGCTGTCGAACATCATCACGCCCGTGTCGTTGCCCCGAAGATTATCTTCCGCAAAGCGCTCGCGCTCGGCGTCGATGTCCTTTTTCTTGAGATTGCCCATAAGCCGCGCGAGAAATCGGATGGTCGTGGCGTTTTTGATGCCGTTGACGATGCCCTCGTCCTGCGTGTGCATGACCTGCAAGGTTGGGGCGAGCGGCCGGTTATCCGCGCCGAAAAAGTCGTCCTCGTACTGGTGCTGGGTTAAAATCCCCGCGCGGGACAGCTCGATCGCCGCGCTCTGCCCGCCCCAAAAGCGGTAGAGCAGATACGGCTCGCCGTCTACCTCGCGGATGCTGGACTGCTGCGGCAGCACAGGGAAATACCCGACGAGCCTGCCCGCTGTGTCCTCCATCGGCACGATAAAGGCGTTGTTCTGCACCATGTAGATGGTGGCGAGCCGCGCGAGAAACTTGCTCGCGTCCATCCACGGGTTGGGCTGCTGCCCCAGCACGCGCTTAAGCTCCGGCCGCGCGTCGCCCACCAGCTCCAGATGCAGCTTGCTGCAATGCCGCGCAAAAGTCGCGATCGCCGCGCGCGTCAGCTCCATCTCGTACAGCCCGCCGCGATAGGTCGTGTAAACCGGCTGGTACGCGGTGAGCGTCTTGAAGAACGCCCGCGCGTACCCGCCCGGCGGCCGTCGCGGGAACAGCTTTTCAAAAAGCCCCATGTCATGCCTCCTCGTTCATGTTCACATAGTCGTCACGCTTGTCCTGCAGCACCTTGTAGGCGCAGATCAGCGCGACCGTGCCGTCGATACGGCGGCGTCCGTCGGTCACCTTGACCGGCTGGATATTGCCGTTGATGTCGGCGCGCACCTCGGTGTTGACCAAACACCACTTATCGACCGGATTGTTGTTATCCACCACCAGACCAGCGGCAAGGTCGGCCTTGAGGTCTTTCATCGGCTGGGAAAGCGACAGCGTACCCTGCCGCACGGGGATCATGCACTCCGCGCCGAACTCGGCCTTGAAACGGTCGAGCAGGCTGTCGTCAATGTGCCACGGGTCGTACCCGATGTATCGCACATACAGGTCGTCCTCGTCGCGCAGCTCGGTAAACCAGTCGAGCATCACCTGCTTGTCCACCTTGTTGCCCGGCACAGTGCGCATCAGGCCGCGGCGTACCCAAAGCGAATACGGCGCGCTGTCCCGCTCGCGGCGGTTGCCGGAAGCCGCGTCCGCGTCGAGGACGCTTTGCGGTAGCCAGTACATGCTGCGCCGGTAGATTTTCGGGTCGCCCGGCCGCTGGCAGATCGCCGTCGCGGCGCACAGGTCGATGCTGTCGGCCGCGTCCATGCCGCCGATGCAGTAATCGAACGCGATGTCGAAGGTCTCCGGGTTGGAGCACTCCGCCCAGGTCAGCCACGCGGTCGCGGCGTTTTCCTTGAGGTTGAAGTCCTTGACCAGCACGGTCGGCAGGAAAGACGGGTCGTTGTCGGCCTTTTTGACCATCTGCCGCAGGTACTCGATTTTCTTGATCGTGCCGAGACCGGGATTTGCCTTGATCCAGTTTTTTTCGTCGTGGTACTCGTCCCGCTCGTCCAGCTCGTATATCCACGCAAGGAACGTGTCGTCTGTGATCGTGCCCTCCAAGACGCCCGCCGCATAGGCATACTGCGCATCGAAGATGCACTCGCGCACAAAGCCGTTGGTCGAAATGGAAAACAGCAGCGGCTGCTCGCGGGCGGACATGGATTGCTTCATGTCGTCGTAGATCGCGCGGTTTTTGATCGCCGCCAGCTCGTCGACCAACACGCCGTGGGCGTTCAGGCCGTCCAGACTGTTGGCTGCGGATGCCAGCGCCGAGATCGTGCCGAGGTTTGCCGGGTAATACAGGTCGCCCTGCCGCTTGCGAATCGCGCGGAACAGCTCGGGCGACTGCTTGCGCATGTTGACGCAGGCGTTGTACGACTTTGCCGCCTGCTCCCGCTTGGTCGCAATGGAATAAATCTCGGGCGCGCCCTCGTTGTCGTTGACCAGCAGGTCAAGCTCAAGCGCGGCGCATTCGGTCGTTTTGCCGTTCTTGCGCCCCTCGACGATCATGACCTCCTGATACTGCCGCAGACCGGTGTCCCGATGGACAAAGCCGAAAATCGCCTGCCAGCGCGCTTTCTGGAACAGCTCCAGTTTGAGCGGCGCGCCCAGCTGCCCCTGCGGCTGCTTGCAGAACCGCTCGACGAACGCGATATGCACGTTTGCGGTGTCCAAATCGAACACCCACGGCTTGTACTTTTCCGGCCGCCGAATCTTGTCCAGCAGCAGCGCACACAGCAGGCGCACCTTGCGGCAGGCGAGAATATCGCCGGTCAGCACCGCGCAGGCGTATTGCTCCAGCCAGTGATCGCCCGGAGGGGCGGGGGTTTTCTTGGCTTCGCGCTCCATGCGGCGCAGCAGGCGCTCACGCGAGAGACGCTTATCAGCCATCCGGCGGTCTCCCCTTCTTGCGCTGCGCCTTGTAAACGTCGCGCCGCAGCTTGTCGTGCGGGCAGCGGCGGATGTACTCCGGGCGGCGCAGCGCCGTGTCGCACACGCCCTGACTGTTCAGCATCGGGCAAGCTCTGCACATGTTCATCGCAACGCCCTCCCGTTCGCTTTCTGCCATGCGCGCAGCGCGTCACCCTCAGCGTCTCCCGCGGGCAGCATGTCGCACAGCGTCTTGATGATCGCGGTCTGGTTTTTGATCATCGTGTTGTACACCTCGACCTCGGGCGACTTCTTGGTGCCCCACTGGTTTTCACCGTTCTGGTACTTGGAAACAACGCCTTCTTCCGTGATGGTTTTGCGCAGATCGGCCAGCGTCACAGCCATAAAAGCCGCGTTTTCGATCAGGGAAGCGGCGGTATTCCGACGGTTTTCGTCCAGTCCTGCAAAGATTTTTTCGAGCTGCTCGCGCTCGCGTTTGATTCTTGTGTCGATCGTGATTTTTGGCATTTCGCCGCTCCTTTCTGCTACACCCCTCCCGCATGCCCTACTCAGCTAAATTCTTCTCTGGGGATGCGGTCTGAGGGCGGTCAGCGATTTTTCGGGGATGGGGGGAGTATGTTTCCGTCCGCATCGAAGCGGCAGCGCGCCGCCGGATGCTTTGCCATGTGCTCTAGGTCGTGACAGCGGTGACACAGCAACTCGAGATTGTCCCAACCGAGCGTGCGCTTGGGGTTTCCCATGTCCTGCGGCCGCAGTGCCTTGCGGTGATGCACGATCAGACCCGGCGCGCCGCAGCGTTCGCACAGACCGTGCCGGTGCGTCATGTAGGCGAGCCGCGTCTGCTGCCACGCCGTCGAGTTGTAGAACGCTTTCGCCCACGGTTTAGCCACGGATATTCCCCCGCATGACCGCAATCGCGTACTGGCTGTCGCCGATCGCCTTGCTGATCGAGTTGATCGACCGGTACAGCCGGAAGCGCACTTCCGCCTGTGGCTCAGCCTGCATGCGCTCGTACAGCGCGTCGCGCTGGCGCTTCATGCTCTCGATGTTCGCGGCGTACTCGTCCGCGATCTCAGCAATGGTTTTCATGGCGTGCCTCCTTTCGGGCAAAAGAAAAAGCGCCAGAACGGATCACCACACACTCTCGGTGGTAATCAGCTCTGGCGCTCGCTTTTCAGCTGAGGCTTTCGCTCCGGCAATGTTCCCAATGGCCGTTCGGCTCGAAGGGCGACATCGCCAATATTCACGATTGCATCAAGTTTACATTTTCGGCAGTGCAGTGGAAAATCGTGCAGCACCGTGGTTGGCAGCATCAGATGCAGTTTATTGCCGCATCGCGGGCACGTTAACCAATACTCTTGATTTTTATTGTACACTCGTTTTTGCCTCCTGTCTACGCCGTCGGCGCTTTTTCTCCATGCCCCTGTTATTTGTTACAGACCATTCCAAGTCAGCAACTACGCGCGTGCGTGCGCGTAGATTTTCATTGTTTTCCCTCTTTGGTTTCTTCTTCGGCATCATGTACTTGAGATAGCGACAGGACGCATAATCATTTCGTTTGATGCCGCTGTCATCAATCACCTGTACGCCGGGCGGCGGGTCAATCATTGCCGCATCGTCTACCCATTGATAGGTGACGGTTGGGCGCGCAAGGTTGCGGCTGCCGACAAACTGCTTTTTGCCGTTGAGACTGGCCTCCCGCCGCTCCTTGGTAAAGTAACCGGCCCAAACATCATATCCACGATCCTCGATGTAGTTGAGCTGGATGTCATCACCCCAGACCCACAAGGACTTGATCAGTTCAAGGTCACCGCCGATGGCGTTGAGAATCAGGTGCACATGCGGCCGGTGGTCGCCGTGCCGCCCTTCGAGGACATAGATGTACTTAAGTTCTGGCAAGCCGCGCGCTTTTCGGTAGGCGCGCAGCTGGGCGAACACCTTGCCGAGCCGCCGCCGGGCGACTTCCGGACTGGCTGGAAGATCTTCGTCTCGGTAGGTTAGCGAGAATACCAAATCGTCCGGCTCGAAGTTCGCGGCCATCAGCAGCTCCAGCTTACGCTGCGCTGTATTACAATTAGTCTGCGCGACCTGTTCGGCCGTCACCTCGCGGATGCGCTTCCGCTCTTGCTGCGTTGCATTCGGTCGTGGTACGGTGTAGATCACATCCCACACCAAACGCCCCGCGCGAATGGTTTTTCGTCGTTTCATTGTCCCTCCGTGTTCAAATTGGACACCGATCGAAACGGGTGCAGGGAGGCCGCAGCCTCCCATGCCCGTTTAGATGATTTTTCAGAATATCCGCAGATTCCGGATTTGTCAAGTTTTTTTGCTGTCAAGGTGAACTTTTCCATCCCAGAACCAATGGAACACCAGCATAAACAGGATATTCGCGGCCCAACCCCACACCGCCTGACATTCGCCGCAGTTACGGCAGACCCTGACGCGGAAGATCGGCAGCATGAGATAGCTCTCATCATAGCCCTGCTTGTTGTAATGCGTACAACACTGATACGAAAGTTTACTCGGGTTTTGCATGATCCTCACTATCCTTTCTCGACACGATACGCGTACCGAAATTGCTGACCGGCTGCGCGTATGCCCGAAACCGCGTGCCGACTTCCGACGTCGAAAATTCCTGATCGAGATAGGCGACAATGCCCGGCGTGGGCACCAGCGCCCAGCCGTCACACTTGTAGGACGCCTCTGCGTTCTCATAATTGACCACCACCCAGACCCAGCTACCGACCATCTGCCGGAGCTGCTCGTGGGTCAGCGGTGTCGGGTCTGAAACATCACGATCCGCCTTTTCCGCAACCGCTTCTGCGATAAAATCAATGGTATTGCGCTCACTTTCGCTCATTGATTGTTCACGCAGTTCCGCAAGCGAAGCCAGCGCACTTTCATACGTTTTCTGACTATATTTCATTTGACTTTTACTCCCATCAATTTCGCCCACTGCGCATTTGCGGCGCGAGACTCAGCCATCGCGGCATCGGCCTTCTGCAAAACGTCCTTCGGTACATCCGTGAGCGACGCGCCATCATACGGTGCCATCAATTCAATATACCTCTGGTATGCGGCAGACGAGGCTTGCAGCGCCTGATTCGCACGGGCAAGCCGATCCCGCTCTTTCTCATACTCAAGATCATTTAAGGCCCACTGCAGACTAAGGTCAGATAGGTCATATCTACACATTGTCTTGATGATCCAGAGCAAGTCAGCCTTTGTGCAGTCGGACAGATTCATTTGACTACCTCCGGCGGCAGCTCGGCCGACCACCAGCGCACATCCACCGTCATCAGGCCATCGTCAGGGAACTCCGGCAGATACCAACCGCCCGCACGATAGACATAGGCGGCATAATTGCCCCGATTGTAATTGTTATGGCTTAGCGTCAGCACTGTCTGCCCCTCCTCCGGGCGCTCGTCCGGGTACGGGTGCCAGACCGGCGCGGACTGCGGGGCGGCTACCTGCTGCACCGGCTTGGTGTACGCCTCGTCGTCCGGGTGGAGCGTCCAGCGGACGACCTCACGCCAAAGCAATGGAGTATTTTTCAACACACAGCCCGCAAATGGAGTATTTTTCAACACACAGCCCGCAAAGATTCCCTCGTCATACCAGTCATCCGTATCCTGCGCAATGATGCGCGCACCATCCGGCGGCAGCACATCCGGCGGAAACCACGCCGCGCATGGCAGGCCCGTTTCCTTGCCCGCGATGATGATGGTATCGGGTGCTTCCGGGATGGACGGTGCTGCAGGCATGGGCTCGACGGTCGCCTGCTGCATCTGCTCGTCCAGCTGGCGCAGCGTCTGTTCTTCCGGTGTGGGTTCTTCCACGGGCGGCGCGACCTTGCCGCTCTCCACCATGCCGCGCAGCCGCTGCACGATCTGCGACCACGACAGCTTGCCCTGAAACGGCTTTTTCACTTCCAGCCCGCTGCCGTTGAGGTCAAACCACACGCCCTCCGACACCAAACTGCAGTATCCATTGAATTGCAGCGCAGACTTGACCTCCGGTATCAGCTGGATCGCCGCCAATCGCAGTCTGTCATGCAGAACACGGTACAGCGCGTCTTCGTGTCCTTTGGCAATATGTCGCAGCAGAAACGCATCGACCACACCATCCGACGCGGTCGGCTTGTCCCGCGCGGCTTTGACATCCTGCGCGCGGAAGGTCTCGCCGCGTGCCAGCCGCTGCTCGAACTCGGTCTGCACCTTTTTGGGGCTGTGCGCCAGCTCATCCGCGACCGACTCGCCGATCTGCTCGCGCCGCAACGCATCCAGCAGCGCGGGCGACAGGTTCTTGTGAATGTACTGCATGCGGTGCACGGCGGACGCGCTCTCGTTTGACTGCTCCGCGAGGTGGTCGCGCAGGCGGCCTGGCAGCTCCACGCCCCGCTCTTTCATGCTGCGCAGTGCCTTCTCCAGACGGATCACGGCCTCCATCTTTTCGTAGTAAGTCAGCTCGCGGCTGGTCAGGTTGGACTGGATCAGCGCGACCAGCTCGCTGTCCTCGCCGTCGTAATTTTTGACGATGCAGGGCGCGTCCTTGCGTCCCAGCAGTTCGAGCGCCTTGCGGCGACGATGTCCGGCAACAATGCGATACTTTCCCTCCCCTGCCGCGCACACGGTCAGCGGGCTGTACAGCCCGTTCAGCGTAATATCGTCTACAAGCTCCTGCACATCCTCGACTGTGAAAAAGTTGTGTTCGTTGACGAGCAGCTGCGAGAGCGGGATCTGGACGACCTGCATCGGCGATGTGTCCAATTTGAACACATCGTGCGCGACCATTGCGCCGACGTTAACCTTGCGCGCCATCTGCGCCACCTCCCAGATATTCACGCACCCATGCGCGGTAGTCGCGCGCGGCGGCCGAGGTCGGCGACCACTGGCAGACCGGCTCACGCGCAAAGGTGCTTTCGTCCACCTTGTCTGTGCGCCGGATGCGGGTCTGGAACACCGGCACGGGGCAATGCTCCCGCAGCCATTCCTCGCCCTGCCGGACAACGTCCGCGTTGTGCCACATGGTCAGCAGCACGCCCACCTGCACCGCGCCGTTGACGCGCCGAATGCCGTCAATCTGGCGCAGCAGCTCGGCCATGCCGTCGATCTCGAATGCGCCGGGCTTGACCGGGATGACGATATCGCTCGATGCCGCCACCGCGCTGATGGACGCGACCGAAAACGCGGGCGGGCAGTCGATCACAAGATAATCGTAGGCGTCGTCCTCGATGACCGCGTCGCGCAGGTCGGTGAGCACGCGCAGCGCACGGTCGCGCGGCGTGCCGCCCTGCACATCGTCCGGCAGACTGCCGTCAAGGTCGAGCGCCGCAAGCGACATGTCCGCCGGGATCACATCCAGCCCGCGGTAGATCGTGTGCTGGACAAGGTCGGCATAGCACAGGCACATGCCCTCGAACAGGTCGGCCAGCGTGCCCGGCTCGGCCGGGATGCGGTAAAACCGCGAGGCGTTGCCCTGATGGTCCGCGTCGATCAGCAGCACGCGCGCATTGTACTCGGTGGCGAGGATCGCCGCAAGAT
>ERZ1643246.3335-NODE-3335-length-13953-cov-7.703267_pt1 | contig 13953 bp, 7 predicted proteins | sample MGYA00579265_ERZ1643246 | MGnify/ENA primary metagenome ERZ1643246 (study PRJEB29033, sample SAMEA4952261) | chicken gut metagenome | biome: Broiler Chicken; feature: Gastrointestinal Tract; material: Caecum | place: Ireland | collected 2018 | study: Broiler... | reverse complement strand
GCATCCCGGCACGTTTTCCTCCGGATTGCCGTAGACGAAATTCTGGCGCTCCCGCTCCATGACATCGCCTTTCTTCTTGGACATGGCACGCCGGAGAATATCGCTTCGTCCAAGAGTATATCCTGCCAGATCCCGCACGATCTGCATGACCTGCTCCTGGTAGACGATACATCCGTAGGTCGGCTCCAGAATCGGCTTTAACTGCGGGCAGTCATAGGTGATCTGTTCCGGATGGTTTTTCCCCTTGATATACTGAGGAATGAAATCCATCGGTCCCGGACGGTACAAAGAGATTCCCGCAATGACGTCCTCCAGGTTCCGCGGCTTCAGCTCCTTCATGAAGCTCTTCATCCCGGCGCTTTCCAACTGGAACACGCCATCCGTCTTTCCACTGCAAAGAGAGTCAAAGACCGCCTCGTCATCATAGTCGATTTTCGACATGTCGATCTTTTTCCCGGTGCTTCGCTCGGCCAGCTTTGCCGCGTTCTGGATCACAGTCAGTGTCCGAAGCCCCAGGAAGTCCATCTTCAAAAGTCCAAGCTCTTCCAGCGTTGTCATCGTAAACTGGGTGACCGGAGAGTTGTCCGCTCCAAGGGAAAGCGGCACATATTCATCGATGGCCTTCTGACTGATGACCACTCCCGCCGCATGCATGGAAGTATGCCTTGGAAGTCCCTCCAGACGTTTGCTCATATCGATCAGCTCCCGGACCTGCTCGTCTGTATCATACAGCTTCTTCAGCTCCGGATTCATCGTAAGCGCCCGGTCCAAAGTCATATTCAGTTCCGTCGGAATCATCTTGGCAATGCTGTCCACAAAGGCGTAGGGCAGATCCATGACCCGGCCTACGTCCCGGATGACACCTCTTGCCGCCAGGGTACCGAAGGTAACGATCTGCACCACCCGGTCTGTGCCGTACTTTCTCGTCACATAATCAATGACCTCCTGCCGTCTCTCGAAGCAGAAGTCCACGTCAATATCCGGCATGGTGACACGTTCCGGATTCAGGAACCGCTCAAAGAGCAGGTTATACCGGATCGGATCAATGTTGGTAATGCCCAGGCAGTAAGCGACAATGCTTCCCGCTGCAGAGCCACGCCCCGGTCCTACCATAATCTCATGGTCTCTTGCGTACTTGATAAAATCCCACACAATCAGGAAATAATCCACATATCCCATTGTGCGGATCGTATTCAGCTCGTAATTCAGGCGCTCCACAAGCTCCTTCGGGCTTCCCGGATACCGCTCTTCCAGGCCGTCGAAACAGAGCTTCTGCAGATATTCCCAGGAAGTGTAGCCCTCCGGAACATCGTATTTTGGAAGCTTCGTGACCCCAAACTCAATCTCCACATGGCAGCGGTCCGCAATCTTCTGAGTATTTTCCAGTGCCTGCAGGGCATACGGGAACAGCCCCCGCATCTCTTCTTCGCTTTTGACATAATACTGTCCGCCTTCGTAACGCATCCGATTCTCATCGGAGAGTTTCTTTCCTGTCTGAAGGCAAAGCAGGATATCATGGGGTTTCTCATCCTCTGCATAGGTATAGTGGACGTCATTTGTGGCCACCAGCTCGATGCCGGTCTCCTCCGACAGACGAAGAAGCCCCTGATTTGCCGTCTGCTGCTCCGCCATCCCATGATCCTGAAGCTCCAGGAAAAAGTTTCCTTTTCCAAAAATGTCCTGATACTCATAAGCCGCCTTTTTCGCTTCCTCATAAAGTCCCCGGACCAGATATTTCTGTACCTCACCCGCCAGGCAGGCGCTTAATGCAATGATCCCGCTGCTGTATTCCCGCAGCAGCTCCTTGTCCACACGAGGCTTATAGTAATATCCTTCGGTAAATCCTCTCGATACAATCTTCATCAGATTGTGATAGCCTTCATCATTTTCAGCCAGCAAAACGAGATGGTAATACCGGTCATCATTATGTCCTGTCTCCCGGTCAAACCTGGAACCGGGAGCTACATATACTTCGCAGCCAAGGATCGGATTGATCCCGGCTTTTTTTGCTTCTTTATAAAAATCGATCACACCGTACATCACACCGTGGTCCGTGATGGCGGCGCTGTTCATGCCCAGTTCCTTTACACGGGCAACATACTCTTTGATCTTATTGGAACCATCTAACAGACTGTATTCTGTATGAACATGTAAATGTACAAAACTCATTTTGTTCCTCCTTTTCCGCTACTTATTATAGCAGAAAAAGGGAAAACGGAAAACAGGCCGGACCAGAGAATTCGGAATCTTGTATTCCCCTGTCCGTTGTGCTATGCTGTAGGTAGGTTTTTTGAAGGAGGAAGTTATTATGGAACCATTAAAAATCGGACTGGTAGGACTTGGAAGCAGGGGCCATATGCTTTTGAAAGACACCCTGCTGTTCCTTCCGGAAATGCAGATTTCCGTTGTGTGCGATGCTTATGAAGACCGTGTCGAACAGGCACAGAATCTGGTGGAAGAGCACTGTGGGCACCGTCCGGCGGCTGAGCTGGAATATGCGAATGTTCTGAACCGTTCGGATATTGACGCTTTGATTATCGCCACATCCTGGGAACACCATGTGCCGGCTGCCATCCAGGCCATGAAGGCCGGAATTCCCGTTGGAATCGAGGTCGGAGGCGTCTACAGTCTGGAAGAATGCTGGGAGCTGGTCCGGACTTACGAGGAGACAAAAACGCCGTTTATGTTCCTGGAAAACTGCTGTTACGGGCGCCGGGAACTGATGGTCTTGAATATGAAGAAACAGGGCGTATTTGGAGACATCGTCCACTGCCGTGGCGGATATATGCATGATCTGAGAAGCGAAGTCACACGCGGAAAGGAAAACCGCCACTACCGTCTCCTGAATTATCTCAACCGGAATACGGAAAATTATCCGACTCACGAGCTCGGTCCGATCGCAAGGATTCTGGACATCAACCACGGAAACCGGATGCTTACGCTGACCAGTACCGCCTCTATCTCAAAAGGATTAAATGAATATGTCCGTCAGCATCCGGACTGTGACCAGTCTCTTCTCCATGCCCGGTTTGCACAGGGCGATGTGGTCAACACGGTCATCACCTGCGCCGGCGGGGAGACGATTCTCCTCACACTGGCCACCTCCCTTCCGCGCTATTACAGCCGTGACTTCACCGTCTGCGGAACCAGGGGCATGTACGAAGAAAAGACTGATTCCGTCTTCCTGGACAACCAGTATTCCCTGGAAGAAGAAATGCTCTGGAACAAGCACTGGGGCAATGCCAAAGAATATGAGGAACAGTACGATCATCCAATCTGGAAAGACTTCCTAAAGAGCGAAATCAAAGGCGGCCACGGCGGCATGGACTACCTGGTCTTCCGGGAATTTGCACAGTGCATCCGCTATGGAAAGCCTTGTCCGATCGACGTCTATGACGCAGCCTCCTGGATGTGCATCAGCGTCCTCTCTGAACAGTCCATTGCAATGGGCGGACAGCCGGTAGCCATCCCGGATTTCACAAACGGACGTTGGATGACAAGATAAGCATGGACAGGTGACAATGAAACGAAAAGCAACCGGGGCATCTCCCGCCATGGGATGCATTCCCGGTTGCTTTTTTATCTTTTATTCTCTACCGGATATGATATTTTACTCCTCTTCCAGCTCCCGTTTTTTCAATAATATGTTTCTTCAACAGCAGATTCAGACTGCGGATTGCCGAATCTTTTCCTATCCCCGTCAGCCTTTCAATCTCACTTCTGCTCACGATGCCCTTGTCCCGGATAATGTCCAGAATCCTTCTGTCCTTTTCTGAAAGCTCCTCATCTAATACAACTACAGGAAGCACCACCTGAATGGAATTCTCAAAAATCTGATAGGACGGTTTTTCCAACACATTAGAATAGCACTGGTTAATTCTCATAATTCCCGTTCCAAACTTCTCAATATATTTCAGCCGGAAAAAAACATTTCCAAGGATCGGATTTCTAAGGACAGAGATCTGCCCATTCAAATATTCTTCCCGTCCAATTCCTGCCGGGAGTCCGCCAGGTGAGCTGATTTCGATTCTATCGTCAAACATACTGATTTTTATGGAAGCCCGGACATCCCATGCCCGATGTACCAAAGCATTTGCAATCGCTTCACGGAAGGCCTTCTCCGGTATTTTATCAATTTGTTTTCTCTCCATTCCTTCTATTTTTTCATACTGATAGTACGTCTGGAACATCTCGATACAACTGCTTAACTGTGCCAAAACAGACATATGTTCAAACGTCGCCCTGTCCATGATCTCATCAATACTCTTTCCGAAACGAATCATATCGATTCCCGGAAACTGATTCTTATCTGCCAGTAAAGCGGCCGCATTATTAAATCCTCTCTTCTCCGAATAGAGTTCCAGCGTTTTCAGGATATCTTTATTCAGACAGGTAATTCCCAGACTTCCCTTTAACTCTTCTTCCAAGCGGTCAAATGTCAGTTCCTGCATAGATGAAGGAAGCTCCTCGTAAGACTGGTTTTGTCCCTCCAGAATCAGTCTTCCATATTCCAGACGATCTACCTCAATCGTAGCGGAGTCATTTCGCTTATACGCTTTTCCCTTATAAAGATAAGGTTTATAAGGCCCTTCACAGACATTTAGAATAATTGTAGCATCTTCTCCAATTTCTATCGAATATTCCGGGACCGGTTTTATGCTGTCATTAATCTTATTTTCCAAATTCAAACAGGCTTCTTCTGGGTTTTCTATTCCTTTTACAGTTTCATCATCCGCAATGCCAAAAATGATTTTCCCACCCTCATAATTTGCATATGCACTGATTGTTTTCAAAAACGTCCCGGAGTCCAAATTTTCTTTATATTCCAGCCTTTTATTCTCTCTCATCGCACATCACCTCTTCTATTATTATAAAATCGTCGCAATCGTTTTGCAACGATTTTATTTTTCGTCGCACTTCTTTTTGCAACGATTCTCCTTTTCGTTGCAAATCAATCGCGCCGATTCTTAAATAAAAGGATTTCCAGATCTATTGATTTTTCTACATCATGCAAAATTTTTTCCATAAAGTTGCACGACGATCACTTGGTTTTCCGGATGAAAAAATCGGAAGACTTTCCTCCAGGGAATTCTTCCGATTTTTTATTCTACTTTCTTAATAATTATATTTTCATTTTGCTCCGCCTCTACTCCTTCTCCACATGTTTCCAGAGATTCCTCTTAAGAACCAGGTATGCAAGCCCCCATACGAGGCACCAGATCAGATCTACCACCGCCAGATTTCCGGCAAACTGCAGGGTATCCATCTGAGTGAAAAACCTGGCCTTTGCCGTCAGTCCTGCAAAAATCATTTCCAGGAACAGTCCCGGAAGCAGCGGGATCAGGAGGAAACATTTCATCTGATACCGGATGTTCCGTTTCCGGTCTTTCTCTTTCATCCCCAGACGCTTCAGAAAGACATTCTCCCATCGCCATATATCTTCTTCGGACTTGATCTTTACAAAGTACTGGAACAGTCCCAGAATCAGCAGCACCAACAGAATAAATCCGTTGCCGATCTTTGTGAAAAAGATTTCCGATTCTGTATTGGTAATCATCCGGGATCTGACATAAAACGGCTGGATATTGCTATCCCAGACCGTGTCAAAATCCTGTTCTTCCTTCAGATAATCAAGATCCGCAGCCGCCTGGTCCACCAGCGCTTCATCCAGATTCATGCAGAACAGCATGGTCGGACCCTCTGTCAGATTAGCCGGATGCCTAATGGCATAGTGCCGCCATTCTTCTCTTGTAATGCTCTGCCTGGTCTCCCAGTTTTCCCGGTTATAAGCCGTGATCCGGTCGTAGTTTTCCTGAAAGTATGCATCCGAGAGCACCACCAGGTTGTCCTGCATGCCCTGATGAAACATGCCCGTCAGACTGTCCCGTTCTTCGCTTTTGATGGTCCTCACCGGAAAGACATTGCGGAAATCATCGGTATTATAATATTCCAGAGGCTGGCCAAACCGCAGATGCTTTTCCATACGTCCGGTATCCCAGTCAATGGTATGGGCCTTTACAGAGCGGTCCTGCTGATACACCACATGCATCTCTTCCCCTTTCAGGTGGAGCGGCTTTGGCTCTTTCCCAAGGAATTCCCGCATCTCCTGATAGGTGCTCTCCGAAACCGCGATCTGCTGCCCCTGAGGCCACTGCACCGGTCTGGTCAGTTTTGTCCACGGTTTGATCCTGTCACTTCCGTAAATAGATGTCATCCGAAGCATCGGATACTGACAGACCTGTGCCTCGTATTTCTCCGCAGTCTCCTGAAGCTTTGGAAGTTCCGACTCATAGGCGGTCACCACAATATCATACGGATACATGGATGCAATCTCCTGGGGAATCCACGCTCCCGCAAGCGGAATGGCAAAGATTCCAAGCGCCAGGAACTGTATGACAGCCAGAAAGAACAGCCTGTTCACATTGCTCCAGAACCGATGGTAAAACAGGTTCGTCTTCGTAAGTCCTGCATAGTAGGCTTCCCGTTTCTTCCGTTCCCGAAGCCACCATGCCATCCCGCCTGTAATCAGAAGAAACAGTGCTCCTACTGTCAGCACATGGATAAAGCGGCTCTCCGCCCATTCCCTGAAGGCGTACCAGCGCACTGCCAGCATTGCAAGAAAGAGACCTCCGAGAATCCAAAGGCCAATCCACCTTTGGAGCCGTTTTTCTTTTTGCAGATCCTCATTCCGATCCACTGACCGACCCAGATCCAGGAAATGCTCCTGATTCAGCACCAGTGAGAGGATCATCAACACCAGATAGACCAAAAGCCCCAGTCCCACCGAAGCTCCGGTCACGGTCCCCGGAAGCGTGATCCCTTCCGGCATTCCCTTTTGAAGCTGTGCCCTAAGTAAGGAGGCTGCCGCCGCTCCCGCACCCAGTCCTGCCGCTCCGGCCACAGATGCTCCCAGCCAGAATTCCAGAAGGAACTGAGCGTAGGCCGTCCGCCTCCGGATGCCGAGGATCACCAGAATCCGGAAGTCCTTCTTTGCTTCCTTGAGATACCAGGAGGTCATCATCACCATCATGACAAGACTCAGCGCCATCAGAATCATGCCAAGGCTTCGGAACAGCCCGTACAACCCGTCCCCGGTAATGCCGCTTTCCATTGTGTAGGTTTTCTTCATGATTCTGTACATGGAAAGGACGATAAAAAGCCCTGCCGCCGAAAAGGCTTCCGACAGCATCATCAATACCTGTACTTTCAGACGGGAGCGGAACATCTTCTGGATCACACGGTAAAATTCCTTCGGATATCTGCCCGGAAAGTATGCTGCCTGTTTTCGGCGCTTCTGCTCTTCTTTTTCCTGTTCCCGTTCCCTTTCAAACTCCTCTTCCTTGTCCTCCATGGTTTCCTGATACCGGCAGTACAGAAACGTCACCACTCCCAGGATCATAAACACCGGAATATAAAGGATGATCCCGCCTGTCTGAAATATTGTCGGTGATATCATTATCCCCATAAATGGCGTAAAACTGCCCACCCAGAATGCCATGGGTTCCAGACGGTATAGTATTCCAATCGGCTTTTTCCTGATCAACAGGAAGATACGCAGAAGATGAAGCAGGGACAACAGGAGGTAGACCACAAGAAGAATATATTCCCTCCTAAATTTCATCTCTGTCACCATGCGTCCGAAAAGCAGGACACCGCATGTCCGGCTGCCATCCATCGGAAATGGCAGGAAGAACCCTGTTGCGGCTGCAGCGGCACTCGCAAGGATCTGACAGATCCGTATCTTTTTCTGATATTTCGAATACCCCTTCATAATGACTCCCTCCCTACTCACGCTCCAGGCTCTTCCAGAGATTCCATTTTAAGATTTCATAGGCAAGCACCCACACCAGACACCAGATTCCGTAAACTGCGGCCAGGCTTCCCGCGAAGTGCCAGATCTCGCTTCCGGTATACAGTCTGGCTTTTGCAGTCAAAGCCGCAAATACCACGCCGCAGAACACTCCGGAAAGCATCGGGAGATACAGGAAGAATCCCATCTGATAGGCGAGCTTTGCCCTTCTTTTCTTTTCCCTCATGCCAAGGCGTTTCCAGAACTGATTCTCCCATCGCCAGGTATCCTCCTCCGACTTCACCTTCACAAAGTACTGAAACAATCCCAGGAACAACAGCACCATCAGAATAAATCCGTTTGCAATTTTCGTGAAAAAGATTTCCGACTCTGTATTGACGATCATCTGAGATTTCATATAAAACGGCTGAATATTATTATCCCATATGGTATCAAAGTCATGCTCTTCCTTTAGATATTCCAGATCTGCAGCCGCCTGATCTACAAGCCCGTCATCCAGATTCATGCAGAACAGCATGGTCGGACCTTCCGTCAGATTAGCCGGATGTGTGATGGTGTAGGCTCTCCATTCTGCCTTTGTAATCTGCTGTCGGATCTCCCAGTTTTTCCGATTGTAGGCCGTGATCCGGTCGTAGTTTTCCTGAAAATACGCATCGGAGCATACGACCAGATTGTCCTGTTTTCCCTGATGGAACATGCCTGTCAGGCTGTCCCGCTCTTCACTGACAATGGTTCTGTCCGGGAAGATCTTCCGAAAGTCCGCCGTATTATAATACTCCAGCGGCTGTCCAAAACGAAGATGCTTCTCTGTCCTCGCCGTATCGTACTCGATGGTATGGGCCCGCACGGAGCGATCCTGCTGGTATACCACATGTACCTCCTCCCCTTTCAGGTGCAGTGGCTTTGGCTCTTTCCCAAGGAACTCTCTCATCCTCTGATAGGTGCTCCCGGAGATGGCAATCTGCTGTCCCTGCGGCCACTGGATCGGCCGTATTCCATTCCATCTGGACAGCTTCTCACTCCCGTAAATGGACGTCATCCGAATCATCGGATACTGACAGACCTGTGCATCGTATTTTCTGGCGGTCTCCTGGAGCTTTGGTATCTCCGCTTCATAAGCGGTCACCACGATATCATACGGATACATGGCTGCAATCTCCTGAGGCATCCAGGAACCCGCAAAATTGACGGCAAAGGCCGCCAGACTCAGGATGTGGATCACCGCAAGCAAAAACAACCGCTCTGTATTGCTCCAGAACCGGTGATAAAGCATGGCTGTCTTTTCCAGCCGGGCATAGTAACCCGCTTTCCCTTCCCGTCTTTTCAGCCATAATGCCATTCCCCCTGCCAGGAGAAGAAATGCCCCAACCACAGTCAGGATATGAATATAGAGGGTCTCTGCCCACTCCCGTCTGGAATCCCATGCAACTGCCAGCCCCCAAAGGACGATCCCCACGGTAAGCCACAGACCGATCCCCTTCTTCAGACGGTTCTCCCGCTGCAGATCTTCGTTCCGGTCCACAGATTTTCCAAGCTGAAGGAAATTCTCCTGATTCAGGGCCAGCGCCAGCAGCATAAGAATCAGATAAGACAACATTCCAAGTCCCAGATATCCCGGCGTCAGCACTTCCGGAAGTACACGCCCTTCCGGCATACCTTTTTGGAGCTGTCCTCTCAGGATGACTGCCCCGGCGCTTCCAATGCCGATTCCAATCACCGCGGAGATCAGCGCCCCTGCCCAGTATTCCAGAAGGAACTGGATATAGGCCGTACGACTGCGGATGCCAAGGACTACCAACAGCCGGTAATCCTTTCGCACCTCCCGCATATACCAGGCAGCCATCAGAACCATCATCAGAATGCTCAGCACGATCAAGATAACACCGAGACTCCGGAACAGACCGTAAAGTCCGTCTCCGGTAATTCCGCTCTCCAGTGCATAGGTCTCCTTCATAATTCCATACATGGAAAGGACGATAAAGAGGCTGGCCGCCGAAAAGACTTCCGACAGCATCATCAATATCTGCACCTTCATGCGGGAGCGGAACATCTTCCCGATTACCTGGTAAAATTCCTTTGGATATCTCCCCGGAAAGTAGTCGGCCTGCTTTTGATGCCGCCGCTTTTCCTCGGCCTTCCTTCGTTCCTCTTCCAGCTCTTCTTCCTTCTCTTCCAGCGTTTCCTGAGAACGGCAGTACAAAAACGTAAGCCCGCCCAACACAAACCCTACATAGACATACATTACAGTCCCACCCGGCTGAAAACTGGATGACAAAATCATGGCTGCTACTGGCGGAGTAAGAATCCCCACTCCGAATGCGACCTTTTCCAGGCAGTACAGCCATCCAATCTCCCTGCCTCTTACAATCCGCAGGATCCGCCAGAAATGAAACACCGCAAGCACCCCATAGACGGCAAACAGAATATAGCTCCATTCCCATCCGGTTTCCATCACAATAGTACAGAACAGCCGGACCCCAAAGGTCCGGCTCCCCTCCATCTGAATCGGCATAAAGCATACAAGCAGCACCATAAGAATACTGCACATCAGCTTGCTGATTCTGATCTTTCTCTGATATTTGGAACGATTCTTCATAACCCCTTCACCTCCAGTTGCATCTGCTGAACAACTGAAAACTCTGTTATAACTCCGTGAGATCCAGACTGCTGATCTTTCCGTCCGTCACTTCCGCTCTTCCTTCGATTTCCTGCCGGTTCTCTCCCACGGTCATATTAACATGAAACTTGTACGCGTCATTGTCCCTGGTAACCGTTGTCTCGGTCACTTCCCATGTCTCATCCTGCTGATAGAGATCCATCATATAGCCAAGCATCGCTTTGGAAAAATCATCCATTCCCTGGTCATTCAGATAAACCCCGTATACCTCTTTCCATTTCTCCTCCGCCTGCCGGGACTGTTTTTCGGATGCTTCCACCGTCTGCGCGTCCACGCCTTCCCCGATGAGAGCCGGTGAATCCAGCAATGCCTGATAAAGGCCGGCCTGCTCTTCGCTTTTTGTCAATGTCTCATTCAGGAAATCCTTCACCAGCTTTTCCCCCTGGTCCGGCCTGAGAAAGAAAACCGCCGCCCCAATACAAATCAAAATCACTGCTGCAACCGCAGCATAAAGATACTTCCTTTTCATAACCAGTCCTTTCCGAACAGTCTGTCCTGTTCTGAAAACATGATCTTTCTTTTCCAACGGATTTCTTCATCATCGGTCTCACCTCATTTTCCATATCAAATTCCTAAATTTTCTCTCTATTATGTTATTCACATCATATCATTTGCAATATTTGTTTTCAATATCAAAATCGTCTATTATTATTAACTATTATGACGATGGTTACGGACCTGTTACAGATCCGCCATCCGGCTGATAATCTCCTGATAAAATTTATCCTGATTGTCTCCCCGGTTGAGGGTATCCAGAATCACTCCGTCCTTCAATAGAATGATCCGACTGCAGTTGCTTGCCATCTGCGGATCATGGGTTACCATGACGATCGTCTTTTTTAAATCCATATTAATACTTTTTAACGCTTCTACAACGATCTGTTCGGATTTGGAATCCAGATTTCCGGTGGGCTCATCTGCAAGAATGAGATCCGGACTGTTTACAAGGGCCCGACAGATGGCAGTCCGCTGCTTTTCTCCACCTGAAAGTTCATAAGGATTTTTCTCAAGAAGATGTGAAATTTCAAACCGCTCTGCGTATTTCCTTACCACCTTTTTCATCTCATCCGATTTCTTCTTTCCCAGAATCATCGGCAGCATAATATTCTCTTCCACCGAAATACTATCCATCAAATAAAAATCCTGGAAGACGAATCCGATTCTGTTTCTACGGATATCAGCCAGTTCATCCGGATACAGTTCTTTCGTATTTTTCTCCATGAACAGTACCTCACCTTCCGTTGGCCGATCAATCAGACCGAGTATCTTCAGAAGTGTGGTCTTTCCGCACCCGGATTTTCCCATCACAACTTCCGGAAATACTGTGCCGTCTGGAATTCCCTTTTGGAGCTGCGCCCGAAGGATAGAATTCTTTTATTTCACTGCTTTTAGGTTTCACGAAAAAAGCTTATCGCAGAAAAACCTCTTAGTTATGAATTTACAAGAAATTATTTATGCTCTTATCATACCTCAACTTCCTTGTTTCTCACTTCTAAAGTCAAAATGTGTACTCACTTTACTCTTTCACCTGCATTTCATACTGTTTCCACACTTTATCCGCTAAATCCGAAAGGAATTTGTCCCATCCGTTGTCCGGCTCTATTCCCCATTCTACAGTTTCCCGGATATTCGATATCATCGCCCTTTCCGCATCTGTAATAAAATATGCTCCGTCCAGTTCTTCGAAGCTTTCTTCTACTGACGAAATTGTCGCCTCCGAACGGTCAGATAACCAGTTTTTAATCTCATTTTTTTCCACCGCAATTCCAGCGCTGCCACTGAGAACCTGGTCTACGTTTTCGCTTCCTTCTTCCTTTATCTTGTCATTTAAAAACAACATTAAGAACTCATATGCTTCTTCTTTCTGATCACTGGACATACCAACAGCTCCATAGGTCATAATGGACGCCATCTTTCTTCCTTCTAAATCCGGAATGATTTTTGCAAAAGCCTCTTCTCCTCCGATAAATGAGCGAACCGGCTGAATTTGATATTGCTCTTCCATATTATCTGCCGCATCCGGAATCTCTTCCTGTCGGAACCGCATGTACGTTTTTGCAAAGGTCGCCCATTTTTCTTTATCAAATAAAACCTGCTGTGCTTCATAATCCGCTGCCGGCTGAAACCATCGTCCTGATGTCAAATATAAACTTCCATTGATTGCTTCTTTTAATCCGGAATCATCCAGTTGTTCCGCCTGTTCTAGCCATTCACCTAGCGTATCCCCTGTTATGTTTTCAATGTCGTTTGTTCCTGATAATACATAATAATAGCAGGAAAGCGGAATCATATATTGCTTTCCGTCATACTGTCCTGCATTTAAAATTTTCTCATTATAGGTCGTATCTTCCCAATAAGAGTCTGTCTCCATATATTTATCTAACGGAGCCAGCACTCCACTTTGCATCGTTTGGTATGGATTCGCAAATAGTTCTGTTTTCATCTCCGCCGCATCCGGACTGGTATCCAGCAAATATACATCTGCACCTTTCCCCGCCATAATCTGTGTTTGAAGTTTTTGAATTTCCGAATCACGCCCCTCTTCCTTAGAAGGAAGTACCTTCACTTTTATCTCGATCTCTTCCGTTTTCATCATAAAATCAGCGATACTATTTACTTCTTTTTGAATAGAAGGATCTGTAATTACATTCAGTACTGTTTTATCTTGTTTCTCTTTTTGCTTCTCGCATCCGTCCATTCCTACCAACAGCATTCCAGCACATCCTAAAATAATGATTTTTCCTGCTATGTTTTTCATAAAGATTCACCCCTATGTTTTATTATTTAAGCCATGTATTCCGCCTTTAAGAAGCAATACATGGCTTAATAAAAAGAATGTTTAGAATACTTTTAATATATTTGCTATTTACAATAAAAATATTCTATTTTGATTATTTTCAGCTAATTCTACTTTGAGTACATTTCTTTCAATGATTAATTGTGCCCCGTACATTGTACGCGCGTTTCTGTAGTTGTGCCTACTGTGTAACCATTAGTCTTATCCACCTTCTGGCATTTATTCTAATATTAAATTTTAAAATACACCGGTATCACCTCATTCCTTCTTTTTTCCGTTATGTTTATGTTAGTTATACTTTAATTCATCAGCATTATTTTTTTCAATATTTTGTCCATGACTCTAAATTTTCTGTCCTCTAATTTTAATTTTTCTTGTTTTTAGACTATTCCTATGAAAAATAAAGTAAAATCCCTCCATATCCACTCATAATCCCCGGATTCAATCTCTCCTGTGGAAGTAATCGGAATTTGTCCATAGAAAGAGCTGTTCTCCCAGCCGTCTATAATACTGATGGATATCTTGCTCCGATTCACAGCTTTGATATTCCACGATTTCACACCAGCTATGGTCGCAACGGGATAAAATTGTATAATGATATTGGCTTGTTCCCGTTCTCTCACTGATCCAGTCCAGAAGCCTTGTGAAAAACTCTTCGTTCTCCATAGA
>ERZ1643246.3334-NODE-3334-length-13963-cov-51.716278_pt1 | contig 13963 bp, 10 predicted proteins | sample MGYA00579265_ERZ1643246 | MGnify/ENA primary metagenome ERZ1643246 (study PRJEB29033, sample SAMEA4952261) | chicken gut metagenome | biome: Broiler Chicken; feature: Gastrointestinal Tract; material: Caecum | place: Ireland | collected 2018 | study: Broiler... | reverse complement strand
CTTGGCCTTATGCCTTATAATAAAAGGTATCCTCCATTTTCCGATTGGAGGATACCTTTTGTTTTATGTTTTGTCCCATCCTTGCTTTTTCTCTGTAGTCAGAGTATGCTTGTAAGCAAATCAACCGCACAAAATGGGGTAAGTATATTTTGATTGAAACTGTGCGATGCCTGTGGGGCCTTGCATGGTATTTTTGTTGTGCTTGCAGGAATGTTCGACAAAATAAATATTGTAGATTCAGGCATTTTGTGTTACACTCTACCTATAAAATAAACCCCATCAGACTGGAGGTTATGTATTATGCCCAGACCTAAAGGAAGCAAAAACAAACCCAAGGCTGCGAAAGTCGCCACCGATTTCGCAGCGGCCATCGCCGAAAAGACCGCTGAAAAAGAGCAGCTCGAACAGAACATCGCGGAAACCCTTGAACAGATCAGCAACCTGAAGGCGCAGCTCAAATCGAACCGTGCCGCGCTGAAATCGGCTGAAAAAACCATCGCCAAACTGGAGACCAAAAAGGCCAGCGCGGACGCCAAAGCCGCGCTGAACGCACAGAAAACCCAACTAGATTCCACTGTTGAAAAACTTCTCGCCGAAGGTTTGACGATAGAGGAAATTCTCGACAGATTGAATGGGTAAAAGCAATAGTCCCCGCTGCGGGTGTAAGGTATAATGTTTTGCAAAGATTTCCCCGGATGGAAGGAGTACCCGGATGCGCTATCTTCTTCTCAATAAGGATATCGTCTGGTTGGAATTCCGGTGCGAACGAAATGAATACCTGGAAGTCACAGCCCAGGAAGAGGTATGGTACACAGAGAAACGTCCTTTTGGCTATACCAATTTGACTGATTTTCTGGAACGCCGGAAAGCGCCCAAACACCGGGCCCATATCGCCGAGCTGCTCCGGCAATACGGCTGTCAGGAACTGGACGGCTATCTGGATGTGACCCATGCGCTGTCTCTTAATGACACTCTCTGGGTCAAGCGGGTGGATTCTCCCCTAAAATGGAGGGAAGTTTCTCTTTACCGCAATCCATTCAATGAAGTGATTTCAGAGGCTGCGTTTGATGGTTCTCTGAGCAGCTCCACCTTTTCCTCCACTTCGCCGGAGTTCAGCACAGATGGTCAGTATGCCAAGTGCTGGATACGGGAGAACAACGCCATTTGGCTCTACAAGACCGGTGGCGTCTTCGGCATGGAACCGCTGTCAGAATATCTGGCGTCCCAACTTGCAGCCCATATCTGCCCGGATGCTGTGATCTACGACCTGGGGTTCTATCATGGCGCACTGATCTCCAAGTGCCCACTCTTTACCAGTGAGACATTCGGCCTTGCCAAGGCAGCCGTTTTGACCAAAGACCGGACCATTTCCGGCCTCCTGCGCTACTTTGAAGGCATCGGGAACGGCGATGCCTTCCGCCGGATGTGCATCCTGGATGCCCTGATCCTTAACATTGACCGCCACAGCGGCAATTTTGGTGTTCTTTACCAAAACGATACCATGCAGGTTCAGAAGATGGCTCCGGTGTTTGACAACAACCGAAGCCTGCTGTTCGACCTGGATGACAGCCAGTTGAAAAATACCGAATGGTGCATCCGGCATTGTTCCCCCCGGCTGGGCGTGGATTTCATCGCCACGGCCAGAGGCTTGATGACGGATGCCATCCGCAGCGATTTAAAGAATTTGCGAAACTTCTGCTTTGAACAACATCCGAGCATCCCAACACCGCAGGAACGGCTGGACTGTTTGACCCAAATTGTGCAGCGCCAGCTGCGGGAGATTCTAGCATAAGCATTCTAAATTTTGGGGTTCTTTTCGCAACGTGGAGTGTGCAAGCAGTGCAGACTGGTACCAATCTGCCATTTTTGCTCCGTGTCCTTCCGGCCCCGTGCAAAAATGCTTGTTGGGAACTTTCCCAAACCCTTCTTAAAACTGCATCCAGTGGATGCAGGCTGCGCGTTCCTTCGGAACACTTCCATCTCCGTACAAACAAAAAAGCACGCCAAAGGTCGATTTTGCGTCGGCCTTTGGCGTGTTTCGTTTACCGGCTCTGCTGCCGGTCCGGCTGCGGTGTCTCATCTGCGAAGAATCGCTCGATATTCTTCTGTGCCCGCAAAAGCCGCTGCATCTCCTCCCTGGCCTTGCGGTATTCCGGGTAGGCTACCTTCTTCTGCTTGAGCAGTTCAGTGTACTCGGCGTTCAAATCTTTCACCTTGGGCAGCTTTTTGATACCCTGCTTATCAAAAAATTCTTTGGCTGCCTGGTGAAGCAGGATGTCCGCCTCATGCTCAGCGCGGAACTTTTTGCTGTACCCAGTCTTACGGTAGGCAGCGTACACCTCACGGGTCTTGGCATAATGGATGACCTGCGTTCGCAGTTCTGTGATTTCAGCCATCTGATTCTCTGCAGCTTTGATCGTCTCTTGCAGCTCGTGAAAATGCTTTGTTGCTGCTTCGACTTTACTGTTCAGCTCATCCTTGCTGGTGAGCTTATTCTCCTGCAGGAAGATCAGTGTTTTGGACATTTCCTTGAGGTTGAACTTCTTGGCCCAGCGCTGGTAGCCGGCACCTCTCCCCTGCTTGGCGGCAAGGTCGATCAAAAGCTGGAACGCATCCTCTTTGACTGAAGCCGCCGGCCTTTGCCGCGGATGGTGCTCTGCCTTGCCTTCCAAAACAGCACGAATTTCTTCCTCGCTGTAACCTTCCCCCAGCGTCCGAAAGCGGATGAACCGTTTCTGCCGGTTGCCCTTCACCGAGGTATACTTGCCCCGCTTAACCTCGTAGCCCTCCTGTTCTAGCTTTTGCAGAAAGGCTTCAAAGTCGAGGGATTTTTCCCGCAAGATGTTGTCGATCACTGCGCAGAGGCGGTCGCGGTTGCTCTCCTTGGGCGGGTAGAGAATACGTTTTTGCCGCTCGCAGTAGGGCTTGGTTTCAATCACCGACAGCTTGTGCTCCAGACAGATCACATCGCTGAGCCGCTGCACTGCCAGCCCCGACAGCCAGAAGTCCCGGAACTTCCTACTGCCGTCCATGGAGGTGGAGTTATAAAGGATGTGGTTATGAATATGCTGTCGGTCGGTGTGAGTGGCCACGATGAAAGCGTGCCTGCCCTTGGTGAAGCGCATCGCCAGTTCATAGCCCACCTTGTTGGCTTCTTCCGGCGTGATCTCCCCCGGCTTAAAGGACTGCCGTATCTGGTAGGCGATGACATTGCTCTTTTGGCTGCGCCCTGTGGATTGCTCGTACTGCCGCTTGGACAAAAGGAACTCCTCGTCCACCGTCAGCGGGCTGCACCCATAGCTGCTGACCAGTGTGCCGCCGGCGGTTTTCTCTGGGTTTTGGGCGTAATCAGTGCGGCTTTTCAGGCAGGCCGCAACGCTCTTTCCCTTATTTTGGCGCAGCGTAATGAGCCGTGTGGCTGCCAGTTTCCTTCACCTCTTCCCTCTTTATTGAAGCATATGCTCCCGATCTTCTGCGCCCTGCAAATAGAGGGCCTCGCCGAGCATCCGCTGTGCTTCCCCGGCAAGATCAGACATCTTCAAATACAAGTTCCATGTCTCGTCGTCGATGCGTGCGTGCAATTCATCCTCCATTTCCCTCACCATTTCTTCCGCCTTATGATAAGGAATGTTGCCCTGCACTGCTACTTCTGTTCTTTCAGGCAAAATGTTACGGTAGAAAAAGCACATAAAATCACGATCCATTCGTCCGGTCCTCCTTGCTGACCTTTTATTTTGCAGACTCTTTTCAGTCCGTTTGCAGTATAAAAATAAGCCGCAGCCTTTGCAAGGATGTTGCGGCTCATAGGGCGGCCAGCTGCGCCAAAATTTGTTTGGCGAGACCGATCAATTCATCCAGCCGCGCCCGTAAGTCCTCTATATCTGTCTGGTAAACGCGGCCGCTCTCGTTGGCACGCTTGGCGTACTGGTTCAGGTTGTTGCTGCACATTTGCAGCAGGTAGGCCATTCGGTTCAGTTCCTTCAAGTCAAGCCGGATGCAATAGCCATCCAGCGCCATTTTCCGAAGATATGCCCCGATGCTCACAATGCCCAGCTCCGCCATCTTGACTTGAATGCGGTCCAGTTCCGGCTTGCTGACCCGGAAGTGCAGCTGCTGGTCGCGGCGACCCCTCACCGCTCCGGCTCCTTCTTTTTGGTCGCAGCCTGCACGGACGTTTTTTTCTCCGCCTTTTCCTGCGCCTGCTTGAGCCGTTCCCGGATAGAGGCGCGGGGCGGCTTCTCTGCCTCCCGACGCACCCGGGTCAGGAACACATCTACCAGGCCGGGGTGACTCTGAACAGAAAAATCCCGCCGGTGAGCAAACAGCGGATCGGCCTTTGCTGTTTTGGCCCAGGCTTTGTTGTCCTGGGAAAAGCGGCCGTCCCATTCGTTCTGTTGGAGAGTACCAGCCAAGACATACAACACCCGCTCTGCGCCAAACTTCTCCACCACCTCTCGGGCCGCCGCGCTATCCAGACGGCTGCCATCGTAGTAGCAGGCTATGGCCTGCTCGATTGCCAGCTTGCACTCCACATTTTCCTGATATTCAGCCCTTGCCAATGACAACTGGATGTCTTTCTCATCCACCGCCACCAGCTCCTGAAAGTCCATGCCTTCCAGTTCATTTTCAATCAGCTCCTGCAGCGAGCCGTACTGCCGGACGTCCAGAGGCTTGCCGTCCAGCTCCCGCTCGATCTTGTACCCTTCCAGGTCCACATGGACTTGCAACGGAATGTCCTCATCGCCCACCGTAGTGTAAGCGATATTTACCCTACTCAAGTCGCTGAAATCCGCATGGGAAGCATAATCGTAAGTGCAAAAATCGTCGATCAGGGTTTTGGCGCGGTCCAGTTGTGCATCCAGCACGATATTCGCTCGGTCTACAACGCAGCTCCATACTTCCTCCATGTGGCTGCTTTCTACATAATCCAGTTCTTTATACACATCCGCCAGCGGCGCAGGCGAGGCAAGCAGCGCCGCTGCCTGGGCATCGGTCAGGTCGTTGTGCTCCAGCGAAAGCAGAATGTCCTCCCGCATAACATACTCATAGGCGTGGTTCAGAATCTCCTCCGGCGGCTGGGCCAGCAGCCAGTCCCGGAACTGCTCCTGTTCCGTAAACATCTGCTTGTAAAGGGTGGTATTCCACTGTTCATTGGTCATCTTTCAGCCTCCTTTTTATGCTGCTTATTCGGTACAGATTTCTCAGCTGCGGCGGCTTTCAGTCCGGCCAATACCGAGGGGCGGTGCTCGTCCTGTTCGACCTCCGGTTCTTCCCGCTCCGGCTCAGGGCGGCCCTCCATGTTCAGCAAGGTGTCCAGTTCGGCCAGACGGGCGGATTTTTCGGCCAGCTCCGCTTCTTTGGGGAAAGGCTTTTCCACCTCAACTTGCGCCGCGTCCCGCTGCTGATATAAAGTCTGCAACTGGTTCTCGGCGCGGGCGATGCGGTCGGGGAAGTTGTCCAGCGCGTTGTCCAGGCGGGTCAGGTTGCCGCGGGCATCAGTGCCAAGGGAGACAAAGTGACTGGTTGCACCCCGCAGCACCGCCTGGTACTCGTTGCGGAAGATATCAAAGCGCAGGTCGAGGCCAAAGCCCCGGTAACTGCCCAACGTCACCGTCTCGGCGGTGGGCATTTCCTTGCAGACCAGAAGCAGCCGCTCACCGGCGGCCAGCTTGTCCTCAAAGTGCATTCCTTTCACGGTCATACCGCAGAAGCCGTCCTTCACCTGTGGGTTCGATTCAACTGCTTTTGCGTCCTGCTGCAGGGCGGCAATCTCCGTTTTCTGACACTGGATGCTGGCGGGAAACTCTTTGAGCAGCTTATCCTCCAGCCGATACTTCTGGCTCTGGTGGTCGGCTTTCAAAACCTTCAGCTTTGCTACCTCCACATCCAGGTTCATCTTCTCTTTAATGAGCGGATTGCCGGCGCACAACGCCTTGACCTCGGCGTAGCTGAGGACCTGCTCGTCCACGTCCTCGCAGGAGCGCACCGGGCTTTTACTGGTCATGATCTGGCCGATGAAGCGTTGTTTATTCTCAAGGGTCTGGAACAAGTACGCATCGAACGTTCCTTCCGTGACGTAGTTGTAGATCTGCACCGTCTTGTTCCGGTTGCCCTGCCGGATGATGCGGCCGTTGCGCTGGGTCATGTCAGAGGGTTTCCAGCCCACATCCAGATGATGAACGGCAACAAGACGGTCCTGCACGTTGGTGCCCGCCCCCATTTTTGCCGTACTGCCAAGCAAAATGCGCACCTGTCCGGTGCGCACCTTGGAGAACAATTCCTTCTTCTTGGCCTCGGTGTCGGCGGTGTGAATGAAGGCCACCTCACTTTCCGGCACGCCCGCTGCCAGCAATTTTTTCTTCACATCATCGTAGACGTTGAACTGCCCGTCGCCTTTTGGCGTGGACAAATCGCAGAACAGGAGTTGGGTCAACCGCTGCTCCGTGCCTTCCTCCCAGATGCGCAGCACGTTGCGGACGCAGGCGTTCAGCTTGCTGTTTGGGTCATCCGGTAAAAGCGGATTCATGAGGCGCTGATCGAGTCCAATTTTCCGCCCATCATTCGTTATACACAACATATTGTCCTCGGAAGCGTCCACCATCCCGGCGTTGATCTTGCCTGCCCGCTCCGAAAGGGACTGCACCATTTCCTTTTGAATTTCTGACGGTTTCACAAGCACTGTTTCAAATTTGGCTTCCGGCACCGGCAGATGGAGCTGGTCGCTGGTCTTGATGTCCGCCACCTCCTTGAACATGGTCATCAGCTCGGGGAGGTTGAAGAATTTTGCAAAGCGGGTCCGTGCCCGGTAGCCGGTGCCTTCGGGAGTCAGTTCAATGGAGGTGGTGGTCTCGCCAAAGGTGGACGCCCAGCAGTCAAAATGGATCAGGTTCTTTTGTTGTAACGTGCCGTACTGTAAATAACGCATGACCGTAAACAATTCGGTCATGGAGTTGCTCACAGGCGTACCCGTAGCGAATACCACGCCCCGGCCTCCGGTCAGCTCATCCATATACCGGCACTTGCCAAACATATCGCTGGACTTCTGGGCCTCGGACGTAGATAAACCAGCGACATTGCGCATTTTTGTTACAAGAAAAAGGTTCTTAAAGCTGTGTGACTCGTCCACAAACAACCTGTCTACGCCCAATTCTTCAAAGGTTACTACATCGTCCTTGCGCTCAGTGGCCCGCAGTTTTTCGAGTTTCATTTCCAGCTGCTTGCGGCTTTTCTCCATCTGCTTGATGGTGAATTTCTCCCCGGACGAATGTTTCAGTTCGGCAATGCCACTCTGGATCTCGTCGATCTGCTCCTGGATGATGCGCTCCTGCCGCTCAAAGGAAAGAGGGATTTTCTCAAATTGGCTGTGCCCGATGATGACCGCATCGTAGTCCCCGGTGGCAATGCGGGCGCAGAACTTTTTGCGGTTGGCGGTCTCAAAGTCCTTCTTGCTTGCCACCAAGAGCTTGGCGCTGGGATAGAGGTGCAAAAACTCCTGCGCCCACTGAAGGGTCAGGTGATTTGGAACCACGAAAAGAGACTTCTGGCACAGGCCCAGCCGCTTGGCTTCCATGGCGGAGGCCGCCATCTCGAAGGTCTTGCCCGCGCCCACCTCGTGGGCCAGCAGGGTGTTGCCGCCGTAGAGCACATGGGCAATGGCGTTCCGCTGATGCTCCCGCAGGGTGATCTCCGGGTTCATGCCCACAAAATGAATGTGGCTGCCGTCGTACTCCCGGGGCCGGGTGGAGTTGAACAGCTCGTTGTACTGTTTCACCAAGGTTTCACGCCGCTGGGGGTCCTGCCAGACCCAGTTTGCAAAGGTGTCCTTGATGGCCTGCTGCTTCTGCCCAGCCAGCATGGTCTCCTTTTTGTTCAGTACCCGCTTGGGCTTGCCATTTTCATCTTCCACCGTGTCGTAGACCCGCGCGTCCCGAAGGTTGAGGGTGTCCTCCAGAATCTTGTAGGCGCTGGCCCGCGTGGTGCCAAAGGTCTCGTAAGCCATGACGTCATTGTGGCCTGTTTTGGTCTTACCCTCGATCCGCCACTCCGCCGTCGCCGGAGAGAACTTGACCCGAATGGCGTACCTTAAATAAAAGGGGACTTGAAAGGTCTCGTTCATGAACTTCTGGATAATGTCGGGGCTGATCCAGGTCGCCCCCAGCCGCACGTCAATTTCAGAGGCTTCCAGCTCTTTGGGCTGGGCCTTGGTCAGAGCCTCCACGTTGACGGCAAAAGTCGGGTCATTCGCAGCGGCCAGCCTGGCGATCTGCAGCTTGTTGCGGACGTTGCCGGACAGATACTCGTCGGCGGTTTTCCAGTTCTGGTCGGAAGGGTCCTGGAAAATCACCCCGCGCAGCTCCTCGGTGATGCGCCCAAAATCTTCCGACATGCCCAACAGCTCGGCCATATAGGGCAGGTCCACCCGGCCTTTCTCGCCAATGGACACCGCCAGCGCCTCGGCAGGGGTATCCACATGGGTGACGGCACGCTCGGGCCGGATGGTCCGCTTTGTAAACATATCCGCCTTGCTCTTGAGTTTGCCGTTTTCGTCCAGATTTTCGAGGGAACAGAGCAGATAATAAGAGGAATCGTCCTCAAAGAGCCGCCCGTTTTTGCGGTCGTTGAGCAGGCCATATTTAGCGGTAAAAGCATCGTAAGCGGCGTTCAGCTCGGCCTGCTTGGCGGCAATGTCTGCCTCCGGAAAATCTTCCAGTTGGTAGGCGATCAGTTCGTTGACGAGGCTCCGCAGCCCCACCATCCCCTTGACCCGTTCCTTCGCGTCATCACTCAACTCTGTCGGGTTCATGACCGAATTTTCGCGGTAGTAGACCTCGCCGTCCACCACCGTATAGGAGAAATTCTTGACGCTCGGGTCCGCGGGCAGGACGTCGGGTGCGCCCTCGTCCAGCTCGGCGTCGGCCCTTTCGACGGTAACGTACCGGCCTTGAATCTTTGCAGTGGCCTCCTTGAGCTGTTCGGCCAGGTTGGCCCCCTCGATGGGATCAACTGTTACGTCCTCCCGGCCATATTGGGTGCTTTCGGCAGAAAGTTCGCCCAGCACCATGTCCGGATGATCCACAAAATACTGGTTGACCGTGAAACCCTCCGGCGTTTGGCCCACCTGTACCCACTCCGGTTCCCGGTCGATGGGCCGCTCCAGCTTCTGCAAAAAGAGGATATCGGAAACGACTTCCGTCCCTGCATTGGCTTTGAAAGCGTTGTTGGGCAGCCGCACTGCGCCCAGCAGGTCGGCCCGCTGGGCCAGGTACTTGCGGGCAGAGCTGTCCTTGGAATCCATGGTGAAACGGCTGGTGACAAAGGCCGCCACTCCGCCCGGCCTCACCTGGTCCAGAGCCTTTGCAAAAAAGTAGTTGTGGATGGAAAAACCAAGGTTGTTGTAGGCTTTGTCGTTGACCTTGTAGTTGCCAAAGGGCACATTGCCCACGGCCAAATCGTAGAAGTCCCGCTGGCTGGTGGTCTCAAAGCCTGCCACCGTGATATTGGCCTCCGGGTAAAGCTGGCGGGCGATGCGTCCTGTGATGCTGTCCAGTTCCACGCCATACAGCTTGCTTCCGGCCATGCTCTCCGGCAGCATCCCGAAGAAGTTGCCCACGCCGCAGGAGGGTTCCAGGATATTGCCGGTGGTGAAACCCATCTGCTCCACCGCGTCATAGATGGCCCGGATGACAGTGGGGCTGGTGTAGTGGGCGTTCAGGGTGCTGGCCCGGGCGGCGGCGTACTCGTCCTCAGAGAGCAGACCTTTCAGCTCCTTATACTCCTTGGCCCAGCTGTCCTTATCCGGGTCAAAGGCATCCGCCAGCCCGCCCCAGCCGACGTACTGGGCGAATATATTCTGTTCCTCCGGCGTGGCGCTGCGCCCCTCTGCCTCGATGGCCTGCAGGGTGCGGATGGCCTCAATGTTGCGGGCAAACTTCTGTTTGGGGCCGCCCTCACCCAGATGCTCGTCGGTGATGCGGAAGTTTCGGGCCGGTGGGGCAGGAATTTCAGACTGCGGCGGCTCAACATGGAGCCGTTCGACCGCGATATCATAGGGCAAACCATTTTTGCCGGCGGGGTAAAAAGCTACTGGCTCAGAGGTCAATGTCGGCACGGCTGGTGCATCGGACTTGGCAGGTGTGTCAGCAAGTTCGGGAGGTGCGGGGGCACTGTCTGTTGTTTTCGGTTCGAGCCGTTCCGGCTGGGTGGATTCGGATACTGTAAGATCTACTGGTTCACGAACAGATTCCGCTTGCTCCATCGCCTTGGGTTCCCGGACAAACTCGCCCTGCCCGACCTGATAGAGGGTTCGCAGCGTTCGGGCAACCTCGCCCCAGCTCCGGCTGATCGTGGTTTCATACTTGTCCTGAATAGCCAACTCAAAGCCCGCCTGGATCCCCCGATAGTCCGCCAGATCTCCGCCCTCAAGCTCCACAATGTCGGCCGCGCCGCTGTATCGCTCGGCTAGACGCTGTGCGATTTGGCTGTTGCCCTCACCGGCGCGGAAGGCCGCAGTCAGCTCCTCCCGCCCATCTACATCCAGCAGACCGCCTTCCATGGTCAACGCTTCTTCCAGGTCGGGGTCGATGGCGCTCAGGGAGTCGGTCAGGTACTCAGTAATGGAAACGTTCCGTTCATCCCTGGCGAGCAGCTGTTCAAACCGCTCCTTTGGTTCACTTCGAAAGATCGGGTACGCCAGGCCGGGCGGCAGCAGCTCCACATGGTAGGCGCTCACTCTGGTGATCTCGTAGGGACTGCCCTCCAAATATACCGTGTCGCCCTTCTGGTAGGCTGGGGCAAGCGGGTCACGGGCGGTCGGGATGGATTCTTTAACCTCTACCTGTGACTGGGCCGTCTCATCTGGATAAGCACCAAAAACTCGCAGATACGTTTTCTCCTGCAAATCATAGACCGCCGCACCGTCATAGGCAAAGCCATCGTCTTCCAGAGTACCATCCACATATCCTTGCGCCGCCCGTTCCGCTTCCTCCAGAGTCGGGTATTCCCGGCGCTCATCAAAGCCGTTTTCAGTCCGGTGATAGACAATCACCTGATACCGATTTGCAGCAATTTCTTCCGATTTCTGCTCGTCCAGATATTGCCCCGTGGCGATCAGGACGTGGATGCGCTTTTCAACCTCGGGCCATTTTAGACGTTGCTCCTGTCCGTTGGGATAGGAACGCAGCTTGACGCCCCTGGCATCGTAGTCCAAAAAGCCGTTGCTGCCGTCCTGAAACGTCCAGCTGCAGCCACCGGTGCCGTATTCCTGTTTCAGGAATTCAACGCGCTCTTTCTGCGTGTGATTTTCAGCGTAGTAGGCCGCAATGCGCTGCTTGCCACGTTCAAACCCGCTGCCGGATGTCAGTGCCGCCCGCCAATCCGCCTCGGAAAAAGAGAAAGCGGAGACTTGTTCGGTCTCCGCTCGCTGGTCGATCTGCGCGATTTGTTCTGTTTCGGTGAGGAAGAAACTCAGTTGAAAATCAGTTCGTTCCGGATCACTTCCTCGGCCTGGGCCTTGCAGGCGTTCATCCGGCCCGTCCATTGCATCGGGTCGCGGGCTTTCAGCTCCTCCGTTGCCCCCGCCGCCTGCGTCAGCGTGAGCATCATCTGTTCGAGCCGCTGCTTCGCCGCTTGGTCGATCTCCGCCAGGTGCGGGTACAGTTTCCCGCTCAGGAGCAGGTGGTTGTAAAGGACTGGACGGTTCTCCTTGAGAAACATTTTCCGCATCCGTCCGTACTTGCCCAGAGGCGGCGGCTGGTTCAGCTCGATGTTCGGGATCAGATAATCCCCGTTCTGCGTGTACTGCAATGCTGTGTTGCTCATCCCAAAGTCTCCTTTCTTCTGCGATGTCGCGTTCCACCTGCCGGATCACCGCCGCGATCTGCAGCAGCACCTCGCGGCTGCTCTCGCTGACAGCGGTGCCCAGGGCGGCCACGGTGGCCGGCGTGTTGAACTCATAAATGTTTCGGAACGTCTCAGCTCCAAAGTGGTTTTCGGGGGCGTACCCGCACCGGGACAGAAGGGCAAAGGTGGTGCTGGCGGTGACAGCCCGCTTGAAGACAAGCCCTCTGTTAAGTTCATCGTACTCCTCCAGCAGGGAATTTGCAAGGATGCCGCTGATCTCCTGCTCGTGGCCAGCCCAGTAGGCATCTGCCAACTGTCCCGCTGCATCCGCAAACTGCTGGGGCAGGTCTGCCGCGTCGGTGCCGTAGCGGCGCTCCAGCATAGCCGCCACCGGAATCCTGTGCCGGTCCTCCAGCGTCCATAGCCAGGGGTCGCGGGAGTTTGCCCGCGTGCCGGTGTCGGCCAGGTCGAACACATACCGCAGGCGCAGCCAGTCGCCCGCATCGTCCAGCAGGGCGATGCCCTTGGAACCGCGCCGGACGTAGCGGTTCATGCGGTCGTTCCAGACATCGTAGGATGCGCAGGCGGTAGCGTCGGGCCGCTGGGCGTAGATCATGAGCTGGTCAGGGTAAGGGTACTTGTACAGCCTGCCGGCTGTCGCCAGAAAGCCTGACCAGCGCTCCCAGCTGCCGGTCAGGCGGCGGGCGGTGTCCTCGGCGAGTTGCGCATAGTAGAGTGTTTTTTCGGACATGAAGCCTCCTTCCTTTTATTCCCGGCCCCTCTCTTTGTGCTTGCGGGGCGGTTTGACCACAGTTTCTTTGGGGCGCGATTCTCTCAGTTCTTTCAGCACCGATTTTCTCGCCATCGGCTTGAGGGGATGTTTCCAGCGGCTGAAAGCAACATCTTTCGGCTCCATCGCGCCCGGTTCATAGGCGCGGACCCGGTCAAAGCCCAGGTCTTTCCGCATCTGCCGCAGGATGTCCATGACCTCGGGGCTTTGGTTGAGGGACGCCATCCGGGTGTAATCGTCCACCAGGTAGTTTTGGCCCTGGCGGACATGGAGCAGGTCGGCGGCGCTGGGCGGGTCCTCCCGCTGGACGCCAAAGGTCAGCCGGGCACCCGGCACTTCTTCGCTGTTGTAGGGTTGCTGCAGCAGCTCCTTGAACCGGGCTGCAGCCTGTTCGTAGCTGTCGTAAAACTCAATGGGTGTGTAGGGCTTGCTTCCTGCCGCACCGGTCCAGGTGGCCAGGTCGGGGATAATATAGCACTGCCATTTGCTGTCTTTTTCGTCTGCCATAGGCCCTCCTTAGATAAAATCGGGGTACAGTTCCAGCGCGTCAAACTCGGCATCGGTCATGCCGGCCAGCTTGTCCAGGGTGCTGTCGGTCAGGTCCCGCAGCTCTGCCTCCGACCAGGTGAGATAGCTGCGCATCTCAGTCAGCACTTCGATCAGCCGTTCCCGATTGCCAGTGTTATAAAGAGACATTAAATTGATTTCTTCATACGTGAAATTTTTCATCGTGTGTCCCTCTCTTTATGCTTCTTGGTCTTGACCTTGGGTGTGGCCTCTTTGGCCTGCTTTATTTGAGCGGCTACCGACTTTTGGGGCCGGGCCGCCTCTTTCATCTGCTCCAAAAAGCCCGGCAGCTCTTTGAAGCCGATCCTGTCCACATAGAACGCCCCGGCCTGACCTTCGCGGTTCAACACGACCACATCGCTGACAGAGAGACTGTGCCCCCTGAAATCCGGCGGACGCTTCAAATTGAACGTGAGGTACAGTTCTTCCAATGCCTCCGCGTTGCTCATGCCGTAAAAATATGCCGGGGTGTTGGCAAAGTAAACGGCCTCGTAGTGGTCGGGATTCGGTGTCTTGCCCATCTGCTCCAGACGGGCAAAAGATTCAAACCGCACATCTGTGGTTTCCGGCCCGTCTTTGAGCTGCAAAATCAGGTACACATCGCTCTCGGCGGCGAGAAAATGGTCCAGAACACCCTGCATCATCGTGCACCCCCGTTCTCAAATTCCAAGCTGAACTTGGCCCGACCATCGGCCTCGGTGGTCATCAGGACAGAGGCGTTGTAGGTCTTGCCGGTGCGCTGGCTCTTGCAGTCCTTGAGGCGGGCGC
>ERZ1643246.3333-NODE-3333-length-13965-cov-11.628037_pt1 | contig 13965 bp, 12 predicted proteins | sample MGYA00579265_ERZ1643246 | MGnify/ENA primary metagenome ERZ1643246 (study PRJEB29033, sample SAMEA4952261) | chicken gut metagenome | biome: Broiler Chicken; feature: Gastrointestinal Tract; material: Caecum | place: Ireland | collected 2018 | study: Broiler... | reverse complement strand
GCCTGAATCATCGACTAGTGACAACGGCGGGAGTTCTCCCGCCGTTTTCTTGTATCGTGTACTTATAAATCTGCGAGTCCGAAAGAGGCAAAAACCTGTCAAGAGTTTGTCCGATCGGCAGGGTTTGCAGGTTTTGCATGAACCTGCGGCATATAAAATGCCTGTCGGATCGGAAAACTTTGTAAATTATGCAAACCGTCAAAAGCCCTGTAAAATTTTTTGCACAAACAGCGGATTTTGTGGTATAATAGAAAAAACATTTTATTTATCAGAGAAAAATCGGAAAAGACCATGAAGAAACTCGTGCATGAATTTGAATTTTCCCCCGCCGAGCAGGCGGAGGTGAGAAAGTGTGCCGCGTCGCTCGGCATTACGCAGACGACGGCGGGCATTCTCTATGCGCGCGGAATGGTCACGGCGGACGACATGCGCACGTTCCTACATCCGGGTGCGCAGCATTTTCTTTCGCCCTTCCTGATGAAGGGAATGAAGGAGGCAGTGGAACTGCTCAGACGTGCCAAGGCGGAGGATTGGCGGGTCGCGCTGTTTGGCGACTATGACGCCGACGGGATCGGCGCATTGGCAATTCTTTCGCGGGCACTGAAAAAATTCGGCATCGAGCCATATCTCTATGTCCCCGAACGCAGTGAGGGTTATGGCATGAGCATCGCCGCGCTCGACAAGATTTTTGACGAGTTCATGCCCGATCTCATCGTCACGGTGGACTGCGGGATTTCCAACGCCGAAGAGGTGCGCTATGCGCAGGAGCAGGGCGCCTATGTCGTTGTGACCGATCACCACGAACTCCCCGACGTCCTTCCCGACTGCATCACGATCAACCCCAAGCTTAAAGACGAGTATCCCTATGATAACTTATGCGGCGCAGGGGTGGCGTTCAAGCTCGCTACGGCGTTGCTGGGGGAAGGCGCATCCGAGCTCGTTGACTTTGCGGCGCTCTCCACAGTGGCGGACAGTGTGCCGCTTTTGGGGGAAAACCGTGACATTGTGGCGGAGGGACTGCGTCGGATCGAGGCGCATCCGCGCCCCGCATTTTCTGCGCTTCTCGGCAAGACGAACGAGGTGACGGCGCAGACGCTTGCCTTTACCATTGCGCCCCGTATCAATGCCGCGGGCAGAATGGGCGACGCTCATGCGGCGCTTGCACTGTTCACGACAGAGAACGTGGAGGCGATCGCACCGCTTGCCGAAAAACTCAATCTCTACAATACCGAGCGCCAGCACGCCTGTGACGAGCTTTATACACAGGCGGCATCGAGCATCCATAAAGAGGGTGCCTTCGAGCCCGTCGTCATGCTCGCCGCGGACAACTGGAACGCGGGATTTGTGGGCATCGTGGCGGCGCGCATTGCCGAGGAGTTCTCCCGACCTGCGCTTCTATTTGTCCGACGCGGGGACATGCTGCGCGGCAGTGCGAGAAGCGTGGAAGGGGTCAATATCTTCGAGGCGCTCAAGAGCTGCTCGCAATATATCGAGGAGTTCGGCGGGCACGCGCAGGCGGCAGGCGTCAACGTCCGTGCCGATCAGTTCGAGAACTTAAAGCGCGCGCTCGGCGACTACATCAAGACGCATTATACGCGTGAGGACCTCGCTTCCAAATTGTATGTAGTGGGCGAGGGGGAGGACCACAACCGCGTCGCGCACGAGCTCTCCATGCTCGAGCCGTTCGGCATCGGAAACCGCCGTCCGCTCTTCACGATGGAGGCGGCAATGCTGGAAGCAAATCCCGTCAAACCGCTCTCCCCGCACCTCTCCATGCACGCGGGCGGACTCGATCTCATGTATTTCGGCGGCGCGAAAGATCTCAAATTTTTGCGCAGCGATCTCAAAAAGACGCTCGTTTATGAGTACAATCTGTCCATGTTCCGCGGACGGGAATATCTCAAGGGATTCGTGCGTGCCGTTCTGCCTGCAGGCGGCGGCGAAGCGGATGTCGAAATGTTTGAAAACACGTTGCTCGCTCTGCGCGGAAAGCCCGTGCAGGCGGACACGACGACCGCGGAGCTCGATTCCTGGCTTTCGGAACGCCGCAAAAAATGCGCCTACGGACTGTGCGCCGTAAGTTATGACGTCACGACGCTTGCGCAGTTCTCCTCGCTTTTGGGACTGCCTGTCGACGTGTTCCGTCTCTCGTCGGGCAACTGCGAGAATGTGGTTCTGCTCTCGCCTGACCCGGGGTGCGATCTTTCGGGATATTGCGACATTGTGTTTCTGGACGTCCCGCCCGCAAACGCCCTCAATACAGGCACGGCGAGAGTGCAGATCAACGGCGAATGCAGCGGAAGAAGCCGCCTGTTCGGACTGAGCGTTGCGCGGGAGGATCTTCTCTCCGTCTTTGCGGCGCTGCGTACACAGGCGGAGCGCGTGACGGGCGAGACCTATGCACAGGCGGCAAAGTCGTGCGATTGCCTCGGTTTTTCTTCGGAAGAGTTCATCTTTGCGCTTGCCGTATTCGAAGAACTTGGACTCATCTCCCTGAAAGGGGGCAGACTGCAGATCTATCGCGGAAAAAAGACGGAGCTTTCGGCATCGCCGCTCTATCGTGCGGTGACGGCGCTCAAGGAGGAATGACGTGGAATCCATCCTCATGAAAATATACGAATACTACACAGGGGAAGAGCGGGACATGCTGCTGCATGCCTACGATTTCGCACGCGACGCGCATCGCAATCAGAAGCGCGCCTCGGGTGAGCCGTACTTTATCCATCCCTGTGCGGTGGCGGAGATCCTCATCGATCTCGGACTGGACGCCGAGACCATTGCGGCGGCGCTTTTGCATGACGTCATCGAGGATACCCCCGTCACGGAGGAGGACGTTCGCCGCGAGTTCGGCGAGAACGTATTGACGCTCGTCTCGGGCGTTACTAAGCTCGATAAGATCGTCTTCAAGTCGCAGGAAGAGGAGGAAGCGGAGAACTTCCGCAAGATCTTCATTGCGATGGCGAAGGATATCCGCGTCATCATCATCAAGCTCGCCGACCGCCTGCACAATATGCGTTCGCTCAATTTCCTCTCCAAGGAGCGCCAGCAGAAAATGGCGCGCGAGACGCTGGATATCTACGCGCCCATCGCGGGAAGACTGGGTATTTCGCAGGTCAAGTGCGAGCTCGAAGATCTGTGTCTCAAATATCTCGACCCCGCCGCATTTGAATACCTCGTCGAAAACATCCATCAGAAGTTGGAAGAGCGCAACCGTTTCGTCGATTTTGTCGTCGAGGAGATCAACGGCATTCTGGAAGAGAGCCATATCCACGGCGAAGTGTTCGGGCGGCCCAAGCATTTCTACTCCATCTATAAAAAGATGAAGGACAAGCACAAGACGCTTGATCAGATCTACGACCTCACTGCCGTCCGCGTCATCGTGGGTACGGTGGATGAGTGCTACGAAGTGTTCGGCAAAATCCACAAGAAGTGGAAACCTGTCCCCGGGCGCATCAAGGACTACATCGCAACGCCCAAACCCAACCTCTATCAGTCTCTTCATACGACGGTCGTCACCAACTTCGGACAGCCTTTCGAAATTCAGATCCGCACCGAAGAAATGCACCGCACAGCCGAGTACGGTATCGCGGCGCACTGGAAGTACAAGGAGAACCGCGGCGAGGAGACCTCGCTCGATGCACGCATTGCGTGGATCCGCGAGGTCATGGAGATCCAAGGCGGACTCAAGGACTCCAAGGAGTTCATGGACACCGTCAAAGGGGAGCTCTACAGCACAGAGCTGCTCGTCTTTACGCCGCAGAGCAAGGTCATCTCTCTGCCTAAGGGCGCGACCCCCGTCGACTTCGCCTATGCCATCCACTCCGAGGTGGGAAACAAGTGCACGGGCGCCAAGGTCAACGGAAAAATTGTCCCCTTAAATACCAAGCTTGAAACCGGCGATGTGGTGGAAATCATCACGTCCCCCAACAGCAAAGGCCCTTCAAGAGATTGGCTCAAGTTCATCAAATCCTCCTCCGCCCGCGCCAAGATCAAGTCCTTCTACAAGAAGGAAATGAAGGAGGAGAACATCCGCCTCGGCAAGAGTATGCTTGAAGAGGCGGCAAAGCGCAAGGGCATGTCGCTCACCGAGCTCGTCACGCCCGAGAGCTTCAAAAAGGTCTCGGAAAAGCTCTCCTTTGATACGCCCGATGAAATGTATTCAGCGATCGGCTACGGCGCTGTCACCGTCAATCAGGTCATCTTCAAGCTCCTCGATTACTTCCGCAAAGAGGCGCCCGCACCCATTATCCCGCAGCCGTTCAAGGCAAAGAACGCCAAAGGTTCGGTCACCATCAACGGCATGACGGGCATGCTCGTCTCCTTTGCAGGGTGCTGTTCGCCCGTCCCCGGCGATGACATTGTCGGATTCGTCACGCGCGGCAGAGGGGTCGTCGTCCACCGCAAGGACTGCCCCAACATGAAAAACATTGACCCCGCAAGACTGCAGACTGCCGAGTGGCTCGTCAAGGAAGGGGAGGCGCGCTTCAAAGCCGCGATCGTCGTCACCGCGGAGGATCAAGGCGCGGCGCTTTCGGCGATCTCCGGCTCCGTTGCGGAGATGCGGCTCGAGATCACCTCCATCAACGGCAGATATGACAAGAACGGCTCCGCGATCGTGGACGTCACCGTCAGCCTTTTGAGCCGTCAGGACGTGGAAGTGCTCATCGGAAAGATCCGCGCGCACGCAAAGATTCTCGACGTGCGCAGAATGGCAAACTGATATGCAGGTTTTTAAGATATATCCGCAGGGATTTGCGGCAAACAGCTATCTTTTGACGCAGGACGAAAAGACTGCCGTCGTCATCGACCCCGCCCAGCCGCGCATTGCGGATGAGGCGAAGCGGCGCGGACTTACCGTCACGCACGTTCTTCTCACGCACGGACATTTCGATCACATCGGCGGCTGCGCCGCCCTGCAGGCGGAGGGCGCGAAGGTCGGATGCCTTGCAAAGGAAGCGCCGCTCGCCCTCGGGAAAAATAACATGGCGGACTATTTCGGCGGACACGTCCCGCCCTTTTCCGTGGATTTCACCTTCGGCGACGGGGATATTCTTTCGCTGGACGGGATGCAGTTTCTCGTCATCGCAACGCCCGGACATACCGCAGGCGGCGCGTGCTTTTGCATCGGCGATCATCTCTTCACGGGGGATACGCTGTTTGCGGGCGACATCGGCAGGAGCGATCTTCCTACGGGCAGCGGAGCGCAGCTCACGGAGAGCGTGAGAAAACTCTACGCCCTTCAGGGCGATTTTACTGTCTGCCCGGGGCACGGCGAGGACACGACGCTTGAGTATGAACGTCACAACAACGGGTGGGTGAGATGCTGACCTCCGATCTTTCGTTTTTACAGCCCGAGCTCATGGACGTCGTGCGCCTTTTTGAGGGCGCGCAGGATTTTGACATTGTCCAGACAACTTCCTATGAAAACGGCGCGTTCCGAAATATCATTGACGTGGACGGGAAAAGAAGCTCGTATTGCGACGCGGCGGAGTTTTCCGATCAGCTGCATTATAAGAGCCTTTGCAAGCGCTACGCAAAACTTGCGCTCTATGAGGCGCTTTCGGAAAAGACGGGCATCTCCCTTCCGTGGGGCGCGCTGACGGGCATCCGTCCCACGCGGCTCGCTTATCAGGAACTGGAGGCGGGGCGTTCCTTTGAACCGCTGTTTGCGCGCATGCACGTCTCCGAGGACAATACGGCGCTCGTGCGCCGCGTCATTGAAGGCCAGCGGGGGATTTATGATCGTCGGGAGGGCAACTGCGATCTGTTCGTATCTCTCCCGTTCTGTCCGACCAAGTGTGAGTACTGCTCCTTCATCACCGCACCCATTGCGGCGACGAGAAAGTATCTTCCCGACTACCTTGAAGCGCTCTCACAGGAGCTTGCCGCCTCCGCTCCGCTCATCGGGAACCTGCGCTCCGTCTATATTGGCGGGGGAACGCCCTTTGCGCTGGAGGCGCAGGAGCTGGAGGATGTCTTAAAAGCGGTCGCCCCCCTGCGTACGAACGGCTGTGAATACACCGTGGAGGCGGGACGTCCCGATACTTTTACGCGCGAAAAACTTGACGTGTGCCGAAAATATGGCGTGACGCGCATCTGTATCAACGCGCAGAGCTTCTCGGATGCAACGCTCGCGCGCATCGGCAGAAAGCACACCGCGCAGGCGGTGCGCGATGCGTTCGCACTCGCCGCGCCCTATGGTTTTTCCGTCAATTGCGACCTCATCGCAGGGCTGACGGACGAATCGTATGAGGAATTCTGCGCGAGCGTGGACGAAGCGATCGCGCTCGCTCCCGATAACATCACCGTGCATACGCTCTGTCTTAAGAAGGGCGCGCGGCTCAAAGAGGAGACCTCCCGATTGGAAGAGGGAAGACTCTCTGACATGATCGCCTATTCTCGCCGTGCGCTTACGGCAGCAGGATATGAGCCGTACTATCTCTATCGGCAAAAGTATATGGCGGGCGCACACGAAAACGTCGGCTGGACCAAGCCCGGGAAAGCGTGCGTCTATAACGTGGATGTCATGGAAGAGACCTGCGACAATCTTGCAGTCGGTGCCAATGCCGTGTCAAAAAAACTGTTTTCTGGCGGGAAACGCATCGAACGCCACGGCAGTCCCAAGGATATCCCCACATATCTTGCCAAGACGCCTCAGCTCATCCGCGAGCGCGCAGAGCTCTTCGGCGCGGAAGAGCAAAAATAGGGGGCTTTCAGTTCTGCAACGCGCAAGGCGTCAATTTGCTCACGCGATGACGGATGTTGCAAAGCTGACGATATGTAAATTTATATGGATTATCGTACATAAGTAAATTTATATGAATTATCATGCATAAAAGCCGCCCCCGCGCAATTTTGCGCGGGGGCGGCTGTGTTTGATTGTCACTGACACGATCAAATTTTCAGCAAGTTGGTGGATGGAATCCTTAAAAAATCTTGCATTGAACGTGTTATTGCCTTATTTGCGCACGGGTGTGCCGCAGTAGGGGCAGAACTTGTTGTCCTTGGTGTACAGAAAGCGTGCGCCGCAGGCAGTACATTCGGCGTACTCTTCCTTTTTTCCGAGCGCCTCATTTTCGTTGAGGATGAGTGTGTCGCCCTGGCGCTTGATCCCGGGAAGATACTGTTTCTGGAAGCAGATATCGAGTCTTGAGCGGACTTCCTTTTCGGAGAGGGAGAGCTGCTGTGCGATCTCTTGCACGCTATGCAGGTTTTCGACCATGATGGCGCTGACAATGCGCGCGAGCGAGCGGGTGGGAGCGTAAGAAGCTGCCCAGCCGATGGGGGCGCCGTAAAATCCGACGACGAGCAGGGCGATTCCGATCGCCCAGACGGCGGGCTGCCCGATGCTGAGTCCGACTCCGAGGAGTACGCCGCCGAGGGGCAGACAGAGGGTGAGGATGACGGCAAGGATGAGTTTCTTTTTCAGAACTTTCTGTATGATTTCCATAAATATTCTCCGCAAAGTTTTTTTTCCATTATATCCGTTTGGGCGGATTTTGTCAACATAAGAAATTATGCTTGCATCTTGACTTTTGTGAAAGGATATGATATAGTGGAACAAGCAAAGAGGAGGGAAAAATTATGACGATTGAACAGATCGTTATCGTGATACTTGCCGTTGTGCTTGCGGTGGCAGTCGTGGGACTCATCGTGCTCCTTGTCAGGTATCAATCGCTGAAAAAAAAGGTTTCATCGGGGGATCGCCTCGCGCCGGAAGTGATCGTCAAGGACGGAGTGCGCTATTCCAAAGACCCCGCCATTGAAAAAGACGGCGTAGGAACCGTCTCCCATGCAGAGGGTGACTTTGTGCTTGCGGCGGGCAAGACGTACCGTGCAAAAAAGGACGGCGAGCTTCTGCCGGGCGCCTATACGGTGCTTGCGGCAAATGATGCGACGCATTCGTTCAAACTGCGCGTCGGAGGTTTTGTACGCAACTTCGTCCACGGGGACGCGCTTGTCCTCAATGAGAACGAGGAAGTGTGTGCCGTCTCCGTTTCCGTCATTTTGCGCTGAGGCGCTTGTGCGGATCGGGAGCGCAAGAGAGAATTTTCTGTGCCGGCGTGCGCAAGCACGTCGGCACAGTTTTTTATACAGTTGACGAAGCGAACGGGGACGCAGTCCATCGTGTACAGGGCTTGGCGGACGGTTTTGCAAAAATTCGTACGGGATTTGCGCAAAGCTGCCTGATTTTCTTTGACAAGCGCGCAAAAAAATGGTAAGATAAGTTCTGACGTATGCGAGGAGCATGGCTCTCCACCTTGCGCTTGGCATACGCGACAATCATTCCATAGGAGGATAAACGCAAATGGATAAGCAGGAGATCATCGCAAAATTCGCTGCTCACGAGGGTGACACGGGTTCGCCCGAAGTTCAGATCGCGCTTTTAACGGAGCGCATCAACCACCTCAACGAGCACCTCAAGGACCACAAGCAGGACAACCACTCGAGAAGAGGACTTCTCAAGATGGTCGGCCGTCGCAGAGGGCTTCTTGACTATCTCAAGGCGAAGGACATCGAGCGTTACAGAGCGATTATCGCGGCGCTGGATCTCAGAAAGTAAGGCTTTGAAAAAGGAGCGGCTTTTTGCCGCTCTTTTTTTGGGACTGCGCGCGTACGCGATGCGCGTTTGCGTGAAGTTCCGTATCGCTGCCGTGCCGTCGGGGCGCGGGGCAAAGAACGAAAGGCGTTAAAGATAAGGAGATAAAGAACAATGAACTACCAGGAATTCAAAATGACCGTCGGCGGCCGCGAGGTCGTCATTGAGACGGGAAAGTACACCGAGCAGGCAAACGGATCGTGCGTTGTGCGCTGCGGCGAGACCGCCGTCATGGTGACGGTGTGTATGTCCGAGACTGCAAGGGACGGCATCGATTTCTTCCCGCTGCAGGTGGACTATGAAGAGAAGATGTACGCAGTCGGGAAGATCCCCGGCAGCTTCAAGCGCAGAGAGGGCAGAGCGAGCGACAAGGCGATCCTGACCGCCCGCCTCATCGACAGACCGCTGCGCCCCCTGTTCCCCAAGGGACTTTTTAACGACGTTGTCGTCGTTGCCACGGCGCTCTCCGTCGAGCCCGACGTCTCTCCCGAGCCGCTTGCTATGATCGGCTCCTCCGTCGCGCTCTCCATTTCCGATATTCCCTGGGGCGGCCCCACGGGTTCGGTGGTTGTCGGGCTTGTGGACGGCGAATATGTCATCAACCCCGATGCCGCTCAGCGCGAAAAGAGCACCATTCACCTCAACCTTGCGGGCATGAAGGACGCCATCCTCATGATCGAGGCAGGCGCGGAGGAAGTCTCCAATGACGAGATGGTCGGCGCGATCATGTTCGGTCAGCAGGAGATCTCCAAGATCTGCAAGTTCATCGAAGAGGTCATTGTTCCTGCGGCAGGAAAGCCCAAAAAGCAGATCGAACTCTATCACATTCCCGAGGAGCTCGACGCCGCCGTACGCGCATACGCATCTGAGAAGATCGACTGGGCGCTCGACACGTTTGACCGTCAGGAGCGCGAAGCTCGCCAGAATCAGGCGGAAAAAGAGATCCTCGAGCACTTTGCTGAAGTTTATCCCGACAATGTGCGCGAGCTCAAGGATTCCATCTATTATCTGACCAAGGAAAAGGTACGCGCGAAGATCTTTGACAAGGGCATCCGTCCCGATGGCAGAGGTCTCAAGGATGTGCGTCCCATTTGGTGCGAACGTCACGTTCTGCCCCGCGTTCACGGCAGCGCCGTATTCACCCGCGGACAGACTCAGACGCTTGCGACCTGCACGCTTGGCATGCTCGGCGATGCACAGAAGCTGGAAGGCCTTGACGACGAGACCAGCAAGCGCTATATGCACCAGTACAACTTCCCCGGCTACTGCACGGGTGAGGCAAAGGCGCTTCGCAGCGCAGGACGCCGCGAGATCGGTCACGGTGCGCTTGCAGAGCGTGCGCTCATCCCCGTTCTTCCCTCCGAAGAGGAGTTCCCTTATGCCATCCGTGTCGTCAACGACATCATGTCCTCCAACGGTTCGTCCTCGATGGCTTCCGTCTGCGGCTCCACGATGGCGCTGATGGATGCAGGCGTTCCCATCAAGGCTCCCGTTGCGGGCGTTGCCATGGGTCTCATCAAAAATCAGGAGACGGGCGAATTCCGCGTCATGACGGACATCCAGGGTCTTGAGGACTTCCTCGGCGATATGGACTTCAAGGTCGCCGGTACCCAGAAGGGCATCACTGCCATTCAGATGGACATTAAGATCAAGGGTATCTCGGAAGAGATCATGCACACCGCGATCGAGCAGGCAAACGAGGGCAGAACGTTCATTCTCGGCAAGATGCTCGCATGCGTTCCCGAAGTTTCTCCCGAACTCTCCAAATATGCTCCCCGTATCGTCTCCTTCAAGATCGATCCCGAGAAGATCGGCGACGTTGTCGGTAAACAGGGCAAGGTCATCAACTCCATCATTGCAGAGACCGGCACCAAGATCGATATCGAGGACGACGGCACCGTCTGCATCGCGTCCTTCGGCGATTCCGAGGCGGCGCTTCGTGCCAAGGCGATCGTTGAGAGCATCGTCCGCGATCCCGAAGTCGGCGATATGTTCATTGGCCGCGTTGTCAGAATCCTTTCAACGATGGGCGCATTCGTCGAGTTCGCTCCCGGTAAGGACGGCATGATCCACATCTCCAAGATGGCAGATCATCGCATCGAGAAGGTCGAGGATGTACTCTCCGTCGGCGATGTCGTCAAAGTCAAGATCATCAAGATCGGCGAGAAGGGCATCGACTTCAAGCTCCTTGAAAAACTTGCGTAAATTCTGAAACACAGGCGCCCCGCATTTGCGGGGCGCTTTCCTATTCCGACATATCAGCAGAAATTTTACGTTATTTTTGGGAAAAAATGCGTTTCGGCATGAAAAATGTGTCGCCTGCAAGCAGTTGCATATGCAGATAAAAAGAAGCATAAATATAAAATGATGAAACGGGAAAAAGTGCGCCGCGGGACAGATGTCCCGCGGCGCATAAATTTCAAAATTTATTTTTTGTAATCCGTTCTGCCGAGCAGATAGTCAAACGATACGTCAAAACGATCTGCAATCAGCTCGAGAATTTCAAAAGAGGGGATCTGGTCGAGCGCATACCACTTGGAAATACAGCTCTTGTCGAAATGACAGTCCTTTGCAAGCTTGTAATAGGTGATACCCTGTTCTGTGCACAGCGTCCTCAGCCGATCGTGAAAGGTGCTCCTGATTTTGGCGGGAATGTATGCGTCGTTGTCCGTCTGTCCCAGCAGATAGGCAATGGGGATATCAAAGTAATCGGATATCTTTGAAAGTACCGCAGGTTTCGGCAGAATGCCGTAATTATAGGCGCCCGAAAATGCACGGTAGTCTACGCCCATTTCTTTGGCGATCGTTGTCTTGTTGAGCCCCGTTTCTTCGACCAGATCCCGCAGCCTTTCCTGAAATTCGGCAGAAATAGACATAACAACTCCTGTTTCGACAAAATAAGTCACGTGTTTTGCGTCCGATCTCCTTTACTCCGTTGCTCCGTTGTGATACAATTATTGCAGACAGGAAAGGAATTTTTCGGCTCATCAGATGAGCTATTGCATATCGTCAACTATTATCAGTCTAATCATTTTTTGCATAATTTAGTTGAGCATATGTAAAAAATCTCCTATCCAAATTTTCACAAATCGAAGAGGTAACAAATGCAGATCGAATTGGATGAAAAAGAGTGGCTAATGCTTCTGCAGCTGTCCCTACTGGGAGAATACGTTGTCAATGCCGGACGCGGCGGGAAAGAAGCCTTGAGCGAATACAGGGAGCTGACAGACAAACTTTGCCGCAGGCAGTATGAACAGACAAACAGGATTTCGGACAGTGAGGCGATCGAGGAGAATGAAATTGCGGATGTTCATGACAAAATTTTTGATACGGTGAGTCAGTACCTTGAGGCTTTTGAGCAAGATGTCCTGAAAGAAAACGGGACAAAGTGAAGCTTCTTCTTCAAAACAGGTTAAAATCGGGACGGACCCGAAAGGGCGCCGCAACCAATCTCGCAGGAATATTTTCCTGCGGGATTTTTTCATGGGATTCGGTATTTGATAGCGCCAACGATCTCTGCGCCGCTTCGCATGCGTTTGTCGCCGTGCTTGCGTACGCTGTCGCGCATGCATTCGCCATCGCTCGTGTGTTTGCCGCTGCTCGTGCATTCGTGCGCCGTCGCGCTTTAGCGCGGCGGCGCACTTGTACGGGTATCTTTATGTGGCGAGACGGTTGTGAAAAAATATTTCAGGGGTTGACATAGCATTTATTTCATGTTATATTTAATACAGATAATACAGAAGAGGCAAGTGACAGGAGAAAGTACAAGGCGAGGCGGCGCGGGATGATCAAAATAAGTCTGACGGGAAAAAAGAATATCTTTGCGGAGATCGCGCAGACCTATGAGCGGTACATTCGTCTCGGCGTATTTCGGGAAGGAGAGCGCCTGCCGAGCGTGCGGGAACTTGCGCTCACGTTGGGGATCAATCCCAATACGGTAGAGCGTGCGTATGCAGATCTGGAGAGCCGCGGTCTTGTGCGTATCATTCCCAAAAAAGGTGCGTATGTGTGCGGAGTAAAAGGGCACAGTCGATTATATGAAGAGGCGGTGCAGCATTTTACGGCGTTACAGCATGCGGGGCTTTCCATGAAGGAAGCACAGGAGGCGCTCGGGGAGGTCTACGGGACGGAAGAGGGAAGCGCTCAGCTTATGGAAGAAGGAAGTTCGGAAAGCGATCCGAACGGAACGGAAAAGAGCTGAAAGAAGGAAGAGAAGAGCGATATGATAGAGATCAGGGGACTGAAAAAATCGTACGGGAGCAAGCAAGTGCTGGACGGGATCGATCTGACCGTTCCTAACGGATCGAAATTCGGACTGGTCGGAATCAACGGTGCGGGGAAGTCCACACTGTTGCGGCTGATGGCGGATGTGCTCCGTCCCGATGAGGGAACGATTTGCGTGGACGGTGAGAGTATTACGGGGAATGCAAAAAAACGCAGGGAAATTTTCTTTCTGCCCGATGATCCCTACTATGCACCGGGGACGACGGTAAAATCGCTCATCGAATTATACCGCACATTTTATGGTTTTGATCGTGAAACGTTCGATCGCTTTGCGACCGTTTTCTCGCTGCAGCTCTCCACGCCCGTGAAAAACTTTTCCAAGGGTATGAAGCGGCAGGCATTTATCGCGCTTGCGCTGGCGTGCCGTCCGCGCTATCTTCTTTTGGATGAGGCGTTCGACGGTCTGGATCCGCTTGCCCGACTGGAATTCAAGCGCGGAATCATTGAACAGGAATCTTGCACGGTCATCATTTCCAGCCATTCCCTGCGGGAGTTGGAGGACATCTGCAACGGATTTGCCCTGCTGGACGGCGGGCGCATTCTTGACTCGGGGGACATTCAAAGCGCGCTTGATCGGGTGCATAAGTTTCAGATTGCGCTCTCGCGCGAAGTTGTACGCGAGGATATCCCCTTTGAGTGCATTTCTTTTGAGGCGGAGGGGCGTGTTGCAAAGTTCATCTTTCGCGGCGATCGGGATGAGGCGGTGCGAAAGCTTGCGTCCCTCGATCCGCTCTTTATCGAGGAAATTCCCGTCGATTTCGAGGAACTGTTTTTATGTGAAGTCAAGGACAGGGGGTATCTTGCATGAAAAGAATTCTTCTCTACGAATTCAAACGCAACCTTCTGCCGCTCGTCATTTTTTCTGTCATTTCCGTTGCTCTGTGCGTCATCTTTCCGATGTCCGTGATGCTTTCGGATTCCAAAGGGAATCCAATAAATTCCTGTCTTGGAATGTTTGTACCCGTTCTGTGCGTGCTGTGCTCGGTCACGCCCGTGATGCAGTGCTCCTACCGCATGCGCCGCCGCAGCGTCGATCTGTGGTATTCCGTGCCCGTGTCGCGCAAGCAGCTGCTCTTCGTGCG